>Ga0163150_10006754_pt1 | contig 13854 bp, 11 predicted proteins | sample OliLakLV19P2IB_FD_148628 | JGI IMG/M metagenome (GOLD analysis project Ga0163150, IMG submission 148628) | Freshwater microbial mat bacterial communities from Lake Vanda, McMurdo Dry Valleys, Antarctica - Oligotrophic Lake LV.19.P2.IB | ecosystem: Environmental > Aquatic > Freshwater > Lake >...
CTCCGCTCGCGCTTTGACAGGACGTATAAAATCCACGTTAATAGACCCCTTGTCCATTGTTTGGAACTCAAAGGCTGACCATGAAACTGAGCGACTTTATCATTCCCAAGGCCGTTGTCCCGCAACTCAACAGTACGGATCGCGATGATGTGATCAATGAGCTGATTGATTCACTCGTCGCCGCTGGCGCGTGTGAAGCGGGCATTCGCAATGAACTTGTCAAGCTTATTCTCGACCGCGAGAAGCGCGGCTCGACAGGCTTTGGCAAAGGCGTGGCGGTGCCGCACGTCAAGCACGAAAAGATCACCAAGATGGCGGCGGCGATTGGCGTGAGCCAGAAGGGCGTCGATTTCAACGCCCTCGACAAAGCCCCCGTCTATTCGATCGTGCTCCTGCTTAGCCCGGTCAACAAACCCGATGACCACCTTCAGGCGATGGAGAACATTTTCTCCAACCTTCAGAAGGACACCTTCCGCCGTTTCCTTCGGCAAGCGACCACCGCCGATGAGATTCGCGATCTCATTCACGAAGCGGACACTCAGCAGCTCGCCAACTGATCTGACGGATGCCTCTTGACGCAACCTGACCTGTGCATACTTTTCGCACTCGCTTGTTGACCGTATAGGCTGATGACGATGTACCTGCGTCAATGTGACCACAGCGCGGTGGCACTCAGCTGACTACCTTAGACTTAGAGCGTGTATCAAAACCTCGGATTGATTCACATAGCCCCGGCCTTGGCCGGGGGAACGCCACGACTACGGTGAGTCACCCCGGCTAAAGCCGGGGCTATGTGGGGCTTTCATACACGCTCTTACTCAACGACCTCACTCGACTATTTCTTCACGCGCGGAGCTGGCTGTGGAAACCAACGGCGACTGGCAGAGAACAAGCGTTACCATTTTGAATCGGCTGGGCCTTCATGCCCGGCCGGCGATGGCGTTTGTCGATGTCGCCAACGGCTTCGAAAGTGAGATCCGCGTCGGCAAGGGTCAGCAGGATGTCGATGGCAAATCGATCATGCAGATGATGATGCTCGCCGCCACGCAAGGCACCAACCTCATCGTCAGCGCCAAAGGCAGCGACGCCGATGCCGCGCTGCTCGCTCTGGCGGAACTGGTCAATCGCAAGTTTGATGAAGAATGATTTTGCCAGCCGCGACTCAACGAGTCGCGGACGTGAGCGACCTGAATGGTTGTCCCTCGCGCAGTGATCCCAAGCCTGTTCTGAAATTCTGTCCGAGCCGCAAAGCGTAAGCTTGCGGAGTCTGAAATTCTGTCCGAGCCGCAAAGCGTAAGCTTGCGGGAGTCGCGGGATTGCTTGTGCTCTCGATACCCCGCAGGCTTACGCCTTGCGGCTCGGATTAAAATCACTGCGCGGGCCACGCCCCATCAGTCCGTTGACGTCCGCGACTCGTTGAGTCGCGGCTCTGGCAGCCTTGAATCCCACCCATAAAAAAAAACGCTCGCCAATGGGCGAGCGTTTTTCATTGATTTGAATCTTCATCAAACGACATTATCGCGGCAGGGGGCCTTGAGGCGGAATGATCGGGATCCGACCGCCGGGGAATTCACCGGCTCCGCCAGCACCAGCGCCAGCCGGGGGATTGTTCTGCAAGGCACCGGTGGCTTCATTGAACAGGCGAATGCGCTCCGGGTCTTCGCGGTCAGCCACTGGATCACGCGTGGTGACTTGGCCTTGAGTCTGATCAGCGACGAGCACCGTCATCGGGCCACGAATGCCAATGGCGCCGGCCTGCTTGGCGGGGGTCTTGAGGTCCAGCATGAGCTGCGGCACGCTCAGGTCCACGATCTCCTTGCCAGCGATGGCTCCCGTGTCATCTTTCACTTCCATTTCGACGGGCCGGCCGATGGGATCGCCAGGACGCGTGGTGAACTGCTTGTGCAACCGGTAGCCGTTGTAGATGCGATAGATGCCCCACGTGACTGTGGACGTTTCCGCACGAAGGTCTTCGACGAAGTATCGCACCGGCGGTTCGATAGTCACCGGCGTGGTCCACTCGCTCTCGGCTGATTCCTGCTCCAATGCACCGGCCAACGGTTTGTCGGGTGCAATGAGCTGATCTTCTTTATTGAACAGCGGATTGATCACGCGGTAGATCGTGCGGTAGCGGTAGGTCTTGCCCGCTTCGACATCCACATCGTGCGCCCAGAACTTGACCGGCTGAAGTTTGCCATCAAACGGCACGCCCTCGCCGGGACGAAATACATCGCCCGGCAGACGCGGACGCCCTGAGCCGGGTCGGCTAAACTCAGGATCGACAAACTCACCACGGGGATCCGTCGGAGGACGACGAACGCCGCCGCGTCCGGGAGCGGAAGGATCGATCGAAGGATCGATTCCGCCTTCGCCCGGCTTATCCTTGTGCAGCTTCATCAGAATCTCATCACGCTGCTTTTCGAGATCAATCAGGCGAGTCTGGTAAAGCTTGATGCGGTCTTCATTGGGGTTGGCCTTCTTGGAAGGATCGACGCCAGGGCCGGGCTGCTTAGTCTTGGGTGTGCCGCGAGGCGGTGTCTTGCCCGGCGTGGGATTGAAACCTTCTTCGGAAAAGGGTTGAGTGATGCGCGGCGGAATCGTGCCGCCTGCTTTGGTGCCATCGATAGCACCTGCACCAGTTCGACCGATCAAAGCGCGAAGCTCGGACTGATACTTGGTGATCTGTTGATTGAGCTTGAGTAGCGCCTGCTGATCGGCGGGGGCCAGTTCAAGAATAATCTGGCCAGGCTCGGTCCAGGGGCGATGGCTCTTGACGGGAAGGAACTGCGGCTTGACGAGATCTTCCTGATAGAAGCGAAGGTTCTCCACGAGAGCGACCTGAAGGTCAGCGGTTTCATCGGTGTCCACCTTGGTGGTCTTGGCGTCCTGCACCTGCTTGACGTAGGAGCGCAGAATATCGGAGACAGCGCCGGGCAGTGGTTCAATGGCGACGGGATCGCTCCACTTGCCGGTCTTGGGGTCGAAGGTCTGGCGCTGGATTTCGATGCCGGAGATGAACTGGGCTTTGTCTTCGTACCAGGACTCGGGCAGCTTGTTTTCAGCGGGGACTTTCTCGAGTGCTTCGATCCATTCCTGTGGCTTGATGATGCCTGCGACGGTGACGCCCCAGAAATCGCGCGGGTCGCGCTTGCCTGCTGCGGCCACGGTTTTGCTGAGCCAACTGTTCACCAGTGCTTTGATGGAATCTTCTTTGGCATCGGGGTACTGAGCGCGGGCCACATCGGTCAGGGCGATGGTCAGAGCTTCATTGGATTCCAGGACGTGGTAAGCCGTCTGAGCGGAGAGTTCATGGGCTGCGGTGGGCTTGACGACGACGACATCGCGCACCTGACCGTCGGGGTCGCCGATGTTGTCTCCCAGGTTTCCGATGCCGGGCGGGCCAAAGACGATGGCGTAGAAGCTGTCGCTCTTGACTAGCCGCTGCTGGTAGCGATTGTTGAACTGGGTGACGTAGTCAGGAATCTTGAGGTTCGACAGTTCCTGCGGGGGCTCGGTGCGTTCGACTGCGCGTTTGAGGCTGTTGCCTTGATCGAGGTAAGACTTTTCTACCTCGGCAGGCGTGGCGGTTTTGCCAGCGGCCACTTGGACGCTGTAGGGCGTACCCAGAACGTAGAAGTAGATGATCGCGAGGCTGATCAGGGCAGCGACGCCCAGAATGACCACTTCGATGTATTTATCCACGAAGGACTGTTGTTTGAGTCGCATGGGAAGACTCCCGCTTTAGGGGCGTAAAGGCAAAGTTGGAGCAGATTCAGTTGGACAAAAGTATGCGATGCGAATTCGAAAAGTTGAAAAGCATCAAGGACGCAGCGGAGCAGGCGTGCCGGGCGCGGCTGGATCGACAGGCTTGGCCACGATGCCCAGTTTGTCCTTGATGGACGGGGGCATCAGCGGGCCGGTCCACTCGCGCAGCCAAATGGTTTCAACGAGCAGGCGAACGCGAACACAATCGTTGGCACCGTACATATAGCCGACGGCCAGTGCGTCGTATTCATCGATCTCTTCGATGTGTGTTTCCAGCACGGTCATCAGATTGACCTTGCCGATGGCATCGAACAAGGCGGGCAACTGACGATACTCGGCGATGACTTCGACCTGAGCATGGCGGACATCGTAAAGCGGATTGGTCACGCGACCGGTCATCGACACGTTGAACATCTCAGGCAACCGCTGATCGGCGTTGTAGCTCTTCATTTCCTCGATGATGACTCGCGTCGTATCGGGACGGAAGAATTCCATGCCTGGGCCTTGTGTCTGGTTGTTGGCAACCTGGCCCACCCGACCCTGGCCACCGGAACCATCGAAACCGACGTATTCATCAAAGATGTGAATCTTCAGCAGGTGCTTAATCGGTGCGGTGAGCACCTGATCGCGCTGGTGCAATGAACCTTCTTCGCGTACAGGCTTGTTGGCCAGGGCAATGGCGCGAACGATGTCCTGCTGAATCCAGAGGCTCATCTGGCCTTCCCAGATATCCGCCATCGAAGGACGCGTCCCTGCACGAGCCCAGGCACCGATGTGGAACGGGAAATCATCGAGCTTGTCATCCATCGAAGCGTAGATGCTGATGCGCTCGGCATGATCTCTGATCTGTTCAAAGACGGCCTTGGCACGCAGCTTGGCCAGCGTCTTCTTGTCTTCATCGGTCAGTTCCGTTTCGGTCTTGCGCGGGAAAAAGCCTGCGAGGAACTTATTGGTGACCTTCAGCAGATTGGCATCAATCTCTTCAACGCTCAGCGTGCCCGAAGCATTCAGGCGTGGGGCGTTTTTGTCAGCGACGGAAGGCTTGCTGAACATCGCACGAATCTGACGCAGGAATTCATCCTTGGCCTGGAAGGGGATGGCGGGATCGTTGTTCTCGGGGAACAGGTTCTCGAGCATCGGGGCGTGATGCTCTTTGTTGATCGCCGCGGCTGTGCCAAAGAGCGTCACCGATTGCATGCGCATCTCGTTATAGACTTTTGTCAGCGCCTCGTTGGTGGCCTGATTGATGACCACCGTGATCGACTTGGGCGGCTCGTCGGGCTTTTCTGATGGCACGTTGAGCTGCGATGACATGAGCGATTTGATCTTGTTCACATCTGTCTTGCGCTTGTCCATCTCGGCGACAAAGTCATTGCCCATGGGCTTGACGAAGAAGAACAACGCTGCAATGGAAAGCAGCGCGATCGCAATGGCGGCGACGACGAGTGGGTTGCCCTTGGCCAGTTCAATAATGTTTTTCATTAGCGGGACTCCTTGCCGGAGAGAGCCGTGGGTGCCGTGGTGGTGGTGGAGACAGGCGATGCATCAGCTGAGGGCTGCGCGGGTTTCTTGGCGGCTTCTTCGCGCTGACGCACTTCTTCAGGACTCATCAGCTCGACCGTCCAAGTAATGGTGAACTTGCGATCGCCCACCGGCGATTCGTCAGCCATCGGACGCATCGGATAGAGCGGCTCAAGATCGACCTGGCCCGCCTTGACTTCAGGCGTACTACCACGACCCACGCCCGGGCCAAACTCAGGAAGCGTCGGCGTCGGAGCAGCAGGCCGACGGCCCCCGCGCGGCAGCACGCCTTCCTGAGGCAGCGTGGGGGGCACCACACGGCGGCCTCCGCGATCAGGTGTGACCGGCGTGCTGGTCGTCGCGCCATCCTTGATGTCTTCGGCGCGGATCACATCGAAGTTGGAAAGCTCGATCGATTCCTTCACGATGCGATAAGGACGATCGTTGCGATCCAGCTTGGTTCGCAGGAACTCCATGAAGTTGCTGCTGAGGAACTGACTGGTGTTGTTGGCGTATGGCGTGGTGCCTTCGATGGTGATGATGATCGAAGGGCGGGTCTTGGCGTTGGGGTCAGCAGGTGTTGCCGCGCCAGGAACCGGTGCCGATTCAGGCATCGGCGTCAGCGGGCGAGGACCAAACGCCTCTTCACGACTGTACTTTCGCATCGGCGTGCCAGCCGGCGGCGGAGCGGAACCGGGGCCCGCAGCACCGGCACCCTGCGTGCGCGATTCAACGTAACGAGCGTTGTAAGACGTGATAAACACCCGGCGGCGCTGGCCACGCGGAATGCTCTTGTGTACATCATATTTCGCTTCGCCCAGTTCGCTTTGCGCACCCAGCGTCGCTGCCGCCATGCTGATGTCTTCCATCAGCTTGGGCCACACATCACGGTAATCCAACACGCGCTGCAGATTCTCAATTCGCATGCGCGGATCAGAAGCCTGCACGTTGGTATCGAGTTGTGATTTGAGCGACTGTGCCTGTGCGATGACAGGATTCACCTGTTCATCGGTCAACTTCCTGTCGCTGGCGTAGGAGGATTTGTCGCTGGCGACCCTACCCCATGCCAAGCCGACGGAGATCATCACTAGCAGTGAAGCGGCGATAATCCAAGCCTCTTTGGCACGCCACAGGCGGGCCTTGATGATATGCTCAGGCAAGATGTTGGCGGAGACTTGCTCGAGTCCCAGCCCTTGCAGCGCTAGACCGTAGGCAGTGCCCATGTTCAAAGCGTTTTCCGCGAAGTCGGCTGCCTGCTTGCCATCAACGCGAATCTTCTTAAAGCCGTCAGGACGAATGATGTCGATCTCAAGCTGCTGCTTAAGGAACTTCTGAAGACCAGGCAGGCGGAAGGTGGAGCCGACGCCGATGAGCTGGGTCAGTTCCGCATCGCGGTTGGAGGTCTGGTAGAAACCCAGCGACCGCTGAATGTCCTGCACCAGATCAGCGAACACCGGCCGCATGGCCTGGAAGATCTGCCGAGCGTACTTGCTGGTGCCTGCTTCGCGTTTGAGCTTTTCAGCTTTGGGAAACGAGAGCTTGAACGACTTGACCAGCGCTTCGGTGAAGTTGTTGCCACCGATGGCCATGGTTCGCATCCAGACCCGGCCGCTCTCGACGACCACCAGATCGGTGCTGGTGGTGCCGATGTCCAGGATGATCGTGCCCTTGCCGCTCTTGAACAGATCCATGTCGTAAGCGAGCGCATTGACCACCGCCAATGGCGAGAGCGTCAGCGCATCGATCTTGATGTTCATCCGGTTATAGTTCGAGAGGAACTGGGCAACGCGCTCTTTGCTGATGGCAAAGATGCCCACCTCCACATCCGGCGAATCATCCTTAGAAAAGACCTGATAATCCCATTCGACCTGATCGATCGGAAAAGGAATCTGCTGCTGGGCTTCAAACTTGACGATGTCGGGGATCTTCTTAGGCTCGACCGGTGGCAGCTTCGCAAACCGCGCGAAGGCCATGCTTCCTGGCACCGAGATGACGACCGAGCTTTTGCTGATGTCGTGTCTGGTGAGGAACTGATCGAGGTTGACCTGAATGGCCTCATCGACGTTCAGGTCCGGTGTGGTGAGCACCTTCTTGAAGGGAATGACATCGTAAGCAGCCACTTCAACTTCAGTGCCATCTCGCACCAGTCGCATGGCTTTAAGGGCGTTGGCGCCCACTTCGATGCCCCAACTGTCAGTCTTCTTCGACATGACGCGCTCCTGAAAAGGAATAGATCAGCGGTCAACCTGAGCCGAAATACCAGAGCCGAAAATACGAAATCCGAACCAAACGACCAGCACCTGAAACCCGACAACCGAATCATCGCAGCGCGATGACACCCAACTGACTCCGCGCGGCCCCGGAAGTCGTTAACGCAAACCTGAATTGTCGGGGTGAGAGCCCATGAGCCAGCACGCTGGCAGACTCGTCTCTCGTCGGTGGGGCAGGTCACAACGCATTCACAGGTGATTAAATCGGAACCCTCCCCATTCGTCAAGTGAAGGCAGGGAATAACCTTGAAAGATTGTGCTATTTTTTTCGTTCCACACCAGAGCGTTACGTACGCATACGAAAAGCGCGAGAGCGCTTGTCGCATTGCCTTATGAGAGCCGGTGTCTGTGACACCGGTCGGCGGCCGAGCCTCAATGGCGAAGGCCGCCGCAGTCGGCGCGGCAGATGAACAACCGACAAGTTGCCCCCGAGCGCTGATCGCACTTGAAATAACCTAAAATCCGCACCGACCGCGATTCACGCGTCTCAACAATCACCTGCTCGAAGGCATCACAGTCCGCAGCCTTGACGAAAATCGCCATCCGTCCAACGCCTCGGTTCAGGACGTGATAAACGATAACGCCAGCGGCTTGACGAGGAAGGCGTACTCTGGAAAATAGATTACACTTTCTGACATAAGCGTCAAGTATTGGACCTTTCCCGTTTTTCTTCTCTACCGAAAGGATCGCACCATGACCAACGATGAACGACTCGAACGTTTGGAAAGGCAATTGAAGCGAACTCGTACGATGCTCGCTTCCGTCGCGGTGGCTGCCGTGGCCGTTCTCTGCATCGGCCAGGTGAAGGATAACGCCGCTATTCCCAATGTCGTCAAAGCACATTCTTTCGTGGTTGTCGATGAGAAGGGCAATGGTCGCGCTGCGCTGGAACTAATGAAAACTGGCGAACTGAGACTGGTAATGGTCGACGACAAAAACAAGCCACGCGTTATGCTGACGTTAGACGAGGATGGCGACGCGGGACTGACAATGACCGACAACAAGGGGAAGGCCCGCGCGATGCTGGCCGTAACCGGGAAAGGTGAGCCGCTGATGAGCCTGCTCGGCCCAGACAATAAGGTGTTATTCATGGCGCCGTAGGACAAGAAAAGGGGACAGGTATGAATGCCATTCACTTAACCATTTCCCCCTTGTTGTCTGCCCATTTCGCTTCCTCTTCTCGTCGGGAGCGGTTCAATTGCTTGTATTCCTTCATTCGCCTTCGGAGCACGCGCAGTTGCCTGCGACCGGGTCTGTGCGGGTTGACGATCAGCGTCGGTACACAGCCCAGGCCCATCAGTCGCACCGCCGCGTGACGCATGGCATCAATGAAGCTGATGCGCTTGGTTTTGACACCTAGCCGGGGGCAAAAAAAAGGTACAGCTACTTGTTTACGTGGGTTAAATGTTTACCTATACCCTTATTTTTCCGGAGGGTGGGCGTGTGAGGTTCTCGAGGGCCTCGCCCAGCAACTGCTTGAGCCGATCGCGGGCCGCCACCGGCACCAAGTCGCGGAACGACACCGAGGGTAGAATCGGGGACACCGGCCGTCCGTTGGGCGACAGTTTGGCGAACTCGGCCACCAGCCGCTCGCGGTCGAAGTCGTACTCATACGTAAACTTGGCGGGCGTTCTCTTCTGCGGCCACATGTCCCAGAACACACTCCCGCGGAACCGGTACTTGAGGATCGCTTGAGTGTTCTTCGCTGGATTGGGCGAAAAGGTGAGCAGCCCACCCTGACCCTCGCTCCAAGCGATGAGGTCGTCCAGTACCCGCTCGTAGTCGGCCCGAGCGGCGGCTCCCTCGCACTCCTCGACTTGAGCGAGGACTGCTGCCTTGTCCACAGCCACCGAGCCGGTAGGGCGGGTGACGACCGGCGGGCTGACCAACCGCAGCGCCGCTTCGGCCTTCGGTGTGGCGGATGCGGCGGGTGGGTCAGCAGGCTTCGGTGACGCGGCGAGTACTGCCGGGTCCGTGGGCGGTTGGAACTCCACCTCCACGCCGAAGATGCCGATTTTGCGGACGTTTTTCCGGAACCACCCGAACACCGTTACGCCTCCCTTGTCGAACTATTGTTTGTTTATTCAATCTACAAATTGGATGAGACACCCAAGTAATCCCGCGTACTTTATCAATAAACCGCTATTGACGCAAGCGTTCCATATGCGAGGGCCAGGGCAAACGCATGTAGATTTGCCACCCTCGATTTTGAAGCACTAACGGGGATGCTCCCGATGTGCCGTGAAGCCCAATACGCGTTTCTGAATCAGAATCGCGGATTCAAAATCTACAGGGGGGAAAAGGGGACATTCTTCTTTTTTGCGATTCATAATTAAGAATGTCCCCTTTTCCGCCCACGAGTATTGGACCTGTCGCGTTTTCGTTTTTCTCCATCAAGCATTGCTTTTTCAATGTATCGAAAATACTTTTCGGCAGGAGATGGTAAAGACACGGACGAACCGGCATTCCCATCGTCATCCATTCTAAATTCTGTGATGATGCCGTCGTCGATGGTGACGGTCGTGCGAGGGGAAAAGAACTGGCCGGAGTTCCGAACCGAGACCATGCGATCAACGCGAAAGTTTCGCCATGCTTCATCAGATAGCACCGGATCGACCTGCCACGTTCGCACGATGATGTTGCCCTGGCTGTACCCTGTCACCTTATTTTTCGGGAGGAGGAAGCGGAGTCGATCCTTCTGAAGAGTTGCGTCTAACGTCCTTGCGGGTCCGCTTTGATGCGCTCTGCCAGCGCGTCAGCGACCGCGTCCTGTCCGTGGGCGTCGAGGTGGGTGTAATCCATCAATACATACATCGCGGGCGTTTCGCCGGTTTGTTTGCTGATTCGACTTCGTGCTTCCCGCAGGGGGCCGACGGCGTCGATGTAAGGGATCATGTGTCGTTCGCAGATCGCGCGGACGCGCGCCGCCGGATCGATCGTCAGCGCATCGAGCGGCACGTACTTTTCATTGTCCATCCATTGGTCAAATGCCATGAATCGAGCTGGCGCATGGGTGACATAAAGGCGGATACCGGAGCTATGCAAGGTCTTCACCAGCGAGAGCAGGTCTCGCTCGAAAAGAACCCAGGCGTCCTCAATGATTTGCGGGTCGAGATTCTCCTGCCGCCAACCCATTGCCAGCATGGCGCCATAGGGTGCTTCAGGATCGAGGCGATGGTCGCTAAGTCCTATTCGGAATCGGCTCAGTTCGACCCAACTTTTGAGGAACTTAGGAGCCGCAAGGCAAGTAACGCTGCGGCGCAGGTCGGCGACCGTTCGCATGATGCCGGCCTTGGCAGCAGGTGGCTCTTCGTTTCGCGGGGGTTGCGGTTTCTCGTCCCGTCGGATCCACGCAAGTGAAATCATGTTGTTGCTCACCAGCAGCACGGCAACACTGGGCCGATACGCCGACCACTTTTCGACATACTCCCGTTCGATATCCCGGAGGGAGTAGCCCGCAAGGCCGGTGTTGATTGACGTTACCGTTCGATCAATATGCGAGGCCAACTTCTCGCCCAGTTTCAGTGGCCACGTGCTTTGTGCGGCGACGCCTGTGCCAAACGTGATCGAATCGCCCAGGCCGAGGATGCGGTATTCGCCCTCAACAAGCGTGGCGGGGACGGCAGGACCTCGGTAGCCGTTTGCATTCATCGCTCGCAAGTATCCGCCTGTGAACTCTTCGTCGTAGATCACGTTGCTGTACTGAGGTGCAACCAGGCGCAGCGCAATTTCAAGAAGCAGCAGTGCTGCGAACACAACGAGGCTGTCCTTGATCAGGAAGCGGATGCCTCGCTTTACTCGCGGCCAAGCGTCAACATTAAACATGTTCATCATGCTGGACTCTCGATTCAGAATTGGAAGTAGATAAACTCCGGGCTCGCCGCTCCTGAGAAAGTGAGCACCAGGATGATGATCGCGGCATATACGATGCATCGCGCCGCGACGGGATGATGCTCAAAGAATTCGAGCCAGCGACGCCTTACGTGCAGCCGTTCGACGATCACCAGGGCCATGAGCACCACGAGCGGCGTGATGCCGACGGACATGGGGCCGGATGCGAACGTGACGATCCGTTGGAGCACCGCCATTGCGCCGGAGATCCCGTCTGCACGGAAGAAGACCCACGACAGCATGACGATGTGAAGCGTGATCAGCCAGCGAACAGCGGCCGTCCATCGGTTGGCTGGCCTGTCACGCAGATTGATCATACGTTCGACTGAAAGGACGGTGCCGTGCAGCCCGCCCCATACCACCCAATTCCAGCCCGCGCCATGCCAGAGTCCGCCCAGCAGCATCGTGAACATCAGGTTGACGTAAGTACGGCTGGTTCCCAGTCGACTACCACCCAGCGGAATGTAAAGATAATCGCGCAGCCACGTGGACAGTGAGATATGCCAACGTCTCCAGAATTCACGGATACTACAGGAAAGGTACGGGGCATCGAAATTCTCCGGAAGCGTGATGCCCAAAAGCAGCGCTGAGCCGATGGCGATATCCGAATACGCACTGAAGTCGCAGTAGATTTGAATTGCAAAGGCGTAGGTTGCCATCAGCAGATCGAACCCGCCAAAAGCCTCGGGTGTGCCATATGCAATGTTGGCCACTGGGCCCAGCGAGTCGGCGACATACACCTTCTTGGCCAATCCCCAGAGGATCAGCCCGAGCCCTCGTCTGAACACCATCCAGTTAACGGGCTTTTCTTCCATCGCCAGTTGCGGCAACAGTTCACCGGCTCGAACGATCGGACCTGCGACCAACTGCGGAAAGAAACTGACATAAAGCGCCACATCAATGGCCGATCGATACGGCTTGATTTCGCCGCGATACACATCGATGGTGTAGCTCATCGTTTGGAACGTGTAAAAGGAGATTCCCAGCGGAAGAACCAAGTCAAGGTGAGGCCAGGGACGGAACCCCAGCAGCGAATAGGCCGAGTCGCTGAAGAAATCGACATACTTGAATAAAGCGAGCGTTCCGAGATTGAACACCATCGATACAAGTAGCCATCCGCGCCGACCGGCGACCGACCTGCTGGCGCCGATGCCGCGCGCCGCCGCGTAGTCAATGAGAGTGGAGGCCAGCAGCAGTCCGGAGAACGGGATGCTCCAGACCCAATAAAACGTATAGCTGGCAAGCAGAATCAGGCCGCGCCGCCAGGACGGTGTAAGCAGATAATAGAGCCCGACAACGACGGCGAGGAAGCACAGATAGAGGGTTGAGTTGAAAAGCATGGGGTAGATTGATCGACATTCAGTTTGCTGGGCAAGCCCATCGCCCATGTGCGACCGGCCCAGTTACCGACGGCATGAACAGCACGGGCCATTGAGCCGCAGCGTACTGTTTGCCCCGCCCCGAAGCAACGACTTAATTGCTTTTCTGAAGATTCATTTCACCATGTATTTTCAAGTATGTAGGGTGGGCACCGCCCACCACAATGGACCTTTGATGTCATTCGTGGTGGGCGGTGCCCACCCTACTCACTTCTTCTTCGCGCTGAGTTGTACCGGCACGGCGTCGGTCAGTGTGCGGGACAGGATTAATTCTCCCGCACCGTGTCTATCAAATAAAAAACCCTTGAATCTTAGTTCACTGTCTGCTATACTATGGCCGAATCGTTCCTTTCTTTTCTTTTCTTCCGGGGTCTTGGACATGGGCGATACTGATCTGGTCACGGTTTTCGTTGCTTTTTCTATTCTAAAGCCTGTGCAGGGCTGGTTTTATCCATCTAAACTAAGTGTTTCCTAGTAGACTTGTCTAGGTATTTACCACTAGACAGGGCTTAACCTGATTATTGACAATGAATTACGACGGTGGACACAAATGAAAAATGCTCAGGGTAGACAAAATCGGCGGGTACTTGGCTCAATGTTGTTGTGGCGTATCCAGATGTTCCGCCAGGCGGCAGAGTTGTTCGACGGTCAATTGTTCGGGTCGTTGATTCGCGTTGATGTCCAAGGGAAGTGCGGTGGTTCTGCCGAGGATGGAGCCGATCTGTTTGCGACGTTTGCTAAAGAGTTGATGAAGGAGTTTGGAAAGTCGGTGCGGCTGATGCGTCAAAGGTTCATCACGAAGGCGCAGGCGGATGACAGCCGAATCGACCTTGGGCGAGGGCCAGAAGCAACCGGGCGGGAGAGTGGCGACGCGATCGACCTGACACATGGCCTGCACGAGAATGCCAAGTGGGCCGTAGTCTTTGCCACCGGGCGGAGCATTGAGACGGTCAGCGACTTCGCGCTGAATCAGCACAATCGCCAGTGACATGCGAGGTAGAGCCGCATCAGGTGATTCGTAAGGTGCC
>Ga0163150_10006755_pt1 | contig 13853 bp, 15 predicted proteins | sample OliLakLV19P2IB_FD_148628 | JGI IMG/M metagenome (GOLD analysis project Ga0163150, IMG submission 148628) | Freshwater microbial mat bacterial communities from Lake Vanda, McMurdo Dry Valleys, Antarctica - Oligotrophic Lake LV.19.P2.IB | ecosystem: Environmental > Aquatic > Freshwater > Lake >...
ACTTCTTTTAAAACATTTTCTGAAAAAAACTATACAATTTATTTGCTTTATAATAAGTATTCGTTATAAATTAACTTATGAACACTAGGAATTATACTACAACACTAAACTTTCTCTGAGCAGTTGGTCAAGTCACACCCTCAGCAGAAATAGTCACTCATCGATTTAGGACAAAAACAGTGCGTATCATGGTCGATGCGGGGATCACTCCTGGATCAAAAAATCATCTTATGATACCAAAAGGTATCGATATGCTGCTACTCTCTCATGGACACACGGATCATGTAGGTGCACTACCAAGATTCTATATACAAAATCCAACATCACATATACTCGTACCAAAATGAAACTATGAGATTGTCCGCCATAATGTGCAAGAAAGTTGGAGACTGAGCACCGAAGAAGATCCAGAAAGCAAAATGCAAAGATGGCTCAACGACGCTCGTTGATTCCTTGATGATGTACGATTGAGTTTTCCGCGAATATGAGTAAAAAAGGGACGAAAATGAAGAACACAGGAGACAATGAATGTACATGACAGAAGACTTTTTCTACAGGAAGAAGAAGATGTTCATGAGAGTTCCATTCAACGACTCTGTGACTTTATTGACATAGATTTCACTGAAACAGCTGATTATAATGATAAAGAAATGATTCCCTTTCTTCAAAAAAGTATAGACGATTGTTATCGTAGAAAACTTAAAAAGCTTAAAGAACAAGGTCTGATAACAAAAAAAGATGTAGACAAATCCCTTTCGGCTATTCAAGAATTTACTGTTGGCTCTTTTCATAAAGTAATGAAAATTGGTGAAAAGAATATATGAGTACGTTTTGATCCTACTGGACATCTCGTGACATGACCAGCGTGTTCAATTGGTCTAGAATTACCAGGATCAAGGTGAGTTACCAAAATATTATTTAGCGGCGATCTCGGAAATCCCAAATTGGGTTACCCCGGAACAGCTCCTGACTACAGTGAGCTCTATGATTCTTTTGACACATTGGTTCTTGAATCTACGTATGGAGGGAAGATACATCCTGACCGTGGTGATGAAATGCGAAAGCTCGATGCAAGAATCCTCAATGCCGTACATAATGGTATCGATATAAATGTCATTACTCTCGCCCTAGAAAGACCCGTCAACGTCCTCTACGAGATACTTCGTTGTCTTGAAAATAACCACATTAATCCACGCACAATCGATATCTCTTATTTCTGAGACTCTATCGGTACACTCTTTAAGCATTTTCCAAAAGGTGAAATCTATGATACCGTAAAACCCTTTTTAAACTCATTATGTCAATCATGATCAAAACCGGCTGAAAAAGCAAGAAGTCTAAAAAAACTTGGCCAAAAATGAAATAAAATACGAATTATTATTTCTTCCGCATGATTTTTCCCAGAAGAATGACCTTCCGCTTGACTACTAGAGAATCTGTATCCTCAGGAGGAGCTTCTTATTATATCTCCAAATTTTCATGGTGAACCAGGGAGTAATGGCCACAACCTCTTCAATAAAAAAAGATATAGAATTAAGGGAGAAACATTTGATCCAAAGCCTGGCCATATACTTTTCAAAGCGGGTGGATTTTCTGGACACGGTGATGCTGAGCATCTTACGAGATTCGCGAGAAAAACTCTGAAGAAACATTGAGGTGCAAAGGTTTTTCTCAACCATTGATCAGATGAATCACGGGAAGCGCTCACATATCGATTACAGAAGGATCCAGTAATACAGAGTAAGAAAGCTATTGTTGTGAGTCCAAAGGCTCATAGAAAATACAAAGCAACAAAATAAATACACACAATATCTTTTAATGGCGAATCAATCATTATGAACGAAATAGAAGTCAAAATCCTGGGTATCGACGGCGAGAGTATTCGTCGAAAACTCGAAGTCATGGGTGCACAAAAGAAATTTGAAGGCACGATCGTGGCTCATTTTTTCCGTGGCCCAAATGGTAAAAAAATTCGTCTCAGAAGAATGTGAGACATATGCTATGTTACTGCCAAGCAACGAGTAGGAAGCGACGGAATGCTGCACAATGAAGAATATGAAGTAGAAACGAGTGACTTTGCCGCTATGGCAAAAATTCTAGAAATTGCTGGTCTCGAGAAATATGGTGAATCCATCAAAACGCGTGTCAGCTACATATTCGGTGATATAACATTTGATATCGATACCTACCCAGGAATTCCTGAATACGCAGAGGTAGAAGCACAAACACGCGATAAAGTCGAAGAAGGCGTCAAGCTTCTCGGCTTTACTATGGCGGATACTACCTGTATCACTGAGAGTGGTCTCAGAGAAAAATATAGGGTTAAATAATATGGAAACATCTGAATATCTCACAGATACCTCTTTGCCTGGTTGGCCTGGAAGAACAGAATATATGCTGACAACTGGCTGAACTCACATATTTCATTTTGTCATATGAGAAGATCAAGTGATACCGATTACTGATACGTATTCTACAACAATAAGAGCAGAAAATAGGTTTAATCATCTCCGGTGAAAAAGTGAGAAATTAGGTTATGAGTGAGATCTCTCGAAATACTATCCAGATTTTATTTATGGTATTCTCTGAAATGCTCAAAAAAGAGTCATAGCATGTCTTCATGGGGAAAAAGAATGACACTATCAGACGCTTTTTGATTCTTACATACGCTTTCGCAATTGCACACAGGGGAAAGGAAAGAAAAATTTTGCACAATAAAAAAACTCACTATACTCTCTACAACTATGACATGACTGTGAACAACATACTAATCGTTTCAGAGTACTTTCAATAAATAAAGTTCTCACCTTTGGGTGAGATTTTTTATATCTTTTTTATCTATGAAAAAATACATTCCCCTTCTTATCATCACTTCCCTACTCCTCAGTGCTTGTAGTATTGATTGGGGTAATAAAGATAACTTATTTCAGAAAAAGCAGGAATGCATTAAATTAGAGAAAGAGATGTGGGAACAATTAAACTCAAACGAAAGATATGGAAATAGAATGGAATCAACAACACTTTATCTCAGCATGATTTTCTATAGCCCTGCAAGAAATAGTTGTCTTTATAAATCTGAATTTATACTGTGAAGCACTTATCAACTTGAAATTAATGATTTTTTTACAAAGGAAATTATATACAATCGAATATGTGACTGACTTCTAATTCGTAATTGAGTTAATGATTGTTCTCAAGATTTCGATAAAAAATTATTAGAACTCAAATGAGAATAACTTAATCACCTAGATTCCACCTTGCGCTCGTACCTCGCTTTGCTGGAATGACGGAAACAAATCAGTAACGGCAACAAATCAAAAACAAATCCTTCTTTATTCTTTTTTATTTTATTATGCCAGAATTATCCACAAAGAGGCATTCCCTTTCCCACATTATGTCTCAAGCTATTGCGGCGACTTTTCCAGATATCACGATTTTGCGTGGAGTTGGTCCTGCTATCGATAATGGTTTTTACCAGGACTATGATTTTGGTGATTTCTCTCTGACAGAAGCTCATCTCAAAGACGTTGAGAAAAAGATGAAGCATATTCTCAAACAAAATCAGATCTTTACTCAGAGCTTTCTCACGCTCGATGAAGCACGAGCGAAATATGCTGGTGACAAATATAAAATAGAACTTATCAATGATCTCGCAACTGGCGGGGAAACACGATTTGGAGTGTATACCAATACCCTTCAAAATGGAACGCTTACCTATGATGATCTCTGTGCTGGTCCTCATGTCGAGAAAACGGCGGAGCTCGATGAAAACAGTTTCAAGCTCGACCGAATCGCTGGTGCTTATTGGCGTGGTGATGAAAAGAATAAAATGCTCACTCGTATCTATGGGGTAGCATTTGAAAATCGCGAAGAACTCGATGCGTATATCAAACAACAAGAAGAAGCCAAAAAACGAGACCATCGTATTCTCGGCGCCAAACTCCATCTCTTCACCGTCTCCCCTCTTGTAGGGTCTGGCCTTCCGATGCTCAAGCCAAATGGGATGACCATCCGCAAGGAACTAGAGGACTATCTCTGGTCACTCCATAAAAATCACGGCTACCAGAGAGTTTGGACACCGCATATTGCAAAAATTGATCTCTACGAAATGTCTGGTCATGCTGCCAAATTCGGCGATGAACTCTTCCGCGTGAAGTGAGGTCATGGAGAGGATTTTTGTATGAAACCGATGAACTGTCCGCATCATATGCAGATCTTCGCGGATAATCAATGGAGCTACCGCGATATGCCGATTCGATATTTCGAGCCAGCAACCGTCTATCGTGATGAGAAGCCAGGACAACTCTCAGGGCTCACACGTGTTCGTGCTATCACACAAGATGATGGACATCTCTTCCTCCGTGTTGCTCAGATCAAGCAAGAAGTCGGTGTCATCGTCTCAATTATCAAAGAATTTTATACCACACTCGGAATGGTCGAGGATTATTGGGTGTCTCTCTCGGTGAGCGATCCGGCAACACCAGAGAAATATCTCGGTGGAAGAGAAGTATGGGACACAGCTGAATCAAGTCTCGAAGAAGCAGCAAAGCAATTTGAGCTTCCCTATAAGAGAATCGAAGGAGAAGCAGCTTTTTATGGACCAAAATTGGACTTCATGTTCAAAGATGCGATTGGTCGCCAATGGCAACTTGCGACGATTCAGCTTGATTTCAATCTCCCAGAACGATTTGATCTCAGCTATATCAATGAAGCTGGTGAAAAAGAACGTCCTGTCGTCATTCATCGTGCTATCTCTGGATCGCTTGAGCGATTTATGGGAGTGATGATTGAGCATTTTGCTGGCGTCTTCCCTCTCTGGCTCGCACCTCGTCAAGCTATTGTCGTACCAGTAGGAGAAAAATTCAATGATTATGCTGCAAAAATTTTACAGACTCTCAAAGATGCTGATATTCGTGCAGAAGCAGATTTTTCAACAGATGGACTCAATAAAAAAGTGAGAAATGCAGAGCAAGCTCATATCAACTACATCCTCGTCGTCGGAGAAAAAGAAGAAACAGAATCGAGTGTCGCTGTGCGAAATTATAAAACCAAAGAGCAAACAGAAGTACTATTACACAATTTAGTTGACAATCTAAAAAAAGAGATAGAATTGAAGAAATTATAATTTATTTTATTATGCCCGAAGTAACCGCAGAGCCAACACGCGTAGAAATTGAATTTAATAGAAACGTCTATTGAGGAAATAAAAATACGATATCGGATGAAGCTTTTTGTATCCTAGACACTAAATGAGTCCGCAAAATCGTTGCCAGCGCGGTAGACAAAATAACAAAAAATGTAAGATTTTATTTTAAAGCCCACGGAGTAGTACAATATCACAAAAGTAATATATTGAGTATATATCCTGAAAATTCTGATAGTACAAGTATTTTGGTATTAGATGAATGAGTAACTTCAGTTATCATTGATTGAGAAGAAGAGATAGAATTGAAGAAATTATAGTTCTAATTCATATATGCTTCCAGGCTCACTTCCATGAGAATATTCAGATGTATCAAAGGTATATAAATACGCTACAAAAATATGAGCCACTTGGTTTGCTGAGTGGTTTGACACAACTCACATTGCAACAATCACAGAAACTCCAACACATTTTTGATGAGAATCGTGGCAGTGAATCAAGCTCCCCTATTCGGGTCCTCATGCACGAGGAGAAAAAAACGAATCGATACTGTATTTACCAGAATGATACGGTCCAGTAACAGTTATCTCGATAGGACTTTTTGTACTCGATGCCATTGCGAGAAATCTCCCAGAAAAAGCTACCGAAAAATATTCCTTATTCCAAAGAGTATGATGACTATATGCTATCACCTGAGGAGAATGAGCGTGGCATTTTCACTTTACGGATACAAATAATGGGCAAGAATGATATATCCTGTCTCCAAATGAAGAAGGGGTAAACCCCTATGATTTAACAGATTAAAGTATGCTTCATCTCCTCTGACTTGCCTGAGCAACTGGATCTGGAAAGGACACGGTTATAGATGAGGTATTGAGGCCCCTCTGATATGTCAGTGTCAGGACTTCGGATATGCTAAAAAGAGAGATACCGAAAAGATTTTCAAAAATTACAGATACGACCTTACTTCCGTCTACCAAGTTAGCTCAATTAGGGAAAGAAATTAGAAAAGACTTTGGTGAAGCGTATTTCACTCAGCTTGCTATACAAGAAACTCTATACGAGCCATACAGAATCGTGAATTGACTACGAAGAAAAGAAGAATTTGATGCCATTCATACAGCTGGTGGACAAGTGATATTGGTTATTTCAGATATTACCAGAAGTGTTCAGAGAGTTCTCGAAGTACGCCAAAGGGCTTCTGATATGAGCATTTCTCGAGATGATATTTTGGCACATATCAGACAAGAAAAGAAGGATTTAGATTGTTTAAGAGTAAGAGCGGATCTAATACTATGGAATGAGTTCTCAACTAGAGAATGATTTGTGAAATATGCAAAAAGACAAATTATGACTTTTCTAGAACTAGATGATGAAAAAGAGTAGTTACTTGTGCTTTCTCCATTTTTTTCACTATTATCTTGGCATATTTTCCCTTTATGCTATTTAAACTCTTCGTCACTGGTGGGGTAGCCCCTTGAAAAATGAAATTTGCTTGTACGTGTATTGATATATGCCTATCCATAGGTAGAATAAGATTCTCCCTATTCAAAAAATCATCAAAATTAATGAAGAACTTCAAGAGTTCTCTGCTGGAAATGATGTATCCTATGTGATTCCTGTCTTCCCAGAAGGAGAAATATTTGAATCTAGGATATTGAAAATGAAGAATTACACAAAGTAATTAATTTTATTCTTCAGAAACTCACGACTGAGGTGACAACCACCGCCATACTGGTCAATAGTTTGTACCATTATCGCATACAGTCAATCATACTTATTATCAAAAGCGATATACTTGAGGCGATTCGCCGCTGAAATATATTTATTGGGTATCAATTCAGAGAAAACTTCCATACGGAGTGTATGGGAGTTCTTTTTGAGCCAGCGCAAGAGTATACTAGAGTCCGTGATATCATTTCCATCTCGTACGATCAATGACTCAAGTATTGCATGCTCAGGGCACGTCACCCAGAGAGGAATGTCATCTACGAGGATTTTGGTAGCATATTGCCTGACAATCCCATACATACCTGATTTTTTCTGAGACTTTGGACTCAAGGTGGTCATCATATATCATTCCAGGAGAGTGATCTTTTTTGGGTTCTTTGGTACACAAACGGAGAGGACTTCTGGTAGGGAAAAATCCTTGAGCATCAGTGCCAGTGCTTTTTGCCCAACAATCACTCACCGACTATTATATATTTCAGCCAGCGACTTACGGACTATATTCCAATAAAAATCTTGTGGGTCGAGAGGCTTACTCATATCTCACTGTCACGACAGATACAATCATTTACGTATAGAAACCAATACTCCTGAAGCTACAAGAAGATGGACAGTCTTGTAGAGCGTGCTCTGGGAATCGGTTGAAGCAGTGATAATAAACTTTTCAATATCCTTTAACGACCATAGATTTAATCATTTTGTTTTCATTTTTTGCACAATTTTCTCAAATTTCATAACCGTATTTTTTATTACAAATAAAGTATTATTTTGTTATAAAAATAGTATAGTTTCTTCTATAAAAATACAATAGTTTTTTCATTGACACAGGAATTATGAAGTTGCTATTATATTTGGAGAGCAGCTTCACTGAGTAATAAGACGCTCTATTACATTCCTGCATCGTAGAGAGATAGTCTTTCTAGCATCGATACGCTGTAACATTTGTTGCCTGTTCTCAAGTGATTGTACAAATATTCTTATCAGTTTCCTTCAGGTTTTTCTGAATTTCTTTAGACCCTTGGATGATTTGGGCGAGATCGCTGGCTGCTTGAGGGTCTTTTTCTTTACTTAATGCTACCCCTTCTCGGCGAGAACCATATTGTGTGTAGAGAGACTCTTCAATGTCTTGAAGACGTTGAATTTTTTCTGTTTCTTCTTGCGTTTGATTATTCTTTACAAATCCTGTACCATCGGTTCAACCTTGTCTCACAATACTTGGAATGACCTTGCGCGTAAATTCGTACCCCATAGATTCGTAAAATGCTTTGTTCTCTTGTTTTTGTACTTTTTCATCAACCGATTGAGAATTGGGACGATATCAGTACTCTTTAAAAAACTGACTATTAATCATAATGTCCGAATTGCCAAGCCCTCATTTTCGAGCTTGGACGATACTGTTTATTTGAGCGTCCTTGCCCGCATCATTTGCTCCAGAACCACCGAGCTGACTCCCTCGATATAGGAGAAGTGCCATAGCATCTTTCCAAACTTGGAGAGCTTGGGGATATTTCCAGCCAGATGTAAAGGCACCCTTGAGGACTTCCATAAATGCTCATTTTCGAGGATCATTGTCACGACATTCTTGGATGTACTTTGGACTATAATAAATATACATTTCTTTTGAAAATCATAGTGGAGCTATCAAAAAAGGTACTTCGTCAATATATTCTTCTGTCTGAATTCATTGAGAAAGTATCTGAAAGAACCGTTTTACTTCCTTTGTCTGCTTTGCCATAGCTACCAAAACTTCGGAATTCGTACGTCATTGTGTACTATAGCCAGACTTTCCTTCGAGAATATTTTTTGTTATTTTCATAGATTGTGCACAGCGAGATCCTGTATATTGTGCTGTCTCGATAATACTACGCTCTATATCTTCTATAGAAGCTAGGTGAGGTTTTAATTCTCTCACAGGTCCACTCTGATCAAGAAATGAATCCATTTCTGAGAAAAAATCAGCCCCAGTAGTTGAGAGACTATAAATCTCTCGCATAAGTCTCACCGAACTATCGAGAGGAACGATACTCGATATATAGTTAGCTACGCCTGGATTATTTCCACTAGAAGATCCCGTATCACAGGTTGCTTTTGACGCTTCTGAGCGAATAGCTGTATTCAGAGTATCAATTTGTTCTCTCCATTTTTGTATCGGTGAAGACGAAGTGTCACTCAGGGCACATCCGTCTTGAGCGAATAATTGAGAAGAAGAAAATACGCAAAAAAATACTGCAACAGAGACTCGGGAAAATGTATGGATAAGAGTCATAAATTTTAGTTTTTACAATCCGGCTTATCTTTCCATGCTTTACTGATATCAAGGGAGTCTCTTGTCATGGCCCCAAAAGATTTCATCCAAGAACCAAAAGAGCGAAACATATTTTTTGTTCCCTCATCAGGATTATTAACTTCATTTCTTTTAGCCGATACAAGAGTGCTCCTCTGTATGTCCTGGCGTTGCTTGAGTCTATTCTTTGCCCGTTCTTGATTAGCAGCAGTATCTCCTGCATTTTGAGCAATAGGCGTTGCGTCTTCTACCATCTGCTGCTGGGTATACATCATGAGATTCTTGCGGTCAATATTATAATTTTTAAAGCTATCATCTATCACTCCATCTATATCTTTTTCTCTTTGTTCATCGTTCTTCTTTTCTTGGGAACCATCGTCAGATTCAGCGTATTTTGGAGTTTTTTGGAAAACATAGATACCTAAACCACGAAATATGTTCTTAAATGAGAGATTGAGGTCATTATTAGATTGAAAATGATTGACAGGTGGAGGTGCTTTGCAGGCAATATTTCTTTTATCTCCCTTTTTTATGAGCCAATCAACACCTGAACCCAATATTTCTTCAAAATTTGCATCAACAAAAGCAGTACCTCTTGAGCTCGCTGAGTAGGCATCATTTGTCATGATATCAAGCGTTATGCAAAAACCATCCTCACAATCATCACCCCCCCTTGAATCACTGGATGCGCCATCTTCACCTTGACCAAAGGCTGACGCGACATCACTTGCGAGATCGATTTCATACTGTTCACCTTGTGCCCACTCACCTGTTTCAAAACGCCCTGTTATAAGACCAGAAGCATCATTTTTCATAGTATTTGTATATCAATCGTATTTTCATGGGTCTTGGAAGAAGAGTTTGAATATTTTTTGCATATCATCAATGAGATCATATGGAGAATTACTCACATCTCCATCCACATAGCTTCCAGGAGTCATGATATCGTGTTGACTTTGTACCAAATAATCTACATCTTCTACAATTGTAGTCAACATTTCCGCTATGAGATCATTGAGCAGCTTTTGATTTCTACGGGAGATATTTCTTGAAACATTTGCATGAAAAAACTGTGTAATCACCACGCCATAGTCCTTTCTGGGAAGATTTTTTACTAAATAACTATCAAAATCTGATACAATAACATCACAACCACCACATGAATCCGAGAGAACTCGCAAGTCTGAATGACTTTTGATTGCACTATTGAGGTCTTCTGTGAAATAAATCACAGCATCCTGATAATATTTTTTACTATTCTCCTGTTGTGCCTTATAAGAGTTAGAGAAGAATTTCATATCGGGAGAAGTGCTCGCAATAGCAAAAATACTTCATGTTGATACAAAAAAGAATATTACAAAACAATATGTACAGTATCAAATATATCTCATAGAAATGATAAGAATCGGACTTTTGTCAGTATACTCCTATTTTATCAGTTTTTCAAATATTTCTCTTGCCAAATGAGTACAAAAATATATACTCCCGAGGTTTTTTATTTCTTATTATATTTTTATGCATAATACAGGCAAAAGAGAGAGTGAAGCTGGCAAGACACAATTTGAGATGCACAAGACATTGATTTTGATTAAGCCGGATACTATTGCTCGTGGAATTGTCGGGGATATCCTCTCTCGTCTCGAGAGAAAAAGCCTCAAAATAATAGGTATGAAATTTATTGCTATGACTGAGGATCTCTGCAAAGAACACTATTCCCATATTGCTCACCAGCCATTTTTTTCAAAAATAGTCACCTATATGACTGATGGCCCAGTTCTTGCTCTCGTCATAGAAGGCATCGATGCTGTGCGACAAGTACGTAATATATGTGGTGCTACTGATCCACAGTTTGCTGCCCCAGGCACTATCCGTGGAGATCATTCTTGTACTATTGACTATAATCTCATTCACTCATCAGACTCCATAGCATCAGCTGACCTCGAAATATCTCGATTCTTTACGTCTGAAGAAGTCTTCCATTACACAAAAAACGTATACGTCAATTAGTATTGACATATTTTATAAATTTATATTATAACAATATACTACTAATTTACTATTATGGGAAAACTTAGATGGTCAAATGAAGACAATCAAAATAAATTTGTATGGGGTGCTTCGACAATATGATGAGTCGGTGGAACGATTCTTATCAGTGCATCAATCATAACCGGTATTTTAATAAATCAACGTTGACCAAAATCCTCTATTACATGAGTAATTAAAAGTGTTCCGGCAATAGCAGAAACTGCAAAACCCCTTACAGAAGAGTGATTGTTGCCAGAAGAACAAGAAATGAAACGAGTACAAGCATTATTTGAAGAAGTAACCCCAGAAGAAACTCTTGCTTCACGGCTAAAGGATAATGAAGCAATCCTTGCTGAATTTCAGAAGAAAATAGAAAAAAATCCACAATATACGCCGACTCGTGCAGAAAAAATAGCTCTAGCACAATTATGAATTGCGGTAAATGATGGAACTCCAATTCCCTACGAAGGAGACGGAAAAGAAGAAAACAAATAGTCATTCATGCAACGTATTTTTTCTATCCTGCATAACCAAACAATCCGAGCTGATATATTTCTATCAGCTCTTTTTGACGGGACATACTCGAGATCGCAAATCCAAAAATGATTTTTCACAGAACAAATACGTATTTTCTCTGAAAAAAAACAAGTCTACAAAAAAATCGGTAAATATTATCCTCAGAGAGGTGACCGAGTAGAAATGAATATATCCTCAACACCCTCAACACTTGAGCCAGATTTTCGACCACTAGAAATCGTTTTTGAAAATAGTGATTTTATTGTTATTAACAAGGATGCAGGAATTAATTCTCATCCAACGGCAAGTCCAGAAGGGAAAAAATGAACTCTCGTGAATCAGCTGATTGGTCAAATCACATGATTTCATCGAGAAGTAGGAGAAGATAGGCCCGGTATCGTGCATCGTCTGGATAAAGAGACGAGCGGGCTTATCCTCGTCGCAAAGAATGATATTACCATGAGAAAGCTCCAAAAATTGATTCATGATCACCACGTCAAAAAAACCTATCTCACACTTATCGTCGGAACACCCAAAAATCGTGTCGGTACCATACAGTCAGAAATTGGACGAGATCCACATGATAGACTCAAGATGACAACCAAAAAACCAGTCGACCCACGAAATGCTATCACTCACTATGTCGTGAAAGAGTCTTTTAGAATGTATGATAAAACCTATTCGCTTCTTGAAATCACTCTAGAAACTGGCCGTACACATCAAATACGGGTACATATGGCTGGAATCGGACATCCTGTCCTCTGAGATTTGAAATATTGAATTGAACAAGAGAATATCCTCGCAAAGAAATACTTTTGACTCACCAGGCAATTTCTCCATGCTTGGAAACTAGATTTTGAGATGGATGAAAAAAAATATGATTTTGAGGGAAAATTAAAAGATGATCTCCTGGAAACGCTCCAATTTTTAAAAAAATAAATTATAGCATGCTGAAAATCTGAACGTACATAACAGAAGCACGATGCGAAGCTCGGTTACAAGAAATTACCACAGCTAGAAAACTAAAAAAAGGAGGTTTTGGTTGTCTTGCACATGAAGTACATTGAGCAGTATTGGCACTCCTTAATCACGAATTCCCAGAATGAGATTTTTATGAATTAGAGAAAAAATCATGGTGACACATAGTTATTCTAGGAAAAATAAACTCTATTTGGATATCACCTATTTGGGACTGGAAAACTGGGAAATTACTCTCAGCAAATTCTCCTGGCAACTGGTCACTTCATGGCAATTTTAATATCCCTCCAGATTCAAAACCATTGACATAATTTATACATCTAACTTTTCATTTCTTCTTTGGTATTTCTCACCCAGAAAATCAGTATTCAAAAATATTTTTAGTGATTCTAGGACACTCTCGAACTCCATCGTTCTTGCTCAAAAACATATCACATTCGCATCATTATGTGTCCGCGATATTTTGGCAATAGCTGGAGTATAGGAAAGCACTGCTCGAATACCCTTATACCGATTGGCAGCGATAGACATTCCAATACCTGTTCAGCAAATCAATACTCATTTCTCCGCCTCTCCAGTCAATATCTTCTGACAAGCAAGAGAGGCATAATCTGAAAAATCATCCTCTTCATGTATTTCTCTTGGCCCGACATCCAATACAGTATATCATGCAGTCTGCAAATAATGCAAAATTGGCCCACGAAAGATATAACCAGCGTGATCATACGCTATTACTATAGAGATCATAGGAAAATATTATGTACGATGAGTATACTTATTTTTTCTTTTTAGTAAAAGGTTCAACTACTTCAATAGATGATGTTTGACATATTTCCTCCAATTTTTTCTTCACTATTACTAAAATCTCATCTGATAAAAATTGAGAATCTGGTGCTCATTCTCTACCAATAAATTTATATCCACCATCTTCATACGAAATCACGCCTCATCCAACGTGTTCTTTCTTTTCTCAAAATTTCTTTTTTACATCCGTATGCCTTTTCTGTCCAAATGCTATCTGAAGAAGTTGATCATGTGTTCTAAAAACAACAAAAACTGCATAATCCTCAGGTTTTTTCTTTATTCTTTTTATGTCGAGCCGATTGAGAGTATCCATATGGAATCATTACGTTATAGATAAATTGTACCATAATATATAATAAGAATCAAATATTT
>Ga0163150_10006756_pt1 | contig 13852 bp, 12 predicted proteins | sample OliLakLV19P2IB_FD_148628 | JGI IMG/M metagenome (GOLD analysis project Ga0163150, IMG submission 148628) | Freshwater microbial mat bacterial communities from Lake Vanda, McMurdo Dry Valleys, Antarctica - Oligotrophic Lake LV.19.P2.IB | ecosystem: Environmental > Aquatic > Freshwater > Lake >...
ATTATTTTCTATGTATTTATCTACATGCCTTCCCGCAATGCCTTGCTTATTGCTCTGTATTGCAACGATAATTTTACAGAATATTGATCCATTAAGTAATATATATGAATATTAATGAGTAATTTGATGCATTCATTTTTTGACAGTAAATATTTACAGAAAAAATTATATATTATTATATTCTTCTGTATGGCAGGACTTACGTAAATATATATTGTTTGAGTCTATTGAGAGCACTTTCAATATTCTCAGTGCGTGCTTCTTGAATTCAGATCGCTACGCACTAAGAATATTACAATGTACGTGCTATTTAATTATAGATTAGCTATGGCTGACTATGATTAAAAAAAACGCGGGATATGCATAGGAGCTATTTTATTCGACATTCAAAGTCACTTTGTGTAAGACATAGTCTAAAGCTCTCAGTTGAGTTTTTAGTATCTGCATTTTCCAAAAGTCACAATATTTGTCTCGTAAACAATTTTGAAATCTGCACGTTTTAGTGTTATATCCGTTTCTTTTTGTTTGTCTTTTTTTCGAAAAAGTTAGTAAGAGAGCATCTAGTGTTAAGTTTGTCAAAAGATCTGCTAAAATCTTATCATAAATACATCACCAGCTATAAAAATTTTAGTAGGGTGTATATATCAGGATTTATTACTAAAATGATAAGATTAAGAATAGATTAAAGGATGAGTAAATTATACTATTTTCCCTATTGACAAGTATTTTACAAAAGGGATAAGATTATGATTAGATAGTTTTCACTAACTAGTCACGTGTATACTCATCATGAGTTGAAAAGCGACTACGACAAGGAAAACTACGTTATAAGAAGGAGGTGATAATGATGCTACAAGGAATAGGTACAACAGAAATAGTTATAATTGGAGTCGTTTTGATGGTTTTATTCGGGGGCAAAAAACTTCCTGAATTGGCCCGCGGAATGGGTGATTCTGTAAAAGAATTTAGAAAAGCTATCCGTGACAATGCATAATGACTATGACTACCGCCCGAGATGTTTGTATAACCGGTTTGCAAAAAAAGGTAACCACAACAGCTCTGGTGGTAGCAGCAGTCATGGCTGCAGTCCTAGTGTTTCCTAGAATTACTTGGGCTGCAGCTGGAAATACTCAAATCTGCACGATAGGAACAAACTGTACTATTGGTGAGTTCCTCTACGATGATAATTACGTTCCCCTAATTACTGCTACTTGCCAAATAACCTCAAGATACCCAGACGGCTCATTGTTACACAATGCTACAGTTATGACTGTAGCGCCTCAAGCAGACGGTTGGTATTCTCACACGTTTACAACCCCTACGACTGTCGGGCTCTATAGAACTGAAGTTAAGTGTACGACAATAGACGCCCAGGTTTTAGCACTTGATAAAACATTTGAGGTTATAACTTCAAGTTCTTCATCTCTTACTGCAGATGAAATAGCAGCTGCTACATGGGGATATTCAGGACGAACACTTTCCTCATTCGGTACTTTAATGAGTGATATTTGGAGTAGTGGTACGAGAACACTGACAGGTGCCGGTCTTTCTAGCGGTTCTATTGCAACAAAATCAGATCTGGATAGCGTCGGTTCAAATGTGTCAAGCGTATCAACAAAGGCGGACGACATAAAGACAAAAGTTGATTCGCTGACAGCAAAAGTTGAGACTATTCAGAGTAGTGCTACTGCCGCCAACGAACGATTAATAAATGGTCCATTTATAAAGTACTATATAGAGAGTGATGACAGTAAACCATTTGATGTTGAGGTGAAAATTGAGGCGACTCGTTCAGTTGCAAATCAACTTGCGGTAAATATAAAGTACTTAAAGAGTAAAGCTCAATTGATGGATGAGAAATGGTCAAAATTGAAGGATGATGAGATCTCTTCAACACTTTCTGTACTGTTGCAATTAATTGGCAAAGAAGAGGATTCAAAAAATAATAATTCACTGTTTGTTTCTTCACGTTGGATAGCTCAAGAATGGGGATGGAAAGAGGCCGAAGTAATTTCGGCTCAAACGGATACTGTGAGTATCAAAGTTTCATCACTCAAAAAAGAAATAGAGGAAAACGGAAAATCAAATACTACCAGAACGAGCTTGAAAAATATAACAGCTGAAATTGTAAAGCTTGAAAATTTGGTTGGAAGAGTACAGATAGGTTCTAAAGATAAAAGTTTGGTAAGTGCTATAGATGAAGTATCCATTTTGTCATCTTCTATTGATTCAAAGAGGGGTGATGTTAAGAGGCTATTGGCAAATTGGAAAAAGAATGATAAAAATTTGAAGGTTCGAGTAGATAAATTATCTAGTGAAGTTACGATATTAAATCGATTACCAAAAGTGAAGTCAACTGCAAAAACCAAAGCAGAAGACAAAAGCAAACCGACCGATCAAAGTCTAAAAAATGAAGTATTAGGTCTTCTTGGTATTCTTAACGCAAATTCACAAATGCTTGCACAAAAAAGTAATGTGGCTTTTGCATCAACCTGGCTTGAATTGGGAAGTATCGTCTTTAAAAGCATCATTACAAACCCTTCAAATAGTATAGCTCAAACAGTCCCTTTGAGATATGATCTCCCACAAGAAGTAAAACGTGAAGATATTATTGAGATGGATGATGAGTTAACAATTGAATTTGATTCTGAAAAAAATAATTATTATATTTCAGGAACCTTTACACTTGCGCCCGATGAAAGCAGAACTCTATCTGTCAGGGTAGATGATAAAATATTTGAAATTAATACCTCAGAAGTTTCCACGCTGCGAAAGCAAGCCATGGAACTTTCAAAGCCTCTGAAAGGAACATCATATTTTGCACAAGGAGTAACGCTCCAAAGTGACATAAATGTTTCCCTTGATAACGTTTTGAGTTTGAAAGAAGAAGCGACTACTCCCGAAGGCAAGATTCGATCATACCGCCGCGCACAAACAGAGCTGAATGCTGCAAAAGTTAAAATTGAAAACTTGAAAGAGATTGTTGCTACAACCGGATCAGTAGGTACAATGTTTGGTTTTGTAGGAGGTACACAAACACTTGCAGTTTGGGGAATGATCATTATTATGGTAGCGGGATTTGTTTTTTTAACACTCTATATGAGAGTGTTAAGGGTTCAAGATCTTGCTCTACATTCACAAACATTATCGGGGAGTGTTTCGAGTAATGAAACTATAAATCGAAAGCAAAAAGAGCAAAAGATTTTTAATAATGAGTCTGTAATCGAGCATGAGGAAAAACCTAAAAGTAGGCTGAGAAAAACCATGACGGTCGGTCTTATTATAGTTGGAGTATTTGGGATTTCAGCGCTTGCTCTTTCGGGCTTTGTGGGCATGCAGAATTCATCTGATAAGAAAAAAATTGCTCCAAAGATACAAGCTGCAGTCGTATCCCCCGAAAAGAAAGTATTAGGTACAGCTGATGAGCGCAAGACTCAAGCTTCAAGCTCAGCCAAAATAACAGTTATCGTACCTGAGGATAGTGTGGTCAACATTCATAAAGAGCCTTCATTAGTATCTTCAGTTCTTGTCAGTCTTGAAAAATCTCAATTAGGAGATAGTCTGAGTGAGGAAGATGCTTGGACAAAAATAAGTATAATGATCAATAAAGAGACAATTGTTGGATGGATAGACAGTGATTTTATACAAAAAGTGGATATTTCTGTTACTCAGAAAGTAGATGACAAGAATATCGTTCGCGACTATTCAATATGTAGTGAGAGAAATTCTACTGTAACGGTTCCAGATGATCTTACTGGATACTTAAAAGTAAGATCATCTGCACCTGATGGTGAAGTACTTAAAAAGATTAAAGCTGGCGATATATTTCCATTTATAACTGAAGATGAAGGATGGGTCAAAGTTAAACTGGATGATAGTACAGCTGGCTGGATCTCAAAGGAATTTGTGAGCGTTAATCTTTAGTTGGTAGGCGGTCTTATAGCATGCTAACAGTGAGATTAAAGAAATAATGTATTGCCGCAGCAAGTATAAAGCCCCCTACGATGAATCTTTTGCCAATGAAGGTAGATACTACTATAATAAGTGGGGTTAGAACATGAAGAGATGTAGTCAAAAGCATTCTCACAAAAAAAGTATTTATATCTCCGACAAGAAATATATTAGGCATATAAAGTACTCCTTCCGAGATTGAGAAAAGTATTCCAATAATAATAGCATTTTTTATCTGATATATTCGATTCGTTTCAAGCGCGGGTAGCACGAGCAGAACCATGACTAGCTCTTCAATAATATATGGGTATGGCAAGAAGAGCTCGATAGGCCAGAGCGCAAATGGGCTAATTACTGCAAATAAAGGAATCAATAAAAGCATCATATATCCTAAAGGACATGTGCCTTCAAAAACACTTTATTGAGGATCAAGGTAAGCTCAAACAAGCCTATCAGTGGTAAAGTGAGTAACATAAGTGACAGTAAGTCTGTTGGTGGAAGAAGTGCTGAAAAGACTAAGGATATAATATAAGCAACGATTCTCTTGCTTTTAATTTGAGTATAAGTAACTACTTTAAATCGCATCAAGAGTGTTAGAAAAATAGGGAATTGGAACGCTATTCCCATGAACGTGGAAGTAACCAAAATTTGTGATATCAGGCTTGTAATGTCTAAGTAATTTCCTATTTGAAGCTCAACTGATTTCTGGGAGAATAGTAGGATTACGTAGCGCATCATTACAACACCAAACCCAAACCCTGAAAGGAATAAAGCTATACTAAGCGGTAAGAGGTATATAAGCGTTCTGTACTCGGATGGATGTAGTGCGGGCTTTAAGAAGGCAAGTATCTGAAGAATCAAAAAAGGCGAGATAACAATCGCACCAAGCATAATCCCTGAATTTATTGATAAGCTGACAAACTGAAATGGAGAGGTAAATACGATATTAACACCTTGCAGGTTGAGTATTTTGAGGAGAACCAAAATTATATTCTCGTAATATAAGAACCCTACGGCAGCAAATACCAGAAACAGCGACAGCACAAAAAAAAGTCTTCTACGTATCTCAAGGAAAAAAGGAAGATATCTTTTAATTGCTTCATCAAAATCAGCCGCTGTTATCTGTTCTCGGCTCATTTGTGTTTCCACTATTTATTCTCCTTTGTTTCTTTACGGAATTCTTTAACTGCTTCACCTAATCCTCTGACAAACTCGGGGATTTTTTTGCCTCCAAAAAAAACAATAATAAGCACAGCAATTACAATGATTTCAGGTGCTCCGAATTGACTAAACATTATTCTTACCTCCTTCCTTTCTCCTAGTTTTAGCTTTCTTAGTCGCTTTTTTCTTTTCTGGTTGAGTTACAGGCTCTTCTGGTTCAGATTTAACTTCAGTCATTGCGGTATCAAATTCTCTTTTAACCTTTTTTAATTCCCTTCCAGATTCACCAAGACCTTTTGCAACCTCTTTTAATTTACTGCTTCCAAAAAAGATGAGAATTACTACACCAATAATAACAAATTCGGTCGTGCCAATATTATCAAACATGTTACATAATAATAAACGATAGAGTTAAATGAGCGCAAGTAGCAATTACTACTTAAGGGAGGCCAGCGTTGCTCTGGTTTTTGCATCCTTCAAAGTTCTGCCTGCAGTACCAGAAGTTACATGGCCAGAAATTACCTCGTCCCAAACTGCATCTGCAACTTCGGAAGCAGATGCCCCACCTGCTGGGGTTTCTATATAAGACTGCGTTCCGTTGTCAAGAGTATTTGCAGTTGTATTGTTGGTAATCGTATTACCAGAACGAACTATTGTGCGCTGCACACCTGAGCCAATATTTAAACCATATGCAGAGTTTTTATAAACCAGACAGTCCTCTATTATATTATCCTCAAGTCCTGAACCAGACAATACAATTCCACTTATTCCATCTGTAATGATTCCTTTTGACATATGAAGTTGAGTTGTGTCATCTGCGATATTAATTCCATATCCACTACCAGACGTTCCGCAAGTCTCAATAGCACAAGTAGTAATACGAGGATTTTTTGAACTAGAAATGCTTATTCCATGGCCTCTTGCATTCGCAATCCAAGATTCTTTAATAGTTACATAGTCGCCGTTGATAGTAACTGCATTTTGAGATCCAGTTACAGCTGTCTCGACATAAAGACCGCTAATCTCTACAGAGTCTGTGGCAATATTTATAGTAGGATCCGTGGTTGCAGTAGGTTTAAGTTGGAAAATATAGCCCGGACCACTAACTTTTAGTGTGCTTTTTGTAATATTTAATGTCTCTGTAACAGTTGTAATTCCAGAGGCATGAGTAGAAAGGCAAAATATTATGTCGTGTTTGCCAGCAGTCGCTAAAGTTTGAGCCTTATTAAATGTAATCACTGCAGAAGATGGTGCCAGTCCAGTATTAGAATCTGAACCGCTTGTCGGATCCCAATAAAAAATACTGCCAACTGTTTTTTGATTCTCTTTCATTGCAGCCAACATGTATTTAAGATTTGTATTTTCACTAGATCCTGTTGGCGTAGCAATCGTACCAGCAGAAGAAGATTGCTGAACTACCTGAACAAATGCGGATGGAGCAATAGGGTTGGCACTCGGACCTCCTACTAAGTTTCCTCCGCTTAAAAAACATTGAATTGTATCTGGACCCGGTCTTGCTGCAAAACGTACTCGCCAATTATCAAGCAATCGGACAGTTATACCAGTACTTATTCCTCCCCCTAAATCATCTTTGCCTGTGGCTAGTGCGATTTGCGAATAGTTTACTCCAGGATTAAGCTCATCCTCCTGATCACGAGTTTGATTAATTAGATCCTGCATTGTCAGAATGGTATCTGGAAGAGGTACTTCTATGATGCTATTGATAAAATCAAATACTAAAGCCATTACAATAGTTTATCTAAATTTTTATAAAGTCGCAATTGGATGTAGTAAGATAAGTACATAGAGAAATAATGACAGATCAAAAAAGCGCTGAAAAATATAAAGATTTAGGTAACTCGTATCTAGAACAAGGTGACTATGAGCACGCAATAGCATGCTACAAAAAAGCACTATCGAAAAAACCGACTTATGCAATTGCCCATAATAATATGGGAGTCGCATACCAAAGGCAGGAAAAACTTTTGGATGCGGTAATACATTATAGAAAAGCTGTAAAGTTGAATCCTATTTATGCATCTGCTTATTCTAATCTGGGATCAGCCTTGAATTTGCAAGGTAAGAAAGATAGTGCTCTTGATGCATATAAGCAGGCGTTGGTAATAGATCCTAACCTTCCGCAGGCTCACTATAACTTGGGAAGTCTATTACTTGAGACTCGTAAATATAAAAAAGCGGTAACAAGTTTTAAAAAGGCTATTCGTCTCAATCCTGACTATACAAAGGCCAACAATGGCTTAGCTGAAGCCTTGATAGCTTTGGGTGATCTTAAGGACTCACTCGTGTACTTGCATCGTGCTTTAGAAAACAGTGAGGATTTTGAGATTTATTTTAATCTGGGGACAGTATTAAAAGATATGGGTAAGAGCAGTGAAGCAATCAGTCATTTTGAGCATTGTATAAGGCTCAATCCAAATCACAAAGAAGCCTATATGAATCTCATTGAGTTGAAAAAATCTACAGGGGATTTCAGTAGAATAGATGAATTAACAGAAGAATTAGAGCGAATAAAAAACAAAAGTTCTATTTAATTACTCATAAGAAATCTTTTGATTGCAGATCCCGAGCGTATTAGGTGACAATAGTGTCTGCAGTGCGGATTGCTGAAGTTGAGAATCCTGTCGATCCAAAAGTACCGGTTGTTTCAAACGGTAAGATAGCAACAGATGCTTTTCTTCTAACGCGAAGAAGTATAGTCCGATCAGAAACATAAATTACCTGAACAGTGATTGAGGTAGTACTAGCCTGCTCATCGATAAATGGTACGTATGCTTTATCATCAGATGCAGTATAGTCACGATCCAAGGTCGGTGAGACTCCGCTAAATGTGGATCCAGACCAAGAAGTATACGTATAACGAGTTTCGCGTGTTGCAGTTAAATCACTCGTGTCTACGAGTCTGATTGCGCCAGTTGATGGGGTATCATTGGAAATAGCACCTGATACAAGAATTTGGCTATCTCCTGTTCCGTTATTTGCACCGCTTTGAGTGCCGAGTGAATATACGGCTTTATCAATTGTTGTTCCTGAAGATGTTCTAAAGACACTGACACGGTCACCTGAGAGCAAATTAGTAATAACAATGCTTTGCTTGTTTGGTGGAGTTCTGGTTACACCATTTGAATCAATCAATTGGAAGTTTTGAATATCTGCTGAGGCCATATTTTCAATCCAAACACCTTGAGCACCGAAGAACTTACCTCCGGCGAAGGTGCCAAGTGGGGAAGCCTTGACTGGTGAATATGTGTTATCGGGAACTGTTTGATTGTCCTCGTGGGCACGGATGTACTGTTGTCCTTGGAGTGCCGTGTGGGTGATGGCACCGCCCTGAGCCTTCGTGGAGGGGTAGGTACTAAATGCTGAGCCAACTCTTGTTACATATTTAAAGTACTCATATGCCTGGGTAAGTACCCGAGTAGCACAGCCAATTATAACGGAGTAAGGAAAGGATGCACCCTGCTCGAAATTCTTGCTCATGGTGTAGGTCGCAGTGAGGGTAGAGGAGGAGGTCGCAGTAGCACCTGATGTGCCGCCTGTAATCACGTTGGTATTATTAAACGTTCCAACAACATTTCCAAGAGTCATGGTCCCTGAACCACTTGATGTCGTTGAATACAAATAGACACCGGTAGCACCACTTGTTGCTTGCGTAACTGTCTCTAAGTTGGTAAATGCTGCAGACATACCCGTATAAGTAAGTGTTCCATTTACAAAAGCTATTTTTATGTCAGTATAGCCAGATACGGTCGCGGTTGCCGTTAAATTATTAAGATCGGGTGATGTAGCCAGAGGTACCGCGTTACGGCCTCCGGCTGTCAAATCGATACCGAAATGGTCATATAAATCGGCACTACCAGCTGACGGATAGTGTCGCAAAAATACTGTAATTGCTCCTGAGGCAATTTCGGTTCCGGCCTCTTTTACTTTAATGAGTACATCAATTTGTCTGGTTCCAGCACCAGATTCTGGCCACCATTCGGTGAGTCTTGACGCATTTTGGATAATATAAACCTGTTGGCTATCATCCTCTTCAATAGATCCAAGCGTATAGACATTTGGGTATAAATTTTCACCACTCACTGATGCACCATTACCAGTCCCAGCACCTGTACCACTTGATATGGTCATGACAGAGTTATCTGCTATAGTTGAGGTCCCTCGGATCCACCATTTTTGTAGCGTATTATCATACGCCAATAATTCCCCAGTACTTCCTCCGTCATCCAAAACTGTTTTGCCAATATCTCCTGCTATAGCATTGGTATATGATCCATCAAGAAGTAAAATCTGAATTGCTCCACTATAACCGCTGGTTTGGATAGCTCCACCTTTTAAGTATTGAAATGTAGGCTCATCCATAAACCAACTGTTAATAAGCGTATAATCGGTAGGAGTTTGAGCGGACATAGGGATGGTGTCATCCATTTGGGCAAGCTCATCAAAAGTATCTTGAAGGTAGGAGTAGAGTGCGTTTACCGTATAAACATTGCTGTTTGCGGAATGATAGACACGTTTGTTAACGTAGTCAATTGTAAAGTCAGAGCTAATTGTAGCCATTTTTTAAATAAATCCAGATATTTACCCTTAGAGGCAAATCAGTACTGAATCAGTATAGGAGTTATTTTTATGCACTGTCAAGGAGTATTGAGCAGTTGATATATTAGATCGTAAAGAGATATATTTAAGCGCGAAATGATATAGTTAGAGGCTAAAATCTTAGTTTTTAATTTCTCTTTCGAGCACTTCAGGATTGTACATCTTATAAAAATCTGTATGTTCATTGTCTTGGCATGTACATTCTGCAAGAGGATTACGGGCTCGCCAGCAGCCTTGAGAATTGCATTTTCTTTGCTCATCTGATACCAAACCACAACCGCCGATACAGACGTAATGTGGAGCAATTATATCTTCTAAGTCTTTTTCTTTCATCTGTCAAATGTACCAGTACGTGTATTTATTGTCAAGACCGCGAGTATACAAGGGACACATGCCGCAGGATGATAACTCATATTAAAATTCAATAATTATATTATATGAAAGTTTCAAGGCCTTTACAGGGTAGTAGCGATCAAGCTGCTTCAAAAATGCGATTTTCTCCATCTCTTGAGGGTTATGAGGTATAAATAATTGATTGAAAAGTACATGCTTTCCAAGTTGCTTAAGATGTACTAAGAATTTAATTGTTTTAGTACTTTTAGGTTCTTGTCGTCCGATGTAGCAATCGACAAGTATCAGGTCATAGAGCTGCTTCATATTGGGACGATTTTCTATATAATCAAAAGGAAAAAAGTGGTTATTAGTTATTGGTACACGGTATTTTGAATTACTGTAAGCTGTTAGCAACAAACTGTGAACTACATTACTTTTAGAACTTAAATATTATATTGTAGGGGAGTTTTAAAGCCGTTACTTTATATAAATTATCTAGTTCTTTTACAAAGCTGATCTTTCCAAGCTCATTTTTTTGAGTTGGGATAAAAAGCTGATTGAGTAAGACAGTTGGAGTTAGCGTTTTTAGTTTCACAAAAAAGTTTATTGAATTAGTGTCTTGAGGCTGTGCGTCACCTAAATAGCAATCAACTATAATGAGGTCAAATTTTTGTTTGGTTTTCTTTATAAATTTAATCGCGTCACTTTCTATAAGCTTTACATCTTTTGTATTTTCCGGGAAATATTTTTTCGCTAAAGTTATCATAATAGGGTCTATCTCGACAGCGTAAACCTCAGCTTTTGGAAAATAAGAATTTATAGGTTTCATGATAGAGCCACCTGCAAATCCTAATATGAGAATTTTATTTGTGTTTTTATAATTTGAAATTAATTTTTCAAATGCTTCGTCCCAAATTCGTTCTATAGCTGTGCCTGATTGTATGTACTCATTCACGATAATGGTATAACCGTTCTCTTCTTTTTTTAAATAAATTATATCGTTATAATGTGATTGAAAACGTTGCGTAGTCATGTATTTTAAGCAATGGTGTCTGTAGTTCTAACTGCGGTTGCTGTGTACCCACTACTTGTTAAAGTTCCTGTGGTTTGAAATGGTTGTATGCCTTTTAATCTTACCCTAGCTATCACATATCTGTCGCTTGTATAGATAATATTTTTAGAAATACTTGTACTTGATGACTGTTCATCAATATAGGGTACATAAGCTGTATCAGAAGTAGTATACGTACGATCAAGCACTGGTGAAATACCTGAGAAAGTAGTGCCACTCCATGATGTATAAGTGTATCTTGATTCTTGGGTTGCTGTGAAGTCATCTACGTCAACAATTCTAATAATTCCACTTGCCGGAGTATCGCTTGGAATTGACGCATTAACTACAAATGTATTATTTCCAGCGTTATTGCCTGTATCTGCGGTGAATATAGATCTATCAATTATAGTGCTTCCCGGTCCACCTGTTGTTCTAAATACACTTACTCTGTCTCCAGAAACAAGTCCATCTACCGTTACGGTAACTGTTGATGGTGGATTTTGAGTAATGTTCAATGAATCAATTAAGCTGAAATTATTTGAGTCAGATGCATCATAATTAGTAATCCAAACTCCCCGTGCTCCAAAAAATTGTCCCCCAGCAAATGTCCCAAATGGAGACTGCTTGGAGACTACAATCGTGTCAGGCGTTCCACTTACAGTAGCAGTTGTACCACTGCTGGTTAGGGTATTTGTATCTGTAAAAGTTCCATGAACATTGCGAATAACAAGAGTTCCGGTTGTGCCATTATCAATTAATGATGTGATATATCCCGTTCCTCCTGCACTACTCGTTATAGCAGTTCCTTCAACAAAAGGACCGCTTGTCTCCCCATTGTAGTTAAGCCTGATATCTCCCACTGCTACATAGAATTCTCCATTAACACCATTTAGAGTAGTACCTGAACCTGATCTTGTAACATACTTTAGGTATTCATATACCTCGCTTAACGTATTTGCTCCGCAATCAATTTCTACATCATATGGTTGGGCACCATTTCCATTTCCTAAATCATGGCTGCTTGTACCAAAATCAAAAGTAATACCTGTGTAAGCTGCAACCGTTCCAGATGCTGTCTGATTATTTGAATCCGTAAATGCCGCAAGTGGAGCAGGGTTGCGTCCAGTTGACGCATCAATAATAAAATGATCATAAAGAGTTGAATATTTACGTGCCAAAATAGTTATATTTCCACTGTCGATCTCAGTTCCTGCTAGCTTTACTCGTACTAGTATGTCTATCTGGCCTGATGACCACCATGGGGTAATTTGTGAGTCATTCTGCCAGACATCTAATGTTGTATTAGACACAAGTGTTCCGAGGGAGAATATATTTGACCAGATAGTATCACCAGTTGCCACACTGCTGATGGTACCGGCTCCAGTCCCCGTGGTAATGGTTACAGCTTCTGCTGTAAAGACTCCCAATGTTTTCCTAACATACCAAATATAGGGATCATTGGTTGTGTAATCGAGTAGTACTCCGGTATTGGTAGTGCCGTTTGTAACTATTTTTCCTAAGTCTGAGCTAATAGGATTTGTGGGTGCTGAAGTAAAAGTAAGTGTATAAATATCCCCGGTCCAATTACTTGTTTGAATAGCGCCTCCTGATAAAAATTGAGTAGACGTATCATCCATAAACCAGCCATTAATTATCGTATATTCGTTAGGAGTTTGGGCAGACATTGGGATTGTATCGTTAAGCTGTGCGACCTCATCGAATACATCTTGAATATAGGAATAGAGAGCATTAACTGAGTAAATGGATGAGCCAGATGAATGAAAGATGCGTTTATTGTCATAATCTATAGTAAAGTCTGATCCGATAGATCCATATGATGTCGCAACGATTGAGTCAGCAACTTGTGCAGTAAATACACTTGAACCTGCGGAGTTAACCGTAGCTTGAGTCTCAAAAGGAAGATATTTGGTCGTGGCACTCGATTTTCTAACACGAACCGTTATGTCAAAATTTGCTACGTACGCAACATCAGAAATTGTAACACTTGAGCTTGAAGCGGTTCCAGATCCAAGCAGCGCTAAACCTGATGTTTTATACACATTATAACGGCTTCCGGTAACAACATTAGTTAATGTAATCGCAACAGTTTGTCCTGGATAGTCACCTGGCCCTACGGTGTTTGTAAATATCTCAAGACCGTCAATGTAGGAATTAAAAGATGGAAAGAGAGCGAACTGAGTATTAGTGACCACGTTTGTTGCTCGAGTCTGATCATCCGAATTTCTTCTAACTAACTCTGAAGGAAGAAATGTGCCGACAACACTCGAAAGAATAATTGCCCCTGTAGTAGTTGTTAGATTATAGATTTCATCTACTGTTGCAGTAGCTCCTGATGTGGTTCCTTCAATTTCTTCTCCCACTACGAATGCATTTGTTTGCGTTGAAAACATCATTCCAGGACGGGCTGTAAGTTTTAATTTGAGTAAAAATCCTGTACTGGTGGACACTGTTTCTGATGCCAGATTCGCAGGTGTGGCTGTTTTATAGGCTCCATATCCGGAGCCGGTATCAATTGAATACTCAAGAAGAATTGAGAATGCCGCGTCGAGGCTCGAAGTATGTCCGAGGTCTAGGCTGCTGAATTTAGGCATAATATCTCTGAATCCCGAAACTGTATACATTCTATGCGGCCAAGTAAATTCCATTGAATCTCCTGCAGTACGAAAATATAAACGCCCAGTGTTCGAAAAAGCTGGCGAGCCTGAGATTATTTCA
>Ga0163150_10006757_pt1 | contig 13852 bp, 14 predicted proteins | sample OliLakLV19P2IB_FD_148628 | JGI IMG/M metagenome (GOLD analysis project Ga0163150, IMG submission 148628) | Freshwater microbial mat bacterial communities from Lake Vanda, McMurdo Dry Valleys, Antarctica - Oligotrophic Lake LV.19.P2.IB | ecosystem: Environmental > Aquatic > Freshwater > Lake >...
GCGCGCGCCAGCGAGCGGACCCGTCACCCCATCACGATGCTAACCCGGTACAATCTCCCCATGTCCGATACCCCTCGCGACATCACTGCGATTGCGGCGACGTGCCCCCCGGCCTGAGCCCAGGCAGCAACATTGTGCTCCGCGCAAGCACAGAAACCAGAACACATGACTACAAAGTAGGGAACGAGGCGCAGGGACATGAACCAAGCCCGAGCGAGAATCATAGACAACGAACCAAAATTGCTGCCAATAATAGTTAGCATAGTGGTTTCAATCTCCTTTTGGGGCTCTGCATGTTTTCGTTCCGGAGTGGGAAAAGATACAAAGATTCAAGAGGCGGCACCCGAAAGCAGGAGAAAGACTAACCAGGAAAAAATTCCCCTATATGTAAGAGAGAAGGTTACTCAGCAGCAGGCTGATGAGATTGGTCAAAGTCACGTTTCGTATGAAAATATTACGGAGTTGGATTTATCGGGCATGAAGTTAAGCGACATTGAATTTATTGCGGCATTTCCGGCCTTGAGAAAACTCGATTTATCCGAAAACAAAATCAAAAGCCTGGAACCACTACGAGGTCTGTCGAAACTGACGCATCTGGATTTGTCCTCTGCCTTAAATTCTGGCGAGATGATGGAACAAAAATACTCGTCAATTCCTAGTTCACCAGCAGTCGAGGATGATGAGCTATTAATTTTGACATTTGTTTCTTTGGAGCCTCTCGTTGAACTAGAGCAGCTGGAATATATTGACCTTTCCGGGAATGAATATTCGATAGCTAGTATAGCGCCACTCGCCAAACTTCCCGCACTCAAGGGGCTAAAGCTTCAGACTGGGGATGTTGAGGCGCGCGATAATCCTTTGGCGCTAAGTAGTGAGCTTTTCGATATCTGGCTGTCATTGGATGAGAATTGCAAAATATCAGACCTTCGCTGGCTTGACTTGAGGGTTATTAAAGATTTTCCTGTGTTGGAAGAACTGGACTTGCGTGGGGTTAAGTGGGTATCTCCACCTATTGACTTGCCTTCCACTACCTTGCTTAAGCTAAGTATTTCATGTGGCTGCAGTGATTTCTTGGACGTGGCGGATGGAATGGAGGTATGTGACCTATCTTCTTTGGCTGGATTGCCAGTTAATGTGTTGAGTGTCCATTTTGAGTGCACTGAAGCGGAAAGTATAGTGCTACTAAGTGCTGCAGCTAGTGTCTCAAAGCTGATACTCGTGAATTGCAAATGCAACACGATTGAAGTTAAAGGCCCTGGTATCTCCACATTATCAGAAATTAGATTTGTGGATAGTTTCCTAATGAGTTATGAATGGGCTTCTGGGCTATCACGGCTTAACCGAATTGTAATGGAAAACAGTGTCTTCGGTGATCGCATTACTTTTGGCAGTTCTCCATTGCAAAACAAAGACGTAAATACATCGAAAACCCAAGCAGTCAATGGGCTGAGAAATTTGGGAGTTGAAGTTGAATGGCGATGAAGTTTTGAGCTTTTATCGCTATCGAAATGCCGTTCGAGATGAACAAGCCGAGCGCTTCTCCCCAACTGCAAGCGGGTCACCTACGACTGGACCTGCTGCCGGATGGCGTCGATGTGCGACGACTACGGGCGGTCGCGATTCTCGTACAATGTCGCCAATCGCCTGGTCAGCGCGGTCGATGGGCGTGAACATGTGAGTCGGCTGTCCGCCGGTCGGCGATAATGAGCGCATGGCCGTGACCCGGACCAAAACAGGACGCGTCCCGATGAAGGCGATCCGCGCGGTCGTCGACCAGATCGTCGCGCGCTGGCATCCGGAGAAAGTGATCCTGTTCGGCTCGCATGCGTACGGCACCCCCACGCCCGATTCCGATGTCGACCTCCTCATCATCATGCCGGTCGAGGGCAATCGCTGGGTGCTGACTGGCGAGATCCGGGCCGGGCTTCGCGCAGGCTTCCCGATGGACTTATTGGTGCGGACACCCGCCGCGATCGCTGAGGGCCCATCCCTGGCGGACATCGCGGTCTACCATGCGCTGCATTCGGGACGAGTGCTCTATGCACGATCCGCTTGAAGCCTGGATCAGCATTGCAGAGACGGACTTTGAGCTGGCGCAGGAAGTTCGTAAGCTGATCCGGGAGCGACTGGGATTGGGATAAGCCGAGTTCTACAAATCCACCTCCTCCTCCCGGACCGCGGCGTTGTACGCCGCACGAGAGGATCGTGGGGACCCGATGCCTCATCTCGGACGGCGTACAACGCCGTGGTCCGGGTCAGAGCGAGAGTCCGCGTGAGGTAGAACCGCGCGCATCAGCGACCGGACTGGACGCGTGATCGACAATAATGAGCCATGACCAACCAGCCGCTCATCAGAATCACGATGGTTGTCACGGTGGCCGTCGCCGCGATGCTGGTCATTCTCTACTTCAGCGATCCTGTGGGGCTGCTCGCTTTCATTGACTCGATCGCGACATCCATCCGGAGGTTCTTCTTTCCGCAACACTTCAACTACTGATTCCATCCCAACCTCCGCGGACCGCGGCAGTCCGTGCCGCTTCCCGGCGCATGTCGAGAGCCGTATGATTTCTCGCTGTCCGGACTTCTCGCCCGCCATCGCACATTTCCCGCACCAGGACCCGTCCCGACATGAAGAATAACGATCCCACCCCGAAGATGGTCGCCGCGCTGTTTGTCGTAGGCCTCATCACGCTGGTGGCGACCGGCGTTATCGATCCGCACAAGATCCTGACGGCGAGCAAAGAACTCTACTCAGCCGCACAGGGCTTCCTCTTCCCGACGAATTTCAACCTGTAGCGACACTTGGCTGGACGGGTACAATCTCCCCATGTCCGACCTCTCCCGCGACATTGATGCGATTGCACCGTGGCGTGCGGATCCCGCCGCGTACTACAACTACGAGTTCGGGTATGACGGGCTGGGACGTCGGGTGTGGACGCAGGAGAACTCGGGGAACGGGTCGTGGTTTATTTACGACGGCGACCAGCTGGTCCAGGAGCGCGACTTCCGTAGCTATAATTTGATCGTCGAGTACGCTTGGGCTCCGACCAGCGGCGCGCCCGCGATCTTCTACCAAAACCGCAAGGGCATCAACGAGGACGGCTCCGACCAGGAACGCTGGAGCTACACCAGTCCCCAAGGCGCCTTGATCCACCGGAACCAGATCTATAGAAAACGATGGATCAAGGATTTCTCCTATGCTGATTAAAACTAGTGTTAACGCTGAACCTGAGGTACAAAAGCCGGACAATCAAAAAAGAATAGGAGCGCCAGGCTATGTTGGGCTTGCTGGGCTTTTTCTTCTTACACTGTTGTTTGCAATATTTTCTCGGGTTGAATCAGAGCACGAAAGAGTAAGAATGAGATTGGATCAATTGTGCAAAGATCCATATGCGAATTGGGTGTCTTGTCTTGTTGATGGCCGCCAGCGAAAGCTCACCGAGCTACCCGTAGCTGACGTCGGCAAAGTAACTGCAATTCGGATTCAGGCACCAGGAATGCACTTGATTAGTCCACTCGTTTCCTCAATGATTTTCACAAATGCAGAAGAGTTCAATTTTGACAACTGTGTCTTAAGAGAATTGCCTGCTGAACTTGGTGCATACAAGAAGCTTGTTCGTCTTTCCGCATCAAATTGCTATCTTGAAAACTTGCACGCTCTTTCGGGCTGCAATGGTCTTGAGAACTTAGATCTGGAGGAAAATAAATTGACTACACTGCAAGATTTAGACGCAGTGGGGAATTTAAGATGTCTGGACTTACGGGGCAATCCCCTAGTTGACATCGAGCAATTATCAGCCCTCGCGAGGCAGTACCCGCGACTAGCTAACTCAACCTCTGATGGCCCAGTTCCCTGCATTTCTCTGACTTTCACCACTATTTGGGCCACAAGAGTTGCTGAAATTGACAAATTATTTGCTAACTCATCGATTTACGTGGACCTTGATTCTCATGACATGGCCAGCGATTGCGGCTGCTCGGATGAGTTTCTAATGCGCGGACCCATTGGGCCCTGATATTTATTTGAGAGTTGGGAAGTAATGGTAGTTTAGTATGTTGCCGCAAGCGCGTTACCTACGACTGAACCTGCTGCCGGATGGCGTCGATGTGCGACGACTACGGGCGGTCGCGGTTCTCGTACGATGTCGCCAATCGCCCGGTGAGCGCGGTTGATGGACGTGAACATGTGAGTTTGGCTGGCCACCGGTCGGCGATAATGAGCGTATGGCAGTGACCCGGACGAAAACAGGACGCATCCCGATGAAGGCGATCCGCGCGGTGGTCGACCAGATCGTCGCGCGCTGGCACCCGGAAAAAGTGATCCTGTTCGGCTCGCATGCGTATGGCACCCCCACGCCCGACTCCGATGTCGACCTCCTCATCATCATGCCGGTCGAGGGCAATCGGTGGGTGCTGACCGGTGAGATCCTGGCGGAAATGCGTGCGGGATTTCCCGTGGACCTGATCGTACGGACACCGGAGGAGATCGCCCGCGGAATCACACGGGCGGACATCGCGGTGTATCACGCGCTCGCGACGGGACGGGACCTCTATGCACGATCCGCTTGAGAGTGAGCGACTGGGGTTGGGGAGCACCGGTTAAGGCGGTTGCGCCGGCGTGAACGAATGTGAAGGCGGCAAGCAGGGATGCGTGCGCTCCAGCGGAAACTTCAATTGGTCGACCCTCCCTTCGATACGTCAGCTATCCCCTATCATCGACCCCGTGCGGATTCTCCTGCTCGGCTCCGGTGGACGCGAACATGCCCTGGCGTGGTCCCTCTCCCGCGACCCCGGCGTCACCGCGCTGCACATCGCGCCGAGGAAACACGACACACTTGGTCGATACGCGTTTTGTTTGTGCTCTAACTTGGTCAATCAAAGCGGAGTCAAAGCGCTGATGAGCTCTCGACTTTCAGCAAGTACTCCGGGACATGGAAATGATTTTGGGGGACCGCCCCAGCAGGTGAGGGCAACTACATGAGCCACGACGTATTCCTCTCCCATTCAAACCTGGACAAGCGTTTCGCGGATGCTGCATGTGCGTATCTCGAGCAGGCAGGTATTCGCTGTTGGATCGCTCCCCGCGACATTCTGCCTGGGCAAACCTGGGCCGGCGCAATTATCGAGGCCATCTCCGATTGCAGCATCCTTGTGCTCATCTTCTCTCAAAATGCCAACGCGTCCAATCCCGTCATTACCGAGGTCGAACGGGCAGTCAATAAGGAGCGGGTCATCCTGCCTTTTCGCATCGACAAAACCATCCCTACAGGCGATATGGAGTTTTTCCTGAGTCGTACGCACTGGCTTGATGCTCTAACTCCGCAATTAGATCAGGCTCTCTCCAATCTGGTTACGTCAGTTCGTTCTATTTTGGATCTCGGGATCGTGAGTTCAGCGAAGCCGGCTAACATAACTGGCCAGGACGAAAGACTAGATATCGGCCCTACCGGGCGAATGGTATTAATCCCGGAACAGGATTTCATGATGGGAAGCAATCTTTCTGAAGAGGACCAGCGACCTGCTCACCGAGTCCACATCTCGCGATTTTGGATTGCGCCAACCCCTGTTACTAACCATCAATACGCTCAGTTCGTAGCCGCAACCGGACATCGCCCAGCGCCGTTCGTAACAGAGGTGCAGTATTCGAATCCCCTGCAGCCGGTAGTAGGAATCTCCTGGTTGGACGCGCAAGCCTGCTGTACCTGGATGGGCGGACGGCTTCCGACTGAGGCAGAGTGGGAGGCGGCGGCTCGCGGCGGATCCGGACTGATGTTTGGATTTGATGGGCGCGTCGATCGTGAAAAGGCAAACTACGGCAATCTGATCGGCTTTCCCCAGGCAGTAGCCAAATACCCTCCCAACCCCTATGCTCTGTTTGATATGTCCGGCAATGTCTGGGAATGGTGCTGCGACTGGTATGAGCCGAATTACTACCAGCACTCACCCATCGACAATCCGACTGGTCCCCTCACTGGGACAGCCCGGGTTTTGCGGGGAGGCAGTTGGAATTCACTCGCGGAAAGTATTGCCTGTTCTTACCGCGGTTCGAATGTGCCTACCCAAAGTGGGAATCGATGCTATGGTTTCCGCCTAGCTCGGAGTCGCCCCTAAGCAAGTGAATCGAGATCGGAGGAGCCTAAGGTGGATCTTTCAGCAGGCCTTAATCTTCTGGGCCAGATTGCCATAGCCGAGGCGCAGTACAACGGTCGGGGATCGATTGGCAAAGAGGAGTTTACAATCGGTCTGCTGAGCCTTGAAGCAGTGCTTTCACAATTAGACGATCCGCAACAAGTCGTAGATATCGCGGCGGAGGCGATCGTCGTTGAGGAAGCGCTCAAACGAGCAGGCTGTGATTCAGCATCCTTACGGGAAGAGATCCGGCGTATCGTCGGAACTCAATCTCAGTCCGGGCAGTCCTCACGGATCGTTGCAATCAGAGAGGATGCGCAAGGTTTTTTCCCCGGCGCGGATAAATTGGCCAGGAGCCATCAGCTTCCGGGTGCTTCCGCAGTGCATTTTCTACAGGCAATTTTTGAAGATCCCAGTGAAGAAATTCGACTAGGTATTGAGCAAGTTGGATCTTCAGTCGAGAAGCTCATCGCAGTGCTCTCTGAATTGGGTGGAAGGCCTGCGTTTACCAGTCTCTCGCCCGACGACGCTATCCTGGGATGGCATTCCGTCCAAAGTGTTTCGCATCAGGAAGGCGGGCAATCGACTAATTGGTGGGCGGAATCGGGGTACGAATTAGGGTTGGTTCTCGTATCATTGGGTACTAGCGCTGATGAACTACGCTTCGATGCCCGCACTTTGATCCTGCTTAATGATTCGGGGGATGCAATTCAGCCTTCGGGCATTATTCCCCTTATCACTGCGCCCTCGGAGCGCTTCTCTGTGATTGCGACGAGACGGCTTTCTTCCGAGGGGCTGAATGGTGCCCGGCCCATCCGATTTGGACTCTTCTTCATCATCCCTTCCTCATACGGAACGTTGACACTTTGGTCTTCCTTCCGGCCCTCAGTCCGACTCGTTCCCATGCCCGACATTCTCCAGTGCCCTTCTCCCGACCTGGGCGGGTCTATGCGGATTGTAGCTGATGGGTTTCTCACCATAAATGGGCCACAGCCGCCACCATTTACGCACGCGATCCAACAGGGGAACCAGCGGATTCGCGGATGGATCGAATAATCTGCGACCAGCGTTGAGTGGTTACTCGTCAGAGTAGGCGCTTCCGCGCAGCCCTCCTGTAGGGGAGCTATCCCCTATCATCGACCCCGTGCGGATACTCCTGCTCGGCTCCGGTGGACGGGAACATGCCCTGGCGTGGGGCCTCTCACGCGACCCCGGCGTCACCGCGCTGCACATCGCGCCAGGCAATGCTGGCACGGCCGAGGTCGGCACCAATCATCCGTGGGATGGGCAATCGTTTGAGCGGATTCACGAACTCGCATCAGAGGTCGGCGCCGATCTGATTGTTCCCGGCAGCGAGGATCCGCTGGTGCGTGGACTCTACGACTTCTGTCGCGATCGCGATCTCGCGGCGATCGGTCCCTCGGCGGAGGGTGCGCGACTGGAAGGCTCCAAGGCGTATGGCAAGGAGTTCTGCCTCACCTTCGGATTGCCGACCGCCGATGCGCGGGTGTTCACGCGTCCCGATGATGCCTGGGACTATGTGCGCGGACTCGATGCGCCCCCGGTGATCAAGGCCGATGGCTTAGCGGCGGGCAAGGGTGTCTTGCTGCCGGAGACACGTCAGGCGGCGCAGGAAGCGATCGCGGCGTTGATGGTCGAGGAACGTTTCGGGCATGCGGGTCGCACGATTGTGGTCGAGGAGCGATTGATTGGATTCGAGGCGAGCATCATGTGCGCCTCCGATGGGACCTCGCTGATTCCCATTGCCGATGCCATGGACTACAAGCGCGCCCACACCGGCGACCTCGGCCCCAACACGGGCGGCATGGGCGTGTTGTCGCCGCATCCGCGTCTGTTGAGCGAGCAGCACGAAGCGATCGCGAGCGAGATCATCGCGCCCGCCGCGCGTGGACTGCGCGAATGGAAGCTCGACTATCGGGGGATCTTCTATATCGGACTGATGATCACGAAATCGGGGCCGCAGATCATCGAATTCAACTGCCGCTGGGGCGATCCGGAGACGCAGGGCATCATCCCGCGCATTCAAACGCCGCTTTCGCAACTCTACATGGCGATGAACGAAGGGACGCTGTCGGAGCTCGATTTGCAAGTCTCCGATCACGCGTGTGTAGGCGTGGTCCTCGCAGCCGATGGCTATCCGGGCACCATCACCAAAGGCGTCCCGATCGATGCCTTGCGCGACCTGGAGCGGCATCCCGATGTCACGCTCTTTCACGCGGGAACCAGCTATAGCGAGGGCCATCTGCGCACCAATGGCGGACGGGTCGCGTGTCTGGTCGGGCAAGGCGCGACGCATCGCGATGCGCGTCGGGTCGCCTACGATGCGCTCGCAAAAACGCCGATCACCGGGCTTTTCTGTCGTTCGGATATCGGAGGGATGTCATGAACGTCGATTACGCGGCCCTGGTCGCTCCGTTGCGAGCCCGTCAGGCACGAGGCGAAACGATCGTGTTCACCAATGGCTGTTTCGATCTCCTGCATCCGGGGCATGTCGCGGTGTTGTCGAAAGCGAAAGCATTGGGGGACATTCTGGTCGTGGGGGTGAATGACGATGCGTCGGTGTCGCGCCTCAAGGGCGCGTCGCGTCCGCTGAATCCGCTCGCCTTTCGTGAAGCGATGCTCCGCGCGTTGAAGCCGGTCGATGATGTGATTGCTTTTAGCGAGGACACGCCCCTCGAATTGATCACGGCGTTGCAGCCCGATGTGCTGGTCAAGGGCGGCGACTACGTGCCGGACACCGTCGTCGGCCGCGACATCGTCGAAGCCCGCGGCGGTCGCGTCGTCATCGTGGCGCTGGAAGGCGACTGGAGTACGACGGGGCTGGTGGCAGCCTTACAGAACCGCCTGGCGTAAGCCCGCGGACCCGGAGCGCAACATGGGGCAGGTCCGCGGATGCCTTTGATCATGCGAGACGGCAATCGTCCTGAAGAGCTACCAAAGCCCGTTGGATTCGACCTTGCTCACCACCCAGTCATCAGTACCATCGCCGGTGAGGTTAAACACCAGCGGACCGGGGCGCAGATCCGCGACCCCCGCCGGCAGCGCCTGGTACTTGCCGGTCCAGATCAGTTCATTCGTGGGACCGCCGATGCTGAGGCCGTTGCCGACATCGTCGCCCGCGCCCCCGATGGTCTGGACCCATATGCCGTTGGCAGTCGCCGGATCGAGGCGCGCGAGGAGGACATCTTTCCCCTGCGGAGCAACCGGAATCCCCGCGACCGTCGTCGTGCCGTTGAGATCGCCGATGAGATACACGTCCCCGCCATCCGGGAACGCGACATCGCTCCATTCGCCGAGATAACCATTGACGCCCCAGGCGCGGGTCCAGAGCAGAGTCCCGCTGCCATCGAGGCTCAGCGCCAGTGCGGTGATCGTGCCGGATCCGCCGATGGAACCCAAGCCATAGTCCGCGACTCCGGCGAGGTAGCCGCCCATTACGATCTGATCGTTGGTGCCAACCGCGATCTGCAGCCACTGGTCGATCAGAATGCCGCCATAGGTGCGATCCCAGACGAGCGCGCCATCGGTTTCGTTCAGGCGCAAGACAATTCCATCGAGATTGCCGTGGGTGATATGCAGGCCGCTGCCGACATTGATGCGGTTGTTGTAGATCGCGCAGACCGCGACATCACCGCTCGGCATCATGGCCAGCCCATTCAGATACTCGAGGCCCGTGCCTGTCATGAGGCGCTCCCAGCGATAGGTGAAACCGGAGGTGTAACTGGCGACCCACGAATCGGTGCTCAGTGCCGCGTGCGGACCGCCGCCGAAGTTGACCGTCCCGCTGTAGTCGCCGCCGGTGTACAGATTCCCTGCGGCATCGCTTACGAGATCCCAGGCGGAGTCATTCCCGGCGCTGCCGAAAGTCCGGCCGCCGACCCAGGCACCTGCCGATGTGAGGGTCGCGATGAAGGCATCGTTGCCCGCCGAGGTCCAGGTTGGCGCGCCGGTCGTGACCTGCATCGATCCGTTGATGTAGCCGGCGAGACTGATCGTGGTCGAGAGCGGATCGCCCGTGAGTCCCTCGATGCTGTCCGGGCCTGCACCGCCAAAGGCGACATCCCAGACATAGACGCCAGCCGCGGTGTACTTCACCAGGACGCAATCATTGGCACCCGCTGGAGTCCGGATGCCGCTGCCGAAATCGGTGGGGGCATCGAAGGTCCCTGCCGTATAGACATCGCCGTTGGGGGCGGCCCAGGTCCGCTGGCCAACCTGATTCCCAGAGGCCGGCGCTCCCACCGCCCATCCACCAGTCGGCGGTGGAGGGGTGTCAGTCGTGACCTGGAATGCCTGATAGGTGATCGGTTGCGGCAAGGCGCCGGTCAGGGGCACCAGGTTGCCATCGATGTTGATCAGTTGGGTTTCGCCAGCAGCCTCGATATCGGTCACTCGCAACAAACCAGACTTCAGCCCAGGCGTATTGCCATCGATCCCGGTCTTCGTGATCGTTCCTTCAAAGTAGAGCTCATCGCTGGCGATTCCGGAGTCGCTGGCGAAATCGCCGCCAAAGGCGCTGTCGTCATCCGTAGGGATGGCCGCGAGGACCTCGACATTGGCCGGGCCGTCAAAGAGATCCGGAATCGAAACTTCGAGCAGCGGCGTCCCGGCAGCACCGACAGTGACATGCGAGGTGACCGGATCGTCCCGCAGCGCACCAGAGGATTCGATCGCGCGGGCATCCCAGTCGCGGACATGGAACCGCAATTCGCTGGCGGAAATCTCGCCTGCTATAAAGCCGCCCGACTCGCCGCGATAGGTCACCTGCGAAACATCGAGTGCCCCGTGTGGATAGCGGTAGCCGAATCCGGACAGCACATCCGCAGGTGTACGGGGCAGCCGATGCGTGATGCCTGGGACGCCGGACTTCGGGTCGCTGTATTTTGCGACCACTGCGACCTCGAAGCGAAACGGCGTCGGTCCTGCCAGCTCGTTGAGATTGAGCAGGATCGTGCCGCGCGCCGCTTGTCCCTGATGGAGGACGTCATAGCCGGTCCATGACTCGGAAGGGAGCGTCTGCCAGCCCAGTGTCGGATCGAAATTGCCTTTCGGAATTCCACCGTTGGGGATCGCGGCATCGGTAGCCGCATCAAGACGATTCCCCGTACCTGTGTCATCCACCAGCAAGTAAGTTGGGAATGCCGTCGCCGTCGTCCCTGGATCGGGAATCAGTGAAGCGGGATCCCAATAGGCATCGGGGTCTAGCATCCCGGTAGTGTTGACGATGACTGGCGGCTCGAAGAAGCTGTGACCCGTGGAGGTCGGCACATCCAGCAGGAACACCAGGAAGCCCGTGAAGCCGAGGTCCGCGCGCCCACTGGTCGCCGAGGATCGGAACGGATGCGTGAAGCGCCAGGTGAGTTCCAGGCCATCGCCGATCCGGCGTAGCTTCTCGATGCGCAGACTGTCAAGACGCAGGAACGCGTCGACCGGCAGCCGGAACAGTGCATCGTTGTCGGCAGGTGTACGAATCGGCGTGAGGTTTGCGGAGCCATCCCCGGCGTTGATCTCCAGGGTCCAACGACCGATGACAGATTCGGTGGAGCCGTCGGTCACGAGCGTCGGCAGCACAGCGTCGCCGGTGGCTGTCGGAGTCGGTGATATCGGGGCTGCGCTGCTGCATCCCACGAGGGCGAACAGCGAGCAGATCAATCCGAGCGAGGGGATGCGAGTCATGGATAGCCTCCCGAATTACCTACGGGTGGCCAGAAGCCCCACCATGTAGGAACATATGAAATCTACGTAGCTCCCGGTGGGAGGCCTGTGAGCGAGATCACAAAGACTGCTGAACTTCAGGCGACGTGCCAATTCTGGTCCTGTTTGGAGCGTTGGTCAGGATGAAAAAAAAAACAGATGAAGGCTACGTCATGAGCAATGCGACAATAGCGGCTATGACATCGCACACGCTGATCGTCCAGTCCACGACCCGCGAGCAGTTCATCGATTGCACTGCTCCCATCTTCGAGCTGGTCCGCCTCAGCCAGCTGACCGGCGGGCTGTGCTCGATTTTCTGTCCCCACACGACCGCGGGCATCACCCTCAATGAGAACAGCGACCCCGATGTGCAGGCCGACATGCTGCTCGCACTCAAACGCACGATTCCGCAGCGCGGATGGCCCGCCGAGGGACTGCAGTTCCGTCATTACGAGATCAACAGCGATGCCCATCTCAAGGCCAGCCTCATGGGCGCGAGTGTCACCATCCCGATCGTGAACGCGCGGATGGTGCTCGGACGCTGGCAGGCGATCTATTTCGCCGAATTCGATGGTCCCCGGGATCGCGAGCTGATTGTCACGCTGCTCGCCGGTTAGCGGCCCAATGGATGGGTATCATTGATGCTGTGCCAGAGCCGATGACCATGGCAGGTGGCGTAGTCTTGTTCGGCCTCACGGGCGCCGGGCTCTTTTTCCTGTTTTTCTGTGTCTCGATGACTTTCTTCTTCCTCTATCCGGCCCGGGTGAAACGTGAGGTCGCGGCGACGTTCTGGCAGGAGTCCGATGCCCTGCCGGTCCCGATCATCGAGACCATCCGCACCGCCGATCGCCTGCGGATCACCCTCAACTGGTTCCCCCAGCCCGGCGAGGGGCCGCACCGTACGCTGGTGCTCTGTCACGGCGTGACCTCCTACAAAGAAGAGATGCTGCCGCTGTCCCGGATTGCCTGGGGCGCGGGATACAACGTCTGCTTCTTCGATTTTCGCGGCCACGGAGAGAGCGATGGACGCGTGTCCACGATCGGACTCGATGAGATTGCGGATGTCGCCGCAGTCATGGAATGGGTCCGCGCACAGCCGGGGGTCGATCCGAAGCAGGTGGGATTGCTCGGGCACAGCATGGGCGCGGCGGCAGTTTTGAACTATCTGGCGGATATTGATGACGAGACGCCGTACGCGCTCATCCTCGCGCCGTTCGCGACCCTCGAGCGGGCGGTGGTCAATCGCCTCAAACGATTTCGGGTGCCGATCCTGCTGGCGCGCCATGTTATGGGACGCATTGCGGAGCAGCGACTCCAGCGCGATCTCTTCCAGAATGCGCCGATCAACGTCATCGATCGCATCCGCGAGTGTCGCCTCTACTTTATCCACGGCACCTACGATCGCGGCAATCATCCCCAGGATTCCCAGGACCTCTTCGACCAGGCAATGGTCCCCAAGGAACTCTTCTGGATCGAGGGCTGCAATCATCACGGACTGCTGTTCCATCAGCAGGTCTGGCAAGTGACCGAACGCATTCTCCGTCGCGAAGCGGGGGAACAGCTGAGCTTGTTGGAAGATCCGTGCGATGCAACCCCGATCTCAACCACGATTCCAGTCGCCGTCAGCTAGAGCCGTTCTCGATTACAGCACTTCGCCCAACCAGAAAATCGTCCGTCCCGCGATCAGCGCGACGAATCCGAATGTGAGCACGGTCATCCATGGCGCGGGGGGAAACTCCAGGAGCCAGGATTCGACGGCGGTCGGCGGCGCCTCTGAGGGACGCGCCAGGCGTCGCCACTTCAGCAGCCCCGCGATGAATCCGACGATGAAGAACAGCGCGAATGCCCATCCCAGCGGGTGATAGGCGACGGACAAATCGAGCCTGCCATGGAGCGCGGAGACGACTCCGCTGGTTAAACCACAGGCCGGGCAGGGCCGGTTAAACAGCACGTATGAGGCGCAGTTGTACTTCCCGATTTCCCCGAACAACGTCGAATAGACGGGCTT
>Ga0163150_10006760_pt1 | contig 13849 bp, 11 predicted proteins | sample OliLakLV19P2IB_FD_148628 | JGI IMG/M metagenome (GOLD analysis project Ga0163150, IMG submission 148628) | Freshwater microbial mat bacterial communities from Lake Vanda, McMurdo Dry Valleys, Antarctica - Oligotrophic Lake LV.19.P2.IB | ecosystem: Environmental > Aquatic > Freshwater > Lake >...
CGTTTCATCCACCGGCACATCGGCCACGTCACACTCCAAACTCCAGCCCTCCTTCGCCGGCTCCACGGAAAGCGTGTCTCCCCATGCCAGCGGAGCCACGACCGAGACCAAATTATGATACCCATCCGGACGCCGTCCCGTGATCGCAAGGAACAGATTGATTTTGGCCGGCGCGAAAAAAGAGAGCGTGCTCACAGAGAGCATGAAGAGGAATTTGCGGACGGCGCCAAGAGAAGCCTGATTTCCAGGACGTTGAACCCGCATCGACGCTACCGCGATGAGGAGCCCGCGCCGAAACGGCCTGACTTCTATGTCCGAACCAGACCGAAACGATGCGGGCACCGGCGAATCGAATCGTGGAACTCAGCTCGGTTCGGAGAGTCAGCCTCCGTTCGTCCGTCACCCTAACTCGCCCGGACCACGCTTTTGTCTTCATTCGCGCGCCAGACTCCCCATTACTGCTCCATCACTTCGATGGCTTGTGACCTGATTCTTGTTCTCGACGCTCAATCACCGCGCGATGTTGCGCCCACTCTCCGCCAGCTCCAAGGCACGGTTCGCTGGGTCAAGATCGGCTTGGAAATGTACACGGCGTGCGGGCCTGATGCGGTCCGCGAAATCGCCGACCTCGGGTTCAACGTGTTCCTCGATCTGAAGCTGCACGACATCCCCAACACGGTCGCCAAAGCGGTGCAGTCCGCCGCCAAGCTCCCCATTGGCATGCTCACGCTGCACACCTGTGGCGGTCGCGAGATGATGCAATGGGCGGTCAAGGCCCAGCAGCAGCACGCGCCGGATTTGCTTCTCTTGGGCGTCACCGTGCTCACCTCGATGAGCGCTCCCGGACTCGCCGAAACCGGCGTGGCCGACTCCCCGGAACGGCAGGTCGTTCGTCTCGGCCAACTCGCCGCGGAAGCGGGCCTGCGCGGGCTCGTTTGCTCTCCGCTCGAAATCGCGCCGCTTCGGGCCGTCCTGCCCGCCGAGGTCGCGCTCGTAACCCCCGGGATCCGCCCGCGCAACGCCCAAGCCGACGATCAGACTCGCGTGATGACGCCCGCCGAAGCCGCCCACGCCGGAGCCAACTTCCTGGTGGTGGGCCGTCCAATTTTCAAAGCCCCCGATCCGGTCGCCGCCGCCCGCGCGATTCTGACTGAAGTGGGCCGATAGTATGGTTATGTCTCGCTTCTCGTCCGCCCAGACACTCCACCCTTCCCTTCAACTCACGTGAGTCGCACCGCCGCCATCCTTCTCGCCGCAGGCAGCGGCTCGCGCATGCAAGGCACGGTCGGCGACAAGGTGCTGGCCCGCCTTGGCGGTCGCACGGTCTTCTCGTATTCGGCGGCCGCCTTCATGCAGAGCGCAATCGCCGATCTCTACGTGATCGTCTACCGCGACCAGCGGCAGATGCTGGAACTTTCCGCGCACGCCCCCACTCCTTCGGTTCTGGTGCATGGCGGACGTGAACGGCAGGACTCGGTCATGAACGCGCTGTCGGCCTTGCCGGCCGATATCGAGCACGTGTTCATCCATGACTGCGCGCGCCCGCTCATTCGCGCCGAACAACTGGTGGCGTTGCACAAGATTGTTCGCCGCGAACAAGCGGTGGTTTTGGCGCACCGCGTCACTGACACCATCAAGGAACACCGCGACGACGCCCATCTCCGCACCCTGGACCGCGCGCGGTTGTGGGCCATGGAGACGCCGCAGGTTTTCTCGCGTGAGCTGATCGTGAAAGCCTATGCCCGCGTAAAATCGCGTGGGCTGCGCATCACCGACGACGCCCAAGCTGTTGAGCAACTTCGCCACCCGATCGCGCTACTCGAAAACGCATATCCCAATCCCAAGCTCACCTCGCCCGCGGATCTGGAGTACCTCGAGTTCCTTCTTTCACGTCAGCCCGCCTAGGGAAAGCCGCGCCGCGAGACATCCGAGCTAGCGGATTCGAGTGAGTCGCGTCATAGTCGACGCGAACTCCTATCACCCATTCGTCCCCGCTCACCATGAATTTCCGCATCGGCCACGGCTATGACATCCATCGCATCGTCGCGGGGCGCCCGTTGATTTTGGGCGGGGTAAAATTTGCCACCGACTACGGCCTCGATGGCCATAGCGACGCTGACTGCGTCACCCACGCGATCTGCGACGCTCTGCTTGGCGCCGCCAGCTTGCCGGACATCGGACATTTTTTTCCGAACACCGATCCCGCCTACAAAAACATTGATTCACAGGTACTGCTCAGCCGGGTTTGCAGCGAACTTTCCAAACGCAGCTTCGCCATTTCAAACATCGACGTTTCGGTGATCGCCGAAAAACCAAAAATCCATCCGCGTCTGGCCGAGATGAAGGCCGCCCTTTCCAAATCCACGCACGTGCCCATCGCCAACATCGGCCTGAAAGCCACCACCAACGAAGGTATCGACGAAATCGGTCGCGGCCTCGCGATCGCCGCTCATGCGGTGTGTCTGATCGTCAAGGCATGAGGCCGTTTCCCTTTTCCGGCGCCTCTCCTGCCCCCGTGCGACGCGCATCCCGTTTCACCGGCGTGGTTGGTTATAGCAGCGCAGTCGCCGCGATCCTTCTCCTCGCCGCCAGCGCCTCACTCATCGGTTGCCTCAAACGCGAAACCCCCGTCGAGCGCGGCATTCGGGAGCAGGTCCTCCACCGCGGAATCGGTTCGGATGCCACCGATCTCGATCCCCAAACCGCGATGACGATCGCGGAGGTCGAGCTCACCTCAGCGTTATTCGAAGGGCTCGTCGCGGAGGATCCCGTCGATCTTCATCCGGTGCCCGGCGTCGCCGCGCGCTGGACGATCACCGCGGATCTGCTCACCTACACGTTTCACCTCCGGCCCGAAGCCAAGTGGAGCAATGGCGATGCGCTCACCGCGCAGGACTTTATCGCCGCCTGGCAGCGGATTCTCACGCCGTCGCTCGCCGCCGAAAACGCCGGCCTGCTCTATATTCTGCAAGGCGCCGAAGCCTTTCATAAAGGCGCCACCAAAGACTTCGCCCAAGTCGGCGTCACCGCGCCCGATGCCCATACCTTGCGCGTCACACTCGAACATCCGACGCCCTACTTCCTGTCCCTGCTCACGCACCCCGCCTGGCACCCGGTTCCGCTCCGCGTCATCGCCGCGCATGGCGATCCCTTCACGCGCGGCAACACCTGGACCCGCCCCGACCATCATGTGGGCAATGGCGCTTTCCGTCTCAAGTCATGGCAGCCCAACCGACTCATCGTGGTCGAAAAGTCTCCGACGTATTGGGACGCCGCGACCGTGCGCCTGAATGCGATTCACTTCCATCCGATCGAGAGCATCGAGTCGGAAGAGCGCACCTTCCGCGCCGGCCAGCTGCACGTCACCTACGTGCTCCCGTTTGGCAAGGTCGACACCTACCGCACCCATTCGCCGCAACTGCTGCGCATCGATCCGTATTTAAACACCTACTTCTTCCGCTTCAACACCCGCCACGCTCCGCTGAACAACGAGCGCGTGCGCCGAGCCCTGTCGCTGGCCGTCGATCGCGTGGCGCTCGTGGAGAAAGTCCTGCGCGGCGGACAACTCCCCGCCACCGCGTTGACCCCGCCGGGGCTGCCCGATTACACGCCCCCGGATATCGTTCGCACCGATCCGGAAGCCGCGCGCGCCTTGCTCGCCGAGGCCGGCTTTCCGGGCGGCAAGGGACTGCCTCCGTTCGAGATTCTCTTCAACACTTCCGGCAATCACCGATTGCTGGCGGAGGCGATTCAGGAAATGTGGCGACGGGAACTGGGAGTCGAAGTCCGCCTCGTAAACCAGGAATTCAAAGTCGTCCTCGCCGAACGCCGCGCCGGCCGTTTCCAAATTCTGCTCTCCGATTGGGTCGGCGATTACCTCGATGCGACGACCTTTCTCGATCTCTGGCGAAGCGACAGCGGCAACAATCACACCGGTTGGGCCAACGCTGAATACGATGCCCTGCTCTTTGCCGCCGCCCGCAATCCCGACATCACCGCCCGCGCCGCTCAACTCCAGCGCGCCGAGACGATCATGTTGAACGCCGCCCCCGCGGCTCCAATCTACTTCAACACGCATGTCTTCCTGCTGCACCCGGCAGTGAAGGGCTGGCACCCGACGCTCCTCGATCACCACCCGTATAAACACGTGTGGCTCGAACCCTGACCCGATCCGCATGAATCCGCTCGTCACGAAAGCAGCCGCGAAACCAGGCCGGTTTCGGCCGTTTGCACTCGCGATCAGCCTGGCTTCGGCCGGCCTGATCCTGATCTCGGCGGCTCTTTCCGGCTGCGCGAAAGAACCCGCGCCAGCCGGGGCGCAAACTGCTGCGTCCGGCCATGTGCTGCGACTGAGTCAGCGCAATGAACCCGGAAATCTCGATCCCGCGACCGCCACCTTGCCCGACGAATTCGCCGTGCTGCGCGCCCTCAGCGAAGGGCTGCTGATTCCGGGGCCGAATGGGTCCGCGCCCCGCCCCGGCGCCGCCGAGTCCTTCACCATTTCCCCCGACGGACTCACCTACACGTTTCGCCTTCGTCCGGCGCGTTGGTCGAATGGCGAAGCGGTCACGGCTCAGCACTTCGTCGACGCCTACCAGCGCGCGCTCACGCCCGCCACCGCGGCGCCCAAGGCCAGTGTATTCTATCCGGTGAAAAACGCGCGCGCCTTCGTCAGCGGCGAGCTCTCCGATTTTTCCGCCGTCGGTATCCAAGCTCTGGATGCGCAGACGCTGCGCCTCACCCTCGAGCAACCCACGCCGCGGTTTCCGTATTACGTCGCCAGCGGCCCCTGGCTGCCGGTGCATGTGCCGACGGTGGTGAAGCACGGTCGCAAATGGACAGAGCCCGGAAATTTCATCGGCAACGGTCCGTTTGTCCTCACGGAATGGCGGCCGCAACAACGCCTCGTGATGCGCAAGAACCCCCACTGGTACGGCGCCGCGGGCGTGAAGCTCGCGGAGATTCAGTTCATCCGTTTCGACAGTGGGGATGCCGAGGAACGCGCCTTTCGCACCGGCCAGGTGGACGTCACGATGGCGGTCCCCGAAAACAAAGTCCCGGTTTACGCCCGCGAGCAGCCGGACGCGTTGCACCGCGCTTCGATGATCGAGACGCGTTATTTGAGTTTTAACACGCAGCGCGCGCCGCTCACCGACCCACGCGTGCGCCGGGCTCTAGCCCTCGCCATCAACGCTCCCAGGATTGCGGCGCGCGTCACCCGCGGCGGCCAGCATGCCGCCACGCGCCTGCTGCCTCCCGCGCTGCGCGCTTCGCCGGCTTCGACTCCGCTCGAGCATGAATTCCGCTACGACCCGGACGCGGCGCGAAAACTTCTCGCCGAAGCGGGATTGACGGGCGCCACATTTCCCAAACTCGAGCTCAGCGCCTGGTCGAATACGCCGGTCCTGGAAGCCGTGCAGGCCATGTGGAAACAGGAACTCGGGATCGACGTCGCGATCGTCGTGCGCGATGCGCGCGTCCATCTGAGTTCCCTCGCGCAAGGTGATTACGACATCGGTTTCATCACCGCGATTCCCGACGTGGCAGATCCCGCCAACCTGCTGGCGGACTTCATTACCGGCGCGCCGGAAAATTATCCGCAATGGTCCGACGCGGCGTTCGATCGCGCGTATACCCACGCGATGTCGCTGGCCGCTGAACCCGCGCGCAGCAACGGACTGGAACGCGCCGAAAACCGACTGCTGGAGGCGGCGCCGGTCGCTCCCTTGTATTTCAATACCAAGGTGTGGCTTATGTCCCCCCGGGTGCGCGGCTGGATGGAGGACGGGCTTTGGTCCCGGACGTATCACGAGATTTACCTCTCCGACGAGTAAGCCGGGCCGGAGCTCGGGACGCCCTAGGAACTGCCCGCCGGCGCAGGCTGAGCTGCAGAGTGCGCTTTCCCGCTCATCACTGATTTGAACTGATTTTCGCCAATTTCCTCTCAGTCTTCCTCCAGACCGCGCACTCTTGCCTGGCCTTGGCTTGCAGATCGATCGCCCCGACATTCCTTTCTCCCATGCTTCGACCTTCGCTCCTCCTGATCACTTCGTTCGTCGCGTTCGGATTAACCGTTGGTTGTGGCCAGAAGAGCCCAGGCGCGGGCGGCTCCGGAACCGGCGCCAAGGTGCTTCAATTTGGCAACGGCACGGAGCCCCAGGACCTTGATCCCCAGATTGTCACGGGCGTCCCCGAAAGCAAAATCATCAACGCGCTGTTCGAAGGACTGGTCGCCGAAGGCCCTGGCGGCAGTGACACCGTCGGCGGGGTTGCCGAACGCTGGGATATCTCGCCGGATGGCAAGACCTATACTTTTCACCTCCGCCCGGCGGCGAAGTGGTCCAACGGCGACCCGATGACCGCGACCGATTTCGTTCGCTCGTATCAGCGAATCCTTACGCCTTCGCTGGCGGCCGAGTATGCCTATAAGCTTCACCACGTGGTCGGCGCGGAAGCGTTCAACAAGGGCGAATTGAAGGACTTCTCCAAGGTGGGGATTCGGGCGTTGGACGACCACACGCTTGAGATTCAGCTGAATAATCCGACGCCGTTTCTGATTGAGGCGATGAAACACTCTTCCTGGTTTCCCGTGCACCTGCCCACGGTTGAGAAACACGGGGGCGCCACCCGCAAAGGCTCGGCCTGGACCCGGGCGGAAAATATCGTCGGCAATGGTCCCTTCATCCTAAAGGAGTGGCGGCCGAATCAGAAGATCGTGGTCACGCGTTCGCCGACGTATTGGGATCGTGATACGGTCAAACTCGACGCAATCCACTTTCACCCGGTGGAGAGCATGGACACGGAAGAGCGCATGTTCCGCACGGGGCAGTTGCACAAAACCAACGAGCTTCCGGTCGCCAAGATCGATGTCTACAAGCGTGATTTCCCGGCATCATACCGGCAGGATCCGTACTACGGCGTTTATTTCTATCGCTTCAATGTCACCAAGCCCCCGTTGAATGACAAACGCGTGCGTCGCGCCCTGACCCTCGCCATCGATCGCGAAGCCATCGTGCGCAACGTCACCCGCGGCGGCCAGATTCCCGCTCTCAACTTCGTTCCGCCGTCGGAGCGCTACACGTCGCCGGTCCGCATCAAAGGCGACCTCGACGAGGCCAAGCGGTTACTCGCCGAAGCCGGATTTCCGGAAGGCCGCGGATTTCCTCAGGTCAACCTGCTCTACAACACGTCGGAAAATCACCGCGCCATTGCCGAGGCGCTTCAACAGATGTGGCGCCGCAATCTCGGCATCAACATCGGCCTGGCGAACCAGGAATGGAAAGTGTACTTGGATGCGATGGACGTACTCGCGTACGACATCGCCCGCGCGGGCTGGATCGCGGATTATCCGGATCCCAATACCTTCATGGACATGTGGGTCACGGGCGGAGGCAACAACGACACCGGTTGGTCGAACGCCGAGTACGAACGACTGCTGGCGAAATCCTACGCGGCGCCTGATGAAGCAGCACGCATGGACCTCTATCGGCAGATGGAGGAAATCCTGATGGATGAGCTGCCCATCCTGCCGCTTTATTTCTACACGCGCGTCTACGCCTTGGATCCGAAGGTCAAATGGGTGCCCAACGTGCTCGACAACCGGAACTGGAAATTCGTCGATATCGCGCCCTGACCGATCGCCGAGGCCCATGGCCACTCCCGACCGCCGCCACCCGGGAACACCCGGCGGCCCCCCCTATCCTTTCCACGAATCTTCGGGTTAACCCTTGTCTGACTCCCCGGTTCTGCCATCTGACACCTGTCCCTCATGCTGCGCTTTATCACGTCGCGTTTTCTGCAGTCGCTCGTTGCCCTGTTTCTCGTCATCTCCGCGACGTTCTTCATGGTCCGCTTCGTGCCCGGTGGTCCCTTTACCGCGGAAAAAGCCGTGACGCCGGAAATCCTCCGCAACCTCGAGGCGCACTACGGCTTGGACAAGCCTCTCTGGCGCCAGTACCTCGATTATCTGGGGAGCTTGGCGCAAGGCGATCTTGGGCCGTCGTTCAAATATCCCAATCGTACCGTCAACGAGATCCTGCTGGATAAGCTCCCCGTATCCGCCGAACTTGGACTCCTGTCGCTGGGGGTCGCTCTCGTCCTCGGCATCACGCTGGGCACGATCGCCGCGGTTCGACGCAACTCGTGGGCGGACTATATGGCGTCGTCTTTCGGCATGATCGGCATCTCCGTGCCCACGTTCGTCGTGGGCCCGTTGCTCGTGCTCGTCGCGGCGATTCACCTGGGCTGGTTCAACGCGTCGGGCTGGTACACGCCAATGGATCGTGTCCTCCCGGCACTGGTCCTGGGCATTGCCTACGCCGCTCCGATCTCGCGCCTCACGCGTGGCGGCATGCTGGAAGTTCTGCACCAGGACTTCATCCGCACGGCGCGCGCGAAAGGTGCTTCGGAGTTTCGCGTGGTCACACGGCATGCGTTGCGGGGCGGACTGCTTCCGGTGGTGTCGTATCTCGGACCGGCCGTCGCCGGCATTCTCACGGGCTCATTCGTGATCGAAACCATATTCCAAATTCCAGGAATCGGGCGGGAGTTCGTGAACAGCGCTTTCAATCGCGATTACACCTTGGTGCTGGGAACCGTGATTCTGTATGCGGTGCTGATCATGGCGCTCAACCTCGTGGTCGATGTCGTCCAAGCTTGGATGAATCCCAAGGTGCGTCTCGACGCCTGAACGCCCGCGACCCATGAACGCCGCTTCCTCGCCCAACCCACCCCTCGACGCGCGCGCCACGCCGCTGGCCGAACCGTTGGAAAAAGGAAACTCCCTCTGGCACGACGCCTGGTTGCGACTGCGCAAAAACAAGCTCGCCTACTTCGGACTGTGGACGGTCGGCATCATCACGATCGCCTGCGTCGTCGGACCGTTTCTTTCCCCTTACGGCTACGAAGAACAGGACCTTGATCTGGGCGCGGCCGGCCCCAACGCGAAACACTGGCTTGGCACCGATACGCTCGGGCGCGATCTGCTGGTGCGCTTGCTGTTCGGCGGCCGCGTCTCCCTCGCAGTCGGGCTCGCCGCGACGTTCGTCGCCCTGACCATTGGCGTTGTCTACGGCGCCGTCGCGGGATTTTTCGGCGGGAAGCGGGATGCGTTCATGATGCGCGCCGTCGACATCATGTATTCGCTGCCTTTCCCGATCTTCGTGATTCTGCTCATGGTCTTCTTCGGACGGAATATCATTCTGCTCTTCGTGGCCATCGGCGCCGTCGAGTGGCTGACCATGGCGCGCATCGTTCGAAGCCAGGTGATGGCCGTGAAGAAAATGGAGTTTATCGAAGCCGCCCGCTCACTCGGCTTCGGCCGCCGGCGGATCATCTTCCGCCATATACTGCCAAACATCCTCGGACCCATCATTGTATATACCACGTTGACCATTCCGGCCGTGATGCTGCTCGAGGCGTTTCTCAGTTTCCTTGGTCTCGGCGTGCAACCACCCATGAGTTCATGGGGCGTGTTGATCAAGGATGGTGCGGAAAAAATGGAGGAGTTCTGGTGGCTGCTCGTCTTTCCCGGGTTCACCTTTTCGCTCACTCTGTTCTCACTCAACTTTCTCGGCGACGGCCTGCGCGACGCGCTGGATGTCCGGTCATCGAAGGACTGAGCAGAGCCCTCGTTCCCGCGTCGACGATGGTCGAGCGGGTTCGCTGCGAGCTGAATGGGACTGCGGGGAAACAAGGGTCGATTCCCGTCCACAAAAAAAGCCGGACCAAGGTCCGGCTTTCGCTTGAGTCGAATCTAACGCGTATCCGTTTTTCGATTACTTCCGGGAGGACTGTCCGCTCTCGCTTTCCTTGAGCTTCGAAGCGAGCTCGCTGCGGCTGATCTCGAGCTTGAGCTCCTGTTTCTTACTATCGTACCGGAGGCTCGAGGCGGGAATCACGGCGAGGTCATCACCCTCAAGGCCGACGGCGTCGTCGAGTTCGACGTACAGCTGCACCTGTTCCTGCCCCATCATGCCCATCGTGGAGCGTCCCGTCATACCGCCGGCACCGATGGTGGCGCCGGCACTCGGGCTCGAGCCAGTCGTGGCAGCCACTTGACTGCTGGACTCGTCATGGAGCACCGAACTCAGCCCGATGTCCTTAATTTCTCCGATCTTCTGGCCATCGCGATCCACGATCTTTTTTCCCTTCAGGTTTCCGGCAGTCCGTTTCTCCTCTTTCAGCTTGTTTTCTGTGATCCGCTTGAAGTCCTGGCCCATGGCTTGAGAGCCCATGTGGTGAGCAGATGAGGTCGAGGCTGAAGTCGAAGAAGGGTACTGTCGGGATGTTTCCGTCGTAGATCCGGACTGCTGACGGGCCGAGCTTGAGCTGGAGCCAGTGGTGCCGGTCGTGCCCGACGGATCGGGATACTGCCGGGAGGTGCCGGTGGTGCCACTTGTTCCGGTTGTGCCGGTTGTTCCCGTTTTGCCGGACGTGCCGGGCGAGCTTGTCTGAGCAAATGCTCCCATCGGAAGGAGCAAGGACAAGGCCGCGAGCACTGACATGTATTTTTTGTTCTTCATGAGGTTATGTGGTTCAATTCTGAGCGCTGGGGTGCAGGGTATAAAATAACCTTCCGGCGATTAGCCGGACCCCTTCCGCGTCTGCACTATAGCGCACAGGGAATGACATTCCATAGGGGAACGACTGAACTGGGACCAAGGCGGCAGCGCATGCGCCCGCCGAAAAAATCAGCCGGAGTTTCTCTGTCCGGAAACCGCCTCAATCTCCTTTCCGATCGCTCGACGTCTCGGTTGGGCGCACCCGCCAACGGTCAGGCAGTGAAAGATTGAAGTGGATCGCAGCGTCGCAAATGCCTTTCCTCCGGGCGTCCAGCTCTGATGCGCCGCCTTCGCCCTTACTTCCGCTATTTCCACGCCGTCCGCCTCGAGATTTTCGCCGCGATCTTCTACGGCGTCATCTTCGGAGCCGCGAGCGGGGCCGGCGTGCCTGCGTTGATCAAGTACGTCTTCCCGCCGATCTTCGACCGCGAGGGTGGCGGACTGCCGCTCAACGTGGTGATCCTCATCGCCGCCGCCATCCCCGTTGCCTTCCTCCTCCGCGCCTTTAGCGGGTATCGGAATAGTTACTACACGCAACTCGCGGGCGTGCGAATTCTCGAGGCCCTCCGGCTCGACTACTTCACCAAGCTGCAACACGTCCCGCTTTCTTTCCTGCAAAACCGCGCCAGCGGCGATCTCCTGTCACGCGGACTCGCCGATACGGCCCAGCTGCAATTCACCCTCACGGTCCTCGCCAACGACGGCATCAAGCAGCCGATGCAGCTGATCGGCGCGCTGGGTTTCCTCGTCGCGCAGGCCGCCACCGAGGAGGGCGTGGGCGTCGTGCTGGTCGCCCTCGCCGCCGTCCCGCTTACCGTGCTCCCCGTCCGCTACGTCGGTCGTAAAGTCCTCAAACGCGCCGCCCAGATGCAGAGCCAGCTCGGCGGCGTCACCGCCCAGTTCTCCGAGAATCTCGCAGCCGCGCGGGAAGTCCGCGCCTTCAGTCTCGAGGAGCGCGAGCGTTCCCGGTTCGGGGCGGCCTGTCGCGAGCTGATCACGTCGCAGATGAAGATCGTCAAATACGCGCAGGCCCTCACGCCCGCGATCGAAGTCATCTCCGCCATCGGCATCGCGACGACCCTGGTCTTCGCTTTCATTCACGGGGTTGAACTCCAGGTGTTCGCGGCTGTGGTGGGCGCCCTTTACCTTTCCTACGAACCGATCAAGAAACTCGGCTCCCTCAATAACGAGTTGAAGCGCGGGACCGCGGCTCTGGATCGACTCGAGGTGGTGCTCGACGAACCGATCGCGATCGCCGATCCGACCGATCCCGTCACCGTGAGTCGGCTCCGCGGCGATCTAGCATTCGATCACGTCTCGTTCTCGTACAAGTCCGATCTTCCCGTGCTGCGCGATGTGTCCATCGCGATTCCAGCCGGCACGGTCTGCGCCCTGGTCGGCCCCAGTGGCGCGGGCAAGTCCACCTTCGCCAACCTCGTACCGCGCTTCTACGAGGCCGCGCATGGCGCCATCACCATCGACGGCATCGACCTTCGCGCGATGCGTCTGGCCGACCTTCGGCGCAACATCGCCGTCGTGTCGCAGGACCCTGTGCTGTTCAACGACACGGTGCGCGCCAATCTGCTGCTCGGCCGGGCCGGTGCTTCACCCGCCGAAGTCGAACAGGCCGCCCGCGATGCCTTCGCTCACGACTTTATTTTGTCCTTGTCTCACGGATACGACACGGTTGTCGGAGAACGCGGGGCATCCCTCTCCGGGGGCCAGCGCCAGCGCATTGCCCTCGCCCGGGCCTTTCTGCGCAACGCGCCGATCCTCATTCTCGACGAAGCCACCAGCGCACTCGACAGCGACAGCGAGGCCGCAATTCAACTCGCGTTGAAGAAACTCGTGATCGGCAAAACCGTACTGATCATCGCGCATCGTTTCTCGACCATCCGCGACGCCTCGAAAATCCTCGTCTTCGACCGCGGAGAAATTGTCTCCTCCGGTAGCCACGCCGAATTGTATGAAGCGAGCGCGCTCTACAAATCGCTCTTCGACCGCCAGGCCGGCGAAGCGTAGGAACGTACGTCCGGCAGCACCCCATTTCTTCTCGCCCCCGTGAGTCAGGTTTCCGCCCCTCGCATTCTCGTGATTCGCCGCCGCTATCTCGGCGACATCGTTCTGCTCGGCAGTGTGCTCCGCAATTTGCGCCTGCACTGGCCCGCGGCCCACATCACCGTTCTCACCGAAAAAGCCTACTCCGGAGTATTGCCGCTCAACCCCGATGTGAACGGAGCCCTCACGTTTCCGCGCCGGCTTGGGGAGTGGTTCGGTTTTATTCGCGCGCTCCGGCGCGCCCGTTTCACGCACGTGCTGGACTTCGACAACACGGACAAAACTGCACTCGTCACCCGGATCACCGCAGCGGGCGTGCGCGCGACGTTCCATCGCGAACTCATCCCGTTCCGCCTGCCGCGGGTTTACACGCATCGCGCAGAGGTCACGAACGCGTTCTACGATTCGCATCCGATCACCGACACCTATCTCACGCTCCCCGCGGCCATCGGCGTGCCGGTGGTTTCACGGGAGGTTCGTCTCGTCCCGCATCCGGAAGACGTGGAAGAAGCCACGGCACTGGTTCCTCCCGGCGGACGAAAGCTCCTGCTGCATCCCGGATCGCGCAGTCCGTATCGCATCTGGCCGACCGAGCGTTTCGCGCGAGCCTGCGACCGCATTCAGGACGAGTTGGATATCCAGATTTTCCTTACATCCGGGCCGGGTGAACAAAAACTCGTCGAGGAAATCCGCTGGCATGCCCACTCCCATCTGGTCGCGCTGAAGCCGACGAAGACGGTTGGAATGTTCGCCGCCCTGGCCGCGCAGTTTGATGTTTTCCTCTGCCACGACAGTGGCCCGATGCACCTCGCGGCCGCGGTGGGCACTCCCGTGGTGGCACTCTTCGGCTCGCAGAACGCCACGATCTGGCGACCGACCGGACCGCGACATACCGTGCTGCAGACCCCACTGCCCTGCACCTGCATCGGGGCGGAAGCGCCCACCCCCTGCGTGAAAACCGATTCCTACCGCAGCTATTGTGTGCGCCAGCTCAGCGTCGACGACGTCTTCAACGCCGTCTCCCGGCTTGGGTAGCCTTTGATTGTTATTGCGATGGAGGCTGCGCCGACTGCGGCAATCCATTCAGTCGGAAAGCCCATCTGAATGCCATGGATTGCCACGCCTTCGTTCCTCGGGCTCGCAATGACAATGGAAGGTGGAAGTTTTCCGGGCAAGTTCCTCCGACGGAGCGGACGCGATCCCGCTTGGTCAGGAATACCCAACGTTTT
>Ga0163150_10006761_pt1 | contig 13846 bp, 11 predicted proteins | sample OliLakLV19P2IB_FD_148628 | JGI IMG/M metagenome (GOLD analysis project Ga0163150, IMG submission 148628) | Freshwater microbial mat bacterial communities from Lake Vanda, McMurdo Dry Valleys, Antarctica - Oligotrophic Lake LV.19.P2.IB | ecosystem: Environmental > Aquatic > Freshwater > Lake >...
GTACGGGTTTGTGTGGTTGTTTATCGCGGGCGTGCCGTGGGCGGGCATTGGCGCGTGCATGCTGGCGTGGTGCGGTGACGCGTGGAAGCCACGCGGCTCGCGCGAGTGGGTGATATGGTGCGGGAAATGGGTGTTGCGCATCGGGTCCGGATACGCCGGCGTCAGGCTGGCGCAATACCTGTTCGTCGAATATCCGAACGTTTTTCTGCCGTTGTATACCTTGCATGAAGGCCGGTACAACGACCTAGAGGCAAACTCGAATCTAGGCCGGATGATCAACGACAACCGTGCGGCAATCACGCACCTCGGCCTTTACCTTGGGTTCCTCGCGTTTGAATTCGCGCGGCGCGATTGGAAAAACGTTTTACTGATTGCGGCCGTCGGGTTGATCAATGGCGTTGGTTGGTCGGTGCAGCAAAACTGGATGTGGGCCAACGAGCTTTGGCCGAACGTTGCGTTCAACTGGTGGCGTAGCTGGGAATCCTGCGGCGGCATCAGCATTGGCGTTGCGTTGGGAGTAGCGTACTTCCTTGTGAACCGGCCCGTAACGGACGCCGAGCGGGCGAAATTGGGCGAACAACTTACCAACCGGTGGCCGAACCTCGAGCGGTTCGGCGCGTACTTCGGGCTGCTGATCGGCGTGGGGTTTTCGATCCGCAACGGTTTGAAAGGTTGGGCCAACCTCTACCTGGGCAACGAAGACTATTGGTCTGGCGTACTTTGGAAAATTATCGGACCATTGATGATTCTTGGTTTTATTCTGATGGTGCTGAGGATTTTGATGCGCTGCGTGCGGGTCGAATCAACGGACGATATGGACATGGTGGACGCTGTGGATATGCGAGATACGGAAGCTGCTGCTGTTCAATCCAAAACCCACGATCAAAAATCAAAAATGAATTTGGTTTTTCCCCATGCCTACGTGATTACCTGGCTCGTGCTTATCATCATGAATATTTTGGCGCAATTGGCTACCAAGTCATTCGGGCACTGGCCTGAAACGGTTTTCGCATTCTATTACGCGGCGTTGTTCGTGTTCACCGGGATGATCATTCGTCATTATCATAAGATGAAAAATGCGAGCAGAGAGTGAAGCGCGCGGGGACGCGCGCCCTCCCGCGCATTTCATTCTTCAGGCTTATACCTTCCTTGTGCGGACGCGATTTCGCCCGGGGTCACGGTAACTTCTTTATCCTTGGGTTTTTTCCAGCCGGTCAGCGGTTTGAATTGAACAGTGTGCTGTCCAGCCGGAATGCCGGATAGGGTGTCGCCGCTTTTCTGCCATGCGCCGCCATCAAGGCGCCAGCGGGCTTTATCCTGTCGCGCTGCCTTTGGTTTGATAGTGACCTTCACCGAACCAGTCAACTCGGCATTACAATCCGAAAAGCCACTCAAGTCCGTTAATGCGAGATCCGAAGGAGCTCCCAATCCACGGGAGAGTCCAGCGATTCCATCCAGAGCTTCGATATTCAAAAAAGTTATGCGAACCCGGCCATCGAAGAACATTTCGATTTGAAACGAGTTGGAAGTGTTGAGCCCATCTTCGCGCACTTCGTCCCATGTGGCCACCGCGCGGTCCGCCAACTGCATATAACGGATCGGTTTCTGGTTGGTCGGGTCAAGATCGTCGAAGTGGCCGGAAATGCGCGGAATCGCGTCGTGGTCATACAGCGACTCTATCGCCGATCCGTCAGGAATTCCAAAGGTAATGTTGCCGTTTGCATTGATGAAAAAGCCGGTGTAGGTCACGCCGTAATAAGTGAACTCCTTGCCATCGGCCAAACTGACCTCGTAAGAGGCATCGCCTTTCAGTCCCACGGTGGACGACAGATTGGTATGCGCGCTGGCGTCGGTTGGAAACTCCGTGGCCGGCGTCTGGCACGCGCCGTAGTAGCTGATGGAACCGTCTGGCGTGAACAAAAAGGACCGGTTCGCGAGATCGTTGTCGCTGTCAAAAAACCATTCTGAAAGGTAATCGCGTTTCGCTGTTGTGTCGAAGTCGAAGCACGAGCCCGCATCGTCTGCGAGCGTAGCGTTCCCCGCGGAATCCGTCGCCTCGATTTTGAATCGATACGTTGTAGAGGCCGTTAACCCGGTTAGGTGGGCGTGATGCTCGACGACGTGTAAACCGCCACCGCGAAATTGGGTCAGCTCACCACAGGCCGTACCAAAGCGCGCCACCGTATCTGTTGGACCCGTCGTGGTATATGAAATCACCGCTGAGCTGCTGGTGATATTCGTTATCTGGACATTACTGACGGCAGGCGGTGTGCAATCCACCAGTGCCGATTCTTCATCGACCGCCGGTTGTCCGTCCGCGTTGCTGGCGTCGTTGTAAGTAACCGTGATTGAGCCGTCATTCACGACTTCCAGAATGCCATTTGCCCCCGGCGCGCCGGTGCTCGTTGCTATGGCCCCCGAAAACAGGCCGGTGGCTGCCCCCGTTTCATCCAACGACACCGTTTCGGCATCGCCTGTTGAACTGGTGACGCCGACGGTGGCAGTCCCGTTGCCTGCGAGGTCTTGATCGCGCAGGTTGAAAGTGACTGTCGTGTCGCAGCTAATGTCCGCGGGAAAAATGCGAACATTCCCGGTGGAATCAGGCAAGCCGGCGTTCCATGCGAACAACGCGAAATCCTGATCGAGCGCTCCGCCGATATTTGGCACGCCGTCCGCGGCGATGTTAAATGCTTTCACGCTTACGGTGATTGGTCCGCCCGAGGGATTCTCCAGGAAGACAGCTTCCAGTGTATCTATGCGGTCCAGGTTGCCGCCCGTTTCGGAAAAGCCGGTGGTGAAGACATTGCCTTTGTACAGCGTCCCGTTTTCCGTCACGCGTAGATCAAGGTCGTTGACCAGTTGTATGCCCGAGCCGGGGACGCCGGGAACATCGGTCCATGCCAAGGTAATCTTGATAGGCAGGCCGGCGACAATCGGGGACAGCGTAATGTTAAATTCGTCGCCGGTGCTCGTTAGCAATTCCGATTGGTCCAGCGAATAGAGCGCGGTTTTCATGCTGGCGAGCGTTTCGAGATTGACGGCGCCCCAGCCTTGGTGCACGTTTGGAATGTTCGCCAACACGCCACCGTTTCCATCGCTGCCGCCGACAAGGTCAGTGGCCGTGTTGGTGAGGACGGCGCGAATCATCGCGGGGCTCGGAGTGTTGGTGTGGCCCATGGCCGATAATTGATCGCGAAACATTTCGTGGATGATGATGCCCGCGCCGCAGGCTACTGGGCAGGCATGACTCGTGCCTGTGGAACGGCAGTAGTCGGTTTGGGTGGTCGGCCAATACTTGCTCGAAACACCTCGACCGGTGTATCCCTCGACGGTGGGGGCAGCGCCTTGCACGTGCGTACCGGTGGCGACTACGGTAACGCCGAGACGCCCGTCGGTTGTCGGGCCACGACTGGACGTAATGTAGACGTCGCGAATGTTGTTTGACCCCGACGGTCCGGAATTGCCGCCATCAAAACCATCGGCGTCGCTGTTCTCGTGAGAGCCGACGGAGACGACGTTTTTGGCGTTTGCAGGTGACCATGTGGTGCTTAAGTCGGGTCCGTTGTTGCCCGCGCAAAAGAAGTGGCTGGTCTGTTGGTTGCCGGGTTCATCGGGGTCGGAATCGCGCACCAACGCGTCGAATTCCGCGGCATTGGCGTTGTATGCGCCGTTGATCGCGGAGCCCCACGAGTTATTGGAGAAGGTAGCGCCGGCATTCTGCGCCAGTTGCGTCATCCCGGTGTAGGTGTTAATGCCGATTTCAGTTGAACCGCTGTCATCTGGAAATATCTTGGAAGCATACACCGAAGCCATGGGCGCCACGCCTTGTCCCAGCAGGTATCCGGCGGAATCCGTCGTACCGGCTGTCGCGTTGCCCATAATGATGGCAGCGTCGAGGTGGCCGTGCCCCCCGCGGCTGGCGCCGTCGGCATCATTTGTAGCATTGAAGATTCCCACGATGCGGCCGAGTATGTCAGTGTGCGCGGTGCCTGGCAGATTCGTGGCGATACCCTTATCGATTCCATCGTCGAACAGGTGGACCGTGATGCCTGTGCCGCCACTCAGCCCTTCGGCGCCGAGCCATGCGGTGTAACCAGGACCGAAGGGTGTAGTGGCGCCGGGTTGATACTGGCCGGCCGCGGTTTGTGCCGCGCGTTCACCTCCGAGTATGGGAATTACGTCTTCCTCAATGGTGAACACGCTATTGATTGCCGCTGCGTCCGAAACTTTGGAAAGGGGAAGTGTGACGCGCGTTTCGTTCCAGCCCATGATCGTTTCGCGGTCTGAGCGGATGCGATGGCCTTTGGCTTCGAGCGTTTTTGCGGCCAGTTCGCCATAACTCAGTACAATGGCCTGGATCGAAGTCTCTTCCGATTTTTGCTGGCGCGCCTTTGCAATTTTTGCCGCGAGCGCGATATTTACTTTCGCGGCATCCGGGATAGTTCCGACCCACGAAACGTTGCCGGCGCTCTTTACGCTATCGAACGTGTTCGGTTTCATCGTCACCAAATACGCGAAGTCGGCGATGTAATGGTGCACCGTAGCGCCGGTCGCTCGAAGCCCATCCAACCACTCCGGTTGAATCGGGCCCGAAAACTGTACGAGCACTAGCGTCGACTGATCGCCGAGTCCGGTCTTTTGCAAGGCCTCCGCCGTCAGCGGAATGGCTTTAGCTTTCACGTCGATGCCGTTCAAGATCACGGCTTGTGCGTGGGAGACATGAACGAAAAGCAGGGCGAGAAAAAGCCAGGGAGCAGAGTACTTCGGGGTGTTACGCCGGTGTCGCATCGGATGACCCTCTGGACAGTAAGTAAGGTTGGCTGCGCTGAAGTGGCAGCGTCGCATATTTGCAACGGTAACACAACGAATTTCGCGGCGCGAATGTTAAGCCTCGCCCGGCATGGAACCTGGACGCTACGGAGTGGAATCGTCGTGGTATTTGCGGACGCGGTGGGTGACGGGAAAGGCTTCGTCGGCTTCCTGGGTGCGGCCTTTCGTGAGGAGTAGCGCAATGCTGAAAATGGTGATCGCGGTCATGACGGCGGCGGTGAGTTGATGGGGCAGGTAGCTGGAGAGATTGGCGCGCCACAGCGAGTCGCCCATGAGAAAGAGCCAGACAGCGCAAACGAATACGCCGAGTATCTGATTGATCTTGGATGGCGAGAAGGGGTAGCCGGCGGTGATGTCGAAGAGATTAAAATTTTGGCGGTTCATGGCGCTTTTGTATAGCGGGCCCATGATTTCATCTTCGAGGAGGTCGACCTGGATTTCCCAGTTGCGCTGCCAAGCTTTGCTTCCCCTGTTGACGAAGTACCATGCGACGGAAAAGGTGAGTCCGAGGCACGCGACGACATAGGCGGACTCGAAGGAATGTTGCGGGTCTTTCGTAAGGAGGAAGTAACCCGCGAACATACCGGCGATGAATGTCCAAAAGTAGCTGGCGCGTTTCCAGTAGAGGTCTGTTTCAAACTTGCGGATGTCGAGGGCCTGTTTGAGTGCTTCCCTCTGGCGTTCGCTGGCGTTGCCTTCGCCCGTGAAGTGATTAATGTAGCCGGTGCGCGTTGTTTTATCGGGCATTGTGTGTCCCCTTGGGAAATTGGATTACGAGACAAAGCGCTTCATGTAGTCCAAGCTTTTCGTTGCAATGGTTTCAGGTCCGGGATCGAATTTGAAAACTTCCACCGACGCGTACCCGGAAAAGTTGATGTCGCGCAGGGCGTCGAAGATGGGCGCGAAATCGACGTCGCCGAAGCCGGGGCCTTCGAGGTTTGCGTCATTGGCGTGATAGTGCTTGAGGTATTTTGCGTGTTTGCGAATGGTTGCGGGCCGGCCATCGGGTTCGCCGGTCATGGCTTTGGTATCGAGTAAGAGCTGGAAGTTGGGGTGTGCGATGCGTTCGATGAGCGTGACGGTTTCCGCGGCGCTTTTCATGAAGTTGGTTTCCGTCGAGGCAAGGGGTTCCATGCATAGGGTGACGTCGCGTCCGGCGAACGTGGGCATGGCGGTCTCGAAGACTTCGGTGGCGTAATCGAAAGCTTGTTGGTACGAAACACCGTCCAGGATGTTGCGCTGTTTGGGTGAACCAAAGACCATGATTTGGCCGCCAACGTCGCCGCAGAAGTGGGCGAGGTCAACGAGGTATTGGGCCGTCCGGTCGCGAACGCTTTTATCGGGATGCGTGAGATAAAGGCCTTCGGGTCCGACAAGGACCCAGTGAATGCCGAGGATGTCGAGGCCGGCTTGTTCGGCGCGCGTCGCGATGTCTCTGCGCTTCGACGCGGGAATCTCTGTGACGTACTGTGCGAGGGTGAATGGGGCTATTTCGAGACCGTCGTATCCGATGGATTTGACGTAGTCGATGGCGCGGCCGACGTCGTTCCAGTCTTTGAAGATTTCGCTGCAGATGCCGAATTTCATGCGAGGGTCCTTGTGAGGTGATCGGCGGGATGATACTGGATTTCAAGGGGTGGACGTTAAGGAGGAGTTTCGGAACGGGGAAATTACGATGCGGCCTGGGTTTGTTGGCGGTGGACGGTGGCGCGATTGCCGCCGGCGCGTTTGGATTCGTACATCATGGCGTCGGCGGTGTGGATGAGGGTTTTGGTGTCTATGTCGCCGCGGTAGGTGCAAAGGCCGAGACTCAGGGTGAGCTGATCAAGGTCCTCTTCCTCGAAATTCCGGCGGATGCGCTCGGTGATGATTTCGGCGGTGGCTTCGTCAGCTTCCGGTAAGATAACGGTAAACTCGTCGCCGCCGTAGCGGAAGCCGATATCGACGTGGGTGCGGGTGCTGCGGACGATGGCGCGGGCGGCAGCCTGAAGGGCTTTGTCGCCGGCGAGATGGCCGCGGCTGTCGTTATAGGTTTTGAATTTGTCGACGTCGAACAACAGTAGCGTGAGAGGATGGCCTTGGCGTTTTGCGCGTTCCATTTCGACTTCGATGCGGTCGTAGAAGAACCGCTGGTTGTAGAGGCCGGTGAGGCTATCCTTCGATGAAAGGTCTTTCAATTCGCGTTCGAGCTGTTTCTGGCGCGTAATGTCCTTGCAAATCGCGAGAATGGAAGACAATTGGCCGTCGGTTGTCAGCAGACAGGATATGGAGACATTCACGGGTACATGGGTGCGATCCTTGCAGACGAGTTCGGTTTCGTAGTCTTGCAGCGTTTGTTCTTCGCGGAGTTTCCGGCGGATGTGGGCGACTTCGTTGACGCCTCCTTTATACAAATGTTGGATGTCGAGTCCGAGGAGATCGCGTTCGGAATAGCCGAGCATGCGCAACGCGCCGTCATTGATAAACTCGATGCGGTTCGCGCCGTCGGTGGTGATGATGGCATCGACGGTGCTATGGAGAAGGTTGACGAGGTATTGCTTGGTGTCGCGCAACTCGGCGGTGACGCGTTCGAGGTCTTCGGTGGCTTCCTGGACGCGGTTCTCGAGTTTTTCCTGATACTGGCGATGCTGGATGGTGATGGCGCGCTTTTCGAGTGAACGGCTTGCGGAGCGGCCAATCTCGCTGAGGTTGAACGGTTTGACGACGTAGTCATCGGCGCCGGCGTGCATGGCGTCGATCGCGTTTGCAATGTCCATCATCGCGGTGACAACGACGATAGCGATATCGGGGTCCACTTCGCGCGCCCGGCGTACGAGTTCGAGGCCACCCATTTCGGGCATGCGCAGGTCGGTAATGAGCAGTCCGAAAGTATGGGTCTGTATGGATTGCAGGGCGCGAAGTGGCGAGGTTTCAATAGCGCAGGTGTAGCCGAGCGAGGCGAGATGCGACAACATGACTTCAGAGACGGCGCGCTCGTCGTCCAGCAACAGGATTTGTGTGTCCGCTGTGGTCACGTGGTGCTCGATGTTCCTCTTGGCGCTGTCACGAAAATGCGACGAAAGGGCACTCCGCAGCGTAGCGGGGCCACGCGCGAGACGCTGTGGAGATTACAGATATTTCCAAAGGATGACGGTGACGGCAATTGAACCCAAGGCGAGATACTTTTGCCATGGCTTCGCGAGCCGGGGATCGTCATCTGCAATACCTTTACCCTGGAAAAGGCCTTCGATGCCTTTCTTTTCCGCCAAATTTTGGTCGGGATTTCCGGCGGCGTGAACGGTGGCGGGTAAGCAAGCCATGATCAACACGAATGCGAATCCTGCAAGCACAGCGATACACAGAACTTTTTGAACTATTGGCAACATAATAACCGTGCTCCTTGCGTGTCTACTCGTTTAATTCTACCTTTGCAGACCAGGAAACGCAACGGATACAATTTTCGCGGTCTATCAGGAAGGAGAATCGTGGCCGGGGAGTGGAATTCGCCGCTTTTCGAGATCGGGGTTTGGCTTGAACAGTGTTGCGACATGTCCGAGGATACCGACGAGATAGCTGCTGGTTTGTCCGGTCAGGTCGTCGATGAGCGCGCGTTTTTCATCTTTGCGATCGACGAATTTCACCTTGATTAGTTCGTGCGCGGCGAGCACTTCAGCGGTGGTGCGCACGACCGTGTCGGTGACACCTTGTTTGCCGACGTAAACGGTGGGCTTCACGTGGTGCGCAAGTTTCTTCAAATGATCGCGTTGGGTGCTGGTAAGTGGCATGGGCGAAGTATGTGGTTCGTCTGGCGCAATGTCAATTTGGATAGCGTCTGGCGCGGCAACCTGCATGGTATAGTGCGTGGGATGGACGGAATCGCGGCAAAAAACTGAATCCGGGGTTGGGGGTGATATGCATCATTTAGCGCGTCACTTGTTGCGATGCGGCATTGCATTGTTTCTGCTCGGACTTCTTACTGGATTGATGGTGCCAGTGTTGAACAACCCGCGAATGGCCTTGTCCAGCCATCTCGAGGGAATTCTCAACGGTATTTTTCTGATGGTGCTCTCGTTGGCTTGGCCGCAATTTCGATTGTCGGCGCGCGCTCAGAAAATCGCCTTTGGGCTGGTGCTGTTTGGCACGTACACGAATTGGGGCACGACCCTACTTGCCGCCGCATGGGGCACCGGAACCATGACGCCCATTGCCGCACCTGATCACGCGGGCGCCTCGTGGCAAGAGCTTATTGTGAACTTCGGGTTGGTATCGCTTTCGATTGCAATGGTTGTTTCCTGTTGCATCTTTATTTGGGGCTTGCGTGGGACGCTCGTTCGGACGCAAGAGGATTGAGGCGCGTCCCGCTTTGCGCGCATTGGAGCAATGAATGTACCGGAGTCTAGATGATAAGGGAATCACGGGTACCGCAGAGCAATTGCGGGCGCGTATCACCGTCCGTTTCCGGGATTCCAGTCTTAGCAAGGTTGCGGCGGAGTTGGTTGAATTGTCTCGCGCCGCTACGGTGCGGGCCACATCGATTATAGCGCCGAACACAACGTTGCGCGCCGGCGTCTATTTTGGAAGCGGTGTTCTGTTATTTATTTCGCTGGTTGTACTGGTCCGATTCAGTCCGGATTTTACAGCATTCAGTTTTGCGCAATTTGTCGAAATTCTGGACGCGCTGATCAATATCGCCGTGCTGATTGGCGGGGCCATATTCAGCCTTGTGACTTTTGAGGGCCGGGAGCAGCGTTCCCGCGCGGTGGCGGCACTCCATGAATTGCGCGCAATGGCACACGTTATAGACATGCACCAACTCGCGAAGCAACCTGGCCACGTCGATGATGCGATTCATCCCGATGTCGAGGCGATGTCGCCGCCGGATTTAACGGCGTATCTTTCGTGGTGTACGGAACTGCTGTCACTCGTCGGAAAACTTGGTGCGTATTACGTTCAGGATTTGAACGACGAAGTTTCGCTCGACGAGGCCAACGAGCTGGAAGATTTGACAACCGGACTTTCCCAGAAGATTTGGCAGAAGATTATGATCGTCCATCAAGCACGCGGCATGGCGTAACAACAAGTGACGCTCTGGTTCATTGACAGTCAACCGGAGCGGCCCTATACTTTTTAATATGCGGTACGGTCCGCGAGTCAGGAGGCAGCCGGCAAAAGATAATAATTAGCGCGTGGGCATTCAGGAAGACGGTGTAAATCCGTCGCAGACGCGCTGCTGTAACCGGGGACGAACACCGCATTGATGTCACTGCCGGCGAAAGCGTGAATCGCACGCACGCCGGTGGGAAGACGCGGTCAGTAGGTTGATCCGGAAGCCAGAAGACCTGCCCACGTACGCATTGCTGCCCCCTGAAACGGTTTCCAGGCGGCGGCACTCATGCGCAACTTCGCGAGAAGGGTTGCAGCGGGGCAGGCGGACTATTTGCCTGCATACTCGCCTACTTTTCTCCCCTTTTTTCACGCACGTGAAACCAGATTGATGCACGGCGACCGTGCATCGTGGCAGCGAGAAACATCGTGGATGTTTTATCGCAGGGGAATGACAATGAACAGTATTTTGGATTCAGGAAATGCGGCAGGCGCGGGACACGCGCCGCCTTTGCGCCGCGGCTTTACGCTGGTAGAACTGCTAGTCTGCATCGCGATTATCAGTTTGTTGGGCGCGCTGTTGTTGCCCGCGCTAGCCAAGGCCCGACAGAAAGGCTTGTCAGTGCAGTGCGTCAACAACCTTCGTCAACTCTATCTCGCCAATACCATGTATGCGGATGAGCACAAGGGACAGTACGCACCAGCGGCTCCGGATATCAACGACGGTTTCGGCGGACGGGTGCGGTGGCACGGCGTTCGCGAGACCAATAGTCCCGAAAGTGATTTCGATCCGAAGAAGGGGCCGTTGGCCGAGTATATGCCGGAGGCACGGGTCAAAGAATGTCCCGTATTCACGGAGTTTCGAAAGCGGGGAGACGCGCCGAACGTCTTTGAAGCAGGGACGGGAGGGTACGGTTATAACGGTTCTTATGTCGGCGGGGCCTACAACCGCAAAGACTGGGTGGAGGCGCCAAAGCACGGGACGCTCGACACGAGCATTCCTGAACCAACCCGGACGATCATGTTCGCGGACGCGGCAATGGCGCAGGACGGATATATTGTCGAGTATGGGTTTGTGGAGGCGCCGCATTTTGTTACCAGCGATTTTCCACATGGGAATCCCAATTGGGGATTTGCGTCGCCGAGCCTTCATTTCCGGCATGACATGCGTGTCAACGTTGTGTGGTGCGATGGGCACGTGACGAGCGAGCGCTTCGAATGGACGACGAATGAGAATATCTACGGCGGCCAGAACCGCCGGTTTGGCGTGGGCTGGTTCGGGCCCGAGAGTAATGTTTATTTTGACAGCGGGGACAAGGACGAGTATCTGCCATAGCAAGGTTTATTCCGTAGCGCAGGTTCGTTGGGAGCGAGCCTGCGCTGCGTTTCAGGGTTTAAGCTGGCGTCGTCAGTCACGGCTGTCCAATGCGCCGTGTCTGTTTGAAAGTGCTTCGGCATGGCCGGGGTCCAGTGCGAGTGCGCGGTCAAACTGTCGAACGGCTTTATCAGGCTCGCCCATTGCGAGCAGGAGCAGGCCCAAAAGGTTGAAGGCGTCCGGGTTGCTGGGATCAATGGCGATGGATTCGGCAAGGCACGCGACCGCGCCTTTCAGTTCGCCAGCTGCCTGAAGGGACTGTGCCTCGTGAAGTCTGCGGCGCGCGAGTTGGCCGGTACGGCTTTGGCCGTGGTCGAGTCCCCATTTTCCGTTGAACAGACTTTCGTTTCGATGAATGAGTTCGCGATAGGACTCGCTCGTAAAGCCCATAGCTTGAAACGTGCGGCTGCCGTAGTGGAACACGAAGCAACCTTTGGCCATGCAGACGCGATAGCCGGCTTTCTTTACGCGGAGGCAATAGTCGTCGTCCTCGAGATTTCCAATTCCGAAAGATTCGTCGAGGAGGCCGATCGCCTTGAACGCCGGTTCACTGATCAGCATGCAGAAGCCGACGATGCGCTCGAGATCGTCCACACTCGCGGCGTAGTCGCGCCAGAGCGTTTCGGAGACGATCGTGAGATCCCCGGTGTTGTTTACGCGCGCATCGGGAAGGTGTTGCGGTCCTGATACGTTGTTGCTCATCGGGCCTGCCATGCCGATACGGCGGTTACTTTCGAGCGCCGAGACCAATCGCGACAGCCACCCCGGGGGCACGATGGTGTCGCTGTTCAAGAGCAGGACGTGTCCATCGGCACGAGTGAGGCCAAGGTTCGCCCCGGCTGGAAAACCGAGATTTGTTTCGCTGTGGATTACGGTCGCATCCGGGATGGAATCGAAGTATTCGGATACGCCGTCGGTGCTGCCGTTGTCGACGAGGAGCAGTTTGTACGGATAGTCAGTATTTGCCAGCACCGAATCGATGCATTGACGGCAGCAATCGAGTTGATTGAATGCGGGAATGACGATGGATACATGGGTGGGCATGCAGTTACTCGAGGCGTTCGCCAATGCGCGGGCGGCGGATAAATCCTGGCCAAAGCCAAGGAAAAGGCGCGCCCGTGCGGTAGCCAACAATAATCGAAATTGTGCCCTGGCCTGTCGCCACGCGGACAAATGGCCTGTTCGCGACTATTTCGCCCGGCGGCTTTCCGGAGTCTTTTTCATACGATTTTGCGCGCGAGACAAGCACCGTGGACCCGCGATGCCGGAAGCGCGCCATTGCGAAAGGGAAACAGGCCCGGACCATTCTGTCAATTTCAGCGGCGGGCCGGTCCCATCGAATAAACAGTCCATCACCGTCCAGTTTTTTATCATAACAGGCGCCTTCCGTGGTTTGAACGGTGGCGGAGAGCCCTTCCGATTCGATTCTGTTCAGGAGCATGGGCAGTTTTTCCGCTGCGAGCAACGACGTGCGCCGGACCAGCGTGCCGGCGGTGTCACTTTGCGTAATGGGTATGCGGTGTTGTTCGACGATAGGGCCGGTGTCGATACCTTCATCAATTAAATGAAAAGTCACACCGGTCTCGTTGTCGCCGGAAAGGATGGCCGCCTGGAACGGATTTGGCCCGCGATGCCGCGGGAGTAGCGACGAATGGCAGTTGATACAACCGATGCGCGGCAGCTCGATAATAGGTTTCTTGAATATGACGGAGAATCCGCCGACGACAATGACGTCGGGCTTCACCTCGCGCAGTGGCGCCAACTCTTCCCCGGTCATCTTGTCAATGTAGATGATGGGCACACCGCGCCGTCGCGCGATTCCGTTGACTTTCCATTTGGAGGCAAACAGCGCAGCGACCGCGGGATTCAATCGCCGGCGATAGCCTTTCGTGGTCCGGCCATTGTCGATTACGGCGACAAGTTCGTGCCCGGATTCGATGATTGCTTTTGTCATCAGCATGGCCATATGACCTGCGCCGGTCATTGCAATGCGCACGCGCTAGGCCTCCATCACATTGTGGTACCAGGCGAAGAACATGACCAGCGCCCAGAATTGCCGCCGCCGATAGATATTATGGTTCGCTTCGCGGAGGATGGTGTCCACCGCGTTCCAGCGAAACAGGCCGGTTGCGTCGACATACTCCGGGGTGACGACCTGCGAGGCGACGTTTTCAATGACGCGTTGGGCGCGCCCGCTTTGGGGAAACCGAAAGTCGCGGCGCGCGCGTAGCCGCACGGGAGCCGGCAACATGCCGCGCATGGCGCGCCGAAGCAGCGGTTTGCTGCGGACGCCGAACTTTGTGGATGGCGCAAGGGCGACTGCAAACGCGACGACTTCATCATCGAGATAGGGAAACCGGATATCGATTCCGTGCGCGGCCGCGATTCGATCGCATTTGGTCATTAGCAGATTTGGGATGCCGACGTTCAAATCGAGCGCGAGAACGTTACGGGTCATGTCGCCTTTGGTAAAGTGGTCTTGCACCGCGGGGATTCCGCCACCGAGATCGTGCACGGCGGAATTCATGGCGCCCGAATACAGGTCTTCGCGCCCGCCGC
>Ga0163150_10006765_pt1 | contig 13843 bp, 10 predicted proteins | sample OliLakLV19P2IB_FD_148628 | JGI IMG/M metagenome (GOLD analysis project Ga0163150, IMG submission 148628) | Freshwater microbial mat bacterial communities from Lake Vanda, McMurdo Dry Valleys, Antarctica - Oligotrophic Lake LV.19.P2.IB | ecosystem: Environmental > Aquatic > Freshwater > Lake >...
TCAGCGAACTGCGCCAGCAGTACCGGCCGGTCAGGATTGCGTAGCGCGTCGGGGTGCACACGGCCGACGCTGAATGCATGTCCGTAAACCGGATTCCCTGGGACGCGAGCCGGTCCGCGTTTGGCGTGGGCACCGCCGATTCGGCGTTATAACACCGCAGGTCTCCCCAGCCGAGATCGTCGGCAAGGATGTACACGACGTTGGGCCGGTTTGGTGTAGCTGCCACTGAGGGAAGAGCAGCGACAGCGGAAGACAGTAGGAAACGACGGCGATTCATAGGCGGCCTGGGCCACAATTCTATACCCGCTCAAAGGCGTATACAATGTCGAAAGTGAGTGACACACCCGTGAATCACGCTGCCAATTCCGTGATTTCACAAGGTTCGGAGCCGGACCACCCGGAGTGGCACGCACAGACAGCGCGAATCGTCGCCAGGACTGGATGAGCGTCGGAACCAGTCAGGCGCTGGAGTTCGGCGCGGGTCAGCTGCGGCTCTCGTGCCCCCAGTTCGGGACTGAACTGAATGCGAGACTCGCCGACGGTGCCCTGAAGGGAAGCTACGGAAGCACGAAAGATGGAGTGCACGCGTTCACGGCTTTCGCGTACTGCACCTGCACATACGAGGGAGACGCTGGTCCCGACATCACTGGAAACTGGGACATTGCCGAGTCAGGCTGGCGGCTTACTCTGCAGCGGGAGGGCGAGGACACGCTCGCTACTGTCACCACTTCTGCCGGGAAAGTGGGACCGCTGAAGGCCGCTTCGACGGACTGACGTTCACACTGCACTACTTCGACGGCGCGCGTGCGCTGCTCGCCGAACTGGAGGTTAGGAAAGACGGTGGGCTCGACGTAGTGTGGAAGGAACCGGGACAGGAGGTCAGGAAATACAAGGCGGTCAGGGCGAAGGAACTCTGATCGGAGGAACGGAAAAGGGGTGGTGGGGTTAGTTGGTCGGGCTGGCGAGATTCGAACTCGCGACCTCTTGCACCCCAACGAAGAAACGGTGTGTTGGGTGCAAGAGGGGTGTTGCAAACGCAGCTACTTAGCGTTTTGCGTGTGGTACAGAAGTGGTACAAAATACCTCGTTTTGAGGGTTTTGGTACAGTTCTGGTACATTGATTTACCGCGTCGGGAACTGGTCCAGCAGAGAGTTCCGCCGGTGAGTATTGCGCGTCAGGATGCTTGCTCGAAGTCTCAACGCAGTGGCATGTTTCGCACGCTTCCCCGGAGTCAACAATGTTGGCGGGGCCAGCCCAGCTGTCAGCGTGGTCCGACCGTTCACCAACATCGCCCCCACCACATAAGCCTTGTCGCAAGCACGTCGAATTGCTCCTGCGGTGGACCTTCTATCCGCGGCACTGCACCACGCTCAGCGCATGAGCATTAGCGAGGGTCGAATACAATTAATCCTGCAATATGCCAGCTCCGATCGCGTTTATCTCCTCCACTTCCGATGACCTGAAGCAGCATCGCGAGCAGGCCGCGCGAGCAGCCCAGGCGAGCGGCTTCTTTCCGCTAATGATGGAGTACTTTCCGTCTGACGGCTCCCAGCCGTCGCTCGACGTCTGCCTCAGTCATGTAGCCCGGGCTGAAGTCGCAATCGTCCTCGTTGCGCACCGATATGGCTGGGTGCCGGAAGGTTCGTCCAATCCCGACGCAAAAAGCATTACCTGGCTCGAGTGCGAGCACGCGTGTCGAGTCAGGAAGATCGAAGTCCTGGCTTTTCTCGTTCATCCCGATCACCACTGGCCGCCCGATCTCCGCGAGAATTATCGCCTCGTCACCGAGCAGGCAAAGCGTGGTATCAGGAAAGAAGTCAACCGCAACGAAACAAAACTCGGACAGTTCAAGGCAGAACTCAATCGGTTTGTCAGAGGCACGTTTACAGATGCAACCAGCGTACGAGCCCTCGTATCAGAATCCCTATCCGCGTGGAAAGAGCGACATCCGAGTATCGAGACGACGAACTCCGACAATACCGATAACTACCTGGAGAATCTCGAAGATGAGAATCGACTGATTCGCATTAAGGGCCTTCGTTCCAGGCGTGCCGAGCCGTACTCGTTCGGCATCGACGAAATCTATATTTCCCTGACTACACTCACTTCTGGTGAGAAGCAGGGACACAAACCGACAACGGCATTGACGGAACCTCAGGGGCGCACAGCCCTGGAGCGAGCGCTCTCCGAACGCAAGCTTGTCCTCCTTGGCGAACCCGGGTCCGGCAAATCCACGTTCCTGCGACGAGTCGCGTTTGAACTTTGCCGCAACCTGCGCGGGACACGGACCGCCGATACGCCCTTGTTTCTGGGTGAACGGGACAAACGGTTCCCGATTCTGATCCGAGCCGCCGACCTCGCGAAGCGACTGGCGGATCCGGATCGTCCGGCGAAACCCGATGATTCTCCCGACTGGATTCCCTGGTTTCTCGGAAGGCAGAATGCGGAGTACAAATGGGGATTGAACGAAGCATTTTTCCGGCAACGGCTCGAACGGGAAGGCAACTGTCTGCTCATGGTGGACGGTCTCGACGAGACGCCGGACCGCAGGGTCCGTGAGCGCATTTCCCGAATTTTTGAGAAAGCGACTCGCGCCTTTAGCCGCTGCGGCTTCCTGGTGACCACACGCGACCAGACCTACTGGGGTGACGCTGTACTCACCGGGTTTCAGACTCTTCGTATAGGCAATCTCGAAATGACGGAGATGCGGACGTTCTTCCGACACTTTGCCAAAGCCCTGGCGCTGACTGAGGCAGAGTCGAAGACCTTCAACGATGCACTCGAAGACGCCGTGAACCACCGGATCGAAATACGAGAGATGGCGCGGAATCCCGTGATGCTGACCGCGCTGGCGGTATTGCAGCACAATGGCCAACGCCTCCCCGAGCACCGCGTGGATCTGTACGACGAGATTCTGCGATGGCTGGCTGCGGCCCGTGAGGGGAAGCCGGGCCGCCCACCGGCAGACAAATGTCTGGAGTTTCTGAGGAGAATTGCTCTTGTCATGCAGGACCAGACGGGCGGCCGCGTAGTCCAGATCAACAAGCGTTCCGCAGCGGAGTTGTCCCAGCGAATGTTAGGGGGGACCGTGGAGCAGAATGAATTGCTCCTGGAAAATGAGACGGAAGACAGCGGCATTCTCTCACCTGTAGGTCGAACTGATTTGAAATTCTGGCACCTGAGCTTTCAGGAATACCTTGCGGCCCGCGAGATCGCAAGCCTGACCGAAACCGAGCAGATCGAACGCGTGGTCACCAGCGGCAAGCTGTACAAGGCGGAATGGCGGGAGATGATGCGGCTGCTCGGAGGTGTGTTGCGTCAGCAGGGAGAGGCCAAGATCGAGGGCTTGTTCCAGGCTATTCTCTCGGCGCGAGGGTCATCCCTTCCCGAGCAGGCCCGCTGCGCTGGCTTGCTCGGTTCCATGATGCGTGACCTGTCCGGCATGGGCTACAAGCCCGAGACCCCGGACTACCCAGCGGTATTGCAGTCGCTGGACCGGATTTTTGTCGCAGCCGAAGCGGCCACCCTCGACCTGAAGACCAGGATTGAAGCGGCGGAGGCACTGGGCAACATCGGCGACCCCAGACTGGAGGCAGATAATCGGATCACGATCTCGGCGGGAACTTACTGGATGGGGGCGCAGCGGAAGAAGCCAACGGGCCAAAATTACGACCCCGAAGCGAGAGATGACGAATCGCCAGTGCACGAAGTAAAGCTTCGGGCGTACCGCATCGGGCGGTTTCCGGTAACTGTCCAGGAATTCGCGGCCTTTCTGGAAAATGGTGGATACCGCGCACGCGACCACTGGGCCGAAGGAGGATTCGGCCAATTCGAGCAGCCGGATCGCTGGGAGGAACAGGGTCCGCATCTCAATCGACCGGTAACAGGCGTGAGCTGGTACGAGGCTGCGGCCTACTGCGCCTGGGCAGGAGGACGGCTGCCGACGGAAGCGGAGTGGGAGCGGTCGGCCAGAGGGCCAAACTCCAGCGGGTACCCCTGGGGAAATGAGCCCGGGCTGGACCCCTCCCGGGCCAACTACAATTTCTCCGGGAGTCCAGGCGCTCCGGCACCGGTCGGGGTGTTTCCTGCGGGACACAGCTCCGAGGGCTTGAGCGATCTTCTGGGAAATGTTTGGGAGTGGTGCAGCGACTGGTATGGCGGGTACTCGGACAAAAAGCATGAGGATCCGGCAGGCCCGCCGAGCGGAAGGTCTCGTATAGTGCGCGGCGGCTCCTGGAGCAACAATCCACGGAACGTCCGCGCGTCGTACCGTAACTACGACGGGCCATCGGTCCGGTACTACTATATCGGGTTTCGTTGTGCCGGGGAATTAGCTTGAGTGTTTTGGGTTTTCTGTTTTCGAGGGGGGCTGGGGGACCCTTCCCCCAGGGACGTTTTTTGGGCCCGGGCTGACGTTCGCCGCAAGGCTACCAGAAAGCCCGGGTTCACTTGCTGTTTGGCGCACATGGCGCGCCGGGAGACACGGCCCGGAAACGGAGGAAGCACACCCGAAACCTCCGTAAAGGGTCCGGCTCTGGCCCACGATCCGCGATCCTCAGCGGACCGCGCTCCGCCTACCCGGCACAACGAAACCCGATATTGTTGTTCCGGTTCGTTGGCTCGTCGTTGTTACGGTACGACGCGCGGACGTTCTGTGGATTGTTGTTCCAGGAGCCGCCGCGCACTTCGGCCGTGTTCCGCTGCAATCAGAATACACGAGTCGAACAGTTGTGTTCGCAGGCGCCAGGTATCACCAAACGCAGCATGGCCGAGCCACGACTGAACCCGGCACCGCAAGTCGTCGAAACTGATGCGTCCGTCGTGATACTTCTCCTCCATCAGTCGCAGCCGGCGCCTCATTCGGACTACGTTTGGCCGTGCAATGCGAGCCTGGCCTGGCAGCAGCCTCCAGCCGAGGAACGTCAATCCTTCAGCGCACGCGTACACTCGCGACTTGCGTTCGTGCAGGGAGAGACGGCAGGTGTCGAGGAAGGTCTCTATTCGTTCCCGCATTGCCCTGAGCTCTTGTTTGTCGTTGCCGAACAAGACGAAGTCATCGACGTAACGCAGGTAGAGGGAAGGCTGCAACTCGCGCAGAACAAAGTGATCGAGCCCATTGAGATAGACGTTGCCAAAGAACTGCGACGTCTGATTTCCAATCGGCATGCCCCGCCGGCGACTCGCCGGAGTGAACAGCGTGTCGCCCGGGAAATAGTGCTCGACCGACTCCTGCGGATTCGAGCCGTCGATTATGCGCGATGCAAGGTCAAGAGTGCGACGGCACTTCACTACTCGAGCCAGTAAGCCCTTCAGGATCTCGTGATCCATCGATGGGAAGTACTTCCGGATATCGCACTTCAGCACGTAGCGGGAACTCCGGCATGCCTCACGCGCCAGAGTCAATGCGCGGTGCTGTCCAAAGCCCTTTCTGGAAGCGAAGGAGTAATCGGTGAAGCGTGCTTCAAAGACCGGCTCCAGCACACGAGTAAGCGCGTGGTGCACGACGCGGTCCCGAAATGGCGCAGCGGAGATCTGCCGGCTCTTTCCGTCATGAATCCAGAAGGTGCGATACGCGCCAGGCCGGTACGAGTCACTTGCCAGTTCGCTCTGAAGCCGGCAGAGATTCGCTTCCAACTCGTGCAGAAACCGTGCGACATCGGGCCGGCTGCGCTTCCCGCGTGCCGCCTGACGCGCTGACTCCATCAGGTTTCCCCAGTCAATGATCTTTTCGTAGAGATTACCGGCTCGCTTCACGTGGAATCCTGGTGCTCTTTAACCAACCGCCAGTCATGCGGCCGACTTCGTCTAATGACTTGGCGGCGAACTCATAGCTGTCGACGCTAAGGACACGGAGATCCTTCGCGAGGCGAACCAGATACCGGATCCGGTTTACCTCCCTCACAGCCGCGCCAAGCGAACCGGCGTTGCGCGACTGATACGTTGCATCCACCAGACTGAGCAAGAGTTCGAGCGAGGAAGCAATCAGGGTCTGCCCGATTGAAAACCGGTACGATTTCGGGAACTTCTCGACTTTAGGCACGATCCAGAGATTCCAGTCATATGCTTTCTGGACAACGATCGCGGGTTCGGTCACTGCTACACCTCCTGGAAAAATTCCCTCGCTGCTTCGCAGCGCAACGGGGGAAGGATCCCCCGCACCCCCTCGAAAAAAAAGGGAAAACTCAAAACACTCAACGCAATTCCCCGGCACAACGAAACCCGATATTGTTGTACCGGTCCGTCGGCACGTCGTTGAGACGGAACGACGCGCGGACGTCCAGAGGATCGTCGACCCAGGAGCCGCCGCGCACTACACGGACCTGTCCGCTCGATGGTCCGCCGGGATTGGTCGCTGGTTGTGAATCGTATTGGCCGTACCAGTCGTTTACCCATTCCCAGACGTTCCCAAGGGTGTCATACAATCCCAGTGCGTTCGGAAGCTTCTGAGCCACTGGATGAGTCTCTGCACTGTTGTCGCCGTACCAGGCGATCTTTTCCAGTGGACCATAACGGGCCTCTCTGCTTCCTCCCCGTGCCGCGTACTCCCATTCTGCTTCCGTGGGCAAGCGCAATCCCGACGCTTCGCAGAATTTCCTGGCCTGATCCCAGCTCACGCCTTCGACAGGCCGGTCGGCTCCCTTGAACGTGCTCGGATTTGTCTTCATTATCTTCGTCCAGGCCGCCTGCGTAATCTCAGTCTGGCCTATCCAGAACCCGCGTGTGATTTTCACCTCATGCGCGGGTCTTTCGTCGTCGCGGCATTCCAGGTCGCCCGTTGAGCACCCCATCGTGAATTTACCGGCTGGGATATAGACATAGGTCTGCCCATCTATTTGGTTTACCCACGATGTCAGGTTTCCCGGTGCCTGTTCGCCGTTCGCCCGCCGGAGCACGACGCCACTAAAATCCACCCAGCCGAGGTTGAACTCGCTTTCCGGTATTGCCTGGTCTACACCGAACAGACGGACCGAACCATTCTCCATCGATCGTACGAGACCAGCATTGCGTGAACCCAGTGCGATGAGACCCCGAGTGTGAGGCGACGCCGACAAGCGAACTCCGGGAATCTTCGCTGCCTCTTTCACAAAGGTCGGGGCATCAGTGGCGAGCGGAACGGGGTTCTCGACATTCAGCACATCAGCGGCGATGGCGGAGATGTTGCCAGCGTGAGCGATTCCACTATCAGGGCTGGGAACGCTGGCGAGACCCTCGCCTACGGCCACCATGGCCGCGGCCAGACGGCCCGGCGCAGTCTGCTCCGGGAGAGCCGGCCTGGGCGCCTCTTTGTGAATCCGCACACTCAGCAAATGAGCGCCATAGCTAAGGCCCGCCGCGACAGCCGCAGCGGCAACAAGGCCAGCCACAACGCGAACGGCCAGTGGGGCCAGAATGAGGCGGCGCCATCCGGCAGGAGCTTCCAGCGAAAGCTTGTCGAGTTTGCGCCCGGACAGGAACCAGAGATAAATGCGATCACGGGAGGCGGCCCCGCGGCCTCGTCGATGAGGCCCCGGTGCCAGGTCCTGAACTTCCTTGCGGCGACTTTCTACGACCGCAGTCTGCAGATACTTCTTCAACGCATCCCGAACTCGGGGCTCGCTGTCGCCCAGTGTCCTCACCAGCCGCTCCCGGAGCCATTCGGGCATCGTGCCGTGCCGGAACCAGGGGAGGCTGGAGAGCCGCTCGAGAACACCCCCGACTTCGTCAGGCGGAACCAGTTCGGACGCCACGCTGGCGGTGATACTCCACGCAATTGCCGGGTAAAGGGCGCAAGCCTGCAAACACAGAAATCCGTTCTCCCCCGCGTACCGGCGCAGTTCCCGGATCAGGCGATCGGACTCCGTGTCTAATGGCGGCGAGGGATCGAGCCAGTGCCCCGGACGGTGAATGAAAAGCTCCGGAAGAGGCGCCATCGCGTCTGGAGGAGCTTCGCTCGACAGAGACTCCAGGCCACTGCGAGTCGGCGGGCACACGGGGAGGTCGAGGAGTCTCGACAGGGAGGCGGCATCTGCTCCTGCAAACGACAACAATGCCCGGTCGCTCCACGGCTGCAGGTTGTCCAGCCATGGCTCGGCCTCGCCACTTACCGGGTCTACACACGTTGCCGCCTCGCAGGCGATCCACGCTTCGTGCCCGGGGTGGAGGGCCGCCAGTTCGTTGAGCGTGAAAACCTGGTTCTCGCCATCGGCGCAAACCAGAGGGCTGTTCTGAAAATAATAGCGACGTATCGCCACATCGTGATCGCGCAGCCGGGAGAACAGTTCATCCTGAAGACGGGCCTGATGGTCCCTCAGGTTTTTGCGTTCAATGACGGCGAGGTATTCCGGTTCGAGGTGACGCGAGGCGAACGCAGGTGTAAAGTACCCGCCGGAACGTGCACAGGCTTCGGCTGTCGGCTCGGGAGCGATCTCATCGGAGGGCTGAGCGCGGCGGCGGCGGAGCATGGTCGCGAGACGCCGGATGTCGGCGCCATGGAACAGGTTGCCACCCACCTGGTCGAAGCCGATCTGGCGCATTCGCGGCTCCATCGGCGTTGTCCACTTGCGAATTTCGAGGATCTTGCGCCAGAGCCGGATGAGCCAGACGATCAGTACAAGAACGGGCGTTGCGACCATCGCAGCCTTGATGAATACGAGATTGCGGAGGAACCATCCTTGCCACCCGGTTTCGGTTGGAGCGACGCGCCAGGGAACGAGCTGGACTGCGATTTCCGATGCTCGCGCGGGGATCTGTTGGACACGAGTCTCGAATGACGGGTGAGTGAGGAGCAGGTAGTGATTGCCGGTCACATTCTTCACAACAGTCACGAGTACACCCTCAGAATTCGTCCGTTCTTCACGGCCGAGAAGTTGCACCTTCGCATCCGGAACCGGTAGTCCGTTGCCGCCAGTAACCCGAATGCGGAGGATGTTGGACTCCGCTGTCGGCTCCGGGGCAGGTTTGGTTGGGGTGACGGCCGTTGGAGTGTTTTTCGGAGCAGCTGGTGGACGTAGTTGCCTCTCCATCCACACAATCCCCACAGCGATGACAACAACGGCGATCGCGACCAGCAGGGCTCGCCGGGAAGGTATAAGAGAATTTCGCGGACGTTCCGCAGCGGTAGTCGCGTTCGTCCTTTCGGCAGCGGCTGACTCACCGAAGTGTTGGCTAAAGAGTGAGTAAAACGCCTCCTGCTGTGCTGGCGAGGAACACAGAACAGGAGCGAGCAGGGTCCGCCACTGCTCTGACTCCTCCGGCCATTCGGCTCGGTCGGCCAGAGCAGCTATCAGTTCATACGCCGCCAGCAACTGGTTTCCGGCAGGCTGAAATGCCCCCCGCGGGTGGCGTAGGCTGGCGAGGAACTCGTACAACTGAGACGGGGCTGCGGGCATTTCAACTGCTTTTGCCTGGGAGGCCGCTAAGGAAGTCCTGCAGGAGCTTCGGGCCGTCGCGTCCTTCGTCTTTGATGACCGTGCTCAGAGTCTGCTCAACCAGCGGTACGATCTCTTTGAACCGTTGATTTTGCGCAGCCCCTTTCGCGTGCAGGACCAGTAACCAGTCGAGGAGTTCTGCGGTAGCCGGCTTTTTGTGGAGGTCGGCGTCCTTACCGCGGAGATACATCAGAAAGTCGATGGCATCTTTATGAAGCGGCGCATTCGGGTTGAAGCCAAGGCGAGCCTCCAGAATCCCGGCGAACCGCTTCTCATCCGGTTTGGCGATGTGATAGTACACACAGCGACGCAAGAAGGCGGCGGGCAGATTCTTTTCCGAGTTACTGGTAATTAGCACCACAGGTGCAAACTCCCGCTGCGCCCGGATCTCGATATTGTTGAACTCCGGGATACGGAAGCGGAAATGTTCAATTTCATTGAGCAGATCGTTTGGGAAATCGCGAGGCGCCTTATCGATCTCGTCAACAAGAACGACCGATTGCGCTGGCTCGCCAGGGTGCTGCCAGTCCGCGGGCAAATAGTTCTTTACAGCCTCTTGGTGGTTGGCCCGCAGAATCGCCTCGCCGAGGGCGTTGTATGTGATGTAGTCGAGGCGGTTTTGGCTGCCTTCTCTGGTCTGCGCCGCGTGGAAACGTCCGATCGTGTTGTAGGTGTAGAAGAGGTCGCGCGCTACGCTGGTGGACTTGGCCTCAAAGCGAAGCGCCTCTTCCCCAAAGCCACCTTTCCAACTCAGATAATGTCCGGCCTGCGTTTTACCAGTGCCCGGTTCACCAGTGAGCAACAACGGACGCCGGAGCAGAAGCGCCGCGCGGATCGCGTCCACCAGGCCCTTGTCTGGAACATAGTGCTGCGGGTGCTCGCTGCCGGCCCGGAGCGACGCAGGCAAGACGACGGGAGCGGGCGCAGGGTTCTTCGTTTCGTTAGCCAGATCAGGAATGATGTCCTTCAACATGGGCGGGTATCCTCAGAGGCTGTTCAAAAAGCGGGGCAGATGGATCTCAGCGAGCGTTTGCATGGGCATGGTCGGGGTGTCCTCGTGGAAAATTAGGTCGAGCTTCAGGATGGCTGCAGGAGGTGAGGCAAAGTGCGGGCGAACACGCTCGTGCTCGATCCAGTGCTCGACGTCAGCCCGGCCCACCTTGGGGAACGGTGGCAGTACCACCCCATCAGCATTGAAGGTGGTGGTTTTGAGGCAGCGGCGAATTCTCTCGTTGAGTTCCTCGTCGTTACCGAATCGCAATGACAGGATCGGAATGATCCTGTGTCCTTCCGGTAATAACGGCCATTGCTTCCAGAACTGCAGATATGCGTTGAGGAGCTTGTGGCCGTTCCTGCCCCATGACTCAGCTCCACGCGCCGAATGGACGATGCTGACGGGCCCACAGAGCCGGATTGCTTCATTCAGATCGGCGGCGGTCGACCAGGTCTGTTGCGCAGGAAGGCAGTCCGCCCACGCTGGCGCGAAAAGATCTCCGGGATCCTGTTTGGGGTTGTACTCCGGCCATTCCAACGGCGAGAGCCGGGCCGGCTTCTGCCTTAACATCTGAGGCAGCACTTCCTTCTCGAGGCGGTCGAGATACCACGGATGCGCATCGGCGATCCCACCCTGCATCACGATCACAAACGGACGCCGTGGGTTGACTTTGCCGTAGTCGAGCGATCTGCGCAATGCCTCTCGTTGCGGTCCACGGTCGCACAGATGATAGAAGAGGGCCTTCAGCTTGTCGCGGTCCGGATGAGCGAGCCTTTCGGCCGGGACCAGATCCGGCCAGTGATGGGCGATCAACCCTCTAATCTGGCGTGCCGCATCGTACAGCGCGTCATTGCGCGCCGGCCAGGTGGAAACAGGCTTGTCGGCGAGGATGCACTGAAACTTGTTCAGGCTCGCCGGCAGATTGTAGCGGGCAAGCGTGACGGGAACGGGAATCACACCGTGGCTGTCTTTCCGTTTCAGCGCACGCTCCATTTCCAGCCCGCAGTATTTGGAGCCGAAAAAATTCGCGCTGGTCAGAAGCAGAACCAAATCGGCGCGGTCGAGGTGGTCGGAAATCTTTGTGCTCCAGTCGTCGGACGGCCGAAGATTTCCGTCGAACCAGATTCGAATAAGTCCATCCTGTTCCATTCCGCGCAGATGATCGACGAGTTCCTGGCAGACGTCGGCGTCCTTGTGCGAGTACGAACAAAAGACGTTAAGCGCGGATGGCATCGGAAGGAGCGATTATAGCCGAAAATCCGAGCGACCCTTCGGGTATTCCCTCGCAATTCTGGATCAAGGGGCTGCAGACCTGGAGGATCCGGTACACTCCGGCAATCACAGGGCCTGAATCGAAATCATTTTCCGAACGCGATTCCGAAGGTCGGTCAGAGTTGGAATCCTCAGTTTATCTGCCAACAGGTCCAACTGTACCGTCATTGAACCGAACTCGTTCGAGGTGCCGGTTTCGTCGATGACATTCTTGTAAGCCGCAACGATCCCCTCCTGTCTGCTCTCGAGATCGTCGTTGAACAGGCACTGCAACAGCAAGATGTCCGGCACCGCAACACGCGACCAGAAATCCTGGACTCGCTGGCGCCTGACTTCTGCGGAGGCAGCGCATTCGTTCAGAATCGGATTCCACTCGGTGGCGTTCCTGTCGCCGGTAATCAACGCCAGAGCGGCCGCATTCGTACCCGGATAGGCCAACTCATCGTGCCCGGCCTCCCTCCGTCTCTCAAGTTGCTTTCGCGTGAGTACCAGATTGTCCACCTGGCCGCCTGCTCAAGTTCCTCTACCCTTGCGGCCAGGGCTGCTGATTGTGGATGTCGGTAGCTGATAAAGCAGGCAATACGTCCAGACATGTTTTTTCTGAACTGGAAGTATAACGCAAATGCTTACGAACGAGTTTGGGCCCCTATATACGGCCCCTATATACGGAGACGATGCGGGGCAATCAGATGCGGCTGTATTTGTCGTCGATGGCCTACATCCTGGTCAGCGGTCAGCGGTCTGCGGCGGCTGAGCCTGAGGGCGACGGAATTGGTGCAGGCGCAGGTGTCCACATCCGTACCAAGTTGCTGAAGATCGGCGCGCAGATTCGAGTGACGGTACGAAAAGTCTGGGTTTCCATGCCATCGAGTTATCCCTGGCAGGACCTTTACCATCAGTTTGGGCCAACCTGCGCTGCTGAGACGCGCCTGCGCCGCGATCCAAATCTTCCGACCCCACCAGCGGAACCGCCCGCTTCAGAGGAGTGCGCCGCTACGGCCGTTTCCGGCTGCTCACTGCTCCGGCGAGGCAGCAACGACCCCGATAGCGGCCCCAAAGCATCACTATTTTTTCAGATCCGCGACAAAAGCGCGTCTGCTCCTCTCTTCCCCACTCGATTTTGCGCCTCTCCGGTACCCCCTGTGAGATAAGCGGGCTAATCAACGACGTTGCCCAGGAATGCCATTCCACAACCCGGCTTTCGCCATAGGGAACTGCAGTTCGTGATGGCGAGCGCGCCCGGGCGGGGCGGGCGGCGGAGAGAGTGTGGCACATACCTGCCCGATTCTTAAACCCAACACACCACACGCACTTCACGCCTAACGGCATAGACGAACTCCAGTTCGCCATCCCGTCCGGAGCGCGGCAGAAACCCGAATACCATCTCCCCCTTTCCACAGAACTAGGACCTGCGGCCATGCCGGCACCGACTACTGCGTCGACACGCCTGACCAGACCGGACCGGCGCAACAAAGCGATCCTGGAAATGCCCTTCCACAACCCGGCTTTCGGCATAGCGAACCGTAGTTCATGATAGGGAGCCCGCCCGGGCGGGGCGGGCGGCGGAGAGAGTGTGGCACATACCTGGCCGATTCATAAACCCAACACACCATACGCATTTCACCCTCGACATCCAATACCGGCATAGGTGAACTCCAGTTCGCCCTACCACCCGGAGCGCGGCGGCAACCCGAATACCATCCCCCTTCCAAAGAAACCAGCACCCTTCGGCAATTCCGGTACCGACCCGGGCTTCGACACACCTGACCAGACCGGGCCGGCGCAACAGAGCGATTCTGGAATGCCATTCCACAACCCGGCTTTCGGCATAGCGAACTGTAGTTCGTGATGGCGAGCCCGCCCGGGCGGGGCGGGCGGCGGAGAGAGTGTGGCGCATACCTGCCAAAGCATAAGACCAACAAACCACACGCACTTTACCCGTACCAGCCATCGACGAACTCCAGTTCGCTATCCCCCGGGGAGCGGCGGCGACCAAGGCTGTAACCCATGGTTTGCGAACCGGGCGTTAAAACCAGAAGCTGAGTCCCGAGACAAGCCAGAAGGCGACCAACATCGTGTCGAGCAGCACCTGCCGGGACTCCGGTCCCACACTCGGGAGCTAATACCTTCGCCGACAAGCAGGCATCGAAACCGGGCGCGAGGCACCGC
>Ga0163150_10006768_pt1 | contig 13841 bp, 7 predicted proteins | sample OliLakLV19P2IB_FD_148628 | JGI IMG/M metagenome (GOLD analysis project Ga0163150, IMG submission 148628) | Freshwater microbial mat bacterial communities from Lake Vanda, McMurdo Dry Valleys, Antarctica - Oligotrophic Lake LV.19.P2.IB | ecosystem: Environmental > Aquatic > Freshwater > Lake >...
GTGCCGTGACCGCCGGCGCCGGCGCGCGTCTGCCGCTGATCGCGTCCACTATTTTCCGTCGTTGCGGGGGGGGGAGAGAGTAGTAGTACAATCCCGTAGGTGGGATCATGGTGATGCCTACCTGAGCAGTTGCGACAGGAGATTACTTTCATGCAACAGCGCTTTCGCCTGGCGTCCATGTTCGTGCTCGCCGTGGCGGCGTTTGCCCAAAACCGCGGAACCATCTCCGGGTACGTCAAGGATTCCTCCGGAGGAATGGCCCCGTCGGCGCGCGTTACTCTCACCAACGAGCGTACCGGGGAAACCCGGAGCGGGACCAGCGACAATACCGGCAACTACCAATTCCTGGGTCTGATTTCGGGCTCTTACGTGATTGAAGCCGAAGTCGCCGGGTTCAAGCGCTTCCGCAACACGGGTGTAATTTTGGAGGTGGACGCGAACGTCCGCGCCGACCTCACCCTGGAAGTGGGAGCGGTTACCGAAAGCGTAAGCGTCACCGCCGAAGCGTCCCTGGTCGACACCCGATCATCCGAAACCTCAGCCATTATCGACGGCAAACGATTGATGGACCTCCCGGTGAACGGGCGCAACGTCTTCCGGCTCGCCTCAACTTTGCCCGGCGTGCTCGGCGTGGTTGCCCCCGATAACACTGACTTGGGGGACTCGCGCTCGGGTCCGCGGATGAACGTGAATGGCGCTCGCGCCAATATGAATTACAACCGGTTTAACGGGACGTATTTCAACAATCCCTCGCGCAATACCGGGCTGAATGCGCCCCCACCCGACGCCGTGCAGGAGTTCAAGATTCAGACATCGAACTTCTCGGCCGAATCCGGACGCAACCCCGGGGCGAACATCACGATCGTCTCCCGCCAGGGCACCAATACTTTTCACGGAGCCGCGTGGGAGTTCCACCGCAACGACAACCTGAACGCCCGCAGCTTCTTCCAAACCTTCCGCCCCCAACTCATCCAGAACCAGTTCGGCGGCGCGGCCGGAGGGCCCATCAAGCGCAACAAGCTATTTGTGTTCGGCACCTTGGAAATGTTGCGTGACCGACGGCAGGCGGCGACCACCAATGCGTTTCCCATCACACGCCGCGAGCTCTCGGGCGATTTCTCGCAACTCTTGCCCGGCCGCCAGTTGGTTAACCCGGCCGACAATACGCCATTCCCCAACAACCAGATCCCCACTTCGCTGTTCGATCCGGCTTCCCGCAAGGTCCTCGAGTTCGTTCCGGTGGTCGACTCCGGCTTTATCCAGGCCGTTGGACCAAACCCGCGCAACTCTGAGCTATTCATGGTCCGCACGGACTATATCCTCACCTCGAAGCAGACCTTGTTCGGACATTACTACCTCAACCAGAACTCGGTCTCCAACCCGGTGCTGGCCTACGGCTCCAACCTGCCGGGGTGGACTGGTCAAACACAGCTCCCGCGCTTCCAGAACGCCGGCATCAACCACACCTACACGCTGACGTCCAACCTGCTCAACCAAGTGACGCTGGGCTTCACCCGATCGTTCTCGCTGAGTACGCCGACCGTCACCAGGCTGCCCCAGGAGTTGAATATTCCCGCGCTGCCTGTTTACACCGACGGCGGCTCGCCGCAGTTTCAGGTGGCCGGGCGGTTTAACCTCAACTCCGGAGCCCCGGTGAAGTTTATCTCCAACACCTATCAGGTGCAGGAGAATCTGTCCTGGATCAAGGGCCGGCACACCATGAAATTCGGCTTCGAGTTCATGGATCTTGGCTTCTTCCAGTCGTTCCTCGGGCCTCCGGCGTTCGCCTTCAACGGACAGCGCACCGGCGGCGGCAACGCCTCCCGAGGAGACTCGATGGCCGATTTCCTGCTGGGCGGCTACCAGTCGTTGGGTATCACCAACGGTGTTCGCGTCAATGACGGCGCCACTACCTATGCCAGCTTCTACGCGCAGGACGACTTCAAAGTGGGTCGCCGGCTGACGTTGAACCTGGGACTTCGGTACGAGTTGCCCACGCCCTGGGCGGACAAGTACGACCGCATCAACACGGTGTTCCCGGTGAACGGAGTCCGGTCGCAGCGCTTCCCAACGGCGCCTGCCGGCATGCTCTTCCCCGGCGACCTGCCGCGGGGGCTGATGCCCACCGACAAGAACAATTTCGCCCCGCGCTTCGGCTTTGCCTGGGACGTTTTCGGCGATGGCAAGACGGCCGTGCGCAGCGCCTATGGCCTCTTCTACGACACCTTCAATACCGACACGGTTGCCCAGGAGAACCCGCCCTTTGTCGGAGGACGCCAGAATTTCTTCAACGGGCAGATGGCCAACCCGTTTACGAGCGTGGGCGTCACGCCTCCACCGGCCTTCATCGATCCGGCGGCCTTTACCTTCGTTCTGCCCATCAACGGATTTTGGAGCGCCACCACGCCCAATGGCCTCCGCACCACCTATGTGCAGGAGTGGAACTTCATGATCAGCCAGCAATTAGGCCGCAGCTATGCGGCAAACGTCGGGTATATCGGGAAGACGGGCACCAAGCTGATCGCCTACCGCCCCTTCAACGCCGCCCCCTTTGTGCCTGGCGCCTCCACCGAAGGCAATGCTGTCCAGCGCGTTCCCTTCCAGCCCGGCGTCTACGGACCGCAGGGCCTATACCTGGACAACGCCTTCACCTCCGCCTACCATTCCTTCCAGGCTGAGTTGAACAAGCGCTTCTCCAAAGGCTTTCAGTTCAACTCGTCCTATGTACTCTCAAAATCACTGGACTCGTCCTCTGCGTTTACTCTGGGAGGCTGCGTGGCCAATCCGTTCGGCATCCGGGACGGCCGCGGCCGCTCGGATTGGGACCGGCTTCACAACGTGGTCATCTCCGGAGTGTGGACTCCGCCTGTGTACCAACAGCAGAAGGGATTTCTCGGGCGGCTGCTCGGCGGCTGGAACCTGTCGGGCATTTCGAACATCCAGTCCGGGCTTCCCGTGACTGTCGTGAACGGCCAGAACCGGGCACTCGACGGCACCGGTTGCGCCAGTTCCCATCTGGCCAATATCGCCGGGGCTCCCACCCGCGACCATGCCGGCCGCAACGAGATGATCAACCGGTTCTTTGAGACCGGCGCATTCCGTCTGCCCGACCTCGGCACCTATGGCAACGCGCCGCGCGGCGCGTTCTCCGGTCCTGCCAACGTCTCAACCGACCTCGCCATCCTCAAAGACATAAACCTTACGGAAACCATGCGGATTCAGTTCAGGGGCGAGTTCTTCAACGTCTTCAACCAGGTGAACTTCAGCAACCCGATTGGATTGATCGCCAACGCACGGTTCGGGCAGATCACCGGCTCGGCCGCGGGCCGCACTGTTCAGTTGGGCTTTAAGTTCCTCTGGTAGTAATGGCAGGAGTTACTTCACTGAGCGTTGTCAAGACCGGCAATGTTTCATGCGCTCCCGGGATCGGCTCCTTGTGGGCGGCGAGATTCTCCAGGTGTAGTTTGATCGCCTCCCGCGCATTGCGCGTGGCTTCCTCCACGGAGAGCATGAAAAACCGGGGGCTGATTTAACTTTCCTGCGCAGCGGCCCATCGAGTAACCGAAGGTTCTTAAACCGTTGAGTCCCGGAGCCCCCACTTTTTCATGCTCTCCTCTGTCGGGTGAAACACTGTTCCCGCAAGTACGACGGAGACTCAGGGTTCCTAAGGCATGGTCCCGAACCCGCAGACCAGCGAGTTAGAGCCCGTCACCCTGGCCATCTTTCCGCGGCTTCGAACAGGTTTTGACTACACACAACTGTCAATTTCTTTCCATATAGGAACTATATTGACAAGTGCCGCGCAGGATGATCGTCAAGCTCAAACCGAGCTGAGAGCACCCACTTCACACCCTCCAAAAACCCTCCATTAGCACGCCCTTCGAAACGGATCCCTGTTTTGTTGGCGTTTTCCATACCCTGAATCAACGCCATGCGCAATTATATCACTGAAAACAAAACATGGTCCATTTTCCCAAGCTGGACGTCGTGGGTTCGAATCCCATCTCCCGCTCCATCTTTTCAATGACTTAGGAGGATTTCGTACACCCTCCAAACACTCCATTAAAGTGTAAGTCGTTACGTTACAGTTGTTTGCAGCCCATGCTTTTCATTGATACGAAGTCGGCTTCGCCGGGCAGGCGAAGCCCTCTGAACGTACCTTTGTAAGTCGTTGATTCTGGGATGGCCAATATCCGTGACGTCCAGCGGGATCCGCGAGAGGTTCACGCACTCAGACTTGCCGAATCTAAACCGTCCTCAAGCGCCTTTGCGTGCCGCTCAAAATCGGCGGCTCTCCAATTACGAAAATTCTCAAGGTTGGCAAGTTTCCACCGCAGAGCAGGTAGTTCGGCGGCGTGAGGGGATGCAAGTAGACTCCAGTCCGGCTTTGCACGGCAGAGCCCGATCAGGAACTGTCTGTGGCGTATCGTCAGCCGGCGCAGCACTTCAGCTCGCATTCTCGCGCGAGTTTCCACCAAGGTGGTCAGCTTCACCGGTTCCCGAGTCATGCCAGCGAAGCTTTCGTTAAACTCGCGCTCGAAGTCTTTGTTTTTGCTGAACAAGACCTCGTGGGTCGGACGATTGTGTCCCGCGAGGTAGGTAACAAAGCACTCGATCATAGCGTCGGACAAGCCCTCGGATTGAAACAACTGCTCTACATCGAACAGATCTCGCGGATGTTGCCTGTCAAACGCGGCAACGAGTTTGCTCCCATACAACTCGTCGACAGCGAGGGTTGGCAATGCAAGCTCCATGCTGAATGCGTCGGCAGTAGTGGGATGCAAGGAATGGCGCTCGGGAGGGAGTACGGTCCCGCGGAAGACGGCGTTCACTTCGACCTTCACTTGCACGTGATCACTTTCTACAATTAACTTCGTATCCGCGAGATCCTTGCTCGGAATCTTCCGGACTGCCAGGCCGGTTCTGGCCAGTCGTGAGGCAATGGCGGCGATCTCCTCCGAGATTTCGCGCAGAGCTTCCTCTCGGGGCGTCTTCCAGCGAATGTATGCCACGTCAATGTCTACGGAAAGGCGTGGCATGTCGCGAACGAACAGATTGATCGCAGTGCCACCCTTCATCGCAAAGATGCCGCTAGCAAACACTTCGGGTGCAGCCCTCAGCAACAGGCGGACCGTTTGGGCGCAGGATTCATCCATGGGGGTTGAGCGTCAAGAGTGTACCGTCTTTCAGTCTGGTCATCCAACGCTTCTCGCTGCCAACAGGGAGAGGGTAGCGCTGGTTGAGCGTGTCTACGTCCACAAGTCCAGTTTCACGCGCCCAGGTTAAGAATAGGCGGACCGCTTTGACGCTCGTACAACAGGTGAGAAGACGGCCCACCAAGTCAATCCGGACGTTGCGGATGCCTTCGAACAGGTTGTGAGACTCTTCAACACCTTCGTGCGTGCCGACATCATAAAGGAGTTCCAGTACGGCGCGTTCCGGCGTCGAGACCGCCAATTCAGCAGTCACGCCGGGAGGTGTGGTTAGCGTCATCCTGGCGAGTGTGTTGTCCGGCCAAGCAAACAAGCGGGCTGAGACGTATCGAGCTGGGAATCGGGCGAGGAACCAGCCAGGAATTTTGAACCTCTCATCACCCCATAGGATCACAAGTCTGCGCGACGCAAGGTTGTGGCGGACGCCTTGAACGGCCAGCGCACTCTTGCCGGCGACGTGAAGGCCGGCTACTTTGGTTTGAAGGAACTGGATCGTGCGGTGCTCGTCGAGTTTGTCTCCGGGGAAAGAATAGACCCCTTGGGCCAGGCGGACGAGCCAGCCGCTACGGACATACTTGGCGGCGAGTTGGGGGGAGACGCCTAGGTTGCCAAGGAGCGCTAGATCGAATGGTGCTCCGCGGAGCTGGGATGCTTGGAGGCGTTTGATTAGATCGTGGCGCTCAGATTGACCCATGGTTTATTAAATAGCATACATTCTAATCGTTCTGCCGATGCCGAAGGGATCAGAATCTGTCGAGAATACGCCGGGAGAACTTTGCTGAACGACGAAACGGGCTCAGTCCTGATTCACGGCAGCAAATCGTCCGGCCAGATAGTCGATTAGCTCACGCACCGATGGAATCAAGCCCCGCCTTGTCGGAAACGCGATGTGGATGATCTCCCGGCCCGGCGCCCAGTCCGGCAGTAGGCGGACGAGCTGCCATTTGAGAGCTGTTCCCGAATCATCATCGCAGGCAACTGAACCACGCCAATGCCGGCCTCCGCTGTGCATGGCGGAGTGTGTTCATATCGGTGGTAACGAACCTTGGAGAATGGTGCTGCCTGGCTTCCGCGCCTTCCCGACCGAGCAGATCCCAGACATGGCCTTCGAGTAGAGGCCCATATCTCAGGTTCGGCCATCCTGCTAAATCCACCGGCGAACTCGGTGAATCGTGCCGCTTTTCCGGAATTCTCATCTCGTTGACACTTTCCCAGCCAACTCGATATCCTCGCGATCGTGCCATATCAGTCCACATCAGTATCGCGCCGTCATTTCCTAGCCTCCGCCATGGCAACCGGATCGGCCCAATCCCCGTCGAAGTCCCCTCCCAATCTGGTTCTCATCCTGACCGATGATCAAGGCTGGTGGGACGCTCCTTCCAATGGCAACAAGCACCTGGATACGCCCAACCTCGATCGGCTTGCCCGCGAGGGCGTCCAATTTTCGCAGTTTTACGCCTGCCCCGTTTGCGCCCCCACCCGCGCCTCACTCATGACAGGCCGGCACTATCTTCGTACGGGCGTCTACAACACGCGCTTTGGCGGAGACCACCTGGATCCAGTCGAACTCACGCTGCCTCAACACCTTGCACGCAATGGCTATAGAACTGGTTTATTCGGCAAATGGCATTTGGGACAATCCGGAAAATACCATCCCAACCGGCGCGGCTTCCACGATGCGCTCAGTTTTGCTCAAGGCCACACGGAACGCTATTTTTATCCCGATCAGCTTACCTGGAATGGTCAGCCCCTCACGGCTCGTGGCTACATCAGCGACATCCTCACCGACGGCGCCATCCAATTTATCGAAGCCAATCGTGCCCGTCCCTTCTTCGCTTATCTCGCCTTTAACGCGCCCCATTCCCCCAACTACATCGATAACGCCCGTACTGAACGCTATCTAAAGAAGGGGGTCGGCCTGAACGACGCGCAAATTTACAGCATGATCCAGCGTTGCGACGAGAACATTGGCCGCCTCCTCGCCCGGCTTGATCAGTTGCAGCTTGCCAACAACACTATTGTTATGTTTCTTTCCGATAACGGTGGCGTCAGCCGGCATTTCAAAGGAGGCTTGCGCGGCGCCAAAGCTTCCGCTTTCGAGGGCGGCGTCCGCGTCCCCTTCTATGCCCGCTGGGCCGCCCAGTTTCCGGCAGGCGTGAAAGTAGACGTACCGGCAATGGTCGCCGACATTATGCCAACTTTCTGTGAACTGGCCGGAATCCCGTATCCCCAGGGTCGGCCCCTCGACGGCCGCTCCATCGCGGCGCTGTTAAAAACAGGCCAAGGCGCAAGCCCGCACGAATACTTTTTCCACATCTGGGATCGCTTCCGTCCCAGCCTCCAAAGCAACTGGTCCATTCGGCACGGGCGCTACAAGCTCGTTAAGAGCGAACTCTTTGATCTCTCCGCCGATCCCGCCGAATCCAGGAATATCGCCGCGCAAAACCCACAGATCGCCTCCGATCTCCACGATCGCTTCGCCGCCTGGCTGGCGGACGTCACGAAAGGGAAAACGTTCTCGCCGCCACCGATCGAAGTAGGCGAGCAAACCAGCACCGAGATTCCCCCAAGCTGGGGTCTGTGGGGCGGTACCCATGTCACTTGGGCTTCTCCCGGTTCGGAGCCCGATGGACCGCCGCAGCCGATCGCTCAGTCCGGTCCTCGTCAAGACGTCAACTACACTTTCGCCGGATACGACTGGGACAGCATCGACGGTTGGAGGAAGCCCGGCGATCATGTCGATTGGAGCCTGCAAGTACTGCGCCCAGGCTCCTACACCGTCCACGCCAGCTATGCTTGCGCCCCGACGGACGCAGGCGGCGAACTTCGCATCCAGGCGGGTTCCCACACCCTTGACCATAAGGTCAATTCGACCGCTGGCCGCACGCTCTTCCAGCGTTTCAACCTGGGCAAGTTGCGTCTGAATGCCGGCCCGCAGACTCTCCGCGCCGAAGTTCGCTCCTGCCCCGGTGTCGAACTGATGTCCTTGAATCGCCTCTGGTTGGTCCGCGAACCAAACTAGTGCGCAAGCGTCCGCAGATGCTGCTCCAGCTTCTCAAGCAACTGATCCTTGCCGTATGTCACATGCGCCCGCATCGCCTCGCTCGCCTGCAGCACGTTGCCGAAACTGAGCGCATCCGCCAGATCGCCATGAAATCTTACGGGAAACTTGTGCCAGTCCGCCACCGTGTCACAAAGCCAGTTCATGGTCAACACATGATTTCGATTCATCGCATCTTTCAGCGCGCGAAATCCTGTACACTCGGTCACCCGCATATGGAAGCGCACGTGTTTTTGATGGATCTCATACACTTCTTCTTTACTCAGTCCGCCCTGGCCCGCTCTCCCGTATGCCTCATCCAACCACTCGCCGAGCAACCGGATCTCCTCCCTCTCCGCGGGACTGGCCTTATCCACAAACAGCCGCGCTGAATGCGTCTCCAACGCCTCGCGCACCACATAGTGCCCCCGCACGTCCTCCGCCGTCGGAATCCGCACCCGCGCCCCCACCCGCGGCCGGCTTTCCACTAGTTCTTCCCTCTCGAGCACCCGCAGCGCTTCTCCCACCGGCGCAATACTCACCCCAAATTCGTCCGGCAATTGCCTTCTTGACTTCCTGACGGTGTTTCAATAGATTTGCTGATACATCAGCTGCCATGAACACCAAATTCTTCTTCGCACTGCTGCTCCTGGCCGTGCACGCCTTCGCGCAGTCCTCCACTGCCACCCTTCAGGGTCTCCTCACCGACTCCTCCGGTGCGGCGGTTCCCGGCGCCACGCTCACCATCACCAATGCCGGGACGAACACCACGCGTACCTTCACGACTTCCGAAACCGGCCTCTACTCGTTCCCCTTGCTCCCCGTCGGACGCTATCGTCTCGACGCCTCAAAGGCCGGCTTCAAGTCCGCCACGCGCGACAATATCATCCTGCAGGTCAGCGACCGCGTAAGCCTCGATCTCACACTCGAAGTCGGCGGCAGCACGGAACGCGTAGATGTCGAAGCCACCGCGCCCCTAGTCAACACCAACAACGCCGCCCTCGGCCAAGTCGTCGAGAACCGCCGCATCGTGGAATTACCTCTTAACGGACGCGACCCCTTCGCGCTGGCTGCCTTAGCCCCCGGCGTCCTACCGACTCCAGGCGCAGGCTTCGTCCACCTGGGTGGCAGCGTGCCGTCCATCAATGGCGCCAGTAATTTCACCAGCGAAGTCACCGTCGATGGCATGCCGAACACGACGCCCCGCAATGGCGCGCGCAACAACTTCCTCATCTACACCCCCAGTGTCGACGCCGTAAGCGAGTTCAAGGTGGAAACCAACGCCCTCAGTGCGGAGTTCGGACGCTTCAACGGCGGTGTCATCAGCGTCGTCACCAAGTCCGGTACTAACCAGATCCACGGCACCGTTTACGAGTTCCTTCGTAACTCGAAGCTGGATGCGAACAGCTTCTTCGCCAATCGCGCCGGAATTCCCCTCGGCTCACTGCGTAGAAACCAATACGGCTTCACTCTCGGCGGCCCGGTCACGATTCCGAAGCTCTTCAATGGCAAAGACCGAACCTTTTTCTTCATGGACTACGAAGGCTTCCGTGAGTCGCAACTGGCCACCACCAACTTCACTGTGCCCACCGCTCTCGAGCGCAACGGTGATTTCTCCCGCACCACCACGGCCGCGGGCGCGCCGATCATCATCTACGACCCCGCCACCCTGCGCGAAGTCTCTCCCGGCGCCTTCACCCGCACCCCCTTCACGGGTAATGTGATTCCTTCCAATCGCCTTTCCGCCACCTCACGCGCTCTCGCGCAATACTATCCGCTTCCCACCAACAACCGCATCGCCGCCAACCTCGATGTCGGCGCGAGCCGCAAGAACCAGACCGATTCCGGCGACATCCGCATCGATCACAACTTCAGTGACCGCCATAAACTTTTCGGCCGCTACTCCATCCAGTACCCATTTGTCGGTGAGCCCAACTACATCGGCAATATCGGCAACGCTTCCAATCCTCCCCTTACCCAGCGCCGCCACAGCTTCACCCTGCAAGACACCTACACCTTTAGCCCCAGCCTCCTATTCAGCTTGAATTACGGCCTCTCCCGTATGTTCGGCACGCGCGCCGCCTGGAGCGAAGGCTTCGATGTCACCAGCATCGGCATTGCCGCCAATTTCCGGGACGCGCAACAGGTTCGCGCCATCCCGCCAACCACCATCTCCGGCCTCGCGGGAATCGGCAACGGCGTCCAAAACTACTCCACCCAGCTCGGTCACACGATGCAGGCGAACTTCACCAAAATCTCGGGCAAACACACCTTGAAATTTGGCGCGGACTTCCGCACCTACTTCATCAACCAGTTGCAGAACACCCGCGCCAGCGGCAATCTGAGCTTCGGTCAAAACTTCACGCAAGGACCCAATCCCTTCCAAGCCACCGCCACCGGCGGATTCGGTTACGCCACCTTCCTGCTAGGCATTCCCTCGGGCACCATCGCGACGGAACCCGCCATCGCCTCAAAGTCCAGCTACTGGGCCTTCTTCTTCCAGGAAGATTACAAGCTTAGCCGCAAGCTCACCGTCAATGTGGGCATGCGTTATGACCTGAATCTCCCCCGCACCGAACGCTACGACCGCAACAGCATTTTCGATTTCAGCCAACCCTCACCTATCGCCGGCCGTGTCCCTGCCTTTCCGAACCTCGTTGGCGCCATGACGTTCACGGGAGCCGGTGACCAGGGCCGCGAGATCTATCCCGCCGATAAGAATAACTTCGCTCCCCGTATCGGCCTAGCCTATCAGCTCAACAATCGAACCACCATCCGCGCGGGCTACGGCATCTTCTTCGGGCTTTCTCCCACCGACGCTTCGGGTCCTGGTGGCGGCTTCACCGACGGTTTCACCGGAGTGACCAACATGGTTACTTCGCTTGATGGCATTACGCCGATCCTCCACGTTTCGAATCCCTTCCCTAACGGCACCAATCCGCCGCTCTCCGGCAGCGCACTCAATAGTTCGATTCAGTTGGGTCAGGCACACCGTAGCGCCATTATCAGCCTGGTAACTCCCTACTTCCAGAACTGGAACTTCTCTCTCCAACGCAGTGTCGGCGCCAACACCATCATCGAAGTCACCTACGCCGCTAACAAAGGCAACAAAACCCAGTTCGGCGCGATCAACTTGAACGATCTCACCGCCGCCCAGATCGCCGTCGGCGCCAGCAACAATCAACTCGTCCCGAACCCTTTCTTCGGTGTCATCACTGACCCGACCAGCGTTTTGTCCCAACCCACTGTCCAACGTGGCCAACTGCTCCGGCCCTACCCGCAGTACACCCAGGTCACCGCCGTCAACCCGGCCATCGGCAATTCCATGTATCACTCCTTCCAGATGCGCGCCGAGAAGCGCTTTGCCAAGGGGTTCACTGTCCTTGGCTCTTTCACGGCGTCCAAAAACATCAATGACACCGGACAGGATGGCTCGGGTCCCACCGCCGGCATTCTCGACCACACCAACCTCCGCCTGGAACGCAGCCTCGACCCACAGGATGTCTCCAAGCGCCTGGTGATCTCCGGCGTCTATGAACTCCCCTTCGGCCGCGGCAAATGGATCGGCACCACCATGCCCAAGGCTCTTGATTTCATCGTCGGCAATTGGCAGTTGAACAGCATCGCGAGCTTCCAAAGCGGCTTTCCGCTTGTGATGGGCTCCACTGGCGGCGTCCGCCCCAATCGCGTGACCACGGGCGAAGAGTTCAGCGGCCGCGCCCAGGACCGCCTCCTTCGTTGGTTCGACACCTCCGCCTTCGCCGTCCCGGCCGCCTTCACCTACGGCAACAGTTCGCGCACCACCCCGGACTTCCGCACCCACGGCACCGCCAACTACGACATCTCGATCTTCAAAAACTTCCCTATAAAGGAAACATTCCGCGCCCAGTTCCGCTTTGAAAGCTTCAATTCCTTCAATCGTGTGCAATTCGCCTCTCCCAATACGACCGCCGGCTCTGCCGCTTTCGGCCAAGTCACCGCTCAGGCCAATACTCCCCGCCAACTCCAGTTGGCCTTGAAACTAATTTTCTAGCGGCATTACTGAAACGAACCCCCCATGCAGAACCCGAGAAACGAAGCAGTCTACGACGTAGTCGTCATCGGCTCCGGCGCCGGCGGCGGTACCGTAGTTCATTCCCTTACCCAACGCGGCATCAAAGTCCTGCTCCTCGAAGCCGGCGGCCCTCTCAACCCCGCCAAGGATTTCAAGGAGCACATGATGCCCTGGCAAGTTCCCCACCGTGGCGCCGGCGAAGACGGCCGCTACTATTTCGGCGGCATGAAGTTCGGCTTTTTTGAAGCCCCCAACGGCTATTGGGACATCCCGGGCGAGCCCTATACCGTCGCGCCCGGCAACCAGTTCTCCTGGTTCCGTTCCCGCATCGTCGGCGGCCGTACCAACCATTTTGGCCGTATCTCTCTGCGCTTCTCCGACTACGACTTCAAACCATACTCGACGGACGGCATCGGCGACGACTGGCCCATCACTTATGAGGACGTCGCTCCCTGGTACGACAGAGCCGAAGCCTTCATCGGCGTGCACGGCACCCGCGAGGGGCTACGCACCGCACCCGATGGCGTCTTCCAGCCTCCTCCCGCCCCGCGCGTTCATGAAGTCCTTCTCCAAAAGAGCGCCGCGAAGCTCGCACTCCCGGTCATCGCCGCCCGTAAGGCGATGACCACCAAGGCCCACAACGGCCGCCCCGCTTGCCACTATTGCGGCCACTGCGGGCGCGGTTGCCTCACGGCGTCCGCTTATTCCTCCAGTCAAGTCCAGATCGCCCCGGCCCTCAAGACGGGCAACCTCGAACTCCGCACCAATGCCATGGTCCGTTCCATCGAGATGGGTAAGAACGGGCGCGCCGAAGCCGTCGTCTACATCGATAAGCTTACTCGCGAGGAACGCCGCGTCAAGGCCCGTGTTGTTGTCCTGGCGGCGAGTTCCTGCGAAAGCTCCCGCATCCTTCTGAACTCAAAGAGCCCCAGCTTCCCCAATGGCCTCGCCAACTCCTCGGGCGCCGTCGGAAAGTACCTCACCGACACTGTCGGCCTCTCCGTCCGTGGGCAAATCCCCGCGCTTGAGGGGCTCATGCACTACGACACGGACGGCATCCGAGGCATGCACACCTACATCCCCTGGTGGTTGTTCGGCCAGAAGCTCGATTTCCCCCGCGGCTATCACGTCGAAATGGGCGGCGGCTTCGCCCAACCCCACGTCGGCACCTTCACGGGAACCGCCTCCCGCTACCAGAGCTACGGTAAATCCCTCAAGAAGCAGATCCGCCAGGATTATGGCACGAGCATCGGCTTTACCGGCCGCGGCGAGATGATCCCCAATGACAAAAGCTATTGCGAGATCGACCCCAACGCGACCGACGAGTTCGGCATCCCCGTTCTTCGTTTCCACTTCGCATGGTCCGAGTACGAAATTAAGCAATCCCAGCACATGCGCAAAACCTTCACCTCGCTGATTGAGAACCTCGGCGGCCGGCCGGAATCGATCACCGCCACGGGCATCTCCACCGGCGGTGAAGTCATTCACGAACTAGGGACCGTCCGCATGGGCAAGGACCCTCGCAAGTCCGCGC
>Ga0163150_10006770_pt1 | contig 13839 bp, 15 predicted proteins | sample OliLakLV19P2IB_FD_148628 | JGI IMG/M metagenome (GOLD analysis project Ga0163150, IMG submission 148628) | Freshwater microbial mat bacterial communities from Lake Vanda, McMurdo Dry Valleys, Antarctica - Oligotrophic Lake LV.19.P2.IB | ecosystem: Environmental > Aquatic > Freshwater > Lake >...
CTTCCGTGAACAGCTCACGCACGCGGTGCCCCGGCGCCTTGGGCGCGATCATCGTGACATCGATCTCGGGCGGCGGCTGAATCTCGTTGAAGTGGATGTTGAAGCCGTGCGCGAACATCAGCGTCTTGCCGGTGGTCATGTGCGGCGCGATGTCGCTCTTATAAAGGTCGCCCTGGATGTGGTCGGGCACCAGGATCATGATGACGTCAGCGAGCTTGGCGGCTTCAGACGGCGTCACCACCTGGAGCCCGGCCGCCTTCGCTTTGTCGATGCTCTTCGACGATGCGGGCAGGCCCACCACCACCTTGACGCCCGAGTCGCGCAGGTTCAGGGCATGCGCGTGCCCTTGGCTGCCGTAGCCGATAATGGCGACGGTCTTGCCGTTCAACAGGGAGAGGTCTCCGTCTTTTTCGTAATAGCGAGTAGCCATGGTTTCCTTTTATTTAGTGGATGCGGCGGCTTCTTCCCGCTCGCGCGCGCCACTGGTAGGGACGGGCGGAGCGAGGCGGAGCTTCTTCGCTTCGAGCGAGACTGCGACTACGCCGGAGCGCGTCACTTCGATCTCGCCGTAGCTGCGCATGATATCGATAAATTCGTCGAGCTTCTCAGTGTCGCCGGTGGCTTCGAGCGCGAAACCCTCGGTGGAGTTGTCGACCACGCGGGCGCCGAAAATCTCGGCTTCCTTCAGGATCGCCGTGCGGGTCTGGATCTGCGAGCGGACGCGCAGCAGCACCATTTCGCGGGCGACGGCGGGGCAGTCGGTGAGGTCGGTGGCTTGCAGCACGTTAACGAGCTTGTTCATCTGCTTGATCACCTGCGAACGCAGGTGCGGCTCTACGTCAACCACGATGCTCATCCGCGATAACTCGGGATCGAGCGTACGAGCGACAGTGAGGCTTTCAATATTGAAGCCGCGGGCAGTGAGCAGGCCGGTGACACGCATCAGCGCGCCGGGCTTGTTCTCGAGGAGCAAGGAAATAATTTGCAGCATGTGGATCCTGATTAGTCGGACGCGGCGACGGGTTGCGGATTGCGGAGCACCATCTCGTTGATCGCGCCGCCGGCGGGCACCATCGGGTACACGTTCTCAAAAGGAGAGACCTTCACGTTGAGAAGATACGGCCCGGGTTCGGCAACCATTTCTTCGAGCGCCGAACGAAGTTCGAGCGGCGACTCAATCGTGCGGCCTTTGAAGCCGTAAGCGCCCGCGAGTTTCTCGGCGTCTGGAAAGCCGTCGAGAGTCACCGACGAGAGGCGGTTGTTGTAAAACAATTCCTGCCACTGCCGCACCATGCCGAGGTAGCCGTTGTTCATCACGACGATCTTCACCGGCAGGCCGTTGTTGGCGATGGTGGCGAGCTCTGGAATCGACATCTGGAAGCCGCCGTCGCCGACGATCGAGAACACCAGTTTGTGGGGATTGGCGAACTGCGCGCCGATTGCCGCCGGTAGTCCAAAGCCCATCGAGCCGAGGCCGCCGGAGTTGATCCAGAGGCGTGGATGGTTGAAGCGCACGAACTGTGCGGACCACATCTGGTGCTGGCCAACGTCGCTGGTAACGATCGCTTCGCCGCCGGAAATACGGTCAATCTCCGAGATGAGGTGCTGAGGCTTGATTTCGGTATCGCTGATTTCGGGCGTGAGCGGGTGCTCGTCCTTCCAACCCCTCACCTGGCCCCACCACGCGCGCCGGGCGGATTCGTTCTTCGGACCCTCGGTGGCCCGCATTTCGAGAAGGATCCGGTTCAGCTTCGAGAGTACTCGCTTACAGTCGCCGACGATGGGCAGGTCGGCCGTACGATTCTTGCCGATCTCGGCCGGGTCGATATCAAGGTGGATCACCTTGGCGTGCGGCGCGAAGGCGGCGAGGCGGCCGGTGACACGATCGTCAAAACGGACGCCGAGCGCGATCAGCAGGTCGGCATGGGTGATGGCCATATTGGCGGCGTATGACCCGTGCATGCCCGGCATGCTGATGAAGTTCGGGTGATTCGAGGGCATCGCGCCGAGGCCCATCAAGGTGCAGACCGAGGGCGCGTCGAGCGTCTCCACCAGGGTCTGAAGTTCGGCGGAGGCTTCAGCGTGGATGATGCCGCCCCCGGCGTATACCATCGGCCTCTCCGCGTCCCACATCATTTGGGCGGCGCGGCGGATCTGGCCGGTGTGGCCGTCGGCGTAGATTTTGTAGCCCGGCAAGTGGATCTCGTCCACCGGCTTGTAGTGCGACTGCGCCTGGAAGATATCCTTCGGGATGTCGACGAGCACCGGTCCCGGACGGCCGCTGGAGGCAAGGTAGAACGCCTCGTGAACGATCTGCGGTAGGTCGGCGACGTTCTTAACGAGGAAGTTGTGCTTGGTGCAGGATCGCGTGATGCCGAATGTGTCCGCTTCCTGGAAGGCGTCGCTGCCGATGAGCTTGCTGGTCACTTGGCCGGTGATGGCAACCACCGGGATCGAGTCCATGAGCGAGTCCACCAGGCCGGTGATCAGGTTAGTGGCGCCGGGGCCCGAGGTGGCGCAGCAGACGCCGACTCTGCCGGTGGACCGCGCATAGCCTTCGGCGGCGAAGCAGGCATTCTGCTCGTGTCGTACGAGGACGTGCCGGATCGGATGATCGTACATCGCGTCGTAGAGCGGCAGGGTTACGCCGCCGGGGTATCCAAAGATAACGTCGACGCCCTCGCGCACGAGGCATTCAAGCAATATGAGTGCGCCGGACATGAGCGGCGCGGTTTGTGCAGACATTCAGGACTACCTTCTCCTCGATGTTCAGTTGGCCCGGAAAAACGAAAAGGCCACCGGCTGGGCTGTTTACCCCGCCGATGGCCTTCGGAATTATTCGATAGGCGCGTTCAGGCGGGGAAGCGTACTACGCCTACCCCGATAATAATCTGAACGAGTACCTTGGGAACCTCAACGAGGGCATTGATGACGGGGGTGTTGACCGGTAGGTGCATCGTCGTCATCAATTCCTCTATGAGTCGAGGATACGGCACTGTTCGAGTAAATGCAAGGGGGGAAGTTTATAAATAATGCAAATGGGGCCATAGCCCGAGGTTCGGGGCAACCTTGCGATTGATTGCCATCGAGCATAGGCTGTGAGTGGATATGAACGGAGTACGCGAACAGCTAGACTGCTTAATCGCCAGGAAGCGGAAGGAACTCGACGGCCTTGAGTGGAATTTGCGAGAAGGATACGCATACCTGCGGGCGTTGCAGGACGCCGCCGCTTTATTTGATCGGAACGGCCAAACGGGGGCGGTAGAGGAAATCTTGAAGGACGGATCGGATCTGGCCAGGGTTAAAGAGATCATCCAGTTAGCTGGCCGCCCGATGCACATTAACGAAATATCACCGCTCTTGACAAGCAAATCACCAAACGCACCCGCCGTTCACTGTTGGCAATGCTCTCCTGCTACGTTCGAAAGCACGAGATTTTTACCGAGACGGAACCGAGTCGCTTCGGGCTAATTGGACGCCACGACGACGTGCCGACGGGCTTCCGAATTCCGTGGGTCCCAGTTGAGGGTGGCGTCACCGACGATGAGGTCCCGTTTTAGCGTCATGCTGAAATTCGGGCTCGCCGAGTATGAGAGGAGTGGTCGGCGAGCCCAATCGCTGCTTCGAGTTGCTCGGGTTGCCGCCGCCGTTTGTTGGCGGCCCCGAACTGACCGTTAGACACCAGACAAAAGCGAGGTATTCAAAGGTAACCGTGGCCTCGCTTCTGGGGCACCCGAGCTAAGGACAGCCTACAACCACTTCGCCGGATAGCGAGCATTCCGGCACCGTTGCGCAACCACGCTCCCGCCTCACTTCCGCCGCTTTGCAGCTTTCTTCGGCTTCTTCTTCGACGCCTTCTTAGGCGCCGCCTTTTTTGCAGCCTTTTTCGGCCGCTTCGTCGGCGGAGTAGCACCGGCCCCGGCCGAAATTGCGTGGCCCGTCTTGTCGTCCGTCTTGAAGGTCTGGGATTGGAACGACATGAAGAAGGCGCGATACTTACCGCCGGGGTATTCGAATATCAGGCATCCATCCCGGAATATGCCGTCATCCCCCGCGTGCTTCTTGTCGTTCCCCTGGTTCATGTGGATGTCATGTATCCCATTGCCGGGCGTGAACTTGAAGTATTTATCTTTCTTGTTCTCCGGGCCCCACCTCGCGCCGAAGCCGTACACCAATGCGCCGTCCTGCTCCATTGCCGCGACAGCGGCACCTTCCATCGTGTCTTTCAGATCGTTATCCACTCCAGGCGCGTCGCCCGGCACGACCTTGAACTTCTCCAGCTTCACCAGCCCTCCGCGCACAAAATCCTGCGCAAGGCCGCCCGGCTTACTTGCCAGTCTCGTGAACCCGACCGGCAGAGCGGTCAACTTTTGGGTCATCGAGCCGGGCAAGGACGTCAAGCTTTGGAACCGCAGGTCGGGTGGGGTCAGACTCGATTGCACATTGACCGCGATCCGGAATACCGTGTTGTCCGTGGACACCAGAATCTGGTAGTGATCGTCATCCGCATCACGCAAATGCCCGGCCACGGTGCCTTTGAGCACGCCATATAGGAACGGTTTCTTAGCCATGTTTGTTATAGTAAGCGTCTCTTGAAGCTGAAAGGGGACAAATCGATGTTCGGGCGTTCTGGCCCGATTCACGTCGGCAACAATCACCCTGTTGTTGACAGGGAATGGGGCGATTGGTAAACTCATCGCAGGACGATCATGGCTGCTTTCTACTTGCCGAAGCCCGCTTTGCGTTTTCACGCGACGACCGTTCTCGAGCAGATCGGCAACACACCGCTGCTGAGGCTCGGCAAGATCGACGCCGGCCTGCCCAACATCGAGATCTACGGCAAGGCGGAGTTCCTCAACCCCGGCGGTTCCGTGAAGGATCGGCCTGCGTTGAACATGATCCTCGACGGTGAACGCACTGGCCGCCTCACCAAAGACCGCGTGATTCTCGACGCCACCAGCGGCAATACCGGCATCGCCTACGCGATGATCGGCGCGGCCAAAGGCTACAAGGTAAAGCTGGTGCTGCCGGCGAACGCGTCGCGCGAGCGGAAGCAGATTATCAAGGCCTACGGCGCCGATGCGGTGTTCTCGGATCCGGGCGAGGGCTCGGACGGGGCGATTCGGCTCTGCCGCGAGATTTACGAAACAAACCCAAATCTCTACTTCTATCCCGACCAATACAATAACCCCGCCAACTGGAAGGCGCATTACGAGACGACGGCTGTCGAGATCATCGAACAAACGGGCGGCAGGATCACGCACTTTGTCGCGGCGATGGGCACGAGCGGCAGCTTTGTGGGGACCTCGCGGAGGCTCAAGCGCGACGTGCCGGGTGTGCAGTGCATCTCGGTTCAACCGGCATCCGGCTTCCACGGGCTCGAAGGGCTGAAGCATATGCCGACCGCCATCGTGCCGGGGATTTATGACGCGAGCCTCGCCGACAACAACGTGTGGATCCAGACTGAGGACGCCTATGCGATGACGAAGCGGATCGGCCGGGAGGAAGGAATTCTGGTCGGCATCTCCACCGGTGCAAACGTCGTAGCGGCGCTCAAGATCGGCAACGAACTGGCGGCGCGCGGCGAAAGCGGCGTGATTGCGACGTTCCTGTGCGACGGTGCATCCAAGTACCTGAGCGAGCCCTTCTGGGATGAGGAATGATCACGATTGAGAACGACCCGTGGCAGGAGATGGTCCGCCACGCGGAGAGCACCTTTCCGAAAGAGTGTTGTGGAGTGATGGTGGGCGCTGAGCAGCTGGTTCGCCGGGCGGTGGCGCTGCCCAATGTTTATGATGGTCCGCAGGAAGATTTCTTCGTGATGGACCCGAAGGACCTGCAGCGCGTGGACGAAGAAGCGCGCAAGGGCGGCGAGCAGGTGCTGGGCGTTTACCATTCGCATCCTAACTGCGACGCCTACTTTTCAAAGCGCGATCTCGAGCACTCGTGCCCGTGGTTTTCCTACCTGGTGCTGTCGGTCAGGAGCGGCAAATTCGATCATGCCAACAGCTACCGCTGCGATTATGACCAGACCCAGGCGGACAAAGAAGAATTAGTAGTCGCCGCCCATCGTGGATGAGCGCGGCGCTTTAGAATGGATCAAACATGGCGAAGATTCTGATTCCGACACCTCTGCGGCAGTACGTCGACAATAAGGACTCGGTGGAAGTGGAGGGCAGCACGGTGGGTGAGAGCCTCACCGCGCTGACGACAAAGTTTCCCGACCTTCGGCGCCACCTTTACAACGATGAGGGCAAGCTGCGGAGCTTTGTGAATATCTACATCGGCGACGAGGACATACGCTACCTGAACAAGGACGCGACGCCGGTGAAGGACGGCGACACGATTTCTATCGTCCCGAGCATTGCGGGTGGTCAGCGTGACTCTCAGTAACGACGAAATCAAGCGGTATAGCCGGCACCTGATCATGCCTGAGGTGGGCATGGAAGGTCAGCTGAAATTGAAGCAGGCGAAGGTGCTGCTGGTAGGTACTGGAGGCCTGGGCGCGCCGCTCGGAATGTACCTGGCAGCCGCCGGTGTGGGTCGTATCGGACTGGTGGATTTCGATATCGTCGACTTCTCGAACCTGCAGCGGCAAGTGATTCACGGCACCAAGGACGTCGGCAAGAAGAAACTGGACTCGGCCGCGGAGACGATGCTCGACATCAATCCGCACATCCAGATCGACAAGTTTGAAGTCGCGCTCACGAGCGAGAACGCGATGGAGATCATCCAGGATTACGACATGGTGGTGGACGGGACGGACAACTTCCCCACCCGATACCTGGTGAACGATGCGTGCGTTCTCTCGGGCAAGCCGAACGTGTACGGGTCGATCTTCCGGTTTGAAGGACAGGCCACGGTGTTCGCCTACAAGGGCGGCCCGTGCTACCGCTGCCTCTATCCGGAACCGCCGCCTCCGGGCCTGGTGCCAAGCTGCGCTGAAGGCGGAGTGCTCGGGATTTTGCCGGGGACCATCGGCCTGGTGCAGGCGACGGAAGCGGTGAAGCTGATCCTGGGAATCGGTGAGCCGCTGGTTGGCCGTTTGATGCTCTATGACGCGCTGGCGATGAAGTTCCGCGAGTTGAAACTGCGGCGTAATCCCGAGTGCCCGGTGTGCGGCGATCATCCCACCATCAAAGAGTTGATCGACTACCATCAGTTCTGCGGCGTTCCGCAAGAGGCTTCAGCACCGGCGCCGGTGGCGGCGGCCTCGCCTTCCGAGATCGAACCGGCGGAAGTGAAGGCTCGGCTCGACCGAGGCGATTCGTTCGTCCTGGTGGATGTCCGCGAGCCTCACGAACATCAGATCTGCAACATCCCGCAGGCGCGCCTGATACCGCTCGGACTGCTGCCGAAGCGGCTTGACGAGCTCAATCGCGGCGACGAAATCGTGGTCCACTGCAAGAGCGGCATGCGCAGCGCAAAGGCGCAGGAGTTGCTGAAACAGTCAGGCTTCAAGCACGTGTTGAACATGAAGGGCGGCATTCTCGCGTGGAGCGATAAGGTTGACCCTACCATGCCAAAGTACTGAGTGATATGATCGCGTGTACTCATGATTCTCGATGTCAGCACGCGCGAACAAGACGGTCATACGATCGTGGCTTTGAAGGGCCGTCTCACGCTGGGCAACCTCCTGGTGACGACGGAGAACAAGCTTCGCTCGCTGGTTGAAGCGGGTCCGACAAAGCTGATTCTCGACGTCACTGAACTCGACTATATGGACAGCGCAGGCATCGGCATGATGATGATGTGCGCGGGCGGGTCGAATGCGAACGGCGGCCAGTTTGCCGTGGCCGGACCGAACGATCGCGTGAAGAAGATTCTTGAGATTGCAAGCATCGGCAAGGTGGTTACGATCTATCCGACACTGCAGGCTGCACTAGTGGCGTAGGCAATCCCGCCTTTGAAATTCTCGCGTGATGATTCACCGGGCCCGAACCGGCGCCGAGTCCGGGATTGGTAAGGATTGCCTCGGTGATGTAGCGCTTGGCGCGCGCCACCGCATGGGTTAACGCCGCTCCCTTCGCGAGTTCGGCCGTGATCGCCGCTGAGTATGTACATCCCGTTCCGTGGGTGTGGCGCGTGGGGATACGCTCGGCGCGAAGCTCATGAAATTTACCATCGGCGAGCAGGACGTCGACAGCCTTACCCTCGAGATGGCCGCCCTTGATCAGGACGTTTCTCGCACCCATCGAAACCAACTTTTCGGCGGCGCGCTTCATTGACTCGATATCCGTTACCGGCATGCCGCTGAGAGATTCCGCTTCCGGGAGATTCGGCGTGAGCAGCATGGCGCGGGGCAGCAATTCGTCGATCAGGGCGCGGCGGGCGTCATCGGCAATGAGCGGTGCGCCGTGCTTGCTGATCATCACGGGATCCACTACCAGCGGCGCGTCAAATGCCTCGCGGGCGATGGCACGAACGACAGCGGCATTGCCGAGGGCTCCGGTCTTGATGGCGACAGGCGGGATGTCTTCAAGCACGGCGCGCAATTGTTCGATCACCAACTCGGGAGAGAGAATCTCGACCCGATCGACACGCCGCGAATTCTGCACGGTGATGAGCGTGATCACCGCTTCGCCGTAAACACCAAACTGGTGAAATGTTTTGAGGTCGGCCTGGATGCCGGCGCCGCCGCTCGGGTCGGAACCGGCAATTGTGAGTGCGACCGGGATGGTGGAGGGCACGTGCCTCCATGCTACTACCTGGATTGGAGGCGCCGATCGAACTTTGCTTCTTGAGTGAGACTCTTGAGTGAGACTATGGTGCATACGCACGAAGGCGTTCACCGCCGAGTGTTTGAAAATTGGAAGCGAGGCGATCATGAAGCCGGACATTATCAGACGATACACTCACAATCCGATCCTCACGAAACATCAAATCCCTTACCCTGTCGAAACAGTCCACAATGCCGCGGTAGTGAAGCATGGCGACGAATACATCATGCTGTTCCGCTCGCACCTGCGGACGGGGCGCTCCATCATCGGGCTGGCGCGCAGCAGTGATGGGTTCGCCTTCACCGCTGACCCAGAGCCGTTTCTGACCCCTGCGCCCGAGGGCCCGTTTGCGGCCTACGAAGAGTTCGGCGTCGAGGATCCGCGCGTGACGACGATTGACGGAGAGCACGTCATTACGTACAGCGCGTACTCGCGAAACGGCGTTCGGATCGCGCTCGCCAAGACCAGGGATTTCATAAAGGTGGAACGCGTGTCGCTCATCACGGAGGCCGACTACCGGAATGTGGTGATCTTCCCTGAAAAATTTAACGGCTTGTATGCCCGGCTCGATCGCCCACATTCGGAGATCGCGCCGTGGTCCATCTGGATTTCCTATTCGCCCGATCTTCGATTTTGGGGCGAATCCCAGCTCATCATGAGACCCGTGCAATATCACTGGGACGAAATGAAGATCGGTCCAGGCGCCCCGCCGATCAAGACGGACCAAGGGTGGCTCTCGATCTATCACGGCGTTTTCGAAACGATGGACGGATCGGTTTATCGGCTGGGAGTCGCCCTGCATGACCTGCATGACCCGGCAAAGCTCATCGGCGTGGGCGACCAATGGATTCTGCAGCCGGAGGATCCATGGGAAATCACGGGGTACGTACACAACGTAGTCTTCACCTGCGGGGCCGTGGCGGAGCCCGACGGAACAGTGAAGATCTACTGGGGCGGCGCCGACACGGTTATGTGTATGGGCGAGGCGAATGTCTCCGACCTTGTCGAGTTGTGCTTACACCACAGCAGACCTGCAAAATGATCGTGACGGCGGGTGACGCAACGTTGTTAACCCTTGGCTGACGGTCGCAGGCGTGGAGGCTATCGGCCGTATAGGCGATCCCGCGGCGCGACGATGTCGGCGACGCTGGAGATCTTTCCGCCGCCGCAACCGATCCGCGTGTAGTCGCCTCGGATGCGTGTTGCGTAAAACATCAGCGTTGCCGGCTTCCGCAACGCTCAAGTGCAGTGCGTCTAAGGCGCCCATTAGCGCCCAAATTGACGGGCGAGGACCTGATGATCGTTCGTTTATCTCGCACGCGTTCGGGTTACGCGAGCGAAATCGGTTTGGGGAAGCGCGCGCCGGAGAACATTCCGCGCGTCAAACTGGCGCTTCGCGGGAAGGTGCGCATAACGATTCGATTGGATCAAGACCTGGTTGCGGAAAAGCCGAAGCGGAAGGAGACGCTGCGCCGCATTATGCGGGTTCGATGTGGGAGCGCGGGGTACAGTCGACTCAGCGCGCATCCATCGAATGAGCAAGAGGCCAGAGCCGAACTTTGGTGGCGCCGCGGACTTCGATGCCGAGACTCTCGGGACCCGGGAAGATCCGATCGGTGATGGTGGATTCTCCGCCGTTCGCGAACACCTCCACCGAAGACCGGTCGACGAAGACGCGAACGCGAACCGATGCCGAGTCGCGGACAGGTGCTTTCTGGACGCCGGCGAACGTGGGATCGAAGTTCACGTTGCCGGATTTCGTGCGGTCGAGAAACAGCTCGCCGTTTCGAAAGCCAAGCACCGTTTCCTCCCGCGGACCGCGGCGTAAAGCGATGGAAGCGCCAGGTGTGAGGGTGGCCTCGAGCTCGTACACCTCGCCCTGGAAGCGAGCCACGTCGCGGACTTCGGCGCCGCGCAATTGATTAACCTCGCGAATGGGCGCCTGGAGAACACGACCGCCCTTAATGCGTAGCTCGCGTGGAAGCGACTGCGCGGTGCGCCACGTGGAGGTGGGCTCGCGGCCGGCGTACTGCCAGTTACTCATCCAGCCCATCCATACGCGGCGGCCAGGCGTACCGTAGAACGAGATGGTCGCGTAAAGATCCCGGCCGTAGTCGATCCACAGCGGCTCGGTGTTGACTGCGCGGAAGCTCTTGCCGTCGAAGTCGCCGACGAAGTACTGTCCGCCGGAGCCGCCGGCGACACCGCCCGGATTCAGGTTCACCACCAGCACCCATTGGCCATCGAGCTCGAACAGATCGGGACACTCCCAGATGCCGCCAGTAGCGCCCGCCGGACCGAAGTCGCTCAGGAACTCCCACTTCATCAAGTCGCTCGATGAGTAGAATCGCACCTTGTGTTCGCGCGGCAAGGCGACGGTCATGATCCAACGGCCGCGATACCGGAAGACCTTCGGGTCGCGAAAATCTTTCTGCTGGATGTCGAGTACGGGGTTGCCCTTGAACTTTGTCCATGTGCGTCCACGATCGTCGCTGAAGGCGAGGTTCTGGGTCTGACGCTCGGCGGTGTGGCCGGTGTAGATTGCGACCATCCGGTTGCCGTCCGTGACCACGGACCCGGAGAAGATCATCACGCCGTTTTCCTCGGCGAGCGCGAGTGGCAGATGGCGCCAATGGAGCAGGTCGGGACTGACGGCGTGTCCCCAGCTCATATGTCCCCAGGAGTTGCCGAAGGGATTGTGCTGATAGAAGAGGTGGTACTCACCGCCGGAATAAACGAGGCCGTTGGGGTCGTTCATCCAATTCTTCTCGGGCGTGAAGTGGTAGGCAGGACGCCACGGGTCCGCTGCGGCAAGCAGGAGAAGAAGTTCGAGAAGCATGCTGCGGGGATCGTATCAACTTCTCAGAGTTTGGTGTTCGGGGCGGACTTCAACATCTGGCCGGTGAGGGGGGCTGCGGCCTGCTTGGCGGCGCTGCCGATTTTCTCACGGGGGCGCTTTCGTTGTGTCAATGGGTGAGGCGGGGACGGCGGTTCCAGCAGCGGCGGCCGACGGGGGTTTGGCTGTGGACGGTGTTGGCGCGGGCGTCGACGCCAGTGTCGTTGAGAGCTTCGCCAACTCGGCTTCGCGCTGAACGATTGTCGCCCATGCATCGGAGAAACTTGTCGGCTTTTCGGCAAGGGAGCTGAAGCGCGGACAGGGGTTCGCGCGCAGGCGAGGGCGCCCACCCCACACAGATAAACGATCTACTTCAGTTCGAGGCGGCTGGTTTTGACGGAGCCGGCGGAATTTGTCAGCTCTACTTCGACGGCGCCGATCTGCGAAGCATCTCCGGTAACCGGGAACGTGGCGCGCAGCAGGAACGAGCCGCCGACGCGGGAGATGGCGAAGTAGCGGCCGAAGTCGGCGGTGACGTCCACCGGGATGACGCCGGGCGGCACGAGCGTTCCGGCACGATCGTAGAATCGGAAGCCGAAGCGGCCGGCGCTGCGGGTGTTGTCGTAGCCAGTGATGCTGACGTCGAGATCGTTCACGCGGCGGAGTGCGCTGGACGTGTCGATGGAGACGGGCGCAGGCTCGACCGTGATGGTTTTCTGGAGGCTGTAGTCGCCGATCTGGAGCGTGAAGGTCAAGATGCCGGCCGTAGTTCCGGTCTGGAACGGAACCTCTTTGAGAGTGCCGAACACCGCCGTCGCATCGCCCTCGGTGACTTGCACCGTTAGCCGCCGCGATCCCGTGGCAGTGAACATGATTGCCGGATCGTCGGTGGTGTTTGGAACCGTCGGGCGGAAATCGAGAAAGAGCGATCCGGATCCCGAAGTCTCCGGAATTTCAGCGAACTGGACGGCCACCTTGGGTTGAGTGCCGCTGGTAGCCGGACCGCTGATGGTGATGTTGGCCGCCGGTAGCGGGGGTTCAAAGGCAGTCCCTTGAAGCGCGAAGCTCCGCTCGTCGATCTTGATGCTCCCAACATGTTGCCCGGAGGACTTCGGCTCGAAGCTGATTTGGAATTCGATGCTCGCCGCGGGAGCGAGGCCGGTCGGGAATGCGAGCACGGAAACGTTTTTGAAGGACAAGCCACTCACGCTGACGTTGTTGATTTGAAGCGGCGCGGAGGTCGTGTTGCTCAGGCGGAACGAGCGGACGATGGACCGTTTCTTCTGAACCCGTCCAAAATCGATAGGCGAGCCGGGGGTGACAAGCGGGGGCGGACCTTCGGGATTCAAGACGACGAGAGTCGGGGCGGCGGTACTGGTGGCGCGCAGGAGCCATGTACCGCCATTCACCACCAGCGACGCACTGTAGGAACCCGGCGCGGCGGGAGTGAAGGTGACGCGGAATTCGGCGAATGCGCCGGGGGCGACGATGTAGGGGAGAGTTGGACGGTCAGTGAGCGAGAACGCCGTGCCCTCAGCTCTCACGCTCTGCAATGAGATCGCGGCGTTGGTATTATTGCGGGCGCGGAACCTGGTCTCGGCGAAGTCGCCCATGGGCGTGTTACCGAGTTCAGTGAGACCCTTGAGGGGCGTCTCGGCGCCGTCCTTGAAGAGCACGATCTGAAGTTGTGCAAAAAGCCCGAGCGGAAGCAGGCCCAGCAGGATCAGCCGTCTCATTGGGACACCTCGGGTGTGAAGTACACTGCGAGATCCCTGAGGCGCACGGCCAGGTTTCGATCGCCCGCGCGAACCTGCACCCAGTCGCGATTCATCAGCGCCAGGCTTTGAACCGGCGCTCCGACATCGACGCTGGTATCGCCGAGAAGCAACTGGGAACCGCGTGCGATGAGGGGGCCGATTCCGGGAATCGCGATCGCGTTGCCGGCCTCGGCTTCGAGCATCGTATCGCTCTCAACGGCGCCGTCAGAGAGCCGCATTCGAATGTGATGCAGTCTCCCGTCGAGGCGAGTGTAGAGCACCAGTGAAGTGTCGGCGGTGAGCGCGATCACGTCGCCAAAACGGCTGGCGTCCACCGGAAGCCATTCGAGGGCGCCATTGGAGACGCGGGCAAGAGATTGATCGGCGGGAAAGTAAGCGTAGACAGTGGCGCCGCCGGCGTCGAACCCGAGGACCGCGCTGCCTGTGGGCACGTCGAACTCGGCGTCATTCACACGGAGGACAGTGTCGAACTTCAGCGCGGCGAGGCGACCGGACGAAGCGAAGG
>Ga0163150_10006772_pt1 | contig 13838 bp, 11 predicted proteins | sample OliLakLV19P2IB_FD_148628 | JGI IMG/M metagenome (GOLD analysis project Ga0163150, IMG submission 148628) | Freshwater microbial mat bacterial communities from Lake Vanda, McMurdo Dry Valleys, Antarctica - Oligotrophic Lake LV.19.P2.IB | ecosystem: Environmental > Aquatic > Freshwater > Lake >...
GAAAGTGATGGAGCGGTGGTATTTCGGGGAGAGCATTACGGCTTGCATACGCGTGTCTTTATAAATTCACTCGGACTCCCAACGTACGAAGCAAAAGAATTAGGACTTGTTGAAGCAAAAAAACAAAAGGGAGACTTTGATATTTCCATTACCGTAACCGCAAATGAGATAAGTGAATATTTTAAGGTGGTACGCACTGCCGCAGAAAAAGTATTTACTGACCTGGAGGGCAAAATGCTAGCACGATTTCATGGTTTTTTGCGGCTTACAACCGGTAAAATGTCCTCACGCAAAGGCAATGTGATTACCGGCGAATCTTTATTGATGGATCTCAAAGAGGCTGCAAAAGAAAAGATGCAGGGCAGGGAACTGGCTGATACAGAAAAGGTGGCTGAACAGGTCGCGGTAGCGGGCATTAAATATGCGGTACTTAAACAGGGGAGCGGCAAGGATATAATTTTTGATCCAGAGGAGTCTCTTTCTATAGAAGGCGATTCGGGGCCGTATGTGCAGTACGCACACACAAGAGCACTTTCTTTGGTGCGCGAGGCGGAGAAACAGGGGATTATCGCCGGACTGTCGGACAGCTCCGGAGAGATACTAAATATTAAACTTGCGACCCCTACTCCTCCGCTTCCCGACAGTCCGGCTCGGTCGACGCTCGAGCGACTCCTCATACATTTTCCTGACACCCTTGAGCGCGCTGCAAAAGAACTCGAACCGCACTACATAACGACAGGTATTACTGAACTCGCCTCTGCGTTTAACAGCTGGTATGCGAGCGAGCGGGTGATTGGTGGCACAAATCCACACTATGGCGTTTTGCTTGCGCAGGCGGTTGAAAAGACGCTTGGAAAAGGTCTGAAGGCGCTCGGCATCCCAGCGCCAGAAAAGATGTAAGTAGTGTATATATGCTTCGCCTATATAGTCAGCGCTCACTCGGAAGTAAAACGAGTTTTACTTCGCTCGTTCGCTAGACTATAGTCATCTGTATGTCCGACAAGGGTAAAAGCGAGACAGCCAAGCGCGAAGAAGAGGTAATTGCGTTTTGGAAAGAAGATAAGACTTTTGAAAAGTCGCTCCAGAAGCACGCGCCTAAGGGTGAGTTTATCTTCTATGACGGCCCGCCGTTTGCAACGGGGCTCCCTCATCATGGCTCGCTCCTTTCTTCAATCATTAAAGACGTGGTGCCGCGCTACAAAACCATGCGCGGATACAGAGTGCCGCGCCGCTGGGGGTGGGACTGCCACGGCCTGCCGATTGAAAGCTTGATTGAGAAGCGTCTTAACCTAAAGACTAAAAAAGATATTTTAGATATCGGTATCGATACGTTTAACGAAGCGGCCAGGGCTTCGGTGATGGAGTATGAACATGAGTGGGAGAAGTACGTTGACCGCATTGGCCGCTGGGTCGACTTTAAGAACTCCTACAAGACCATGGACAACTCATATATAGAGTCTGTCTGGTGGGCGTTAAAACAGCTGAACAACAAAAAACTCCTGTACGAAGGCAAAAAAGTATTGATGTATTGCCCGCACTGCGAAACTCCGCTTGCTAAGGCAGAGATCGCGATGGACAACACCTACAAAGACATTACCGAAGAGGCGGTAACGGCAAAGTTTAAGGTTAAACATCCGGAGAAATATGGACTTCCCAACAATTCATACTTGCTGGCATGGACGACAACGCCGTGGACCTTGCCGGGCAACGTGGCGCTTGCGGTGGGGAAGGATATTGAGTACGCCGCGGTGGAAGAAAACGGCGAGTATCTTATTTCTGCAACACCGGGCGGCATGTATTTTGGCAAAGACTTGGTGGGTATCGAGTATGAGCCCTTGTTTAACGTGCCAGCGCTCCACTCTAACAAGTCGTACAAAGTATATGCGGCAGACTTTGTAACCACCGAAGATGGTACCGGCATTGTGCACACCGCTGTGATGTACGGCGAAGACGACTTTGCTCTGGGGCAGAAAGAAGGTTTGCCTCAAGTGCAGCTCCTTACCGCTAACGGCCACTACAACGATCGCACGCCGGAGTTTATTCGTGGCGAATATATAAAGAAGGCAGAGAAAATAATCAAAGCAAAGCTTGAAGAGAGTGGGCTCTTGTTTAAACGCGAGATGCACACGCACTCCTACCCGCACTGCTACCGCTGTGGTACCGCGCTTATCTACAATGCAGTTGCTTCGTGGTTCATTAATATCCAAAAAGTGAAGAGCCGAATGTTAAAGCTGAACGAGCTCATCACGTGGGTACCTGCGCACTTAAAGCGCGGCCGCTTTAAACATATTTTGGATAACGCGCCCGACTGGACCATATCCCGTAATCGTTTTTGGGCGTCGCCTATGCCTATATGGAAGGAGAAGGGTGGCACGCGCGTGATGGTCGTGGGATCGCTCGAAGACGTACTCACTAAAGTTAAGCGCTCCGGCAACAAATACTTTGTCATGCGCCACGGCGAGGCAAAATTTAATGTGAAAGGTATGGACGACATGCATGGCGATCCTACTAATCATTTAACAGAAAAAGGGAAGCGGGATGCGCTTCACACTGCAGCACTTGAGTTAAAGAAGCAGAAAATCGACATCATTATTACTTCTCCATTTTTGCGTACTCGTGAGACTGCAGCGATAGTGCAAAAAGAGCTGGAGCTTCGAGATAGTGCGGTGATGGTTGATGAACGGTTACGCGAGGCATCCGAGTCTTCAGAGGTAGAGGTCCGCCGCCGGGTGGGCGAATTTATATTTGAAGTAGAGCGCCGTTATACCGGCAAGCATGTCCTCATTATTTCGCACGGGAACCCGCTTTGGGTGCTTCAGCAGACAGCTGTACGCGACCCATCAGAAGGTTTTTCTACGGAATATATGCTCCGTACAGCAGAGGTAAAAGAAATGTCTTTTGTGCCATTTCCTCATAATAAAAATTATGAGCTCGACTTGCATCGCCCGTATATAGATATGATGGTGCTTGTAGATGAAAAAGGTCGTCACTATGAGCGTATCCCCGAGGTGCTCGACTGCTGGGTAGAGTCTGGCGCGATGCCCTTTGCCTCGGTTGGGTATCCAAAAAATAAAGAGCTTATAAATCCAGAGCGTTTTTTTGGCCTGTGGCCTAAGGGCTATCCGGCAGACTTTATCGCCGAGTATATTGCGCAGACCCGTACATGGTTTTACTACATGCACGCAATAGGTGTGCTGCTGTTTAAGAAACATTCATTCCGTGCGGTTGTTTCAACCGGCACTATTCTTGCTTCTGATGGCTCAAAAATGAGCAAGAGTAAGGGTAACTATACTGACCCACTTTTGGTGATGGATCAATTTGGCGCCGACGCGCTTCGCCTCTACCTTATGGGGAGCGTTGTCATGAATGGCGAAGATTTTAACTTTAAAGACGAAGAGGTGCGCGAGTCGCACAACCGCGTTGTCGGTATTTTGTGGAACTCATATAAATTCTTCGAGCTCTACAAAGGCGAATATGATGGTAATACCAAGGCGGCGGCAAGCCCTCATGTGCTCGATCGCTGGGTGCTCGCACTCCTTGGGCAAACGATAGATACCGTGACAAAAGCAATGGATGCATACGACACACCAATAGCCGTGCGCACTTTGCGCACTTTTATAGAAGATTATTCAACGTGGTATGTACGCCGCTCACGCGATCGCGTTAAGGGCGATGATGAATCTGACAAACAGTTTGCGCTTGCAACGCAAAAGCATGTGCTTGGAACTGTTACAAAACTGCTTGCCCCAATTACGCCATTTATTGCCGAGAGCGTGTATCAGGGTGTAGAAGGCGAGAGGGAGAGTGTGCACTTAGCCGCATGGCCTGCGGCACACGCGGTAGACGCAGCACTGCTTGCAAACATGCAGACAATCCGTGAGCTTGCATCATTCGGCCTCCAGGCGCGCGAACAGGCGGGGATAAAAGTGCGTCAGCCGCTCGCTCGGCTTAAGGCAAAGTCGATTCCCCAGGATGTTGCGCTACTTGCGGTATTGGGTGAAGAACTCAATGTAAAAGAGATTGTTGAAGATGCGACGCTTGAGACCGCAGTCGTGCTCGACACTGAGCTTACAGCCGAATTGCGCGAAGAGGGGACACTGCGCACGCTTATACGGCGCGTGCAAGAGTGGCGCAAAGAGCAGGGCCTTACTATTGCCGATAGGCCGTCGTACACACTTGCGGTGTCTGCAGAAGAAAAAGCAGTTGCACAAAAATACAAAGACCAGATTGTAAAAGAAACTAATCTCAACGATCTCACTATCGCCGAGTAATATGTACAAGCTCTTTGTAAGCGACGGGATAGTGTTGGGGAAGAGGGGGTTTGGCGAGGCAAATTCCTTTACTTCTATCTTAACTAAAGAGTTTGGGCTTTTACGTGCAACTGCAAGAAGCGCCCGTGTGGAGCAGTCGAAGCTACGCTATGGGCTTGAGCCTTTAACCTGCGCACACTTTACGTTTGTGCGCGGGAAAGTCGAATGGAAGTTAACAGGCGTGCAAAATGTAGAGCGCCCTTTGGTTAAGGCTTCGCGCGAGGCGCGCGCAGTTGCGGGCAGGGTTTCAAAATTGTTGGTGCGGCTTATTCAAGGCGAAGAGCCGGTTATAGAACTTTTTACATCAGTGCAGGGTGGCTTTGTGGCACTGTCACGGGCGGGAAGTGAGCAGGAAGTGCGAAGTATCGAGTCGGTTTTAGTGCTCCGAATCTTGGCACACCTGGGTTACTTGCCGCATACGCCGGAACTCAAGCCCTTTATCGAGGCTGATTTCTTTTCTATCGAGCTTGCTGCAGAAGTGGAGAGATCTAAAGCTCTCCTTATGCGCGCTATCAATGAGTCGCTTTCTGCAACAGGGCTCTAACCAAAGTCGATTAGTTATGATTCTGTAAGGCCGTACATATGTCAGCGTCAGCAATGGTATACTTGCGACCATGGCTCGGGAGGAAAAGAGTGGCGTAGAACGTCTCAAACATAAGCTGTATGCGAGGGATCATAAGGCTGACGACACTGCAGAGCGCAGCGCACTTACGCCTTCTGGAGCTGATGCGCCAAGGGCGTGGAAGGATATTCAAGAGTCTCCGGAGGGTCCCATGGCTCCTCCTCCGGAAACGAATCCTTCGGCGCTACGTCCTCTAACAGAGGAGCCTAAACCGCGTATGTCATTTGCAGCCAAATTTTTACTTGGTTCGATGGGCTTTTTTGTGATTGCCGCAGGAGTTTCCTCCTACGTGTTTTTTGGCGGTGCCAACATTACATCGCCTCAGAATATCGATATCGAAGTAGTGGCACCCTCGCTCGTTGATGGCGGCAAAGAGGTGCAATTTGAAATAATCATCCGCAACCGCAATACTACCGACCTTGAGCTTGCCGACCTAGTTATCCGCTACCCAGAAGGTACCCGTAATGCTCAGGACCCAACTCAAGATTTAGTGCACGAGCGTCAAACTATCGGGGTGATTAAATCGGGAGAAGAAGTTAAACGCACAGCGCACGCCCTTCTTTATGGAGAAGAAGGGGAGCAGCAGGCGGTCAACGTCACACTTCAATACAGTGTAGCTAACTCAAACGCGGTGTTTGAGCGCGCCGGTCAGGCCCAGTTTCTTATAGGCTCTTCCCCAGTCTCTCTGTCGGTAGACTCGCCGCAAGAAGCCGTGTCAGGACAGCCTTTTACGCTCAATGTAACCGTGCGCTCTAATGCCATGACACCGGTTAATGATCTCGTTATTAAAGGTGAGTTTCCGTTCGGATTTTCGGTTTTATCGAGCGACCCTAAGGCCGATGCTGGCGGAGTATGGCGCCTCGGCACTTTAAACCCTGGCCAGTCCCGTTCCATACGCATGAGCGGCACGATCGAGGGAAGCGATGGCGATGAGCGCGTATTTCGTTTTATCGCAGGCGCTACGGACGATAATACCGACCCTACGGTTAAAGTGCCGTACATTACGATTCCAAAAAGTCTCACCGTTACGCGGCCGTTTATCGGCGGCACCATTGCGATAGGTGGCCAAAGCGGCAAAGCAATTACCCTGTCCCCAGGTGCTCGAATAAGCGGTACCGTGAAGTGGCAGAATAACTTTTCTGAACCGGTGACAAACGTTGAGCTCTCGTTGTACTTTAACGGGCCCGCCATTGAGCCAGGCTCTATCGAGGGCATAGACGGATTCTTTCAATCATCTAACAACAGCATCGTCTGGACGAAAGATGAAAGTTCCGAACTCGAATCAATAGCTCCGGGAAGCTCAGGCACATTCCAGTTTTCATTTAAGACAAAAGAGACTGGCGCTGGGGGAACACTCATTACTAACCCAGTTATTGACATGAATCTGTCGGTCCGCGCCGTGCGGCCGTCTTCCGGCGTGCCCGAAATAATAGATTCCGCAGCAACGGCGCGTGCAAGCGTTGCGTCGGCGCTCTCGCTTTCAACACAGGTACAGCATTTCTCCGGACCCTTTTCAAACAAAGGGCCGATGCCTCCGCAAGTGGAGCGGGCAACAACCTACAGCGTCATATGGACCGTTAAGAATTCTTCAAATGCTGTAGCAAACGGCGTGGTGAGCGCTACGCTTCCGCCGTATGTACGATTTGTGACTGCTCAAGAAGGGGGCGCTGTTACCCACAATCAGGGGAGCCGCACGGTTACCTGGAATTTGGGTGACATAAAAGCTGGTACCGGCTACACTACAGGTGCACGTTCGGTAGCGTTCCAAATTGAACTCACACCCAGTCTGTCTCAGCTTGGGGATGTGCCTGTCCTCGTAAATGCGGCAACCCTCTCGGGCCAGGACCGCTTTGCGCAGGTGCAGCTTGGTGCGCAGACCGAGGTGGCGACCACTAATTTGGTCGGAGACTCGGGTTTTCAGGATGGTATGGACATTGTGAAGCCAAAACAGTAGAAAGGATGGATATGGCAGAAGAAGGCTTGATGGAAAAAATTGTATCGCTCGCCAAACGGCGAGGCTTTGTATATCAAGGTTCGGAGATTTATGGCGGCCTTGCCGGCACCTGGGACTATGGGCCTTTGGGTGTGGCACTTAAGAAAAATATCGAGAATTTGTGGTGGAGGTACTTTGTTGACTCTCGAGACGATATGTATGGTATCGACTCTGCTATTTTGATGAATCCCAAGGTATGGGAGGCAAGCGGGCATGTCAGCGGGTTTTCCGACCCACTGGTGCAGTGCGAAAAATGTAAGCGCCGCTTCCGCGCCGATCATCTTGAAGATGTCTCTAAATGTCCGGAGTGTGGCGGCAAGCTTTCTGAACCGCGGCAGTTCAACATGATGTTTCGAACGACGGTGGGGTCGGTGGACGGCTCCGACACAACGGTCTATCTTCGTCCGGAAACCGCACAAGGTATGTTTGTAAACTTTAAGAACATTATCGACTCTTACCATCCGAAGCTTCCATTTGGTATCGCACAGATAGGCCGCAATTTCCGCAACGAGATTGCACCGAGAGACTTTGTGTTTCGTGTCCGTGAGCTTGAGATCATGGAGTTCGAGTATTTTATTGATGAAAAGACCTGGTCAGAGAAGTTTGAGTATTGGAGAGAACAGATGCTCGGGTGGTTTAAACTTCTGGGCTTTGGCGACGAAGACATTCGCGAAGTTGAAATAGGGGATGGCGACCGGGCTCATTACTCAAAACGCACGGTAGATTTTCACTTTAACTACCCGCACAAGTTCGATGAGATCGGAGGTCTTGCATACCGTACTGACTTTGACCTTAACAACCACATCAAACACAGTGGCGTCGATCTTTCGTATCTTGACCCTAATGACAACACAAGGTCTGTACCACACGTACTTGAGCCAACGTTCGGAGTCGGTCGTCACCTCCTTGCTGTTTTGGTAAAAGCTTATACTGAAGACGATCTCGGTGGCGAAAAAAGAGTGGTCCTTAAGTTCCCACCACATCTAGCCCCCATAAAAGCCGCGGTCTTTCCACTCCTTAAAAACAAGCCCGAACTTGTAGCAAAAGCACGCGAGGTATATACAGAGCTTAAAAAAGAGATTCCGCAGATTATGTGGGACGACAACGGCAACATCGGCAAGCGCTATCGCCGCCAGGACGAGATAGGCACGCCGTGGTGCATTACTATCGACTTTGACACGCTTGGCGAAAAACCAGAACTTAAAGACACGGTAACCTTGCGTGACCGCGACACAGGCGAGCAAAAGCGTGTTGCAGTGGCAGAACTTTCCAAACTCTTGACTGGAGCACTAAAAGTATAATATAGTTTTTCCGGCTGATAGGTTCGGCATCGCCGTATCCCAGAACAGCTCTGTTAAACCGAAGGAGACTGACCATGTCGCAAGGCATGCCCGGACTGCTGCCGCTCCGCGATGTACGCGGACAGGTGGACGACCTCTACACCAGAAAGATTGTTGGTGTGTCGGTAGCACCACGCAAAGGCGTACCACTCACCCTGCAGGCACTCCAAGGAGCGCTGCTGCATCAGCCGCATCCTCTGATATTCCATAGCGACAATGGCAAAGAGTATGTAGCAAAAATCTTTGTCGCTACGCTTGAACACAGCGGCACACTCATCTCCCACTCACACCCCGGCTTTCCATGGGAGAACGGCTACCAGGAGTCCTTCTATGACAAGTTCAAGGTGGATCTGGGTTGATCCTAGTCGCTTCAAGGGCTTGGGTGAGTTGGTGGCAGAGGTGTACCGCATCATCTGGGTCTACAACAACACGCGCATATACTCGGCGCTCAAAATGCCGCCCGCAGAGTTCGAAAAAACGCACCAATCCCCATTATCCACACTTCCACTCACTGTCTAACAAATGGGGTCCTTTACACTGCAAAGATTGGCGATGGCGAGATTATCGAAGTAAACGTATAACGGATACCATTGTCAGCTTGACAAATGTCAATATCGTGTAGCATACTATTTCCGAGTTCTTTGATATTCAACTTGCGTTTGCCATAGCAGAAAGCGGCTTATCTATAGGCCATTCTCTGCTATGGCAAATCCTCACGACGAGGGAGCCCGCTGGCACGCGACACAGTTCTAACGAACGCCGTCGCATACTGGAGAACAACGATGAGCAATGATTTGATGCTCGATGTTGGCCAAGCCAACGAGCTCAAGCTGGCGTTCCGCCGTGCGGGTTACAGCAACGACGACATCAAGCGGCTTTGCGAGGGCAACGTCCTCGCCGATGTCCGCCGTGTCCTCCTCGTCCACGCCTCCATCACGGTGGTCTCGCACATCATCGACTGCGACGCGCAACCCTTCACTCCCGACGGCGGGTCCGTCGAAGAGCACCAGAAGGGCGGCACGTTCACGTGGGACGCTTCGCAGGTGGAACTCTACCTCGCGAGCGGCCAGAAGAACGGCAGAGTGCTCGAAGGCAACTTGCTCCGCAAGGAGATGGCGAAGAAGGTCCCCTTCAACGCCTGCGCCCTCGACTACCTGCTCGCCAATCCGCACCTCATCCCCGAGGAGTGGAAAGGCAAGTATGTCTTCTTCTGGGGAACGGTCTACCGCTACCGCGGTGGCTTCCTGTGCGTCCGCTACCTCTTTTGGTACGGCGGCAGGTGGTACTGGAGCCGCGGCTGGCTGGACGGCGGCTTCGGCGGCAACGACCCTGCTGCGTTGCGTGCAAGTTGAATTCGGTGCCCTGAACCTTGGGTCTCTTTGACCTTTGGTACTTTGCACTTTGACCCCGCGCTGGAAACGGCGCGGGGTTTTTGCTTTGATATAATCAAATACGGCAGTAGGTGAATACGCGGGCAATTACGGTTTCCCGCTACCGAGGCCAGTGCGCGTACGTCGAGAGCGTTCTCGATTACGGTTTGGAACGGAGTGGTGTACGAGGCGCTCTAAAAGTATGAAGATACTTGGTGTGGGATGCTATGCGAGTTTAGCTCGCGGATACGATACAACTCTCGAGAGTATTCAAGAGGTGGTGGCACGGACGGCACCCCATACGAACCGCAACCGCGATGGCAACCTGTACGTCCGCTACCTCTATTGGAACGACGACAGGTGGAACTGGAGCAACAACTGGCTGGACAACGACTTCAACGGCAACAACCCTGCTGCGTTGCGTGCAACTCTCTTCGCTTCTCACCCCGCTAACTGCGGGGTTGAGTTTTTGTGAGCTGGCCGTTCCAGCCGCCGAGCATCCTGCCTATCTCCTCTACCTTCAAGGAGAGCAGACCGTATTTGTTCGTGTCGATGGATTTCGTCTCCCAGAGCACCAACAAAAGAACCTTGAGCATGTCCGTCTTCCGTATTGCAAGCCGCACATATGGCTTCTTCTCTTCTCGCGTTAGGAAACTTGCAGCTGCTATAGTTTCCATAATCTCAATGAACAATGTATCAATACGCTGACCGAGTGAGTGCCTGTGGAGTTTGGGCAGGATTTGATAAAACTCGTACCACTGAAGGTACGCTGCTTTCACGCTCTGTAAAAGAGGCAAGAACTTCGGGGGGGGGGTTGATTATATGGCCATCAAACCGCTCATACCTACGAGGATATCATCTCTGTAGAAAATTTACTTGAAGCGTGGAAGGAGTTTGTAAAAGGTAAGAGGAATAAACAGGATGTGCAGGAGTTTCAGACGGATTTGATGCACAATATTATTGCTCTTCACCAAGAACTAAAAGAAAAGGCGTATGTGCATGGAGAATATCACCACTTCCGCATCTCCGACCCAAAGCCGCGCGACATCCACAAGGCGAGTGTGCGTGATCGTCTGCTTCATCACGCCATATACCGAAAGTTATATACATCTTTCGATCAAACATTCGTCTCGGATTCCTTTTCGTGCCGTATAGGGAAGGGTACGCATCGCGCTATGAACCGCTTCCGTGATTTTGCGCGCAAGGAATCATACAACCATACCAAAACGGTTTGGGTGTTGAAATGCGACGTGCGTAAGTTCTTTGCCACTATCGACCACAAGCGTCTTCTACGCATTCTCGAAGAGCGCATCCCTGACACGGACATTCTTTGGCTTCTCTCAAAAATCGTGAGCAGCTTCTACTCTAAAGTAGAGGGTGTCGGGCTTCCTCTCGGGAACCTCACGTCGCAACTCTTGGTGAATATCTACATGAACGAGTTTGACCAGTTTGTAAAGCACCAGCTCAAAACCAAGTACTACATCAGATACGCAGACGACTTCGTGATTCTTTCCTGCGACAAACAGTATCTAGAACAAATACTACGATATATCGTAGTATTCTTGAGTAAAAGTCTGAGGTTACAACTTCATCCAAACAAAGTATCTATCAAAACCTTTGCTTCAGGAATCGATTTTCTCGGCTGGGTGCATTTCCCCGACCACCGAGTGCTGCGGACTGCAACCAAGCGCAGAATGCTTAAGCGTTTGGCGAGCGCATCTTCAGAGGCAACGAGGCAGTCCTATCTTGGAGTGCTTGGCCATGGGAATGCGCGGCTTCTAACCCAACGCATCAAGGTGTAGAATGGGGGAGATGAAGAACATCTCCATCAGTATTTCCCCCGGTAGCATCATTGTAGGAATTCTCCTCATACTCGGGGTGGCAGTGCTATGGTATCTGCGCGACCTGGTTCTTATTCTTCTGACCGCAATTGTTATCGCCTCGGCTATGGAGCCGGCCGTGCACGCGCTTATGCGCCGCAAGGTGCCGCGTCTTGCCGCAGTGGTGTTTATGTACCTTCTGGTGGCGGGGTTCTTTTTCAGCATTATATTCTTTTTTGTCCCGCCGGTTCTTGAAGACGCTGCAGCCTTTTTCTCCACATTACCTGAAACAATTTCACAAATAGACGTAACACAAGTTACCGGGTTTTTGCCAGAAAATCTGGCAAATTCGCTCTCTATCTCCGAACTTCTGCGCGGTATATCAGACTCGCTCGCAAGTGCCTCGGGAGGCGCGCTCACTACGCTCTCGGTGTTCTTTGGCGGAGTCGCTTCATTTGTGCTTATTGTGGTGTTCTCCTTCTATTTTTCGGTGCAGGAGACAGGCGTCGATGACTTTTTACGCGTCATCACGCCCATTAAAGAGCAAAACTACGTGCTCCATCTCTGGAAGCGCAGCCAAGACAAGATAGGCAAGTGGATGCAGGGACAGCTGGTCCTGGGCGTTATTGTGGGCGTGTTGGTCTACTTAGGGCTCATGATTCTTGGCGTTCCATACGCGCTCCTCTTGGCCGTGCTGGCGGGCGTATTTGAGCTCATTCCGGTATTCGGCCCTATTCTCTCTGCAATACCTGCAATTGCAGTTTCGGTTACTCACGGCGGCGTAACCGAAGGGCTGTTGGTACTCGGCTTGTACGTAGTGGTGCAGCAATTTGAGGCGCATCTTATTTACCCCGTAGTGGTTAAAAAGGTCGTTGGAGTGCCTCCGCTTCTTGTTATTCTTTCGCTTATTGTGGGGTACCAGATAGCGGGTTTTCTGGGCGTGCTCCTCTCGGTGCCTATTGCAGGCGCGATACAGGAGTTTGTGTCAGATATTGACCGCGCAAAGACTCGCGCGCTCGCACATGCCCGCCTTGCTAAGAGCGAGGGGGAAGAGTAGGTTGAGGCAATGGCAGACAAGATTTTATTGCAAGGCGAAGCGAGAGAAAAGACTAAGTCTTTTCCGATCGAGCTACAGCAAAAAAAAGTTCATACTTTTTATCTTACGACCACGCTCCCATATGTAAACGCAGATCCCCATATCGGATTTGCGTTAGAAATTGTTCATGCCGATATTGTTGCACGCTACAGGCGTCTTATTGGAACGGAAGTTTTTTTTAGTACCGGCACGGACGAACATGGGCAGAAGATTTTTCAGAAAGCACACGAAGAAGGGAAGGACACCCAGGCGTACGTAGACCACTATGCGGGCCGGTTTAAGGCTCTTGAAGAGGTGCTCGAACTCTCATACGATTCATTTGTTCGCACGACAGATCCTCATCATATCGAAGCGGCCCAAGAACTGTGGCGCCGGTGCGAGCAAACAGGGGATATTTATAAAAAAACATACAAGGGGCTCTATTGCGTCGGCGACGAAGCGTTTATCAAAGAGAGCGAGCTGGTAGAGGGCAAATGTCCCAACCATCCGTCGATGGACCCCATCGAGCTTGAGGAAGAGAATTATTTCTTCAAATTATCGAACTATCAGCACAAAGTCGAAGAATATCTCTCCCATCCGGGAGTAGTGCTCCCCGAGTGGCGTAGACAGGAAGCGTTAGCTTTTGTTCAAAAGGGGCTCGAAGATTTTAGTATTTCTCGCGTTAAAGAAAAAATGCCCTGGGGCGTCCCGGTGCCGGGCGACGACACGCAGGTTATGTATGTATGGTTTGATGCGCTTACCAGCTATATTTCGACCTTAGGCTGGCCTTCTGCGGGGAAATTCGATGAATTCTGGCAGCATGGCACGGTTGTGCAGGTGGCGGGTAAAGATCAGGTGCGCTTCCAGTCGATTATGTGGCAGGCGATGCTCATGTCGGCGAGCATAAAAAATACAGACACGGTTGTGTATCACGGGTTCATCACGAGTGGCGGACAAAAAATGTCCAAGTCTTTGGGCAATGTCATCGACCCACTCGCGCTGGTGAACGAGTATGGCACTGACGCGGTGCGTTACTTTTTGGCGCGCCATGTTCACCCGTTTGAAGATAGCGACTTTACCATGGAGCGCTTTAAAGAAGCATATAATGCCGATCTTGCAAACGGCCTCGGTAACTTGGCGGGACGTATTTTGACTCTCGCACAAACGCATCTTGCGAAACCCGTTGAGGTGGCCTTTGTTCCGTATCCGCGCGAGTTTACCGAGGCGCTCGATAATTTTGAGATCAACCGCGCGGCAGAATATATAATGGGCCGTATTCAAGAACTCGACAAAAAAATTACTGAACAA
>Ga0163150_10006774_pt1 | contig 13832 bp, 14 predicted proteins | sample OliLakLV19P2IB_FD_148628 | JGI IMG/M metagenome (GOLD analysis project Ga0163150, IMG submission 148628) | Freshwater microbial mat bacterial communities from Lake Vanda, McMurdo Dry Valleys, Antarctica - Oligotrophic Lake LV.19.P2.IB | ecosystem: Environmental > Aquatic > Freshwater > Lake >...
GTATTAGGTCGGGGAGGCTTGAGTTTAGAGACGAGAAATTTGATGTTGAAGAATTAGTTATAGAAGTTATTGAAAGTTTTCAGGCAAGTAAAACTCACAAAATTGAGTATTCAGGCCATAGTATAAAAAAACTCAGAGGTGATAAAAATAGAGTTTCACAAGTATTAAATAATCTTATTTCAAACGCTATAAAATACTCGCCTCATGCACATAAAGTTGTTGTAAAACTTTCTCAAGATGATAAGTGTGTTACCGTAAGTGTTCAGGATTTTGGTATGGGTATACCGAAAGATAGTATTTCTAAAGTCTTTGAGTTATTTTATAGAGGAACAAATACTCAAACATCAATTTTTGGTATAGGATTGGGACTCTATATATCAGATATTATTGTACGGCATCACGGTGGAAAAATTTGGGTAGAAAGTAAAGTTGGTAAAGGCTCTACTTTTTACTTTAGCATTCCATTCAAACGTGGCAAAATAAGAAGTACAAGTGTCCCTATTTCATAACCTATGACAAAAGATAAAAGACTTGCACAAATTGCACAAGAAATTGAGCAGTGCGATATTTGTAAAATAGGTAAAAGTGGTAAATCAGTTCCTGGAGAAGGAAATTCAAATGCTGATATTGTTTTTATTGGTGAAGCACCAGGCAAACAAGAAGCTCTATCAGGAAGACCTTTTATCGGCCGTTCTGGAAAATTCTTACGTTCTCAAATTCAAGAAATCGGGCTTTTGGAAGAAGATATTTTTATTACAAGTCCGGTAAAATATTTGCCAGATCGTGGAACGCCAACACCGGTGGATATTGCACATGGTCGAATTCACCTCATGAAACAATTTGATGTAATTCAACCAAAATTTATAGTGCTTATGGGCAATGTTGCAGCGCAAGGTGTATTGGAAGAGAAAATTCCTGTTATGACGAGGCACGGAACAACGGTGGAAAAAGATGGAAAGAAATATTTCTTAACACTTCACCCAGCAGCAGCAATCAGATTTGTGAAATTTCGAAAACTCTTTCAGGAAGACTTTCAAGTATTGAAGCAATTCATAGTAAAGTCTTGAATGTATATCTATTTAGACTGATAATATAATTATGGGTGCGGAGGCAAAATTAGGATTATATATTTCTTCTCAATCAGAAGGATATCTCAGGAGCTTAGGTGCGGGAAATGGTCTGCTACTAAATCCTGAAGGAAATAATGCAATTAGTGCACAGGGCATTGAAGAAGTATCTCGCCCTCCCACAGCTGATGAAATTTCAAGACGACTTATATTAAAAGCGGCTATTGGGGGTTTTGTAACAGGTATGGGTCTCATTGCTTTGAGATCAGATAACATTCCGTTACAACCTGTAAAACCTAAGTTTGTTCGTTCTCGAGAAGGTCTACCACGTCCCATACCAGTCCACGAAATGCCTCTTCACAAGGATCGCGTTCAAGAAGTATAAATTTGTCAGGATTCCGTCAAGCCGGGTTGCGTCTGAGCGGTACAATTAAGTTATTGGTTTGTTTGACCAAGAATTTATATGGCATTAGCTGTCGAGGCACGATTGTCCGTACTACCGCAGGAGTTTAGAGCAAAAATTACTCCTTTCCCCCGTGGTCAAACCCGAGCAGAACCTATTTTATATCATTGTGCAGCTCCAGGTTCGCCCGATCAAAGATACATTCCGCTTATAAATGGTGGAAGAAGTGAATCTTTTATAACGGGTAATGCAACGGTTGAGAACACACAAAAAAATTTTGTTTTTGACACGCAACCTACTTCTCGTGAATCTGCATTAACAGGAGGCTTGCTCGTGCAGCCTGGTCAATTGTTGTATATTGGACAAGAGGGTCATGTGCAAGCAACACATATACTAGATGCAGATACCTACCTTCAAAAAGCGCCAGAAGAAGCTAATCCTTTTTCGCATACTGAGGTGTACATGGAAGGATACGGACCGGCTAAAGACGGCAAAGGTTTTTTTCATGAAAAAGGTTGGACAGGACAAGAGACCCGAGGTGTAGTCCGTAAAGAATATTTTGATGACGGGCGAATTGGTACAACATTGCTTGAAGGATTGCAGCTACAGGCAGCAATAAAGGATTTTAATTCTATAAAAGATCGTGAAGCAAATGAAAGAAGACGACTTGCATCTGGAAATGAAAGAATTATATTTATACAGGGCCAAGAATTTACTGAAAGCATGGCAGCAGACTAACCTATCTTCTCACAAAAAGAATCGCATTTGGAATTGCGCGTCCGGGACCTGCTTTATAACCACCACTCCATAGGGCAGTCGATCCTCCACTATCAAGATTTAATGCATCTTTAAGGCCGAGCGCTTTGAGTGCATATGCAACTTCTGCAACCGTTGCATTATGAACAACTCCAATATAGACGGTTGAGCCATTTGCTCCTACAAAACTTCTTGTTCCCTTACCGCCTTTTTTAGGATCACCGTCTCCTCCAAATGCGATATTTCCACCTGAGAGAAGAAGTGGTTGATTAGCTATAACTCCGTCAACTCCTGTATCTCGTCCCCAATCAGAAGATTTACCCATAAAACGTGCCCAGCCACTGCCAAAAGCTGCAACAGGAACAGTAGAATACACATTGTTATCGGAATTAAAATATTTTTTGTTTTTATTCATCAAGAGCGTATCAAAAGAATTGGTTTTACCCGCACACGTGGGGTATGAAGCAGGGCAAAAGTATGAGCCGTTGATTCCAGCAAAGGCACCATTTCGAGATACATAGTCAGAAAGCGCGAGAACTGGGCAGTTATCGCGACAATCACCTTCGGAGGCAGTGTCAACGAGTACTTTTGTTGACCCAAGATCTGCAGATATGACATCAACTAAGAATTCACCAATTTCTGTTGTGACTCGTTGTCTACTGTAGCCTGATCCAGGAGGGGCATTGTTGGTCGGAACATTTGCGGGTATTGAGAATGTTGCAGCTATTTTGGCCTCTTTTTCTGAAATAGATTTTTCAAGTGTCGTCAGCTCTGCTGAGGCAGAACCATAGTTTTTTTGAGCCAAAAGATTAAGAATACTTGCAAATTGTTTGTCTTCGGCCGTAGTGTCTTTGGTTTTGCCTTTTAATTCTTGGAGTTTTTCGTAAGCGGAAATAGATTTTTTATAGGTTGCGTTGATTTGGATAATTTCATCCTCCAACTTTTTGTTGATAACATACTGATCTTGAAGTTTGAGTGCTTTCAGTTCTGTATCTGATTTTGTGAGAGAATTTTCAATTGATTTGAGTTGGGTCATCAATTGATTTTTTTCTTGTTCTAATGAGTGATTGGTCTGGTAATACACAAAAACACTTCCAACTAACAGAAGTCCTAAAAGACCACTCAAAAGATAAGGCAGATACTTTCGAGATAATTTCATGCACCTTTGAGTGTAATAAATTACGTGCCATACTTCAAGCAAAACAAAACCCCCGATTGCTCGAGGGTTTTGTAAAATCTGAGTCAGTAAGCCAATAACCTTTTAATTATGGTTAGAGTAACTTACGCATTGACCTTGATTTTTGAAAGTTGGATTATTGAACGTTTTCCAACCATCTTTCTTACATTGATCCTTATTTGTTGGAGGCCCAACTAATACAGGCGGTGTAGCACCTGAACTTAAGGATAGGTTATCAACTAAGAAACCATTTCCTAAATTAGCCAACACTGCTACTCCACCTACGCGGAAAAGCAATGAGTCGACAGTGCGAGTCTGATTTCCTTCACAATATCTGAAGTAATCTTCCCAGCTTGTCCCTGTGTGCACAAGAGCGCCATCGATATAGATTTTGACGACATCATTACCTGCTCCGTCAACAAAGTCCATCACAAACTTAATTGTGTGTGGCTGTCTAGTTAAGGTTGCTATGTCCTTCTCAACAAAGTTATCACCATCTACACAGGTTCCTGCAGTTTCAACTGCGCCGTCCTGATAATCATCAAAGAACACATGAACACCGTCAGCTCGATCTTCAAATCTCAAGTAACTCATACGGGCTCCGTCTCCTCGATCTGGTGAAACCGACATGCTAAGTCCTGCTTGTAATGCTGGGAGGGCTGTTGCTAAGTCAAATTGAGCTTCAAAATGAGGCTGTCTTGTTCCGCCTGACATAGATCCATTCTCTGCTGAAGTCTCCCCAGCTTCATTTACAAGCGGCTTTGAGAATGTCTGATCGCCAAACGCACCTGAGGTCACAGCGTTTGAAATACGCAAAGTTTGACCGACAAAAGAAGGAATACTATACGTATTGGTTTCTACTTCTACATCATATGGTCCAGACTTAATCCAACCATCTTGACCATTAATATTTCCAGTGACGTAAGGTGGATATTCAAAATTTACAGCAATGCTATCTGCAAATGCTGGAATGATTGAGCTTGCTAGCATAATAACTCCCGCTGTTGTGCTTAGTATTATTTTTTTAATATTCATTTATTTTTCACCTCCTTTCAAATTGAAATTATTACGTAGTAAATGGCACTGAGAAGCGGAGCTAGATTTGTTCTGTAAGGTAGAATTCTGCTATGTATGTTTTTATCAAGAGTAGAAGTTTCATTGAATATAGTTAATATTTTTAATGTAAACTTTATATGTCTACTTTGTAATTCTTCAGTAAGAATAATTTGGTAATCTGGGTATTCAAAATAAAAGATTGGCAAAAGTGGCTTATAGTAGTATAATGACTGTCTAAGTTCCTATTGCTTTTTATACAGACTGACAATTACACTAAATTTATATGATCAATATTTATTTCAAAACAATTCGTGACAAGAAATTCAAAAAGGTAGATCAATTCCGTGTTGGATCATGGATCAATGTCGAGGATGCGACAGTTGAAGATCTTGAAAAAATTGCGGAGCTATCAGACCTTGAGTATTTTGACTTACAAGATAGTCTGGATAATTATGAGTTGCCTCGTATAGAACGACAAGATGATAAGACGCTTATTTTTATCAGAAATCCTGCCGAAAAATCAGAGCTATATACACAGGTTTTAACTATTGTTTTATCCAAAAAGTATTTGATTACAATCTCCCCTGGAAAGAATGAGATTATATCTTCTCTTCTTGAACAAAGTACCCAGCTTGCAACTACACAACAAGCAAAGCTTCTCATTAAGGTGTTACTCAAAATTGCACAGCGTTTTACTTCCAAAATTAAAGAGGCTCGGGGTAATGTATTGAGGCGCAAAAAGACATTGGGTGCGATTGACTCACGAGATATTGCAGAACTTTCTGAAAACGAAGAAATTTTGAGTCAATATATCTCAGCACTTGTCCCAATGACGAGTGTTATTGAAGCGTTGATTGCACGAAAAAGTGTTCACATGTATGAAGAGGACGAGGATCTACTCCAAGATTTGCAAGTTGCTATCAAGCAGTCTGCAGACAACTGTACGGTAAGCATTAAAAGTATTCGAAGCCTCAGAGACTCATATCAAGTTATCTTTACCAATGAATTGAATAAAACCATAAAAGTTCTCACAACGCTTACAATTTTTCTCACCATCCCCACAATTGTTGCAAGTCTTTTTGGTATGAATGTAGGCCTCCCTTTTGAGACAAATCCTTTGGGATTTGTATATATTCTAGGAATTATCGCAATAGGAATTCTTTTGGCACTTATTATTTTTGTGTATAAAAAGTGGTTGTAAGAGTAATTGTTAACTGGCTCCTCCTTGACGAATAGACCAAATTACTCCATAATAAGCCTGCAAATGGATCTTCAAAAAAAGGCAAATATTGTACGCGCACTCTGTCTACTCTCAACTTCGGAAGCTGGCTCCGGTCATCCAACTTCTTGTTTTTCCGCCGCTGATATTACAACAGTTCTTTTTGATAAATATTTTTCATACAACCTCAAGAATCCAAAGTATGTTAATAATGATCGTTTTATAATTTCCAAAGGCCATGTCGCGCCTCTCTACTATAGTCTTTTTGCACTTACTGGTGCTTTTCCTCGCAAGGATTTGTTGACGCTACGCAAATACAAAAGTCGACTTGAAGGTCATCCAACACCACAATTTGAGTATGCAGATGCGGCAACGGGCTCTCTCGGACAAGGACTCTCAATTGGTGCGGGTATCGCACTTCATGCAAAACGTGAGACGCTTCCCCATAAAACCTTTGTGTTACTGGGAGATGGGGAGCTAGCAGAAGGACAAAATTATGAAGCAGCCAATTTTGCTGTACTCAATAAATTAGATAACCTTATTGCAATTGCTGATATTAATGGACTTGGTCAGACTGGTAAGACCGCATACTTTGATAATACTGAGCACTATAAAAATGTATTTACTTCACTTGGTTTTGAGGTGCGTGTTATTGATGGGCACGACATGGACGCGATTGATGCCGCTTTTGTTGAAGCAAAAGCAAATACCAATGAAAAACCATTTATGATTGTTGCGGCAACAATAAAAGGAAAAGGTGTTTCATTTGTGGAAGGTCGGGAAGACTTTCACGGTAAAGCAATACCAAAAGACCAACTCAATGAAGCTCTTGCAGAACTTGGAGTCGATAACAAGATTTTGGATAGCAATGATTCGATTTTCCGATTCAAAAATCCTGCTATCATGCAGCACTCATCAAATTCCAACGAATCAAGAATCGATGTCGTCTATCCAAAAGGTGAAGAGCATGCAACACGCGAAATTTTTGGAGAAATTTTGGCAAAAATAGGACTCAATTCCTCTATATATGCATTAGACGGAGATGTTGGTAATTCTACATTTACTGAAAAATTTGGCGAAGCATTTCCTCAACGATTTGTACAATGTTATATTGCAGAACAAAATATGGTTGGGGTTGCGAATGGGCTTTCTATTATGGGTAAAAAACCATTTGTTGCAACATTTGGAGCGTTTTTTACACGTTCCTATGATCAGATACGAATGGCCGCAATAGGCAGAGCCAATATTGCGTTTGTTGGGTCTCATGCCGGAGTATCGATTGGTGAGGATGGACCATCTCAAATGGCATTGGAAGATTTTGCGATGTTTGTGGCTATTCCAAATTCAGTTATTTTGCATCCTTCGGATGCAGTATCGACAACCCAACTTGTGCCAAAAATTGCACAACACAAAGGTATTTCGTATCTTCGTACACTACGTCCCAAAACTAAAGTCTTGTATGACCCATCTGAAGATTTTAGTATAGGTGGATCAAAAGTATTGCGTTCATCTGAAAAAGATGTGTGTGTAGTTGTCGGGTGTGGTATTACTGTTCACGAAGCACTTGCTGCGTATGATACATTACAAAAAAAAGGAATATCGATTGCGGTTATTGATGCATATTCTATAAAGCCACTCGATGTGGATACCATTAGATCTACAGTAAATACGACACAGCAAAAGACAATTATTACTGTTGAAGATCATTATGCAGGCGGTGGATTAGGAGATATGGTTGCATCAGAACTCACGGGGGTGATCGTCAAAAAATTAGCGGTAGGCGATATACCATTCTCAGCAGATGCAAAATCACTTCTTTCGCATTTTAAAATAGATGCTCATGCAATTGTTGAAGCAGTGAAAGGTCTATAAGCGTATGGGTAGACGACGAAGAATCATTGAAGAAGAACCTGATGAGATAGTTGAGGAGCGATGGGACTTTAAAAAAGTTTTGATTGGGTTTGCAACTATAGCACTTGCTGGGTTTGGTGTGTACTATTATCTATCAACTCAACTCACTCCTGAAAAAACAGCACAAGTACTCGGTACATTTATCCAAAATGATCCAACATATGAAAAGCAAAAACAACGACTTATTGATGCATCACAAAAAGATGCTGCAAAGCTTCTTGAGAAAGTAAAAGGGGACGTTGCAAAAATTACTGCAGACAACGTGGGTGCATCAACTGATGACATTGAAGGAATTATCTCAAATCTCCAAGCCCTCCAAGGAAAGACCAAAGAACCAGCGGATGTAGTGTGCGACTATATTTGTAAGAAATAAATTGTTAAGTCTCCTTGATTCTTGATTGTGCTAAGCTCTATTATAAGAACGTGAAACAATTTAAGAAGTTTTTCAAAAATTTAGGGCCGGGATTTATCACTGGGGCATCTGATGATGATCCATCAGGGATTGCGACCTATTCCCAGACCGGTGCTATTTTTGGATATAACCAGCTCTGGACTGCAATTTTTTCTTTTCCTCTCATGACTGTTATTCAGGAAATGTGTGGTCGAATAGGACTCGTTACTGGAAAAGGTCTTGCAGGAGTTATTAAGCATCACTATTCAAAGCCTATACTTTATTTTTCAGTATTTCTTCTTTTTACTGCTAATACTATCAATATAGGTGCAGATTTAGGCGCTATGGCTCAGGCTGCACAACTATTAATTCCAATTCCTTTCACTCTATTGTTACTTGCCTTCACTGGTATCACTTTAATTCTGCAGGTATTTATTCCCTATAGAATTTATGCACGAGTTCTTAAATATTTGACGTTTTCATTATTTGCATACATTATTACAGTATTTGTAGTTCGACAGAATTGGGCAGATATTGCCTATTCAACCTTTGTGCCGACAATCACTTTTTCAAAAGAATATTTGATGAATATAATTGCAATTCTTGGAACAACAATTTCACCATATTTATTTTTTTGGCAAGCAGGAGAAGAGGTTGAAGAAGAAGTTGCACAAAAAAAGCTTCGTATGATGGGTGCGGGAATACCAAAAGTTGGCGATCATGATATCGTACAGATGCGACTCGATACGGTGATTGGAATGTTTTTTTCAAATCTCGTAATGTTTTTTATCATCACAACAACTGCATCCACCCTTCACAATAATGGAATAACAAAAATTGAGACTGCAGCGCAGGCGGCAGAAGCATTGCGTCCATTTGCGGGCGACTTTGCATTTTTGCTTTTTGCACTTGGGATTGTTGGTACAGGCTTTTTGGCAGTTCCGGTACTTGCGGGTTCTGCATCCTATGCTTTGAGTGAGACTTTTGGTTGGAAGGAAGGCTTATATCGCAAAGCGTCAAAAGCGATAGGATTTTATAGTGTGATTGTTATAGCAACTCTCATTGGACTTCTGATCAATTTCACGCCTGTTGAGCCGTTTGCAATGCTTTACTACACGGCAATTATAAATGGTATTTGCGCACCGATTTTGATTTTTATCATTCTGGCGATTGCCAACAACTCAAAAATTATGAAAAAAAGAACCAATGGAGCATTTTCGAATATCGTTGGTTATGCTACTGGAATTATTATGAGTATCCTGGCACTGGTTCTGCTCGGATCTTTTATACTAGGGTATTAAGAGGTTGAATATTGGCATTTTTAGTCTACAATACATCCATATCCTGTCATTCTGGGGAGTATTATACGTACGACGACGCCAGAATCTTCCCAGAATAATTTGATTTGTATAGATCCTGGACAAGCCAGGATGACAAAGGTAAAATTATAGAAATGGATGAACTTAAAATAAAAGCACAACAGTTGTTCGATCAACTGAAAATTGAGGAAAAGCGGAAACAAATTCGGACAATCGAAGCAGAAATTACCCATCCAAATTTTTGGAATGACAACGTATCTGCATCAGGCAAAATGAAGGAGCTTGCAAGACTTCAAAAGCAGCTCGAAGATGCAGAGATGCTCGAGCTTTTGATTCATGATGGAACCGAGGAAGAGTTGAAAAAGCTCATGGATGAGATGGAAGTATATCTTTATCTTTCAGGGCCCTATGACCGCGGGTGTGCAATTGTTTCAATTCATGCAGGACAAGGAGGGGCAGACGCTATGGATTGGGCACACATTTTATACAGGATGTATACCCGACTTTTTGAACGCCGAGGTTGGAAGTACGAAGTACTTGATGAGACACGAGGCGAAGAAGCAGGTATTAAAGTCGTCAACATTGCAGTTGAAGGAGAATTTGTGTACGGATATCTTCGTGGTGAGCGTGGAGTGCATCGCTTAGTGCGGCTTTCACCTTTTAACTCTGACAAGCTGCGACATACATCATTTGCCCTGGTGGATGTTCTTCCACAGATTGAAAAAATTGAAGGCATAGAGCTCAAAGATGATGATTTGGAATGGGATTTTTACCATGCCTCAAGTCACGGTGGTCAAAATGTCCAAAAGGTGGCAACTGCGGTGCGTGTAACTCACAAGCCTAGCGGTATCGTGGTTACCTGTCAGACAGAGCGGTCTCAAGGTCAAAATCGTGAGAATGCACTCAAACTTTTGAAAGCAAAGCTTTGGGCAAAGTATCAAGAAGAACAGAAAGAAGAAGAAAAAATAATGCGCGGTGCGTATCGTGCTCCATCCTGGGGAAATCAAATTCGGTCATATGTTCTGCATCCTTATCAGATGGTCAAAGATCTAAGAACTGGAGTTGAGACAAGCAATACCCAGGGAGTACTTGATGGGGAGCTAGACGAATTTATTGATGCCGAAGTAAAATTAGAATAAAACGCTCAAAAACAAAGCTTTTAGTGTTGTAAAGTTATCTCAAATATGTTTTACTTATAGAGGTATGGAAGGTAAAAGCGCTCAAGTAAATCAGCCAAAACTCGTAAGAAATTTTTCCTCAGAACCTACTTCTTCAAGTGTGTTGAATGGAAAGACGATGTTTCTTTTTTTGGCTCTTCTCGTACTAGGTATTAGTACCGGATATTTCCTGTCTACCAATGGTCCCGCGTCTCCCGGGTCAATCAAACAAATAGCATCTGATGGTTCCACCTCTGTCAACAAAGGTGACACAGTAGGAAGTGAGGATACTGAGACATTTTCTGATGATGTAGAAGGGGTAGTAAAAGAGGGCGGAATAGAGGGTGAAGGAGAGTATCATCTTGAGCGTCCTGGAGGCGAGTCTCAATTTGTGTATATGACCTCATCAATTGTTGATCTCTCTCAATTTGAAGGTAAAAAAGTAAAAGTGTGGGGTAAAACCTACGAAGGCGAAAAAGCAGGCTGGCTCATGGATGTAGGTCGAGTACAGCTTCTGGAATAATGATTCAATTTGTAAATGTCTCCAAAAAATACGGACCCGATGTTACTGCTCTTGAGAACGTAAATTTTCAAATTGAGCGATCGGAGTTTGTTTTTCTCGTTGGTCCCACTGGTTCTGGCAAAACTACAATATTTCGTCTTCTCATGCGTGATCTCAAGCCCACAACAGGGTCGATCTTGGTAGATGACTGGGATCTGGGTAAGCTTCCAAAAAATAAAGTTCCACATCTGCGTCGAAAGGTGGGAGTTGTGTTTCAGGACTTAAAGCTTCTAATGGATCGCACCGTGAGTGAAAATATTATGCTCCCACTCCAGATTGCAGGTATTGCCGATACGGCTGCACGAAAAAAGGCGGAGGAGATATTGCTTGATGTGGGACTTGTTAACAAACAAAATAAATTCCCACTGCAGTTATCAGGTGGTGAGCGACAGCGAGTTGCAATTGCTCGTGCTCTTATTTTTGAGCCACAGCTTATTTTGGCTGATGAGCCAACAGGAAATTTAGATCTTGAAACATCTTTGCAAATTTTGGATTTACTTGAGAGCATCAATACCTTGCGGGGAACAACTATATTTATGGCAACTCACAATTCAGAAATTATTGATAGGACGCATAAAAGAGTCATTACTATGTTTAAGGGTAGTATAAAAGAGGACAAACAAGGAAAAGGCAAGTCTTCTGCTCATAGAAATACTGAAGAAAAATCTTCAGAGAACAAAGATTTGGAAGATAAAAAGGAATAATACTATGCACCTAAAAACAGTTGGAAAATATATAAGACGATCACCGTATCAATCTCTTGCGGCGGTTCTTATTATGATTTTAACGATGTTTATGATTTCGATTTTTTCGATTTTGACAATTTTATCGATTCGACTTATTGATTATTTTGAACAAAGCCCTCAATTGACGCTTTTCTTCAAAGAGGAGGCCAAAGTTGATCAAATCATGAATATTAAAGAGCAGTACGAATCAACAGGTAAAATTTCCTCAATAAAATATGTTTCAAAAGAGGATGCATTAAAAATTTATAATAAGCTTTTTGAGAAAGAAAACCCTATTTTGCTTGATCTCGTAACGTCTGATGTCCTCCCCGCATCCATTGAAATCCAAGCACAAAAAGCAGAGCATCTAGAAGAGTTGGCGGGCATGGTTGAGGGCAATGAGCTTATTGATAGTATTGCATATCAAAAAGATATTATCGATACATTTATTTCATGGGTAAATGTATTCAAAACGATAGGTATAGCAGTTATTGGAGTACTCGTTGTAACGGCAATTTTGGTTATTTTGTCAATTATTGCATTTAAAATAGTTGTTAGGCGGGACGAGATTGAAATTATGAAACTTATTGGTGCTACCAATTGGTTTGTCAGAACACCATTTATATTTGAAGGAATGTTTTATGGTTTTGTGGGCGCAATAGTAGGATGGTTCTTGTCACTTGGTATATTGTTTTATGCAACGCCCTTTATCCAATCATCTCTTAAGGGTATTCCTATTTTTCCAATTCCCACTATTCTTCTTGCAGAAGTACTTGTGGGGCAAATTATTCTTGCGTGTATATTGGGCGCGTTTGCAAGTTTCTTGGCAGTGCTTCGGTATTTGAAATGAGGTTTAAAAATGTCTTCTATCTGTATGCATCTTTTATAATAGTCTTTTTTTTACAGGCTATGCCTGTTGCTGCTCAAACTCCATCAGTTACTTTGACTCCGACGGCTGCTCCTGTGGATGAAGGCAAATTAAAAGATCTTCAAAATAAAATAAAAGAATACGAAGGGAAAATAACAGAACTCCAAGGCACAAAAAAAACTCTTTCTTCGCAAATTTCTATCATGAATACGCAGATCAATCTTTCTGAGGCAAAGATGACAAATACTCAGGCAAAAATTGTTGATCTCGGAGAAGACATTGGAGTGACAAAGACAAAGATAGGAACATTGGATGAGAATATAGGAAATTCTTCTGAAGTGTTGGTCGAGCGAATTCGCAGTTCCTATAAGGCTGGCCGTGTGAGTTCTTGGAATATATTTGCATCTGCTCATTCGGTAGGAAATTTCTTCACCAAGTTGAAGTATGTTCGCCTTGTGCAAATTGCAGACAAAAAAACAATTTATGCTGCTGAACAAGCCAAAAATGACTATGCAAAGCAGCAAGCTCTCTTGCAAGAAAAACAAAAAGAAGAGGAGTCGTTAAGACAGACTTTGGGAGCATACACTGAAAAAGTACAAGAGGACAAAAAAGCAAAACAATCACTTCTCGGTGCAACGCAAAATGATGAAAGCAAATATCAAAAACTCTTGCAGGATGCAAAATCACAGATTAGTGCATTCAAGTCATTTTCATCATCTATGTCTGGTGGAAGTGTTTCGATTCTGCCGGCGCAGGCTTCTCCTGATGGGTGGTACTATAACCAGAGGGATGAACGGTGGGGAAAAAATAGAATTGGAAATTCCTCTGAACAAATTTGGGATGTCGGATGTCTATTGACCTCTGCTGCCATGGTAATGAAACAAAAAGGAGTAAATATTACGCCGGCTGAAGTCGCTGCTTCATCTTCGTACTTTTTTTCAGATACTGCATATTTTCTCATCCCTTGGGCTGGTGGTAAGTTTCAGTCTGTATGGCAAAGAGATTTAGGGGCAATTGATAGTCGACTTGCAAATAATGATCCCGTTATTGTAGGAGTCCGTGCAGGGCCGTATGGGCAACATTTTATTGTTCTCAAAAGTGGATCAAATGGAGACTATATTATGAATGATCCTTGGGAAGGTGCAAATTTAAAATTTACTGATTTTTATTCTACCTCTCAAATTTTTCAGTACGGATACTATAAAGGATAGTGTAAATAAT
>Ga0163150_10006777_pt1 | contig 13829 bp, 11 predicted proteins | sample OliLakLV19P2IB_FD_148628 | JGI IMG/M metagenome (GOLD analysis project Ga0163150, IMG submission 148628) | Freshwater microbial mat bacterial communities from Lake Vanda, McMurdo Dry Valleys, Antarctica - Oligotrophic Lake LV.19.P2.IB | ecosystem: Environmental > Aquatic > Freshwater > Lake >...
GTCCAAGGTCGCTAACTCCAACCGCTCCCGGAGCGCCAGTTCGAGGTACGCCGCATCATAAACAGTCAACCCGTGTACCCGTGCCAGCCGCAGCACCTCATCCTCCACCGCCATTCGATCCTCACGGATCGGCAGCACCGCCAGTTCCTCCAGAAATCGCCGGGTATCCGCCTCGCTCAGACGCTTTCGCCGCTCGTTCACGATTAAGATGTTTCGAACCTCGAACCACCATAGGCTTGGCGCCACCGCTTCGTCTGTTCGCAACCGGTCCAGTGCCCGCACGGCAAGCGGATGATTCTCGTCTTCTAGCGCCCAAACCGCCGTCACCGAAGCGTCCAGAACAAACGGCATCCTAACGCCGGCCTTCGTCCCGCGCCGACAGCAACTCCTCGGCTGTGATTGGGCCGTTCCGCTTCTGCATCGCCCGAATTCGCCCGATGGCCGCCTCTATCGTTTCCCGCCTACGATCCACCTCCGGTATGAGCCGGGCGATCCTACGTCCGTGACGCGTGATGATCAGCGTCTCGCCACGCTCAACCTCGTCCAACAAACGTGGTAAATGAGTCTTAGCTTCCGAAGCCTGAATTTCGCGCATTTAGACTAGTCCTTACGACTAGTCTACACTCGCGCGGGGCAGCTCTCGCCAGTCGGCTCCGCCAACTCATCCACGCTGCCGGCGGGTATACGGCAAGTCACCGTCAGCGAGCTGTTGCCGGGAGCCATGATAAACACGGTAAACAACCACCCGCTCCGCCTCGCGTTCAACTCGAAAGATAATCCGATGCGAGAAAGTAGCCTCGGCGCTCACGAGACCCCATCCAACGGGAATGCACTTTGCGTGCTGGCAGGCCGGCGACGCCGGCGTTTTGTCAGGACCTCGCGGGTCGTAGAGCACCGCCGGCTTTCTCCTCCAGGGCCAATGGTACTTCCAGAATGACCAAGTGCAGGATGTGGAGAGTTACCAGGCGTGAGGATCACCGGTCCTCGCGTCTTCTTCAATCAGGCTCATGAAGTCGCTCGTCTTTCGTTTAAAATCCGTAAGTGGATAAATATCTGGACTAAAATTGACCAGGCGCACTCCGCATCTTAAAAGCATTCCTAACGATGTTTACCACGCCTTGAATACGCCTTGAATCCTCGTGTTCTTGGCGGCTTTGCGTCTTTGCGAGAAATTTGCATCCCAAACCCCAAATAGTTTGACCCTTAAAAAAATCGTTCACCAAAGATTCTAAACAGTATCTAGCCCATCCCTCACCCAACAATTAGGTGAACGCATGCTATGCTTCCGGCCTGGGAAGAAAACCATGACCAGCGGACCGCACAACTCGACATCACCCCTCACGAGCCACCCCGCCGCCTGGAACCCGCTCCACAAAAACGCAATTTTGCCAAACGAACGGAGATTGTCCCTTTGACACAGATCTGCATGAAATGTAGGACAGGTTACGTGTGGCAGGCGGGAGTGGCCGCGAAGTTCGATCCGCTCGGGGAATTTAATCCGCAAGGAGACTGTCGGAATGAAAAACTGGCCGAGCCCTTTGTCGGATTCCGAAATGCGGGTCAGTGGCGGGTGCCGACGCCAGTTTTGGCCCAGCAGGGCAATGTGAGCCGCCGCAGGAGGTTGGGATGGTTTGGTTTTGCGCCCCGGGGCCAGAAACAAAGCATCTTCGCTCCGATCAATGCAGGCGCCGGTGGCCAGATCGAAGACGCAGCTATGGTTCATCCTGGGGTTGAACGTCGCTTAGTACCCGTTCCACATATTGGTACGCCCCTTGTCCCGCAGACCGGCCGCTGCTAAGATCCGCTAAAGGGATAGCCGTTTCTGGATCTGACGACCAAGCATCCGACGCATCGACCGCGGGCTACACCAGTCGCCCGCGTAATCGCAGCTACTTGCGTACTAATGGCCGGAGCGGGATTCTGTTTGCCGAAGCCTGGAGAGATCCGGTTTCAGAAGCATGAGCTGGATCTTGGATCTAGTGAAGCTCTGACTATCGCGGACATTGACAAGGATGGGCGCCTGGACATCGTCTCGGGCGAGAATTGGTATCAAGCACCCTCTTGGACGAAGCACCGGTTCCGCGACTTGCAATACCTGAATAACGACCTGATAGATGACTTCAGTGATTTAGCGCTCGACGTTGACAAAGATGGCTACGTGGATATTGTGAGTTGCCTCGGGTCGGCGAGAAAACTGGTCTGGATGGAGAATCCGGGATCTCGCGGCGGTATCTGGAAAGAACACGTCGTCGAGGATGGCGGCTATGGAATCGAATTCGCGTTTCTCGCTGATTTGGATAACGACGGACGTCGGGAAGAGGTACTCCCGATGCTCGGTTGGAAATCAAGGGTGCCCGTTGCCTGGTATGAGCGGAAGGACCAGCGACTAGTTCGCCACATCATCGGATGGAAGAGCCACGACCACGGCATTGGATGGGGCGACGTGAACGGAGACGGCAGAAGCGATGTCCTCATCCCTCGCGGCTGGTATGAGGCGCCTATTAATCCGCGCCAGGGTGAATGGAAATTCCATCCCAGCTTTGAGCTGGGCAATGTCGGATTCATTCATGTGATTGACGTGAACGGCGACGGTATTAATGACATCGTCACCGCCAAAGCACACGACTACGGCATCTTCTGGATGGAGCAGGATGCCGACGGCGGTTGGACCCGCCACATGATCGACGACACGTGGGCCCAGGCCCATGCCACAACGCTGGTGGATGTGAACGGAGACGGACAACTGGATTTGCTCACAGGGAAGCGATATTTGGCGCACAACGGGAGGGACCCAGGGGATCGCGAGCCCCTGGGCATCTACTGGTATGAATATCGCAGATCCGAGAACTCCCGCGAGATACAGTGGGTTCGTCACGTGATCGACTACTCGACGCGGGCCGGCGGAGGTCTACAGATCCCTGCGTGGGATGCCGATGGCGATGGAGATTTGGATTTTGCCGTTGGCGGCAGAAGCGGTCTCTATCTATTCGAGAATCTGGGGAAACCCACAATAAGCAAGACCCGATAGTCACGTCCTCGAACTCCTCGGACTCGCTTCCCGTGCCATGCTCCCACTCGTCCGGTAAGGAGCCCCGAAGAAGTGGCTGTCGCCTACATAAGTTGTGCCCGGAAAAAGGCGACTACCTCGTCTTCGAGGCCGACAGCCTGAACGCTGTGCCCTGCTCCCGGCACCATCGTCAATGTGGACTCAACGCCGGCTCGTTGCAGCGCCTCGTGCAGCAGCTTGCTTTGACTCACCGGAACCAGGGTGTCGGCCTCGCCATGAGCGATGAAAAACGGCGGCGCGCTCTTTCCAATGAATGTGATCGGGTTTGCGCGCCGCAATGGCTCGCTGGTTTGACTGAATGGTCCCGGGATCAGATTCGACTCGGTCTGATTCTTGTGGCGTGCCCACACCTCAACGTCGGTTGGCCCGAAGAAGTCCACAACGGCTTGCACGGAACTGGATTGTTCCCGATTTCCCTGGCTGCCCTCCAGGTCTTCAACGCCGCTGCTCGTGCCCAGCAGGGCAGCAAGATGCCCACCGGCCGATGCACCCCAAACCCCAATGCGTTCGGCACGGTAACCGTACAAGCCGGCATGTCGGCGCAACCACCGGACTGCTGCCTTGCAGTCATGGATCTGAGCCGGGAAAGTCGCCTCTCCGGTCAGGCGGTAGTTGATGCTCGCCACGGCGAACCCGTGTCGTGTTAGTTGCAGCCCTGGAGTGCCCTCCTTGTCGCCGCCGTGCCATCCTCCACCGTGAATTGATACCACTAGTGGAGGCAACTCCGCGCCGATCCTTGGCATGTATAGATCCAGCAGTAGCGGTTTCGCACCGGGGGACGCGTATTCCAGATCGTGCTTCACCCAGGTTGAGAAACTCATGTTGGTTTCGCCCAAGGTTTGTACCGGCTTCGATGCCGGGATGATCTGATACGTTCGTCCCCGAGCCACTTGCAGCCGAATCACCGGATCTGCGCCACGGAATAGCGTCCGTCGCGTCTGTGCATCCATGACGGCACACTCGCTTGACCAGGGATTCGCGAAGACCAACTCCCGGTCGATCATTGGCTGGACAACCACGTAGTCTACCGCGCGTCCCCGCTTCTCGCCGGATACCAGAAATGCGCCGGGCACCCTCAAGGAATAAAATCGCGCCGCTGTTCTCGGCGGGATGCCTGGGAAGAATCGGAGGACTCCGCCGAACTCCTGCACCACCATGTCCGGCAGTACACGGCACATCCCCGGGCCATGATCGGCCTGCAGGACAGGCGTCTCCGGGAAAACTGTCAGCCCATTGGTTTGCTGTGCTTCAGACCATCGGGCGTTCCGAAACGCTTCGTCCACTTCACCCAGCCCGATCAACTCGCACACTCCATGACCACCGCACCATGCCTTGCCTGAGTTGGTGGCATGATTGTGGGATTTAATGTGGCGCCACGTGCGGCGCGCCTGTTCAAGAAACTCGGGAGGACCGTGAAATCGACTCACCACCTCGCCCGGGAAGATCAGGGGTAGGTGATAGTTATGCCAACCGTAGACCGGGTCGTGGTCGTCCCACGCCTTCCAATAGCCTTCATCCGTAACAGGTGGAGGCTGAAGGTTCTGTAAGCGATCAGTCCACAGCTTGCGCAGTTCCGCATCCACCCCGAGCGCCTGCGAAGCCTCGATCGCCTGGGCAAACGTCATTCGAAGAATCGCCTGCGAATACAGTGAATTGCGGCCCCACATATCGAAGGGCGGGGAGGCCTGCGGCTTGCGGCTCTCCGAGTAGGTCCGCGCCTCAAAGTGAAGAGTTGGCGTGAGGGTCCATTGGCCGCTGGCCGAATCCCGGACTAACAAGTCCGCGTAGAATAACGCTCCGTCCCGCAGAAGTGGATACGCTCTCTCGCGCAGAAATGTGATGTCTTGCGAGTATTGGTAGTACTTCCAAAACAGGCGAAGAATCCATCCTGTCCCGCATACGTCGACCATCAGCTGATTCGGGGGATTCAACTCATTTCCCGCGGGTGAGCCCATGTGCGGAAAACGCAGACCGCGCACGCCATAATATTCTCGGGCGATCTTCCGGGCGACGCCGGCAGTGCGGTAATAGTGCGTCAGGTAGGGCTCCATCCACTCCAGACGGTTGTTGGCAGCGAGCCCCCAGTAGACCGCTTGAATATTCCCATTGGAATGGTAGTCCGCGCACCAGCGCGGAAAGTCCTCGCCGCACCAGACTCCCTGAAGGCCCGGCGAACGCCGTCCAGGCTCAAGCATCGCGCCGCAAAGATAGAGCGACACGTAGTACCACTTTTCGACTTCCCGGTCGTCCACAGACGCCAGTCCTTGCCCCCAGTAACGCGTCCACCACTCGCGGTGCCGACTCTGGATAGCCGCAACTCCGGCGTTGCGCGCCGCGATCAGTCGAGCTCTGCTCTCGCCAACGGTGTCGCGATTATCCTGGGAACTCACGACGGTGGCAAACAATCGGATGCGCCGGTTGGCGCCGAGTTGCGCCTCGCCTCGGAGTGTCTTCGAAAACAACTCTGCCCGTTCGTCAACACCACCATCCACCAGGAACGCCAGCGTGTAGTGCCCGCCGGCCGCGAACCGCTGTGTCAGAAAATGGATGCCGTCCGCGGACGAGAACTCCGCCGGAGAATTGCCATCCGAGGGAGGCCGCGACAACTCCCATCCAATCGCCGGCGCGGGATCCTGAGCGCCGTAACGGTTGTTCATCGGCGCCGGCCCCGCCTGCGGTGTGGCGCCGCGATCAAAGTCGAGCATTACAACGTGGTGGGATCGCGAGATCAGCACTTCAACGCGGCGATCGAGATACTTCAACTCAACCACGCCATCCCGCAGTCGTACTCTCAACTCGGCTTTCTCCGGGCGGCGCCCGACATCGAGATGCAGCTTGATTTGCCCGCAAGTAGTGAGGTGCGGCAGTTGCAGCGTCTGGTTCCGTCGAAGTGCTGCTGCCTCCTGCGTAAGGGCCTGAAACCGCTGCCAGTCTCCACCTACGTAGCAATCGCGAAGCTCGCGAAAGTTGGAACCCGGAAAGACGCTGCGGTCGTCGTTCCTTTCATCCCAAACATCCGATTTAGCGAAGCTTAACGATAGATTGTCGGGTTCCCCAGAAATCAGCACCCCGAAATCGCCGTTTCCTAATGGGGCGCCTTCACGCCAGTTAGATGGCAATCGATTCCGCCACACCATGTCGTGAGGAGCAAGCAGATCGTCGAGATCCGGCTGGAAGCGCAAGTACGAGCGGGCTTCTTCATTATTCGATGGAGCCTGGGCGGCAAGAGCACTCTCGCCCAGACCTTCCATTGTCGCTATGAGGCTTGCGGTAAACGTACGGCGTTTCATGATAGTTAGACATGGCGCAAACTGCTCTCGACGATTCCCGCCGCATCCAAACTCGTATCCGCGAAGGCTCGGCGATAGACCTTGCCATGATAGGGTCCCGGCCGGATTCTCTTGGATAACTATAACCCCAATGATCCGAACTCGCCCTTCCAGGTAGTTTCCTTGCGGGAGTACACCGCGCGCGTACCGAGCACCGCGATGAGTGAGGTGAGGGCGGAACGCTCGGCCACATTCTCGGGCTGCCGGGAGATGATTCGATCCAGAAACTCCCTCATTGCGTCCTTCGTGATTTCGTATCGGGTATCGACACTTTCCACCTGCTTGGGGCCGCGCGTATGTACGAACCCCGATCGCGTTGTAGCGATAACGCCGTCCACTCCGGTGAACTCCTCACCTACGCGCCGATAGCCCGCCGGGCTCATTTGGTTGGCTTCCATCGTAACAATCAGTCCGTCCGGAAACTCGTACAGAACACTGAGGTGGTCAAGGATCTCCACCCACGTCCGGACACGCCGGCCCCCGCGTCCCACGGCCTGGACTGGCAGGCCTTGAAGAAACCAATGCAGTGAATCGATGATGTGGCTGTCCTGCTCGATCAGGATGTCGCCGGAAAGGTCCTTGTAGGCGTACCAATGGCGCAGCTTTCGAGTGGCCGCATCGGAGGAAGGGTAGCGCTTCCACCAGTCATCCTCCCCAAGGCCATTCATCGACATCCACCACCCGCGCGCACTTACGAGTTTGCCGATTCCGCCGCTTTCAACCCGCCGGAAGGCTTCCCGGTAGCCGGGGCTGTATCGCTGTTGATAACCCACGACGATGCAGCTTTGCTTGGGTGCGCGCCGCCCTGCTGCGATCACCTTCTCACAGCCCGCTAAATCCACGGCGGCCGGCTTCTCGCAGTAGACGTGTTTTCCCGCCTGAATAGCGGCCACGAGCATCCGCGCATGCTCAAAGGCCGGCGTGGCGATGATCACTACGTCCACAGGAGAAGCCAGGAGCTTTTCAAAGTCGCGATACAATTTCGGCTTATCGATGCCGATGGTCGCTTTAGCTCGTTCGAAGGCGTCATCGAACAGGTCGCATAGAGCCGTGACGCGAGCCCTCCCATCGGCCTGCGCCAAGCCCGCGTCGAAGGCGCCACGGCCCCCACACCCGATCAATCCGACGGTCAATTGGCTGTTCGCCTTTGTGCCGGCGATGACATGGGCTGGCAATATTGTGAATCCGGAAGCGAGTGTGGCAGCTCCGATGACCTCCCGGCGCCTGGGGGACCCCGTGTTCATCGAGTCGTACCTCTCCTTGATTCCAGGACAATCAGTCCCGCCAATTTCAATTCGGGAACCGTCACCTCAATGCCGGAGTTCGTTCGCCGCAATGCCAGTTCTACCGGGGCATCGCCCGATGTGGGAATCCACCGTGCGATGGGGTTCCCTTGCAAAACTCGATCCCATTCTGGATTTCCAGTGGTTCCGATTCGTACCCGAAGAGCCGCTCTCGGGTTGGCGCGATCATAGTTCAGCAAGTGAACCACGCCCAGGCCGTTTGTGAGAGTGAGGTTCCCCACCTGGAACCCGTTGCCGGCGATCAAAATGACCGATTCGCGACCCAACGCCTTGCCCAGCAACTCGCGGACGCTAGTCGAATTCTCCACCCAGGACCTTCCGTCAACCACGTGAATTTGAGCCTGCCGTCGGCCCCACGGCGTTGACGCTCGCTTGACAAAAAAACTGCTGTACGAACCAGTCCGCGAGGAGACGATCAGGCTGCCGCCTTTTTCGAGATACTGCGTGAAGAGTGCAACTTCCTCATCGCTCAAGCAGGTGGCTTCCGTCAGAATAATGGCTTTCGATTCCCGCACCAGCGTTTCCGCCCCCCGGGCCAAAACCAGTTCGTCGATCAGGATCGTTGCCGGAGTCCCGGCTACGAACAGTGCTTGAACTAGACGCTCCCATTCATACTTGCGTTTGAGGGAATCGGCGTGTGCCCTTGAAGTGTGGGAGTAGTAGACGGCTACGTCCGCCACCGGCCGCGCGTTCTGGTACAGGCTTTGGTTCTTCTCGACGAAACGAAGCCCCTTGCCAATCCCTCGCCACGCTGCCATTGTTGCGGGTTCCTTGCGGAACATGCGCGAGCCGAACGAGTACCCGGCGAGCATGGTGAAGTTCGCCTGAAAGCTGCCGGCCTCAGCCACCGTCAGTTCGTAATAGTCGGGCGGCTGTATCGTCCAGTAGTGGTAGGGCATCACGGTTGCCTGAAACGGCTTCTTGCCCCCGGACAGCGCTTGTCCCCATGCGTAAGCCGCCAGCGGCGTCTCGAGTTTGCCTTCGACAATCCGGGACCCTTGCGTGTTGGCGTCCTCGCTCCAGGTCATATCCGTTACCTGGTCGATATAACGAATCTGATGGCTGTTGGCGCTTAACGTCACCGCGGGATTGATACTCTTGGCGTGACGGTCAAGTTCGGCGAGCGCTCGCGCCACGGTGTAGCCGGAGTACTCCGTGAACAGCGCCCATATTGGATCGCTGCTGGCTTCGCCTGTCATGGCGCGCTCCTCGATGCCCGAGGGCGCCTGTGCTCCAGAGTGGGCGGGTGGCTCATGGGCATGGCCCAGTACACGCTGAGAGTACTCGCGAAATCCCTTCTTGCAGAACTGACAATAGCAGCGATTGAAGATGCTGTCGTAATGGATATCGTCCGCGCCGTCAGCAACAGCCATCGAAACCACACGTTTCAGATGCTCCAGTCTTCCGGGCTTATTCACGCACGCCATCAGCCGGACAGGAACATTCGCATAAGCCACCGGCGTGCCATCCGGACGTTCCTGGACCCAGCTCTTCGACTCGGGCTGCCGCAGAAACACGCTCCGGGTGAACAGGCTGGTGAGCGAAACGTATGCCGTGACTCTTATGCCGCGGACATGCGCCAGTTGGATCGCGTGACGCACTTGGCGGCGCTGCTCCTCTTCATCGTCGAGGGCAAAGCCAAGATGGTAGCTTAGCCAGACCCAGTTGTAGCCGGCGGCCCGGACCTCGTCCAACCGACGTTCGATGTCTTCGGTATAGAAGTTCACCAGTGACGGAGTGGCCTGGATGACGCCCACGAAGCCGGGTGTCTCGGTGTCAAAGAGATAATTCCAGCCTGATTCGAGCTGGCTTGCGGCAAACATCGGGCCACCATCGAAGCGGACTTGTCTTGCGATGCCTGGCTGCGCCCACTCGGGGCGCTTGAATGCCTTCTTGTAGCTGACCAGCCCCGCCAGAAAGTCGGGTTGCACACGGACGTCGCTCACCGGCATTTTCTGTGCCCATGCCGGCGTCAGCCACGCCTGTACCAGCGCGAGAACGAGAAGGGTAGATCGCATGTTTGCTCTTCACATTTATAGACCAGGCAGGCCGACGCGGAGACCGCTGTTCCACTCATTGGAACGCCGCCGCGACTCCTGGGTTCCGCGATGCTACATTACACTTATTGAAAAGTTCGAGAGGGAATCGTTCAATGAATCGGCATCCGGATTTTGACGCCTTGGTCGCTGAGCGTGCGCTGTTGTTGGGTTGTGCCATCGATAGCGGCGACGCTGCGGTCGCGGAGATGGCCGGTCTGCTCGGCTACGACATCGTATGGGCTGACCTTGAGCATTCCACCATCGACTATCGGGACGCGGAATGCTTTTGCCGGGGGGCGAGAGCCGGGGGCGCACTGCCGCTGCTCAGGGTGGGAGGATCCTCGCGGGAGCAAATCCTGCGGGCGCTGGAGTGCGGCGCGCGGATCGTGGTTGTCCCGATGGTTGAGTCGGCGGAGGTGGCTAGATCGATTGTGGAGAGTGGCAAGTTTCCACCGATCGGTCGCCGCGGCTTCAGTGGCAGCTCAATCGGCTTGTCCTATGGAATAGGGGATAAGCAGCATTCCGTGCGCTGGGCCAATCAGCAAACCAGCCTCTTTGTTCAGATCGAAACGCTGGAGGGCGTACGCAACTGCGATAGTATCCTCGCGGTACCCGGAATCGCGGGCGGCTTGGTCGGCCCCGCGGACCTGTCGTTCTCAAACGGCAAACCGCTTGACTTTAAGGACCCGGACTTGATACGTATGTTTCGCTCGTCGGTGCGTGCGATTCGCCAGCAAGGTAAGATCGCTGCCACCGCCACTGGAGACGCCGGCTTGATTGAGGCCGGATTGGAAGAAGGCCTCCAGATTGTGATCTGCGCTTCGGAAACCGCCGGACTCAGGACTTACCTGGAAAAGGTGCTCCAGGACGGTGGGCGTTGGGTTCAAAGCGCCGAACGCCAGAAGGACCACTGGCTGCAACTTGCCGGAGCCAGTTCGTCGAAATCCGGCAATTGTAGCGAATGAGGAGTGTTCGGGATGACGACAGACCGCACCGGAACTGAGCCGGGGTTGCCCAGGAAAGGCAAAGACGTGGGTTGCGTCACGAGCGCGCTCGAAGTGCTCTCCTGCTTCTCCCCGGCTAAGCCCGAATGGGGAGTCACGGAGATAGCGACGCACTTGGGCATGTTCAAGAGCGCGGTCCACCGCTTGCTTCGGACGTTGGAAATGGCCGGATATGTGGAAGCCACCGAGTCCCGCCGCTACCGTCTGGGAATTCGCGTCCTTGAACTGGGCAATATCTTTCGGTTGCAAACTGAGATCCTGAGCGCCGCCGACAACGCGCTGCACTGGCTTTCTGAGAAGACCGGCTTCACCGCCCACTTGTTCCAAATGGACGGCAGAGACTCACTCGAGCTACAGCGCTTTGGTACGCCGAAAGAGGCTCCCCCGCAGGAATCGCCGGTGTTGCGCCGCATGGCCCATTCCACCGCGGTTGGAAAAGTCCTGCTGGCGTCTAGCAACGAAATGAACATTGAAAACTACATCGGCTTCCGGAAGATGTTGCATCGCTATACGGCCCACACAATTCACAAGCCCGACCACCTGCGGGCCCATTTGCGCCAGGTCCGCGAGCAGGGCTATGCCACAAACATCCAGGAGTCGAGCCTTGGGAGAGTTTGCATCGGCGTGCCCGTGACTGACCGGAGCGGACGATTGATCGCTGCTCTGAGTATTTCCACCTCGCCAAACCGCGTTAGTGAGAACGGCCACGACGCCTATCTCCCGGTGCTCCAGGCCGCGGCGTCGCGGATCCGCGCCAATCTCCGGTAGCCGGTGCCATCGCAATGCGGATCCACCGGCGGGAATTCCTGTCGCGAATCCTGTCCGGAGTACCAGGCATGGCGGCCACGTCCGGTTGCGGCGACCTTTACTCCCTGCCGCCTGACCTGACGTTGCCCCCGATGAGCGACGGTCCACCACGCCCGGGGCGCAGGGTGCGGCATCAGTTGCCTGCCTACCGGAACACTGACATCCACCATTCGCTGTATCTTCCCGAACATTGGAACAAGCAGCACCGCTATCCCTTACTCGTCGAGTACGCAGGAAACGGAGGCTACCTGAACTCCTTTGGTGACCAATGCTCCGGCATGGTGGCTGACTCCGCGCTGGGGTACGGAATCGGGGCGGGGCGGCGGTTCCTCTGGCTCTGCCTTCCTTTTGTGGACGTCGCCAACCGACTCAACGCGATCACTTGGTGGGGTGATGTTTCAGCCACCGTAGCGTACTGCAAGGAGGCGGTGGAACGCGTATGCCGCGAGTTTCACGGCGATTCCGCGCGCGTGTTCCTTCTCGGCTTCTCGCGCGGCGCGATCGCTTGCAATTATATCGGCCTTCATGACGATTCCATCGCCGCTTTGTGGCGCGGCTTCGTTGCTCACAGTCACTATGACGGCGTCCGTACCTGGCCGTATCCTGGAAGCGGTCGCGAGTCTGCGCTGGAGCGGTTGCGACGCCTCAAGCGACGCCCGTCGTTTGTGACGCACGAGTGCTCCATCGAAAACACGCGATCCTACTTGCATGCCAGCGGCACGGAGGCGCCATTCGAGCTCGTCGCACTGCCATACCGAAATCACACCGATCGGTGGGTTTTGCGGGAGTTGCCGGAACGGCGCCTCTTGCGGCGCTGGGTCAACCGACTCTGCTAACCCACGATTTCTCCTACGGCTCCTTACGGGCCTTGCGCATCTGGGTGACAAACGTGGACGTGATCACTCGTGGCCGGGTGATCGCTGTGCCGGCCACAACGGCATGCGCTCCCATCTCGAGTGCCCGGCGGGCATGGCCTGGCGTCCAGACGCCGCCCTCCACAATCACGGGAGCGTCCAGGGTCCGCACCATCGCCTCCAGTAGATCCCAGTCCGGTTCGGTGGTCTGGCGTTGCGCGGTCCGGGGTGTGTAGCCTGAGAGCGTGGTGGCCACCGCGTCCGCACCGGCGTCCACCGCCAAGCGGGCCTCCTCCAACTCCCCGATATCCGCCAGCACCGGCACGTCGAATCGCTGCTTGACGGCTTTCACGAACCCGTCCCCCAGAAGCCCATTAGGGCGCCGCCGGGCGGTAGCGTCCAATGCCACTATCGCCGCTCCGGCCTCCAGGACCTCACAGACGTCGGGAAAGTCGCCAGTGATCAGCACCGTGCCGTCGTCAAAACGGCCCTTGGTCAGGCCTACCACCGGTAATGAAGTCGCTTTCGCGATCGCGCGAATGTTTTCCTTGCCTAACGCACGAATGCCGCCGGCGCCGCCCATTGCCGCAGCCTTTGCAAATAGAGAGATGAACTCAGGACGGTTGAAGGGATCGTCTCCCTCCGCCTGGCACGAGACGATCAACTGGCCTCTCAGGGTCTCCAGAATCGGATGCAATTTGCGCTCTCCCTTCAACTCAGAGGCAATGCAGTGTCCGGCTGATCCAAAGCGCGAATTGCGCGGTGATGTTCAAGCGCGGGGAGTACGGCCAGTCCGCCGACGTCTTTACAAAAGCCCAGTGCACAAACGAGCCATCCTGCTCTTGTAGTCCCACCAGGTAATCGCAGAGTCGGCATGCGGCTTCAAGGTGGGCCCGATCGCCAGTTTCGCGGTAGAGCGTGGCGCAGCCCCATGCGAGTTTGTGCGAGGCCGTGCTTTCGTATACTGCCGGATTCCCTTCGACGCCGAACCGAAACATTTCGACAGCGGCGTCCAGGTAGGCGCCATCGCGCGTCACGCGGTAAAGGTCGGTGAATGCTCCGATCATCATACCTGTCAGAAAGTGGTGCTGGTTCGGTTGATTCCGCCGGATAACGGCCGGCATGTTCGGCGACACCGGGGCCTGTGCGTCTGTCCGGAGTCCCCTCTCGGTATCCCAGATCGGGTAGAAGGCTTGTGACAGTTCGCGGTTGGCGCCAAAGACGTTCAGCAGCAGATGTCGCCCCATCCGCTCCGCTTCCGCGATGTGCCCGGTGGCCACCGCCGACTGGCAAGCGACGCAGGTAACGGCGGTGTTGACGATCCCTTTGCCGGTCTGCGCATCTTCCTCCCTGCCGAACATTCCGCCGCTTGCGGGATCCTGCAGGGCCAGCAGTTGGGGCATTGCCCGCAAGGAGATATCGAAC
>Ga0163150_10006780_pt1 | contig 13820 bp, 12 predicted proteins | sample OliLakLV19P2IB_FD_148628 | JGI IMG/M metagenome (GOLD analysis project Ga0163150, IMG submission 148628) | Freshwater microbial mat bacterial communities from Lake Vanda, McMurdo Dry Valleys, Antarctica - Oligotrophic Lake LV.19.P2.IB | ecosystem: Environmental > Aquatic > Freshwater > Lake >...
CTTGTATCGAGACCTGGGTCAACGCATCCGCTTAGAAAGACCAGGGTCGCACATACAACGAGCGTTGAACAACTGGGTGCAGTTTTCATGCGGCGGCACCTCGCTGCAGCGTCGACAGTTCGTCGGTCAACGCCAGACACTCGGCAAATCGCTGCGGTTCGAGATCCTGACCGCCAAAATACACATCTTCGAACGCAATCATCGTGGTGGAAAGCATTCGACCGAGACTGCTATAAGAGCGAACTTCGCGCAAATACTGCCGGTTGGTCTTGCCTTTGGTGAGGCGAATCAACTGATGCTTATCCAGCTCCAAAAGCTGATAGCTGTACAAATAGATGATCGCGCGGCGAAAATCCCCGGCCTCTGCCCTCTGCCGTGCCGCAGATAGAAAATTATCCATCGGCTTTTCCAGTTCAAACGGCAGGTCTTCCAACCGTGTGACGTGGGCCAGCTCTCCACTCTTTAGCGCAATGGTTTGCGAATCATTCACCTGACGATTGAGGTAGGCCCTGACCAACAAATAAAACAGAAACGCCAGCAGCAGCCCGATAATGATCCAAAAGAAAATATCAAGTCCATCCGCGCTGCCGCTAAAACTTGAAGACGACGATGGAGGGGGCGCTTGTGTCTTGACATCAATCCGACGGATCGTGTCCTTCTGCGAATCGTACCAGGGATACTCGGCCCAGGAATCAAGCGCGTTGGCCCCTTCCACGACCGCATCGTCGTTGTACCAAGCCAACGGCTGATCTGCTTTTAGCATGCGTGCTAAGCTCATGAGATGTGCCTCGCTAGTCGATCGGCTTCGGCACGCAGAATAATCTCTACTTCCCATCCTTCACGTCGGATGCGCAAATCCAGATAGCTAAGAAATCGCACCACCGAAAAATAGGCAGCCACTGTCCAAAGTGCAATCGGCCATAGCACCGTAAACATCCAATTGTCAAACACGTACTCGTGCTGCAAGAAACCGCGAACTCCCCACAGCGTCAACCAGACGCCGACAATCAGAATGCCACTAATCAGTGCCGCCGCCAGCAACCGACCAAACAGGTCACCGCTGGCCCGTGCGTGCAGCACCTTACTGCGGCGCCAGGTCGACAAACTTCCCGGCTTACTAGTTAGTGGGTTTCGTTCCAGCAGAATGGTTTCATTGAGGTATGGCCACATCGTGAACGGTATAAACCAAAGCAACATCCCCAGTGCCAACAGTGGAATCATTGGTTGTGCGACGACTCCCCACAGCAGTGCCTGCGGCATAAAGATGCCACGCAGCACAACCTGGTACCAGAACAATTGCGGCAACGATTGCACCGCCTGACGAAGGATGCGCGGATAGTCGAACTCGCTAGAAAACATCATCTGACCGAGATACAGCGTGGAAAACGTCGACGCCAGGGGCAACTCAAACAGCACTAGCATTACCATTCGCCAGCAGTAGAATTCGGCGTCGCCATCCTCGGCCAGCGGCAGATCGCTGAGGAGCCAGTAATTGAACAGCGCAAACGGAATCGCCCCTGCCAGCGTAGTCACCAGCAGCGGCATGGCGTGCGCGCGAACAACATGCAGCGCCAGATCCAGCAAATCCAGCAAATCGCGCTCGCGGATGACGATGGCGGTTTTATCCAGTTGCATCGGATTCTCCGCGCGGCATTCCTAGCACGACAAAATAGAACGTCAACGCCGCGCTGCAGGCGGCAGCGACAGTCGCTTTGATTGCATATGGTGCGCTCGACGGAGACAAAAACGCTTCAATCATTCCGGCGGCAACAAACAGAAACATCGCGGCCCCCATGGTTGGCATCGCTTCGTGCCCGGCGCGCTTCAGCGATTCAACCCTGCTTAGCCCACCGGTCGAAATCATCGAAAAACCAAGCCGCATTCCCGCCGCCGCCGAAAGTACAATGGCCGTCAATTCAAATGGTCCGTGTGCCGTGACGAAATGGAAGAAATTCTTCTGCTCGGGGACCGTGCTCATAAATCCGAAACTGGCCCCGAGATGCGCGGCATTGAAAATAGTGGCGAACAACCCTCCGATGCCAAACAACAGCCCGTACGAAAAACACTCCAGACCAATGCCCGTATTGTGCTTGACGTAAAAGCCGACCATGACGAGCGACGTTTCGGAATCGCGACCGTCGATCGGCTGCGAGAAACTGCTCTGCATTGCATTGCGTGTTTCATCCCCCAGTAGCTTCTTCGAGAACTCATCTGAATTCATTGCCAGGACCATCGAGGCAATAAAGATCCCCCAGAAGAGCAAAAAAGCCAGTCGCAGCGCAGGATCCGCATACAACCGTCGCGGCACCTTGTGGAACATTTCGTCCCACCACAGACTGAGGTCAAAACGCCGCGCGCGGTAAAGCTGGTTGTGAGCCCGGCCTACCAATTGATGCAGATAAGAAACCGTCGCCGGGGGCAGTTGATACGAGTCCGCCAGCGCCAAATCAGCACAGGCCGAGCGATAAAGCGCAGCAAACCGTGCTACAGCACCTGCTCCTAGCTTTCGCATGCTGCGGTGCTCAACGGCTGTGCAGAGCCGCTCCAGCTCTTGCCAGTTCTCACGTCGCTTTCGCAGTATTTCACTGACTTTTGCCACTTGCTACCCCGATAGTGCCAAAGGTGATACTGTGCCCGGACGCGCGGCCGTGCCGCGTGTTGCCCCGTTGGTTGAACCGTTCTCTGGATCCTCAAGATTGCTGACGAACGCGCGGTAGTATAACGCACAGAGCAGCGTATCGTAGTTAAGATTTGGATCCAATCGGTAATGCTGGCAGAGGGTCGCCCCCAGCCGTCGCACAATTTCGTGCCGCCGTTCGCGACTAAAAGCGACACGCCGTTCCACATACGCCGACAGAGCGCGGCTCAGGCTGCGATCGATTCGCAAATTGATCGGCAGTTGCGATGCCAATTGAATCGCAGCCGGCTCATTCATTTCAATCATGCCTATCCGGTGCGGGCGATCCTCCACCACAATCATCGTCCCGCACGCCAAGTCCCCCAGACGCTGAAAACGGCGATTGAACATGGGCACAATCAGCCCAACCTGAAACAATGGCACCGGCACCGGCATTCCATCAATTGGCAACGGAACCACCGGCATGCTATCTGCCGCGCGCAGAACATTACGCAAGATTCCCTGTAAGCCGTTGATCGGCTGGCCATCGTTGGACAGCACGCGAATCCGCATCAGTCGCTTGCCAGGGGTCTGACCGTTCCAGTACGTTTCAAACAGGCCGCCGTAGAACCAGGAAATCACAAACCAGCAGATCAGACCGATGGCCACTCCCAGGCCGCTTAGTCCACTCAGCGCCACCACGCCAATGAGAACTCCCAATAACACCAGTCGGATCGCAATGTCCAGAACGTACGCTGGCAAGCGACGGAACGGGCCGGCCACGCGATACTGAAACGCGATATTCTCGGGCGTCACAATCTCAATACTGTTGTCGAGCTGTCCCTGAAGCTTCTGCATCCGACGACCTGGGTTTAGTGGATAACCGCCCTCAATTATTCGCTAGACAGCGGACGGTCGCAACCCATTATGGCAAATCGCCGCTTTTTCACCGAGACACCGGTGGTTATGAGGCCGCAAACCTGTCGTACTGCGGTAACAACCGCTCAGACTGCCGGCAGGCGGAATAGTGTCCTGGCATTCTCGGTCGTAAGCTGCGCAAACTCCTCGATGGATTGCTGCCTTGCCTCGGCCAGGCAGTGAGCCGTGTGTATCACCCAGGCCGGCTCATTGCGTTTGCCGCGGTTTGGCTCGGGAGCCAGGTAGGGACAATCGGTCTCAATCAGGATTCGATCGGCCGGAATTGCGGCCGCGACAGCGCGCAGATCAGCGGACTTTTTGAAGGTCACCATGCCGGCAAAACTGATATGCAGGCCAAGCTGTACACACTGTTCTGCGCCAGCGGCGTCTCCAGTAAAGCTATGCATCACTCCGCGAATGGGGCCGCGCCGGCGCGCCTCGCTTAGCATGACAATGGCATCCTCCAGGCATTCGCGCGTATGAATGACCACCGGCAGATCCATTTGCTGAGACAGCCGCAGATGCCGATCAAAATAATCCTGTTGAACGGCAAACGGGGTACGATCCCAGTATTTGTCCAATCCGGTTTCGCCCAGTGCGACCACTTTGGGACTAGTGGCCAGAGCAACAATCGATTGCCAGTCGTCAGGGTCGGCCTCGGCAGCATCATTCGGGTGAATACCCACCGCTGCAAACACGGCTGGATATTTGGCTGCGATATTGACGACCGAACGACTATCCTTCGCGTCAGTCCCAATGGCGATGATTTGCTGCACGCCCGCTTGCTGTGCCCTGGCGATTAACTCCAGCAGATCGGATCGAAACCGCTCACTGTCCAGATGGGCATGCGTGTCGATCAATTGCATGAGCAACGGTCAATGAAACGAGGTGAGATTGAAATAGGGAATCACTGCGAGCGAGTGCGGCGAACAACAGTCGTTACACTAAGAGGCAGCCAACTGCGGGCCTGTCGTATCGGCGACTACTTTTTCCAGCAGTTCCAAATGACCACGCACATTGCCTTGGACCTCTTCCCCCAGCACGCGTGCCTCCGGATCACCCCGCAATTCGCCAACCAGCTTCTCAACCGTGCGCAGGTCGTTTCGCAGATATTGGACCACCTGACTCACCAAATAATCCAACGACAAGTCGTGCAGATCGGTGAACTCCATCGGAAACTCGCCAAAATTCACCGTGTAGCGCCGCCTGGATAAGTACTTGGAAATACGCTCGGTCGATATGCGGTAATCCGAAACCAGATTCGCCAGCGCCTGCCGAGCGGGCTCATCCGCCGGCCCAACCCATGGCGTTGCATCGGCCAGGTACATCGGCAGCGACCGATGCAATACGACCAGCAGTCGGTTCAGCGTCAGCAGTGAATCTGGGGCCTTGGCAGCCATGAATAGTCCGTAGGAGGAATCGACTAACTAAAAAGATTCTTGGTGGCCTCTTTAGCTAGAATGTTGAGCTCATTCCAGAACAGACCTAACACCAAAACCGGTAACGTCACCAGGACAATGTAGGCCCCTGCCGGCGAAATCATCGGAAATTGTCCCTGCACGCGATTGGTCGGTTCTGGATCCAGTGTCATCGTCTTGATGACGTTCAGATAATAGAACAAGCTCAAGGCGGTGTTCACACCTCCAACCACCAGCAAAACGATCATTGTGTGACGTGCCCAATCGACTTGGATCGCGTCAACCAACGAGGCAAATATCAGTAACTTACCGGCAAAACCGGCCAGCGGTGGCAGCCCCACCAGACTGAACAGGATCGTTGCAAAGCAAATGACCAGCCCAGGGGACTGACGCACCAGACCGGCATAGTCGGTGATTTGTTCCGTGCGAAACTGATTGCGCAAGAAGGCGACAATCGCGAACGCACCCAGATTCATGAATAAATACACTGCCACATAAAACGGTATCACCGCGTATGCAGCCTTGGCAGCAATATCATTCACGCCGGTCAGTGCAACGGCCGCAGCGACCGGCATCATCATGTAACCGGCATGTGCAATGGTCGAGTATGCCAGCATCCGTTTGATATTTCGCTGACCGTATGCGGCCAAATTTCCAAACGTACACGTGATCGCGGCGATGAACGCCACGAGCAGCATAATGAACTGGCGAATTGGAGTTAGGGAAGCCGCATGAGCCGAAGCATTCACTCCTTTAAGCACAGTAGCCGTCGAAGTGGCTGCATTTGAAGTTGCGGAATCTGTCGCAGTAACGGCAACTGGTACGGAAACGGCCACGACGGGAATCGTCGATGTCGTAGCACTAGTCGCAGTCACGGGCGCAACAGGAGCGGCTACGGCAAGATCCGCAGGGACTGTCGTAAAACCAATAGCAATACGGACGAGTAGTGCTAGCGCTCCCGCCTTGGAAGCGACACTCAGATATGCATTGACCTCGGCGCTGGCACCCTCAAAAACGTCTGGACACCAGAAGTGAAACGGCACGGCCGATAATTTAAATGCCAGCCCAACCGCAACCATCAAACCGGCCAGGACCAGCACCATGTAGCGATCCTGCATCGTGCCGGACTCGATCAAGTGCGACAGTTGCCACGCCATCGTCGGCAGGTGGCAGGATCCTAGTAGCCCGGCGAGCAAGCTGATTCCGTACAGCATAATACCGGCGGCTCCGGCACCATAAATGACATACTTCAGGGCGGCTTCGCTACTTTCTCGACGACCTTTGAGCATGCCGGCCAAGGCATACGACGGGACGCTGGCCATTTCCACCGCCAGAAAAATCATAAGCAGATGATTCGCCGACGCCATCAGGCACATCCCTAAAATTCCGCCTAGCACCAGCGAATAAAAGTCGGGGGAGTCCTCGCGATCAGGAATGCCCGAGAGTCGCGTCAGCAAGATGAACAGAATGGCAAATAGCAGCAGAAAAGCGCGGAAGTAGATCGTGAAGCGATCGTACACCAACAGACCGGTGAAAATCTCCTCGCGGCCAATAGTGTTTGTCTCCCACGACTGCACGGCCAGATAGAACCCGACGATCGACCCCGCCAAGGCAATCCAGAATGCACTGAACCGGCTCCCGAACAGAATCCGCGACAGCAGCATCAATACGATCGTCACGCACAACGTCAGCTCTGGCCGGAATGCCGGCAGGCTGATGTCCACGGTGTTCGTGAAGAGCGAATTGACAAGTTCGGTAAGGTTCACTTGGCCGTCAAATCTGGATCAAGGTTTCGTTTTATCAAACTGCAATGCAAGCCGCGATCAATATCAAGGAACCTGCGACTGGTTCAGTACTAGATTCGTCGCTGCGGGCAACTGTTTTTCGGTAACCGCCCCATCCGTTCCCATCAGGTTGGCGTTCTTCACCGTCCGAGTCCAGGTCGCCAGATCATCCGCCGTTTTCGTAACACTCGGCTCCATGTAATTGAATAGCGACTGCGGCATCACGCCGAACCAGATCGCCAGCACCAATAGCGGAGCGGCAATGGCAAACTCGCGGCGCGTCATCGGAGTGATATGATCGGCATTCGGTCCTTTGTACTCGGCCCCCAGGTAAACGCGCTGCAAGGCCCAAAGAATATATGCCGCCGTCAACACCACCACCGAAGCCGAAATCACCGCCAGGGCATGGCTGTAATTCCAAACCGATAGCGTGACCAAAACTTCGCCGATGAATCCACACAAGCCAGGCAAACCTAAACCGGCAAAGAAGATGCCAATCGCCAAGCCACTATAAACGGGCATGCGTGCAAACAAGCCACCAAACTCGTCCAAGTTGCGATGATGCACTCGTTCATAAATCACACCGACCATAAAGAACATGCCAGCCGAACTAATACCATGTGCAATCATTTGAAACATGGCACCGTTCATTCCCATGGCCCAGTACTTGGGATCAAACTGATAATCCTTCGTCGCACTCCAGACACCAAGGCCCAGCACCACGTAACCCATGTGCGAAACCGAACTGTAAGCGACCATTCGCTTAAAGTCCTTTTGAGCCAGTGCGGCAAATGCACCATAAACCATGCTCAGCACACCGATCGTGCAGACAAACGTGGCCAGCTCGTAACCGCCGTCCGGGCAAATCGGATAACAGATTCGGATGATGCCATAGCCACCCATCTTCAACAGCACACCGGCCAGGATCATGGAGATCGGCGTCGGTGCCTCCACGTGCGCATCAGGCAACCAGGTATGAACCGGCACCGCCGGCACCTTGATGGCAAAACCGATAAACAACAATAGGAACGCCCACCATTGCAGACTCTTGCCCCATAGCAATTCGACGTTGAATGGCGAGTTCGGGTGCTGGCCAATCTTGGCCAGCGCCATGATATTGAAAGTATGGTCCCCACCAGGACTGGTCTGATGTTTGGCGGCCAGCTCTGTCGCTACGTCCAAGTCCTTCGCCACTCTGGTTTCAACAAGTTGCTGCGGAGTCAGCAGCCCCAGATCGCTGGAGAAATAGAGCGCCAGAATTGCGATCAACATTAGCACGCTACCGACCAGCGTATACAGAAAGAACTTGATCGCGGCGTATTCGCGGCGTGGGCCACCCCAGACACCGATGAGAAAATACATCGGCAGCAGCATGACTTCCCAAAACACGTAAAACAGAAAGAAGTCCAGCGACATGAAGACGCCGAGCATGCCCGTTTCGAGCAACAAGAACAAAATGCAGTACGCCTTCACGTGGCGCGTGATCGTCCAACTGGCCCCCATCACAAAGACGCACAGCACCGCAGTCAGCACGACCAGCGGAAAGCTGATGCCGTCGAGGCCCATGAAGTAAAAAATATTGAACGAACTGATCCAGGGATGGGAAAAAGCACTTTGTAGCGCTGCCTCACCGGTGCTGAACTGACCTTCTTTTCCCCCCTGCCAGCACATCCAGATAGCCAACAGCGCAACAATGGCGGTCACACCCAGCGTGAACCAGCGCATCGCTTCAATCTTGTGCTTTGGAAAAAAAGCCAAGGCCGCGGCACCCGCTGCGGGGAAAAAAACCAAAAAGCTTAAAAGCTGGGTCGATGTCATAAGCCCGATCAAAAGGTTGAATCGGCAGGCGGTGATGAACCGCGGGCCGATAGTCCAAGCGTCAGTAAATCCTGTGTCAGTAATTCCAGTTTCAGTTACCCGCCCAACTATAACTCCACACGAAACTGGCCAGCACGAACAGCGCCACAGTTCCGATCACAATAAAGGTCACATATTGCCGCAACTGGCCGGTTTGAACGACACGCAGCGAATTCCCCAGTGCGCGGATCCCGCGTGCGGTGACATTCACCGCTGCATCCACGCCGAGCCGGTCAATCGCATCGTCCAGTACCGCCAACTTCCGCACTCCCCAGGCGCAACGATTAATAAACGGATCGATCACACTACGATCAATATCCGCCACCCGCCGCGACAGGAACAACAACGGATGAATAAAAATTGCCCGATACAGTTCATCAAAATGCCACTTGTTGACCAAGAAGCGGTAGATCGGCCTAAACGTCTGCTGCACCTCGGCCGGGTCGACTTTGCGAATTCCATAAAACAGCACCGCTACCAGCAGCCCTGACAGTGCCGTGCCAAATGCGATCCACGTGGCGGCGGTGTGAATGGCATGCTCATGACTGTCATGCTCGTTCGGAATCGTTACCGTTAGCAGCGTGCCAGTGGCCTTGGTCAGAATTCCCGCCGGACGCGCCTGCTCCAGCAGATCCGTCAGATGGAAAATCCCCCAACCAACACTCACGGCAAAAACCGACAAGATCACCAGCGGAATGTACATCACGCGCGGCGATTCATGCGCATGATCGTAAATATGGTGATCGCGGGGCGGGCCTGAAAACGTCATGAACCACAGCCGGAACATGTAAAACGCCGTCAGCGCCGCGCCACCGGCCGCCGTATAGAACAGAACAGCGTGATCCGGATTGGCGTTCTTGAACGTCAGCGCCTGAGCAATGATCGCGTCCTTGGAATAGTAACCGCTAAAGCCGATCACAAACGGTATCCCCGCGCCAATAATCGCCAGACAGCCGATCAACATCGTGTAGGCAGTCCACGGCATCTTGTGCCGCAGCCCACCCATCTTGGTCATGTCATTCGTATGACAGGCATGGATCACCGAACCAGAGCACATGAACAACAGGCTCTTGAAAAACGCATGCGTGATCAAGTGAAACAAGCCGGCGACCCAGCCACCTATTCCCAGGGCCAGCATCATGTAGCCAAGCTGACTGACAGTTGAATAGGCCAGCACGCGCTTGATATCAACGGCAGTAATCGCAATCGTCGCGGCGATAAATAGTGTGATCCCGCCAATGTAGGCAATGACCAGCAAAACTTCTGGAGTAAACACCGGGTAGAACCGTCCGACCAAATAAACACCGGCCGCGACCATCGTTGCCGAATGGACGAGCGCCGAGACCGGCGTCGGGCCTTCCATCGCATCGGGCAACCAGACATGCAGCGGAAACTGCGCACTTTTACCCACGCAGCCGCAAAAAATCCCCAAACCGGCAATGCAAAGCAGCCAGTACCCGAAACCTTGCTCGCGCCAGCCGGGTGTCTCCGCCGCCACCTGTGCTGCGGCAGCTTCGGGTGTCAGCGATCTTTTGCCGACGAGCTCGCCAACCTGACTGGCTGCGGCAGCGCGCACCATACCGTCTGGCACGACAAGCTCAAAATGATTCTCTTCTGTACGTACCTGACTGAAAATACCAACCTGGACTACTTGTCCATCGGCCCCCTTGGTATCCGCAAAGGTAAATGTGCCCAGGCTCCCCCACAGCGCCATCATGCCGATCAACATTCCAAAATCGCCCACGCGATTGGTGATGAAAGCCTTATTGGCAGCATTGGAAGCACTGTGTCGCTCAAAGTAAAAACCGATCAAAAAGTACGAGCAAATTCCGACCAGCTCCCAGAAGACAAACACCATGGCGATGTTGCCGGCGTAGACCAGACTGAGCATGCTAAAGCAAAACAGCGACAGGTACTGGAAGAAGCGATGAAAACGCCCTGGCCGGACCAGATGGTGGCCATTGCGCAGGTGGACTTCATGATCCGTCACTTCATGCAGCTCATCGTGCATGTAGCCGATGGCGTAGAAATGAATGCAAGACGCAATCAGCGTCACCATGCAAAACATCACCACCGTCAGCGTGTCGATGTAATAACTGATCGAAAGTTTCAGTTGAGTCCCGATTACCGCCAGCGGATAGATCTCGCCGGAGTATTCTGGTTTGGCATGATCCGAATGCGAAACGTGATGAGCCGCATCGGCAGTGTGACCTGCTTCGCCAGCATGGGAAGCAGCCGCCGCATGAGTAGTGTCTGAGGTATGGTCCGCACCGTCTGCGTGTTCCGCATGTGCAGAGTCTGGCTTATGCTCCCCCATCCAGCCGACCATCGCCACGCTGGAAAGTGCAAACGCAATCAGAATGGCACCGGTGGCGACATAGGCGGCGTACTCACCATGCTTCCCCATGCGCGCGCCGAACAGCACGATCAGCACAAAACTGACCAGCGGCACCAGGCAGGCCAGTCCGAGCAGCACCGGGAGTGTATTCGCAAGATCCATATTCGCCGCTTAACTTATGTATCGTCTGAAAGATTCACTGCCAAAAAAACTGCCGTCTGCACAGCCAAACTCAACCCTTCAACTCATCCGCCTGATCGACATCGATCGTGGCGTGGTTATTGTAAAAATTCAGAGTGATGGCCAGCGCTACGGCCGCCTCCGCTGCCGCCAGCACTATCACAAACAGCGCAATCACCTGACCATCCAGGCCGATCGAAAACCCAGAGTTGCCTTGCAACGCCGGGCTACTAAACGCAATAAAATTGACGTTCGCACCATTCAGCACCAATTCGATCCCCATCAGCACGCCCAGCGCATTACGCTTGGTCGCCATGCAAACAACCCCTGAGACAAACAGGATCGCGCCGACCACTAGGTAGTGCGATACGCCGACCGGTTCTGTGAGTAGGTTCATCATAATTCACGCGTAGTTCTAAATTCCGATACTCTAAACAGTTCGGTCGCGAACCCGTTTCTTGGTTCGTGCCAGGTAGGCTGCTCCGATCAATACCACCAGCAAATGCACCGAAACAATTTCAAACGGCAACAGGTAACCCGACAGGCCAGACCGGAGGACCGCATCTGGTTCATCTACGGCGTCAACCCGCACGCCCAGTAGCGCCATGCCAATTGGCGTAGCGGTCGGATCCAAATTCGTGGACGCCGTTGCCGCTTCTCCAACCGGTCCGCGACGCCAGGATTCAACTCGAAACGCCGCAGTGATCAGCACCGCCAACAGCGAGCTACCAACAATCAGCGCCACCAGCCACTGCCCGCCATCAGTCTTCATGCGCACAAATGGCCCTTGCGCAGTCAGCATCACGCCAAATACCAATAGCACCATTGTGCCGCCGACATAAATCAACAACTGCATCGCGCCGACAAAATCGGCATTGGCCAGAAAAAACAGCCCTGCCGTGGCCGACAAACAGAGCACCAGAAAAAACGCCATCCGCACCACGCTGCCGGTAAATACTACGGCGAGCGCAAAGAAACAGGCGACTAGCGCAAACAGCAAGAAGAAGAATGAATTCCAATTGATCATGGCAGTGCCTCCTCCTGCCGCCGCGAATCATTTGCAACCACGACCTGCGTCTGATTATTGCTTTGCGACGCATCACTCCGCGCTGTAATCGTTACACTTTGCTGTGAATTCTGACCGGAATTCTCAATCAGCCGGCCACCGCCACCCTGCCATGTCTCCTGAACATTCGCCAGCGGTACTTGCGATCGGAAAAATAATCCGCCTGGAAAGTTGTACTTCCAAATAACTGCCCCTAGAAACATCACCGCCGCAATTGGCGTGCAGTACTTCAAACAGGTTTTCATCACCTGATCAATGCGCAATCGAGGCAACGTCCAGCGCACCCAGATCATAAACGTCACACCAAACACACCCTTCCCCAGCACGTTCAACATGCCCAGCAAGTTGGACAGATAACCAGTAAATGTGACCGGATCGGTGCCGCTTTCGTACGACCAACCAACCCAGTCGGTGATCGGGATAGGGCCGTTCCATCCACCAAAGAACAGGATTGCGGCCAGGACGCTGACCAGCAGCATCGATCCATATTCGGCCATAAAGAAAAAGCTCCAGCGCAGGCCAGAGTATTCGGTATGAAAACCGGCCACCAGTTCGCTCTCGGCCTCGGCCAAGTCAAACGGCGCGCGATTCACACTGGCCAAGGCACAGGTGAAGTAAACCCAAAACGTGATGAACGTGAACGGGTCATGAAAAATCAGCCAATTGGTGAACCAGCCCCGTTGCATTTCGGCAATCGTGGTCAGGTCCATCGTGCCGCAGATCAAGACCGGCACGACCACGCACATGCCCAGTGGCACTTCATAACTGACCACCTGGGCCGCTTCACGCATGGCCCCAAATAGCGACCACTTGGATGCCGACGCATAACCGGCCAGAATCACGCCAAAGATCTCTAGCCCCAATACGGCAATCACAAAAAACACGCCAATGTTCAGCGACTGAGCCACCCAGCCAAATGCAAAAGGGAGCGAAATCAACGCCGTAAATGACGCGCAAAAACTGACATACGGGGCGATCTTGAACAACAGCCGATCCGCACCACCGGGGGTCAGATCTTCTTTGGCAATCAGCTTGATACCGTCGGCCAAGGTCTGCAACCAGCCGAACTTGCCACCGACGCGTGTCGGGCCAAGACGATCCTGGATTCGACCGGCAACTTTCCGCTCCAGCCAAATAAAGAACAGCGCTCCGACAGCAACCAACTGCAACAGCAGAGCAGCATGCACCAGCCCGGCCAGCAAATAGGCTAGCCAAGGGTACGAACCGAACAAACCGACATTGTTGATCAGATAATCGGCCACTACGCGCAGTCTTTCCGGAACAATTCCATCGATTCCCCCGCCTTGGAAATCTCCCTAAGGATTCTCCACGACGAACTTTCCAGCAACGAACAGCTTAGCTGCCAGCAACCAGTCTCACATTTGCTCTGTCACTGCCAATCGAACGCAAGCAACTGCCCTCGGTTTAACCGCGATCCCCTTCGCGATACAATGCAGTAAGCTGCTTCACGCTAACAGTAAACTGCTGCTCAAACGCAACTTCTGAACATGGTTGTGAAATATCGCACAAACTCAAGCTGCCTTACAAGGCCTTGGCTTGGTCGAATGCAGAAAATTGCTGAGATTTATTCGAAGTTGCGACAAGTTGTAGCGACGACAGCTCCGCCAGCGCGCAGGAGCGA
>Ga0163150_10006781_pt1 | contig 13819 bp, 11 predicted proteins | sample OliLakLV19P2IB_FD_148628 | JGI IMG/M metagenome (GOLD analysis project Ga0163150, IMG submission 148628) | Freshwater microbial mat bacterial communities from Lake Vanda, McMurdo Dry Valleys, Antarctica - Oligotrophic Lake LV.19.P2.IB | ecosystem: Environmental > Aquatic > Freshwater > Lake >...
GACTATAGCACCGCCGCAGTGCCGCGATGATGTGCTCGCTGCGGTCTGCGGCGGTGCTATAGTCGTGCTCAATCATGCTGGTGACGGACGGGCAGGGCCCGGTACTCCTGGCAGCGTTTCAGGATGGGCACACCTTTGCCCGGGTTGAGGTTGAGTGCGGGGTCGAAGGCGTGCTTGATGTCCTCCAACTGCAGGAGTTCCTCCGTGCTGAACTGGCTGGCCATCTGGCGCAGTTTTTCCACGCCCACACCGTGCTCGCCGGTGATGCAGCCGCCGACGCGCACCGACAATTCCAGTATCTTTGCGCCGAATTGTTCCGCCTTGTGGACTTCCTGTGGGTCGCTGGCGTCGAACAGGATCAGTGGGTGCAAATTGCCGTCTCCGGCGTGGAACACATTGGCCACACGTAAGCCGTAGTGCCCGGCCAGGCGGTAGATCTCATTGAGCACATAGGAAACCTGGCCGCGCGGAATAGTGCCGTCCATGCAGTAGTAATCCGGTGCCAGCCGTCCCACTGCCGGAAAGGCCGACTTGCGCCCCTTCCACAGCAGCGCGCGCTGGGCTTCATCCTGTGACATTGCCAGTGAGGTCGCTCCCATGCTGTCAAACAGGTGTGCTACCTGTGCCGCATGCTGCGCCACTTCCTCGCGACTGCCATCCACTTCGCACAACAGGATGGCCGCGGCATCCCGGGGATAGCCGGCATGGGCAAAGTCTTCAGCCGCCTGTAGCGCCAGGCTATCCATCATTTCCAACCCGGCGGGGATAATGCCGGCCGCGATGACCGCGCCTACAGCGTCTCCCGCTGCGCTGACGCTGGCAAAGCCGGCCATGACCACCTGGGCCAGCTCCGGCGAAGGCAACAGGCGCACGGTGATTTCCGTCACAATGCCCAGCAAACCCTCCGAGCCGGTAAACAGCGCCAGCAGATCGTAGCCGGGACTGTCCAGCCCCAGGCTGCCGATGGTCAGGGCATCCCCTGCCACGGTGAGTATGTTCAGGGACAGGATATTGTGCACGGTCAGCCCGTATTTAAGGCAGTGTACGCCGCCGGAATTTTCCGCCACGTTACCGCCGATAGTACAGGCGATCTGGGACGAAGGATCAGGGGCGTAATACAAGCCGTGGCAGGTGGCAGCTTCGGAGATAGCCAAATTACTGACCCCTGGCTGTACGCGGGCGGTACGCGCCAGCGGGTCGATATCGAGGATGCGATCCAGCTTGCTCAGCACCAGCAACACACCGTCCGGGTGTGGCATGGCCCCGGCGCACAGGCCTGTACCCGCACCCCTGGCGACCACCGGCACAGCGTATTGGTGGCAAATGCGCAACACCTGTTGCACTTGTGCCACTGTTGCGGGCAGCACCACCGCCAGCGGCAGATCGCAGTAGAGGATCAGGGCATCACACTCGAAAGGACGCTGGGATTCGGACTCCTCGATAATGCCATCGTCCCCCAGGCAGTGTCGCAGGCGTTGCATCAGGTCGGCCCGGGCCGCAGTGGATAGCTGCTCGATCAAAACATTCTCCCGGCGAACTGCTTGGTGTGAAACTGCTTGGTGTGAAACTGCGGCGGCAGTATCGTGGGATTTATCGTACGTTATCCACGCTCTCACATAAAGCACCCCGCGGTTTGCCAAAGCAGGCACGCGGGCTGGAGTCGCGCCTCAAAATATGGCATAACACCTGCCCTCTCTTTTTGCAGGAATACGAACACCATGAAAGACTTCGCGGGAAAAGTGGCAGTAGTGACGGGTGGGGCCAGCGGCATTGGCCGATCCCTGGTCAAGGAGTTACTGGCAGCAGGTGCCAGGGTGGTCGTCGGCGATGTCGAGCAGAAAGCGCTGGATCGCGTGCTGGCCGAGTTTGCCGACGCGGGTGAACTGCTAGGGGTAGTCACGGACGTCTCCCGGGCCGACTCGGTCAATGCGCTGGCCGACACGGTGTTTAAGACCTTCGGCGCCTGTCACCTGCTGTTCAACAATGCGGGGGTCGCCGCGCCCTCGGCCAATGTGTGGGAAACCACTGACAACGATTGGAAGTGGGTACACGGCGTCAACGTCCTGGGTGTAGTCCACGGCATCCAGGCCTTCGTGCCGCGCATGATCGCCTCCGGAGAGGAAGGGCATGTGATCAATACGTCTTCCGGTGATGGCGGTATATCGCCCCTCCCGTATCAATCGGTGTATGCATCCAGTAAGGCGGCAGTGTCCTGTATCAGCGAGTGCCTCGCCGCGCAATTACAGAGTGAAGGTACGCAGCTGGCGGCGTCCGTGTTCTACCCCTCCGGTGGCCTGCTTGATACCGGCATCTGGACCACAGACCGCAACCGACCGAAGGACCTGGCCAGGGAGAAGCCTTATGCGCCAGTGCCGACCGTGCAGGACTTCAAGGTTGCGGCGGAAAAGGCGGGCTGGACGCTGGAGTTCCAGGATCTGGATGAGTTGGCCCGTTACTGCCTGCAGGGTGTGCGGGAGAAGCGCTTTGTCATCATGATACGGGTCGAGGAAGCCGAGGCCACCCTGCGTGAACGTGCCGCGCGCATTGGCCGCAGTGAATTGCCCATCGACCAGGCAGAAATACCCCAGCTATAGCGGGTGCAGGCGCACCGGCAGCGCGGTAAAGCCGTGCACGAAGGTCGATACGGTTCGCTCCGGTGCGCCCATCACTTCAATACGCGCGAAGCGCTGCAGGAGCTCTTCCCACAGAATGCGTAACTGCAGTTCCGCCAGCCGGTTGCCCATGCAGCGGTGGATGCCAAAACCAAAGGACAGGTGGCGGCGCACATCCGGCCGGTCGATGATAAAGGCGTCCGGATTTTGCATGAAGCGTTCGTCCCGGTTGCCCGAGACGTACCACATAATCACTTTGTCACCGGCCTTGATGTGCTGACCGCCCAGTTGGGTATCCTCTTTGCAGATACGGCGCATATGCGCCAGCGGGGTCTGCCAGCGGATGGTTTCCGCGACCATGCTGTCGATCAGCGTGGGGTTGGCCACCAGTTTCTGGAATTGATCCGGGTTCTGGTGCAAAGCGAGAGCGCTGGCCGTCATGGTGCTGCGCGTGGTGTCGTTGCCGCCCACGATAAGCAGCACCAGGTTGCCCAAAAACTCCAAGGGCGGCATATCGCGGGTCGCCTTGCCGTGGGCCAGCATGGAGATCAGGTCATTTTTCGCGGGTTGTTTGACCCGTTCATTCCACAACTCGGTGAAATAGGCCAGGCAGCCCATCAGCTCTGCATGGCGCTGCTCGTCCGAGTCGATAACACCGAGACCTGGAATCGCGGTGGCGACGTCCGACCAACGGGTGAGCTTGCTGCGTTCCTCAAACGGAAAATCAAACAGGGTAGCCAGCATCCGCGTGGTCAGTTCGATGGAGACGCTGTTCACCCAGTCAAAGGTTTCACCCACGGGTAACTGGTCGAGTACGTCGATGGTGCGCTGCCGGATGACGGGTTCGAAGTGACGCAGGTTCTCCGCTCCGGTCACCGGGCTGACCACACTGCGCTGTGCGTCGTGCTTGGGTCGGTCCATGGCGATAAACATGGGCAGCGGGAAAGTGTCCTGCGTGTCGCCGATGGTAATGGCCGGTTCCGAGGAGAAGATCTCATGGGACGTATCCACCTGGACAATCTCTGCATAGCGGGTGATCGACCAGTACGGGCCGAAAAAGCTGTTGGCGCAATAGTGTACCGGCGCCTCGTCGCGCAAACGCTTGAACCAGGGACCGTGGATGTCGCGGGCGAACAGAAAGGGGTTGGCCACATTGATCTTATCCAATGGCAGGGCGTAGGGGTCCTGGTTGGCCTTCTCTGCGGCGTCGGTGAGTAGCTCGATTAGCGCCATGCGGTGCGATCCTCACTGATAGATTCGCTGCAGTCTATGCTATGGCAGGCATTTGGCCAATGCCGCACTATCAACGATCCCGCCATTGTTCAATAAATTGCAATGCCGCTGGAAAAACTGGGTTACCCTGTGCGTCAGGCCGGACCGGGCCGGTTCGGGTCAAGGCACAACGTAAACCGCCCGAGAGTTTGAGGATGGATATTCGCAGCAAGGTGATGTCTGCATTGCGCTGGAGTGCTGCAGCTCGCTTTACGGGACAAGCGGTGTCCTGGGCCGTTACCATCATGGTGATTCGCCTGCTCTCGCCTGGCGACTATGGCCTGATGGCGATGGCCATGGTGGTGGTGTCGCTGCTGGTGTTGCTCAACACGCTCGGCCTGGACGCCGTCCTGGTGCAGGAAAAGGATCTTGATGAACAGAAAACGCGGCAGATTTTTGGCGTCGTCATTGTGGTCAATACGTTATTTTTTGCGCTGGTGTTTGGCGGCGCCGGAACCATCGCCGGATTTTACGGCGAAGCAGCTCTCCAGCCCATCCTGCAGGTCTTGTCGGTACAGTTCCTGCTGCTGATTTTTGAGACTCTCCCACAGTCCAAACTGGAACGGGATATTGATTTTGGCAAGCGCTCGATAGTTGACTTCGCCACCCTGGTGATCGGCAGCATGACCACACTGGTGCTGGCGCTCACGGGTTTTGGCGTATGGGCGTTGATCTGGGGCACCCTGGCCACCAATGCCACGCGTATGCTGGGCCTGAACATGATCACCAGAAACCTGGTCTGGCCGATCTTTTCACTGCGCGGCATGGGCCAACACTTGTCGTTTGGTGGCTTTGTTACCACCGACAGGGGCTTGTGGTTCCTGTTCAGTGAATCCGACAAGTTCATCGGTGGAAAATTATTGGGCAATCATTTGTTGGGCTTCTACGCTGTCGCCAGCCAGCTGGCGTCGCTGCCCATTCACAAGATCAGCGGCCTGCTGAATGCCGTCGCCTTTCCCGCGTTCTCGCACGCACATGCCCACACCAGTGCCGCAACCGTGCAGGGTTACCTGCTGAAGGCGACACGCATTCTCGGCATTGCGGCGTTTCCCGTGTTCTTCGGTATGAGCTGCACGGCTGAGCCAGTTATTGCAGCATTGCTGGGCGAGAAATGGCTGCCCGCCGCGCCCCTGTTACAACTGCTGGGTGTGGTCATGCCCTTTCGATTGCTGAGTAATATTTTTCCACCACTGCTGTGGGGTGTGGGCCACCCGGACACCAGCGCCTCCAATTTTCTGATCGCGGCCATCCTGATGCCGCTGGCGTTTTTCACCGGTATCCAGTGGGGTGTGATTGGCCTGGCGTACGCCTGGCTGTGCATGTATCCACTGGTGTTTTTTATCACGGCGGTACGCACTTGCAACATAGTCGGTGTCGACATTGTCGAATATCTCCAGCAGATGATCCGTCCCGTCGCCGCTGGGATGATAATGTATGCCACGGTGTATTTTCTGCAATTTTTTGTTTATGGATCTCCCGGCGAGTGGTTATATTTGCTGCAGTTGGTGTTGGGCGGCAGCCTTGCCTATGCCAGTGCCATGGTGTTGATTGACCGCGACGGCCTGCAGGAAACCCTGGAGTTGGTCCGGCGGCGCTAGCCACAGATTACGTAGATCGACCACTTGTTACGTACATCGACCACTTGCCCTGCACTTACTGACCTGGATTCTTATCCACATGAATATTCTGCAAATTTCTGAAGCGAGTGAGCGCCATCTGGGGCGTGCCATACAACTGCAGGCCGCGCAGCACGGCGATCAACCCTTTTTGTTGTTTGGGGAGACGGTGTATACCTACGCCGAGGTCAATCAGCGTGTCAACGAACTGGCGGCGGGTCTGGCCCGGGCCGGACTGCGCTGCGGTGAGCGGCTCGCCTTCTACATGAGCAGCGCGCCCGAAGTGATTTTCCTGGTGTTGGCAACGAACAAGCTCGGCGCAGTGTGGGTACCAATCAATACGGACTACAAGGGCGCATGGCTGCTCGAAACGATCAACGGCAGCAGGCCGACGCTACTGGTCAGTGACGCGGCGCACATCGACCGATTGCAGGAGGTGATTGCTTCATTGTCGATAGCAACACTAGTGTTGCACGGCGGACATGAGTCGATCGCTGACGCGCTCAGTCTGGAGGAGTTGTATGTGGCAGGGGCAGGGGAGCCGGACATGTCTGCTCTGAGCTGTGGCGATACCTGTGCGGTGCTGTGGACCTCTGGCACCACTGGCAAAGCCAAGGGTGTGATGCAAAGCCATAACGTCTGGTTCAACGCCTCATTCGCCAACAACGAGCAATGCCAGTATGGCATTGCTGAAGGGGACGTAATTTATGCCGTCCTGCCCATGTACAACTCAGCGGCCTGGGTGACGGCAATATTTCGCGCGCTGTTTGCGGGGGTCCCTCTCGCCATTGATCCTGCCTTTTCGGTGAAGACCTTTTGGGAGCGCGTGGATTACTACCAAGCGACTCAATGCTTCACTCTGGGAGCGATGCACATGTTCCTGTGGGACGCGCCTGCCCGCGACGATGATGCCGCCCACAGTCTGCGCAGGTTAATGGCTATCCCCATGCCGCCTGCCGTCGCAGAACCCTTCTGTAAACGCTTCAATGTCCAACTCGTGCCGCAGGGCCTGGGCCAGAGCGAAGCCATGCGTCTTGTTGCTCCCGTCAGCGGGAGAACACAACCCCCCGGCAGTTGTGGCAGCCTGGTGCCGGGTCTGGAGGCCAGGCTGGTGGGGGACGATGGCCAGGACGTGCCGTTGGGGGAGCCGGGGGAGCTGTGGGTAAAACCGCTATGGCCCCATTTCATCTTTAATGGTTACTTTGATGATCCCGAGGCTACGGCGGCGGCCTATGCGGGGGAGTGGTACAAGACGGGTGATATGCTCAAATGCAATGCACAAGGGTATTATTTTTTCTCTGATCGCAAGAAGGATGCGGTGCGTTACAAGGGGCGCAATATCTCCACGTTCGAAGTCGAACTCGCCGCACGCAGGCATCCGGCCATTGCAGACTGCGCCGCGTTTGGCGTGCCCAGCGCAGAGCTGGAGTCCGAACAGGAAATCATGCTCGACGTCATCCTCAAGCCGGGGCAGGCGTTGCAGGCGGTTGAACTGGCCCAGTTTGTCAACGACAACGCCCCCTATTTTTTCGTCCCACGCTACATTCAGTTCGTGGACTCCTTGCCGTACACGCCGACCAATAAGGTGCAGAAATTCCGTTTGCGCGAGCGGGGGGTTACCCCTGCCACCTGGGACGCCCGCGCCGCCGGGTTCAAGGCCCAGCGGTAAATTGCATCCAGTTCCGCTACTTGCCATTGAGGGAGGCTGTGATTGTGCCGGGAATTGCCAATTGACACGACAACTAACGCCTAGTAGCTTATAGGTATTAAGCTAACCAATCACCCTGGAGAGGACAACGATGAGTCAGTGCCCCTTTGCCAATTTCCCGAACATGATCGACCCGGAAACCTACGTTAACGGCATGCCCTACGAGACGCTTGCCAAAATACGTGCCTCCGGACCTGTGCATTACATGGACGGCTCCTACCAGGGTGTCCCCTACTGGTTGATTACAGGGCGCCCTGAAATCGATTTCATCTCCAAGAATCCGAAGCTGTTTTCCAGCGAGGCGCGCTCCGCCCTGGCGGAAGAGTATTCAGAAGATGACATGGTTTTGATCCAGCGCAATATGACCATTAACCAGGATCCGCCGCGCCAGATGAAATCCCGCAAAATTGTGCGGGCGACCTTTACGCCGGGAGCGGTGGACTCTTACGAAGCGAGCTTCCGGCAGCACGCCCGTAACATCGTCGACCGGGTTGCCAGTCGCGGCGAGTGTGAGTTTGTCGAGGAAGTGGCCGCCGAATTGCCGCTGCTGGCGATTCTCGAACTCTGTGGTATCCCCCCGGAAGACCGCAAGGATTTTTTCGAGTGGACCAACAAGATGATGTTCAACCAGGATCCGGAGATGGCCGTTGACATGGATGAGGCCCAGGCGGCGTCCTTCAAGGTGATCGAATACGCCATGAAGTTGATGGAGCAGCACAAGATCAACCCGAAGAAGGATATCATCGGCGCACTGCTCGAAGGTAACGGCAAGGATGAAGGCCTAAGTGACGAGGAGTTCGTGTGGTTCTTCCTGATGTTGATCGCTGCTGGCAATGAGTCTACGCGTACGGTCACCACACAGGGTATGCGCATGCTGATGGAAAATCCGGAACAGTTGCAATACCTGGTGGATAACCCCGATAAAATTCCGGGCGCCTGTGAAGAAATGCTGCGCTACAACACAGCCTTTACGCTGATGCGCCGCCAGTGCATAGAGGACACCGAAGTCGGCGGACACCTGATCAAGAAAGGCGACAAGGTTATCATGCACTATCACACGGTGAACCATGACGAGACCATCTTCGGAGCGGACGCGATGCAGTTCGACGTGCGCCGCGCCGAGCGCATGCCCAACCTGTACAACGAGCATCGCGCGTTCGGGGTGGGCCAGCATTTCTGCCTGGGCACACACCTGGCCCGACTGGAAATGCGCGTGATGTTCGAGGAAATCATTCCCCGTATTCGCAATCCCAAGTTGGTGGGGGATATCGCCTACACCCGTTCCAACCTGGTGAATGGGATCAAGCGCATGCACATAACGTTTGACCCGCAAGTGCAGTCAGCCGATAAGGCTGCCTGAAGCGCCCAATAACGCTGGCGCCTCCGCAGGGCTTCCCCCGGAGGCGTTTTCTGCGCCCTGATGTGGTCTTAGTATTTGCTTAACGCCTGGAGAAGACGGTCTTTGTAAATTCTATGGCCACCGGCGGCTAAGTGCAGGGCGTCGGACATGATTAACGGATTGTAAACATCGTCTTTAGTGAACCAGCCTGACGTTTCTACCGGCTTGCACAAGCCAGTTCCGGCTATTTTTCTGACTAAAATTCGCAATTCTTCGTACGTCATGCCATGCGCATTCTGATGACCATCGTAGTCCCACTTTGCTGCCACAGGGACAACACAAAATACGGAGACCATCTTGTCTGTGTTTTCAATCGATTGAAGGAACCGAACGTAGCTGTCAAAAATATCATCAGCCGGTGTTGAACTGAACCAGTCGTTGTGCCCCAATTCAACAACGACGGCGGTACCGGGCGCTGCGTGCCACAATGTTTTGCCATGTGCTGTAAGGTAATTGATTGCTCCACCCACGCCGTCTTTTTCGGCGCCACCGTCACCGTCAATGCCCGCCATGGTCTGCCCGGCCAGAGAAATATTGGTTACCGATTTATTTTCTTCGAGCAACATAAGCGATGCGGTAGTGGTAAGTTCACCATCTGAACTCCAATCCATTAAACTGTCGCCGACAATAATGTATTGGCTAAATGACAGTTTAGGTTCGTAAGACGGGTCCGGTGATTTGGCGGTCGAACCTCCCCCAGATAAACATGCGGTGAGTATTGCCGGTAATGCTATGAGGAGTAGTCTTTTCATGCATCCTTCAAACCAGGGTAGTCGGAGTCTCATTGCCTGAATTTAGCCGCCGTCGCCTGCGGTTTCCTTTTCAAATTCCGCGATGGCCTGTTCCACCGGTCCCAGCATGGCGGCGGCCCTGGGGTATCCAGCGTACTGCGCGATAAATAGCAGGAATTCCCTGGCTTCTGCCGGATTGATCTCCCCGCGTTTTAGTGACGCCTTGATCTGAATTTTGAACGTCGCGGCCTCACCCTTTTCCGCGATAATGCCCAGCAGCAGGATGCGCTTGTCGCGCATGGACAGGGTCTCACGTGTCCATAATTCGGCGAACAATTGTGTGAGCATGATATCGCTAAAGGCATAGCCCTCGGGCGGCACCACCACATCACCGGCGTAGACATCCTTGATGGTTTTCTCGCCCAGGGCGCGGCGTTCCTTGTTGTTCATACTCTTTCTCCTGTTGTCCTGCCTGTTGTCCTGCCTATTGTCCTGACTGTTGTGCTAGTACAAAGGGAGACCCCCCGGCTCTGCCGGGGAGGCACCCAGAGTTTGACAGTTCCGGAAATCCCCTAGTCACTCCCAAGTGTGAGCCGCCAAGCACCGCACAAGGGAGAAACCATGAGACAAGTGAGCATTCTAAATCACACGTGATGGGAGTGTAAGTACCACGCGCAGTGTCTATATCGAGCCGTCACTCCAAGGATCAGGCCTGATCGCTCAGACGGCTAAGATATTCGCTCTTCAGGCCTGATCCCCGGAGTGACTCTCACGGAGTGACTCTCACGGAGTGAACGCCATGTGTGTGATGTTCGCATGCTGCAAGGCGAGTGGCAGTGCGCATGCTCCGCGGCGAATGTCTTAGCCCTTTGAGCAAGCGGGGCATGCTCACTGCCACGCGCCGCAACGGAGCCTCCAATCGTGCCTCATCGAAGCATAGATCAGGCGCAATGGGTTGCAATGAAACGCCCCCTTCAGGGGCTCAAGACGCCGTAAGGCGCCGTGATCGCCGCTTTGAGCGGCTCACACACTAAAGCCCCCGGCAAAGCCTTGGGATATTTACTCGAGTGTGCCGAAAATCTTGTCGTAAAAAAGTGTAATGGTGGCGTAGTTGCCCTTGTGCATGTTCTCGTGATGCACATGATGTTTCGCAACAATCCAGTTCACGGTCTTGTAGGGGGAATTGGGCAAGTCAAAAAAGATGTGATTGATCTGGTTGATTTGCGAGAAGATCAGGAACGTCAGGACAATGGTGGCGATGTGAAAAGGCCCGATCAACGCTGCCAATAGGACAATGGATCCCATGTAGAGCGCCAAGCCAACGAAGGTCTCAAGCGGGTGGACATAGTGGGCGTCCAGATAGCTGGGATTGCGCGCCTGGTGATGCACGGCGTGGATCTTGCGCATGGCGCCCTGTCCATGAAACCAGAAGCGGTGCGACAAATAGTAAAAAAAGTCGTAAAACATCAGGATGATGAAAGTATCCAACAGGACTTTCCACCATGGCTGCGCGGTAAGTGTAATACAAAACGGCAGCAGCAGCAGGAAGAACGTGATGTTGCAATACAACCCTACTCTCTGCGTGGCGCGTACGACCGGCGGATATTTTGCCTGGGCCCATCGTTCCTTGTCTTCCGCTTTATTGAGAGTACGCATCGCCCCGAGGGCGGGTACACTGAACAGCAGGCGCTTGCCCACTATAGTGAGTGCAGCGATGCCCGCCAGGGCCAGCAGTGAACCCAGTATGTTGTAGTGTTGCCACATGTAAGACAGCCACTCGTTGTTCATCGTCATTTACCTCGTGTTTCGAGAAGGGGTCAGTAATAGCCTGGCGAGTGCCTGGCTACCGTGATCTCCCAGTTGTTGCTGCAGTTGCCGGGCCAGCAGGGTAATGTCCGCTGTGCCCTTGTTTTCAAAAATAGCCTGTTCCAGGTGCAGGCCGCGGTACAGCTCGTGCAATGTCGAATTCATGCGCTTGAGCGCGGCTTTGCCGATGATTGCGGCGAATTCGGTTTGCAGTTCGTCGACGCTGGCCACTGAGTCCGCGATGAGTGTCTCGCCCAGAGCGGTAAAATGCAGCACGATCTGGCGCGCATCCAGTGGGTCCGCCTGGCGCTGCAGGTAACCCAGCTCTTCCAGTTCAGTGGCAATAACGCTGATCGCCTGCTTGCTGACATCCTGGGTCGCGGCAATCTGCTGGATACGTCCACCGGCAGGTCCGATCAGTGTCAGTACCTGACCGAAGCACAGCTTGAGTCCAGGATGGCCCTTGGCGCGGGTCAGTTCCATAAGCCGCTGCAGGATATAGTCGGCCAGCCTGGGTAGTAATCCTCCCATGACCACTTGCACAGGTGGCGTATTGCCCTGCGCAGTGAGCCCAAGGTGAAGACTCTGGTATATCTTCCACAGTGACCGGCTGGTGTCCGCAATCGATGTCGCGCCGACAATGTCAGCGAATTTCTTGTCCAGCTGCGCGACAATACGCAGGCCGTCGCGGCGCAGCGTGACCCCAGGCGGGGAGAGGGTCAGTTGCTTGGATCGACCGTCCACCGGATCCGTCGCTCGCTCGATGTAGCCTGCGGCCCTGATCTGCTTGACGGCGTGGTTACAGGCCTGGCGCGAGATTCCCAATATTTGCGCCAGGTCCGTGAGTCGCTTGTCGCCCTCGCCAAGGAGCGTGATATAGGGGGAAAAGCCCAGCCGCAAATTGTCATGTCCACATTGCTGTTGCAGGGTGTACATCATGCTGGTTTGAAGATAGCGTGCTACGCCAAGCAGGTGCCGCGAGAAATTATGGCGGTAGCGATTCCAGACCGTGCCGGTGTCGATACTTTTCTGGGTCATTGCGCGCATGAGGAAAATAGTAAACATGAATTGACGACTAGTCAATTAATATTGACATATTGGATTTGTTGTCGCTAGACTGCGTGTCGGTAAATGGGTACAGCGACGCCATACAGGCGGGTAGGGGGAAGGTGATGAGCGCAAAGACCAACGTCGGGTATATTGGGCTGGGCAATATCGGTAAGCCGTCGGCGCAGCGCCTGATTGGCGATGCGTTCACGGCGCATGTGTACGACGTCTATGCGCCTGCTGTAGAAGAAATGGTGGCCGCAGGGGCGGTGGGCTGCGCCTCAGTAGCTGAACTCGCCAGGGCCTGCCCGCATATTGGCATCTGCGTGCGCGATGACGCCCAGGTCGAGGCGCTGCTGCATGGCGAGGACGGTATTTTCGCCCATGCCGCGAAAGGTACCGTGATTGCCGTGCACAGCACGGTAACCCAGGCGGGCCTGCTGCGCTGGGCGCAGGAGGCCACAGCCTTGGGCCTTACATTGATCGACGCACCGATAACCGGAGGCGCCGACCGGGCCGCCGCGGGCACGCTCTGTTATATGGTCGGATGCAGCGCAGAGGACCTGGCCGTCTGTTCGCCGGTGTTTGCGACCTCAGCGGAAAAAATCGTGCATGCGGGGGGTATCGGTGCTGGCATTGCGTTGAAGCTCTGTAACAACTTCATGCAGTACGCGGAGTTCGTGGTTATGGCAGAGGCTCTGCGCCTCGCCGAGTCCTGCGGACTCAAGGCGGAAGTCCTGCGTGAAGTGGGATTGAGTAACGGCGTCGTAAACCAGCAGATGTACAAATTCGCCACCGGTCGCAATACGGTGCTCCTGCCGAGCAACGATCCGGGCATCATCCAGTATTTCACCGCGATGGGTGAACTGGCGCGCAAGGATCTCGATTGCGCCATCGGCACGGCCGCCGCAAAGGGGGTCGTCATGCCCACCTGCCAATTCATCCGCGATCGCATTCTAGAAGTCTTTCTGGGCCGGGACGAGTCGGCCCCGCCCGTCGCCAAGGAGCAGTGAACATGAATCCCGAAACCAGACTTTTTATTGATGGTGAACTCTGTCCGGCCGCCTCCAGCAAGACCTACGCCAATATCAATCCCGCCACGGAGGAAGTGATGGGGCAGGTGGCTGATGCCGGCCCGGAAGATATGGACCGGGCCATCGCCGCCGCACGCCGCGCCTTTGATGACACCGACTGGTCCACCAACCATGCCTTTCGTCTCAAGTGCCTGCAGCAATTGCAGCAAGGACTACGGGCGGTACAGGACGATTTCAAGCAACAGATCGCTGCGGAGACGGGCTCACCGCTGGGCCTTTGCGGGGCGATGGGGCCGCAGTGCGAACTGCCTATTGGTTTTATAGACTACACACTGCGCAGCCTGCCGGGCTACGAGTGGAGCCGCGATATTGGCATCTCGGAACTGATGGGCATCAAGAGTCGGCGCCTGGTGGAGAAAGAGGCCATCGGCGTGGTGGCCTGTATTACGCCCTGGAATGTGCCCCTACAAATCAATCTCGCCAAGTGTGTGCCGGCGCTCGCCGCCGGCTGTACGGTGGTATTGAAAGCGGCACCCGATACGCCATGGTCGGCCACGATGCTGGGCCGGGTGGTCAAGGAGTACACGGATATTC
>Ga0163150_10006782_pt1 | contig 13818 bp, 14 predicted proteins | sample OliLakLV19P2IB_FD_148628 | JGI IMG/M metagenome (GOLD analysis project Ga0163150, IMG submission 148628) | Freshwater microbial mat bacterial communities from Lake Vanda, McMurdo Dry Valleys, Antarctica - Oligotrophic Lake LV.19.P2.IB | ecosystem: Environmental > Aquatic > Freshwater > Lake >...
GGGGGAGGCGGGGGTCGGCGCCGCCTACACCGTGCGGGAGGCGCGTTTCGAGAAGCGCCTCGCGCGCCGCGAGCTTCCGACGGTGGCCGAGTATCTCGTGCTGTCCCAAGAGCGCTTCGTGGGGCTGCACTACGACATGACCGCCGTCTGGATGCGCTTCCTGCTCGCCGACCCGCTGCTCAAACCGCGCACCCTCGACCTGCTCCGACGCCTGATCGCCGGCGATCTGATCCGCCACGACCCCGAACGAGAGTGGGGCCTCTCCGGCTCCGAGCTTGAGCGCCGCTGGCGCCTGTTCCTAGCGAGCAGGGGCTAGACATGCGCACGCTCATCTTGCGGAGGGGGCGCGCCAAACCGCTGTGGGCCGGACATCCGTGGGTGCACGCCGACTCGGTGGAGGCGCAACGTGAGGATGCGAGCCCCGGGCTTGCGTCGAAGGCGGCGCCGGACCTGGTCGCCGTCGAGGACGAGCAGGGCAAGCGCATCGGCTACGCGCTGTACTCGCCCGGCTCGCTGCTGTGCGCGCGCATCGTCTCGCGCGCCCCCGAGCCGCCCGACCTTGAAGCCCTGCTCGACCTACGCGTACACGCCGCCATCGCACTGCGCCAGCGGCTGTGCCCGGATCCGGCCGTCACCGATTGCTACCGGCTGATCCACAGCGAAGGCGACGGGCTTCCTGGGCTGGTCGTGGACCGCCTCGGACCGGTGCTGGTGGCACAGTTCGCCACGGCGCCCATGTTCCGGCGCCGAGCCTGGCTGGCCGAGCGCTTGCTCGCGGCGACGGGCGCCACCGGGCTGCTGGCCCGCCCGGGCGGGCACGAGGAGGAAGAGGGCATCGCTGCCAACGAGGTGGCCTTCGCCGCGGGTGCCCCGGTACCCACCGAGGTCGAGGCACGTGAGGTGGGGCTGGTGCTCACGCTCGCGCCGCATGAGGGCCAGAAGACGGGCCACTACGTCGATCAGCGCGAGAACCGTGTGCTGGTGGCGCAGCTCGCAGGCGGGCAGACGCTGCTCGACCTGTGCGCGGGCACGGGAGGTTTCGCGCTGCACGCCCTGCGGGCGGGGGCCAGCCACGCGCTGGCCGTGGACGCTTCGGCGCGCGCCCTGGCCCAGGCCGAGGTCAATGCGCAGAGGAACGGGCTGGCCGAACGCCTCACGACCGTGAAGGGCGACGTGCGCGCGGTGCTGGGGTCGCTGCGCGAGGAGAACCGACTCTTCGATGTGGTCGTGCTCGATCCGCCGAGCCTCTTTCCACGCCGCGGGCCGGCGGGCGCGGCGCTCAAGGGCTATCGCGAGCTCAACGTGCGCGCGCTCACGCGGGTCAAGCCCGGTGGGCTGCTGGCCACCTTCACGTGCAGCGGGCGGCTCCCGCGCGAGGAGTTCCTGGAGATCGTGCGCGCGGCGGCACGCGAGTGTCGCACCGAGCTGCGTGTGCTGCGCGAGCTCACCGCCGGCCCCGACCATCCCTGGTCACTGGCCGCGCCCGAGGGCCGCTATCTGACGGGGCTGCTGCTGCGCGTGAATCCATGAGTCCGGCCACGGCCGACCTGATCCGCAAGCTGGTGGCCGGCCTGGTCTCCGTGCTGATCACTGTGCTGCTCTTCCGCGTCATGTTCCGCGTCGCTCACGGCAGGGGCTCGCTGGCGGATGCCGAGATGTGGATCGCCCTGGTGCTGCTGGGGTTGGGCGTCACGTGGGTCAAGGCTGCGAGACGGATGCGCCGCGAGCCCGAGCCGCCCGAAGATCCGCACGCATGAACAGGCGCTCGCCGGCTCGGGAGGCCGCCTCGCCCCGGCCTACTTGAGCGCTTCGGCCGTAGCGTCCTCGAGCGAGTAGATCGCCACGAGCCAGCCTTCTTCCTTGATCTCCTTGGCACGGAAGAGTCCCACGACGCGCAGCGGTTCCATGGAGTTCTCCAGCCCCTTGTGACCCCCGGCAAGCGTCACGTTGACCGTCCCGTTGAGGCCCGCCGGCATGCCGAAGCAGCACGACCAGTGGCTGCCGACCAGGGCGAACTGGTGGATGTCGTCGAACTCGTAGTTGGGCATCAGGAAACCGACCATCGTGACCCGCTGACCGTCCACGGCCTTGAGCGCGTCGGGCATCTCCTTCAAGCCGACGGCCATCGAGTACTCCAACGAGCGCAGCGTGTCCCAGCCGAGCATGGCCGTCCCAGGCGCCGCCGCGAGGTTGAGTCCTTGGAGCACCCCGCGCTCGTCCAAGGTGACGCCGGGCGGTAGCTGGGGCAGCGCGCTGCCCGGTACGCCCAGCGGGCCCTGGGGGGCGAAGATGTTGTGGGTCGCTGGCCCGAGCGCCGGGTAGGAGGCGGCCACGCCCCATCCCACCAGCACGCCCATCACGAGCGAGAGCAGCATCAGGACCAGCACCGTGCGCGTGGTTGCCATCGGGAATCCTTCCTGTGCCGTCAGAGCCGTCCGATCAGGGCGCTCTCAGGACTCTTTCGTGAGACTCTCGGCCACGGGGGTCTTGAGGCCGCGCCAGGCCGGGAACGCTCCCGCCAGGATACCCAGTCCCGCCAGGCCGAGGAGCAGCCCCAGGTCGAAGGTCTCGGGCGCAGGCGAGAGGCGCACCCCGTACTCCGCCAACGCGTGGGAGGAGAGTGCTGCCAGGGTGCCGTAGCCCAGGGCCAGACCCACGAGCCCGCCGAGCAGGCACAGCAGGACCCCCTCCAGCACGATCAGCGTGAAGACGTGCCCCGGACGCGCACCCAGCGCGCGCAGCACGGCGATCTCCCGTCGTCGGCCTTGAAGCGTGTTGTAGAGGCCAACCAGGATCCCCAGCGCGCCGACCAGAAGCACCAGGCCCACGGCGCCGCGGAAGACCCGCGAGAGGGGCGCGACCACGTCATCGAGCAGGCGCAGCACCTCGTCGGTGGGCAGGACCGGCTGCGCGTCGGGGTGCGTGTCGCGCCACTGAGCAAACGCAGCCAGGCGCAGATGGGGCGCGCCCAGGCGCACGCCCAGCGCGCTCAGCCGCCGGCCGCTGCGCTCGTCCCCTGGCGCGTCGTGGCCAGGCTCCGCGTGACCCTCCGCGTGACCGGGTTCCTCGCGCCCTGGGCCCGCGTGACCCGGCTCCGCGTGCCCACCGTGGCCCTCGATCTTGTAGAAGGTCTCCAGCGGGATGAACACCGCGCGATCCTGTGGCGTGCCGGTGGGTCGCAGCACGCCGACCACCTTCCAACGCTCGGCGTGCTGTGCTCCCGCGCCGCGCACGCCGTGGCTCACCTGGATCTCCGAGCCCAGCCCCAGCCCGCCGGTGCGGGCGGCCAGGCTGCCGACGACGGCTTCGAAGGCCTGTTCGTCGAACAGGCGGCCCGTGACACCTTCGCCGATGGGCCGCTTGGTGCCGTCGCTGAGCACCTCGAAGTGCGCGCGCGTGGTGCCCACGACCCGGTGCCCCGCGTAGGTGTCCCCCATGGCGTAGGGCACGACGGCCTTCACGCGTGCGTCCTTCTGCAGCTCTTCGTAGACCGACCACGGCAGGGTGCCTGCGGGCTCGTCCACGTAGAAGACGGTGGCCAGCACAGCCTGCAGACCCGAGCCGTTCTTGGGCGCGAGCAGCAGGTCGTAGCCGCGCGCCGCGTCACGGAAGGAAGTCTCCGTGGCCGCGTGGGAGCGGGCCACCACCAGCGCCAGGGCCGCGCCGAGCGCCACGTAGAGCACGGTGAGCGCGGTCGAGACCGGGCGGCGCTTGAGCCCGAGCCAGGCCAGCTGGAGGAGGTTCACGGCCGCGCCTCCGCAGCCGTCGCCAGCGTATGCCGCCGCGGGAAGCGCGTCAGCGCCGCGAGGTCGTGCGTCACGACCAGCAGGGCGGCGCCGCATTCGGCGGCGAAGGCCGTCAGAAGATCCAGGCACGCCTCTCCGCGCGTGCGGTCCAGGCTCGCCGTGGGTTCGTCGGCCAGGACCAACGTGGGCCGGCCCGCGAGCGCGCGCGCGATCGCCACGCGCTGCTGTTGTCCGGTGCTGAGCTGGCCGGGCCGGTGCTGAAGTCGATCGCTCAGGCCCACGCGCGCGAGGGCGGCACGCGCGGCGCTCTGGGGCGCGGCGCCCAGCGTGGGGCGGAAGGTCATGCCCAGGGCCACGTTCTCCAAGGCCGTGAGCCCCGGCAGCAGGTGGAAGGCCTGGAAGACGTAGCCGACATGGCGCGCCCGCAGCCGGTCACGCCCGGTCTCGGCGCGCCCGCTCATGCTTTCGCCTGCGATCTCGATCGTGCCCGTGTCGGCCGGCAGGATGCCTGCGATCAGGTGCAGCAGCGTGGTCTTGCCGCTGCCGCTCTCGCCCGTGACGGCCAGCGTCTCGCCGCGCGCGAGCTCGAGCTCGGGCACGTCCACGGCCAGGACGCGCCCGCCCTCGGGGTCGGCGAACCAGTGCTTGAGGCCGCGGATCCGGAGCGCCGGAGCGCGCAGCCCGTCAGCGGGCGCAGGCATGGCGCTCCCGCGCGGGCAGGGAGCCGGCCACGCGATGGCCGCAGCGCTCGCACTCCCGGCTGCGGCCGTAACAGACAGCGCAGAAGTAGTCGCCGAAGGCCAGGAAGGTCTTGAGCCGCTCGAGCTCGAGCGCACCGTCGAGCCGCTCGCGACCCGCCTGCTCGGAGAGCACCGGCCCCTCGCGTCCGCAGTCGCCGCAGCGCGCGCGCGGCAGGGCGTGCAGGTGCCGACGGCCCGGCTGGCTGGGGGCGGCGGCAGGACGTCGGCCGGTGCCGCTGCACAACGGGCAGACCTCTTCGAGCCGGGCGCGCAACGCCTCGCGGATGAACTCGCTCTTGTTGGGCACCTGGTCGAGCGCGGCGGCCGTCTCGGCGTCCACCTTGAGCGCCACCAGGATCGGCTTCCGCGGGCGTCGCATGCTCATGGGGGCCTCCCGGAGGAAGGGACCTCCGCCCGGCGAGAACCGCCGGTAGCACGACGTTATACCAGCGCGTGGGGGGGGCGCCTCTCGCCGTCGCGGGAGATGTCCGCGCCGGGAGCCGAGCGCGCTGCGCGTGCCCTCGGCCTGCGCGGCGCCGAGGACGGTCAGGCCGCGAGCACCTGGCGCAGGCGCGCAAGCCGCTTGATCACGGCGACGGCCAGCAGCAGGGCGGCTGCGACGAAGACCAGCATGAGCACGCGCGTGATGATGCTCGCCAGCACGCCCGCGACCTCCTGGCCGAGCACCGCCGCCGGCAGGCGCACGATCTCGTGGCGCGTGGCGGCCAGCACCAGCACGAGGACGCCGCCGAGGCCTGCCAGCATGTCGATGGCGTGCGTCAAGGGGGCGTCGGCCTTCCCGCTGAGGACGAGCAGAGCGCGCAGCGCGACCAGGCCCAGCACCACGTCGAGCCAGGGAAGCAGGGCGACGAGATCGGGCGCCAGGAACGGTGTGGCCGTCGCGCCGCGGCGCACGGCGAAGATCTCGTCGCGCAGCGGATGAGCGATGAGCGCGAGCAGGGCCAACAGCACCAGGGTGCGCAGCGCCTCGACGCGCGTCCAGCCGCGCGCGCGTCCCGGCAGCGGCAGGCCGCCGCGCCGCCCCCAGGCGCCCAGCAGCGTGAACAGGACGAACATGAGACCGGCGTCAAGCAGCACGATGCCCAGCGCGGCGCTGACGGTGCCCCACCAGGGCGCGAGGGGCAGAGGGCCCAGCAGGCCCGGGACGGCGGCGTGCTCGGCCTGGCCCACCGTGAGCAGGATGGAGAACAGCAGATGACCGGCCGCCAGCACGCTGAACCAGCGTGTGAAGGCGCGCCGCGAGGACCAGCCCACCTGGAGCGGCGCCTCGGCCAGCGTATCCACCAGCACGTCCGGGCTGCCCAGGTGCGCCAGCGCGCGGCGCTCGGCTTCCTCCTGCAACACCCCTGCGCCCTCGGCCTCCACGCGGTCGAAAATCAACGACTCGACCTCGGTCACCACGCGGCCGGCCTCGCGCGCGGGCAGCAGATCCCGCAGGCGCTCCAGGTACGCACGGGCTTCGGGAGACTTGAGCGTCACGACGAGACCTCCGTGAGCGCGGCATCCGTGGCGTCTCGCACGCGACGCCACGCGAGTGCCAGCTCGGCGCGCTGGCGGCGCCCGTCAGGCGAGAGCCGGTAGTACTTCCGCGGGCGTGCGCCGCCTGTGTCCCAGCTGGAGGCGAGCGTACCTTGCTGCTCGAGGCGCCGCAGGATGGGGTAGAGCGTGCCCTCCTCGACTTCGAACCCCGCTTGGGCGAGCAGACGCACGAGGTCGTAGCCGTAGCGGGGCGCCTCCAGCAGGCACAACGCCACCAGCTGCAGCACGCCGCGGCGCAGCTCGGCTTCGACGTGCGGGTCCAGGCCAGGCATACGGGCGCGCCGCCTCCACGCGGCTCTACGCAGAACCATCGGTCGCGGGAGGGGGGGCGCGTTAGCACCCTGGATGGAAGGGGTAGGATGGGGGCCATGGCGTCGCCTGCCCCCGCCCCGCTGCCCGCCTCCGTGGCTCGCCGTCGGCAGGCGACCCTGCGCCCGGTCCCCTCGAGCCTCTTCGGGTCCTTGGCAGTCCCGCTCCTGACCTTCCTGGCCGCAACCGTCCTGAGCGCACAGGCCTCCACGGCCGCGGGCGAGCCGCCCGTGTCGGCGGAAGCCACCGCCGAGGCGCGCGCTCGGTTAGCGCAGGAGGGCCTCGCGAGCCCGCTGCAGCGCGAGCGGCAGGCCGCCGTGCGCGACCTGATCGAGCTCCTGCCGGGGGCGCGTGGGCGCGTGCTGGAGGCCTGGAGGACGGGCGACGAGGGGGTACGCGCCACCTTGACCGACGTGCTGGCCGCCGACGGCAGCAACGAGCTGCTCGCCTTGGCGCTCGAAGCGTGGCGCACGGGCGGCGACGCCCTCGCGGCACGCGCGCGCTCGGCCTTGCTGGTGAACCCCGAGGCGACCCGCCGCGCGCTGGCCGCCTTTGCCTCGCGGCCGGCCCCCCCTCAGCCGGCCAGCACGCAGCCGCTCGAGCGCCGCACGCTCGTCGCCATCGGCGGGCTGCTCGAACGCGACGAGGTGGAACGCCTGTTTCTCGCGCGCAAGTCGCGCAGCGGCGGCACGGGGTCCTACCCTGGGCAGTACGCGGTGCTCCGTCCCTACCGTGCCATGGCTCTGGAGGTCTGCTTCCACATCGTCACCGACCGCGCGATGCGCCTGCCCGGCACCTCGGCGGTAGGCGGCTACCGCTTCGTCAGGCCCCCCACGCAGGTGCTCGACGTGTGGGAGGTGCGCTCGATGGCTCTCAACGCGATCCTCGACCTGGCCACGGCGGACGACGTCGAGCTCGTGCGTCGCTTGGACGACTACCACACCGAGCTCGGCAGCCGCGACGCGGGCAGCGGCGAACCGGGCGACGGCGACATCGAGCGCAAGGCCTTGATGGACGACCTGCTGGCTACGTTGTGCCGGCTGGCTCCGGACACCTACGCGGGCGCGCTGCGCGAGCGCGTCTGGGAGCTCGAGATGGAGCGCCGAGGAACGGAGAGGCGCGAGGCCGCGGCGCTGGCCCTGCGCGCTGGTTGGTACGCCAAGGCCATCGAGCTCTACACCGCCCAGCTTGCGTGGAGCGTGGCCCCGGCCCTCGATCACTACAACCTGGCCTGCGCCTATGCCTCGTGGGCGCTCCAATCCAGCCCAGCGGCCCGCGTCACGCGGCTGAACGACGCGCTCCAGCACCTGGAGCTGGCCGTGGCCAAGCGCTGGACCGACATCGCCTGGATGGAGGAGGACAAGGACCTCGACCCCATCCGCGACACCCCGCGCTACCGCGCCCTCAAGGCGCGCATCGAGGTCTTCATCGCCGGAGACGCGCCGTTGCCGGAGGTGCCGGCGCCCCGCCGACGCCGCTAGTGGCGTGAGCAGAAGCGCAGACGGCGATTCAGCCGGGCAGGCGCAGCGCGAAGATCATGCGCTGGGTGAGGTAGGTCAGCGCGAAGGCGAGCACCAGGGCGCCGAGCTCCACCTCGATGGATCCCGCGCCGCCGGCGATCACAGCGGCCACGAGGTAGAGGCCCAGCAGCATCTCGAGCACCTGGCGCTTGACGGGACCGGGCTTGGGCACCTTGCCGAAGGCGAGGCTCAGGACGCTGCCCGCCGCGAGCACGCAGGCGAGGGTGAAACGTCCGGCCGCCGCGATCGCCAACGAAGCCGCGCCGGCCAGGGCCAGGATCGCCAGCAGGCGTGCGGTGCGTACGCGTGCGGCGGAGGGCGCTTCTTCGGTGGTCGAGAGGATGGTGACCGCCGCGCTCCAGCAGCCGATCGCCAGCGGGGCCAGCAGGGTCCAGACGGGGGCCAGCCCGGCCTTAACCAACGGCACGACGGCGATGGCGGCGTTGGCCGCACGCACGCCGCCCATCGAGAGCGCGCCCGCAACGAGTGCGTGCTTGGTCGCGAGGTCGTAGAGCGTTGCCAGGATCAGCGCGAGGCCCACGACCTCGCGCGAGCCGCGGGGACCGCCGCCCAGCGCCACGGCCCCCGCACCCAGCAGCAACAGCACGCCGAGCGCGAGGCCCGGAGCCAGCCGCCCCGAGGGCAGCGGACGAGCGGGGTTGAGCAGGCGGTCCCGCTCGCGGTCAGTCCAGTCGTTCAGGCCCATGCCGAAGCCGTAGATGCACAGCGAGGTGGCGGCGAGCAAGGCCCAGGCGAGCGGCTCGGGGGCAGCGACGTCGCCCGCGCTCAGCGCGAGCAGGAGGCAGGCCACGGCGTCGCACGCGGCGGTGGGCGCAAGCGGCACGCGCAGGTACCTGAGCAGCTCCTTGAGCACAGCGCTTCGGCCTAGAAGAAGTTGAGCAGGATGTCGTTCTTGATGGCGAAGAACATCAGCAACAGCAGCAGCAGCATGCCGACCAGCTGGAAGCGCCCGATGGTGGCGTCGGAGAGCGGCCGTCCGCCGCGCAGCTTCTCGGCGATCAGGAACACGACGTGCCCTCCGTCGAGCACGGGGATGGGCAGGACGTTGAGCACCGCCAGCATCACGCTCACGTAGGCCAGGAACCACAAGAGGTCGAGGAAGCTTTGCTGCGAGGCATGGCTGCTCGCGCTCACCAGCGTGATCGGGCCGGCGATGTTCTTGGTGAAGGCGATGTTGCCGTTGAAGAAGCCGCCGATGGTGCGGAAGGTGTTGACCGTCTCGCGCCACAGGCGGTTGGCGCCGTGGCCCAGGCTGCCGAAGAAGCCTCCACCCTGCAGCGGCTCCTTGTGAGGCGTCCGCACCAGCGCCACGCTGCCCGCCGGTTCCAGCGCCGCAGGCGTCAAGCGCACCTCGCTCGCGGCGCCGTCGGGCCCGGCAATCTTGAGGGTGATCGGATCGCCGCTGTCGCGCTCGGCGAGCAGCACGGCGATCTGTTCAAAGGTCGTCACCTCCTGGGTGCCCACGGCGAGGAGGCGTGTGCCAGGGGCGAGCACGCCCTCGGCAGGAGAGGCCGGCTGTCGCAGGAGGTACGGTCCCGTCAGGGCGATGGAGAGGCCGCCTGCGGGTACGGGCGCGACGATGGGCGGGAGCGGGGCCAGTGCGATGTCGGCCAGCAGCGCGACCACGCCGTCGCGGTCGGAAGCGTCGGACACCGCGACCTTGCGCACCTCGCCTGCGCGGCGCACCTCGAAGGCGTCCACGGCCTCCAGGGTCTCGGCCAGGGCGGCGAAATCCCGCACGTCGGCAAGCGGCACGCGGCGCTCTCCCGCGAAGGCGGTCAAGAGCACGTCGCCCTTGGCGAGCCCGGCAGCGCGCCCGCGCGCGCCTTCGACCTCAACAGGGCCCGCGGCCGCGATGCCCAGACGCCAGGACTTCGGTGCCTCGGCTCCGGGGGCCGGGGGGTCGACCTTGACGCTATGCGCTCGGCCGCCGGCACGCACCTCGACCTCGGGCTTGCCGGAGGCCAGCGCCTGCAGGATGCGGTGGTAGGCCTGCTCGCCGCCCACGGCGGGCCGGCCGTCCACCGTGACGCGCTCGTCGAAGCCGATCTCGAAGGCCTCCGCGCCCTCGCCCACCGTCAGACGCGAGGCGGGGCCCACGCCCAGCTTCACGATGCCCTGCTCGGTGTTGTAGCGCGCCCGGGCCCGCAACGTGAGCGGCCGGCCGTCGCGCACGACCTCGATGGGCCGTGCCTCCTCGCGCGAGAGGAAGGCGGACTCCACGCGCACGTCCATGAAGGACTCGAGCGTATGGCCAGCGATGGAGACGAGGTGGTCGCCCGGCTCGAGCCCGGCCTCCCAGGCGGGCGAGCCGTGCAGGACGGTGCCCAGGACGGGCGGCTCCTTCTCCAGCCCGCCCCCGAAACACAGGGCGTAGAAGACGAGGGCCGTAATGGCGTTGTTGATCACGCCCGCGCTCACGATGAACAGCCGCTGAGGGATGGTCTTGCTGGAGAACTCATCGGGTGCGCCGGAGCGCTCCTCGCCGGGGTTCTCCCCGGCCATCTTCACGTAGCCGCCCAGCGGGATGAGCGCCACGCGGAAGTCCATGGCGTGGTCGGCAGCATCGAGCTGGCGCCGCCCGACGGTGAAGCGGCGGCGTCCACCCTTGGGGCGCTCCCAGCCGAAGAGGCGCGGGCCGAAGCCCACCGAGAAGGTCTCCACGCGCGTGCCGGTCAAGCGGCAGGCCGTGTAGTGGCCGTACTCGTGGATGAAGATCAGGAAGCTGATCCCCAGGATCGCCCACAGGAGGCCGAGGCCGACGGCGGCGATGACGGGCGGAGCCAGAAGCGTGGTCAGCATGCGGTTCCCAGGGTGGAGGGGCCAAACGAGCGGGTCAACACGTGAGCGCAGTCCCGCGTCGCGCCCACGCATCCACGCTCAAGAGCGCGGCCAGATCAGGCTCGGCGGAGAAGGGGTGGCCGCGTAGCGCTTCGGCGGCGCGGGAAGCGATGTCGGGGAAGCGGATCTCACCGGCCAGGAAGCGCGCCACGGCGGCCTCGTCGGCGGCGTTCAGGGCGGCCCCGGCCGTGCCTCCCCGTCGGGCGGCCTCGAAGCCCAGGTCGAGGGCCGGGAAGGCCTCGCGGTCCGGCGCCTCGAAGGTGAGCTTGGCGTAGTCGCGCACGTCGAAGCGCGGCGCGGGCGCGGGCAGCCGCTCGGGCCAGCCCAACGCGTAGCGCACCGGTCCACGCATGTCGGGCGGGCTCATCTGGGCCACCACGCTGCCGTCCTGGAACTCGACCATGCTGTGCACGATCGATTGCGGATGCACGACCACCTCGATCTGCTCGGGGGGCACGTCGAAGAGCCAGCGCGCCTCGATCACCTCCAAGGCCTTGTTCATCAAGGTGGCGCTGTCGATGCTGATGCGCGGGCCCATCTTCCAGGTGGGGTGCCGCAATGCCTCCGCAGGCGTCACGTCGGCCAGCTCGGCGGCGCGCCGGCCGCGGAACGGGCCGCCCGAGGCCGTGAGGATCAGCCGACGCACCTCGCCCGGCGAACCGGCGAGGAGACACTGGAAGAGCGCGCAGTGCTCGCTGTCCACCGGCACGATCTCGCAGCCGTTCTGCCGCGCCAGGGAGGTGAGCAGCGGGCCCGCCACGACCAGCGACTCCTTGTTGGCCAGCGCCAGCCGCTTGCCGCGGCGCGCGGCCTCCAGGCTGGAGGCCAGCCCGGCGGCGCCCGTGATGGCCTGGACCACCACGTCCGTGCCCGGTCCCCCGACCAGGTCGAGCAGCGCCCGCTCGCCGACGCGCAGCTCGGGGTCTCCGCGCTCGAGCCGCGGCGCCAAGGCGCGTGCGGCTTCCTCGTCGACCAGCACCAGGACGGGGGCGTTCAGGCGCCGGGCGAGGGTCAACAGCTGCGGGCCGCTGCGCAGGGCCGCCACGCCCGCCACACGGAAGCGCTCCGGGTGCTGGGCCAGGACGTCGGCCGCGGCGGCGCCCACCGAGCCGGTGGCGCCGAGCAGCGCCACCCCGCGTCGCACGGGAGCCGCCGTCACGCCGTCGGCCCGCCCGCCATCTTCGCGCAGGCCGCGCAGGGCTCCGGCGGGAGGAAGACGGCGCTCACAAGGACCACCCTACCTGAGGCGCGAGGAGGCCGGTCGGATCGGGGGGAGTGGTGGGGCCGAGCCGTAGGATGGCGGCCCCCGGAGGTGCCCATGGCAGCGCTGACCTACCGCGATGCGGGCGTGGACATCGACCTCAAGGCCGAGATGATCGAGGGCATCGGGGAGCTCGTCAAACGCACCTTCACCCCCGGGGTGATGCACGAGCTGGGCGCCTACGGCGGGATGATGTCGGGCCTCTTCCCGCATCTCAAGGAGCCGGTGCTGGTGGCCACCAACGACGGCGTGGGCACCAAGGTGCGCACCGCGGTCCGTGCCGGCAAGGTGCGCGGCCTGGGCCACGACATCGTCAACCACTGCGTCAACGACGCTTTGGTGCAGGGCGCCCAGCCGCTCTTCTTCCTGGACTACTTCGCCGCCAACAAGCTCGACGCCCAGATCTTCCAGGAGGTCATCGCGGGCATGTGCGAGGCCTGCCGGCTGGCGGGGGCTGCGTTGCTGGGCGGCGAGACGGCCGAGATGCCGGGTGTGTACGCGGCCGGCGAGTTCGACGTCGTCGGCTTCCTGGTGGGGGTGGTGGAGAAGGCCAAGATCTGGCCGCGCCACGTGGGTGCCGGCGACGTGCTGGTGGGGGTGCGCAGCAACGGGCTGCACACCAACGGCTTCTCGCTGGTCAACCGCCTGATCGAACGCGACGCGCTCGATGTCCACGCCGACCCAGGCGGCCTGGGCGAGACGCTGGCCGACGCCCTGCTGCGCCCGCACCGCTCCTACCTAGAGCCCGTGCGTCAGCTCGCGCACGTGTTGGACGGCCAGTCGCCGGGGATCCAGTCGCCGGGGATCCAGTCGCCGGGGATCCAGTCGCTAGGGATCCATGCGCTAGCGCACATCACCGGGGGCGGCATCCAGGACAACCTCCCGCGCGTGCTGCCCGCCGGCGTGGGCGCCGAGGTGGACCGCGCCGCTTGGACCCCCAACCCCATCTTCCGCTTCCTGCTCGAGCGCACGGGCATGGCGCGGGACGAGGCCTACCATGTGCTCAACATGGGCTGCGGCCTGATCGTGGTCGTAGCGCGTGGCAGCGAGGCCCAGGCCGTGGCGACCCTGCGCGAGGCGGGCGAGGAGGCCTGGGTGATCGGCCGGCTCGTGGCTGGAGAGGGCGTGCGCTTCACGCGCTGAAACCCAGCTCGTCGCCTCGTCCAGCTTCAGGGGTTCTTGTCGAGGTCGTCAAGCAGGCGCCAGACGGCGCCGGGCTCGTTGGCGCTCCGCGGCCGTTCCAGTCGCGCGCGCGGGAGCAGATTCTCGCGACTGCCCTCGGCGTCGATCGCGCCCTCCTGCACGAACACGCGGCCGGTCTCGTCGGCATAGAAGATGCGCCAGCCGCTCTCGCCCGGAACCAAGGGCCGCGCGACCACCGCCAGGTGACGCGCCGCCAGCAGCGGGTCGGTGGCGCCGCCGCGCGTGACGAGCAGGATCTCCCCCCCGGCCCCCCGACCGCTGGGGAGCAGGACGTCCAGCCGGTAGCCGGGGCTGCGGCCCTCAAGCCCCTGGGGGCCGGCCTTCGTGGCCACGGGCAGGGTTGCGCCCAGTTCCTCCAGCCAAGCGAAGCGTCCCGCGGAGGCGCGGTGGGTCTGCTCGGCGGCGATCAGCGACTTCACGGCCGCGAGCGCGGCGTCCTCACGGGCCACGTGCTCCGCCCCCTGGCGGCGCTGCTGCTCGAGCACCAGCAGCACCCCCGTCACGAGGGCCAGCAGCAGGCCCCACCACAGGCCCGCGCGCTCGTGTCGTCGGGAAGGCAGGGCCACCCGCCCCCTGTACCCCGACATCCAGCCCCACGCCACCGTGCGGTCCTAGGC
>Ga0163150_10006783_pt1 | contig 13818 bp, 12 predicted proteins | sample OliLakLV19P2IB_FD_148628 | JGI IMG/M metagenome (GOLD analysis project Ga0163150, IMG submission 148628) | Freshwater microbial mat bacterial communities from Lake Vanda, McMurdo Dry Valleys, Antarctica - Oligotrophic Lake LV.19.P2.IB | ecosystem: Environmental > Aquatic > Freshwater > Lake >...
GCTCGCCTCCACTTCGCAGGCCGCCCCCATCGTTATTTTCGATCCCTAAACACCCTCACCAAGGGGACATTTCTAATGGTGGCTCAATGGGGTCATTTCTAATGGTGGACAACAGCGGTCGTGCTAGTCGGGCTTGGAGCTGCTTACTACAAATACCAGTATCCTTATGGCTCCAGCCACTGTTGTGATCTGAGATTTGTAATTGCACTGGACTCGTACGCCGCAGCGCATGGCGACAAATTTCCAACCGGCGGCGCCACGCCAGAAGCGTCGTTGGGGTTGTTATATCCACGCTACATCGAGGCAGAGGATCTGTGTGGCAAGACACTGCCATCGGAGAATACAAAACGGCTTCTTGAATCTGGACAGGCGTTAACCCCAGAAACCTGCGATTGGCACTATGTTGAGGGTTTAGGTCGTCGTGACGGCGACAGCCACTGTCACATCGCAATCCTCTGGGACAAGGTTGGGTTAGGGCATAATGGCGATCGCTTGCCATACGGCGGTCACTCGGTTGTATTTATTGGCGGTGGCACGGGCGTCATTCGCGAGGCTGATTGGGAGCGATTCCTAGCGGAGCAACAAAAAGCTGTAGAGGTGTTGCGCCAAGGCGAAACTCCCTCGCCACCTTGGGTTCCTGACTATGCCCGGTGACGACGACTTGTTTCGGCGACGCCTCCTGAAAACTCGGCGTTTCAGACTAGTCCCCGCGTTTGACGCCTCCCCATGCTTCTGATAGCTTGGCGCTCTTGCAAAACTGGCTAAAAGGCACGTGAAACCGGGGAATATCGAGCAACGACATGGCACACGAAGTTACGTTGATTACGGGTGATGGCACGGGTCCGGAGTTGGCCGAAGCGGCTCGCCGCTGTGTGGATGCCACCGGCGTCAAAATCAATTGGGACGTGCAGGAAGCGGGCGTCGACGTTATGGAGCGGCTGGGCACTCCCCTGCCCGATGCTGTGATGGAAAGCGTCCGCCGCACCAAGTGCGCTCTGAAAGCCCCCATCACCACGCCGGTCGGCACCGGCTTTCGCAGCATCAACGTCCACCTGCGCCAGGCCCTCGGCCTGTTCGCCTGCATTCGCCCTTGCAAGCAATACAAGGGCGTTCGCACGTTCTTCAATTCCGTGCCGGTCGACCTGGTCATCGTGCGCGAAAACACGGAAGACCTCTACGCGGGCATCGAATTCGAGCGCGGTAAGAAAGAAACCGCCGAGCTGATCGAGTTCATTAACAAGATCTCGCCCGACCGCCGCGTCAAATCCGCCATCGCCGAAACCGGCATCTCGATCAAGCCGATCAGCGTGACCGGCACCGAGCGGATCGTGAAATGTGCGTTCGACTACGCCCGCGAAAACGGCCGCAAGAAAGTCACCTGCGTCCACAAAGCCAACATCATGAAGCACACCGACGGCCTGTGGCTCGAAGTGGCTCGCGGCGTGGCCAAGAAATATAGCGACATCGAATTCGAAGACCGGATCGTCGACAACATGTGCATGCAGTTGGTGCAAAAGCCCGAGTTGTACGACGTGCTGGTGCTGCCGAACCTCTACGGCGACATTCTGAGCGATCTGGCCGCCGGACTGGTCGGCGGTTTGGGCGTGGCGCCCGGCGCCAACATCGGGCCCGAGGGGGCCGTGTTCGAAGCCACCCACGGCAGCGCTCCGAAGTACAAAGGCCAGAACAAGGTCAACCCGACGGCGCTCGTGCTCTCGGGCATGCTGATGCTCAAGCACATGGGCGAGACCGACGCAGCGACCCGGCTCGAAAACGCCGTGGCGGCCGTGATCGCCGAAGGTAAGTATGTGACCTACGACCTGAAGGCCGACCGCAACGACCCCACCGCCGTCGGCACGCGCGAAATGGCTGAGGCGATTTGCAAAAAGCTTTAAGAGCTATCCGAGAACCTGCGGGGACTGTCCCGATTTTGCTTTGCCCTGAAAGCAAAATGGGACTGTCCCCCTCTCCCAGATGGTTCTCAGTTAGACCAATATAGAAAGACTCGAAAAGTACATGGCCCACGGATGGGTGACGTTTGCCTGGTCCGTCCGAATTTCGAGAGCTGGTCAGCGGCCGCAAGCGCGGCCCCATCTCGGCACTAGCGCGAGCCGCTCTGCGCGTGCTGGAAGTTCCCTACACGGCCGCCGTCCGCCTGCGTAATTCTCGCTACGACTCGGGCCGAGCCGAAATCACGCGAGTATCAGTTCCAGTCGTCAGCGTCGGCAATTTGACGTTGGGTGGAACCGGCAAAACTCCAACGGTCGAATGGCTGGCGCGCTGGTTTAGCGAGCGGAATGTGAAAGTCGGGCTCGTCAGCCGCGGTTATGGCACGAAACAGGGCCAGGCAAACGACGAAGCGCTGGAGCTGGCCCAGAAGTTGCCCGACGTTCCGCACGTGCTCGATCCCGATCGGGTCCGCGGCGCGCGGCAAGCGATCGAACAGTATCGCTGCCAGTTGATCCTGCTCGACGATGGCTTTCAGCATCGCCGCATCGCCCGCGATCTCGACATCGTGCTGGTCGATGCCCTCGAGCCGTTCGGCTTCGGCCACGTTTTTCCACGCGGCACGCTGCGCGAACCGCTGGCTGGCTGGTCGCGTGCGCAAGTGATCATGCTCACGCGCGCGGAGTTGGCGACTGCCCAGGAGCGCGCCCAGATTTGCCAGCAAGTCCGCCAATATGCCCCGACTGCCATCTGGGTCGAAGCCACGCACGCACCCAAATGGCTGCAATCGCCCACCGGCCAGCAGCAGTCGCTCGAAAGTCTCGCTGGCAAATCGATCGCGGCATTCTGCGGCATCGGCAACCCGGCCGGATTTCGCCACGCGCTGGCGCAATGTGGCTACAAGCTGACAGCGATGCGCGAATTCGCCGACCATTTCGCCTACACCGCACAGCACGCCGCGGAACTCGCCCAGTGGGCCGACAAGTTGGACGTGGCCGCCGTGGTCTGCACCAACAAAGACCTGGTCAAGATCGGCCCGCTGTGGTCCGCGGGCAAACCGCTGGTGGCCTTGGCGGGCCAGTTGCAGTTGCTCGCAGGAGGTAAGGAATTGGAGAGCAGGCTTACGAGTTTGGCCGAACTCGCAAAGTCACGCAGCTAGGCCGTCGACTGGCAACAAATTCTCTCTTTTTCGCGGGCTTTTCTGATCTTGGCCCAATCCCGAGCGCTCGGGTATTCTTTGGGCCGCATGAGCGAGCCAGAGATTGCACTTTTGATGTCCACCTACCAGCGCCCGCAGCACCTGCGCCGCGCGCTGGAATCCATTGCCTTGCAAGAGGGCGTGGAAAGCAAGCTCGAGCTGGTGATTACCGACGACGGCTCGACCGACGAGACCGCGCAAGTCGTCGAGCAATTTGCTCGCACGGTGCCGTTTCGCGTCGGCTTCACCACCCACCCGCACACGACTTTTCGATTGTCGCGCTGCCGCAATGAAGGGGCCAAAGCCAGCACCGCCCCCTACCTGCTGTTTCTCGACGGCGATTGCATTTTGCCGCGCGACCATGTGCGCGTGCATCTGGCGCGGCGCAAAAAGGGAACCGTCATGGCTGGCGACTGCTGCCGGCTGGACCAGGCCAGCTCCGAGCGCGTCACCAGCGAGGTGATCCGCTCGGGCGAGTTCCAGGCGTGGGCTCCGCAAAGCGAAACGCGCCGGCTGCGAAAGCTCGATGTTTCTGCTTCGTTCTATCGGCTGATCCGCCATCCGACCAAGCCCAAGCTGTTCGGCAACAATGTCGGCATTTGGCGAAGCGATTTCGAGCTGGTGAACGGATATGACGAGAACTTTCAGGGTTGGGGCTGCGAGGACGACGATCTGCGCAACCGGTTGCGCAAAGCGGGTGTTCAGATCGAATGCATCCTGCGTTGGACTCAGACGTATCATCTTTGGCATAGGACCGAAGACAGCCAACCAGCATTCTGGAAAGAGGGCAACAACGTCCCCTACCTGCTTCGCCGCGGCCGGCTGACTCGCTGCCGCAATGGCTTGGAAAAACGCAAGCTCGAAGATCTGGCGATCCAAGTCGTCGGCCAAACCTCGCGACCGCACGCCGCGGCCCAACTGCTCGGAGGCCGTTTCGCCTCGGCTCAAGTAACGCGGCCGGAAGTTGAAATTCTGTTTCTGCCGGGCAACGGTCGCTTTAGCGGCCAGGCCGAATGCAATGTGCTGGTGGCGCTCGAGCCCGAGGCAGTCAATTCGAGGCTTATTCGCCACGCCGACCTGACCATCGCCGCCTCGAATCCGGTCCACAACGACCGCGCGGCCGATTTTCCCCTCGAACAGTTCGAGCAAGCGCTGGGTGCCGTCGCCTAGAGCGCACATCGGCCCAATCGGTCGGGCCGAATCTCTATTGCCCGCGATGGCAGGCTTGCCGATAATCCCGCACCGTTTTTAGAGAACGGAAAATTGAAACAGCCATGGCGTGCTAGCACGCCGTTTGCGCGGGGGAGTTATGACCTCGAACGATCTGTTGCACGTGCTGGAACATCTCGGCCAGCCGAGAATTCTGGTGCTCGGCGATTTGATCCTCGATCGCTACACCTGGGGCAATGCCGAACGCATCAGCCAGGAAGCGCCGGTGATTGTGCTGCGCGCCGATCGCAGCGAGGCCCGGCTCGGCGGAGCCGCCAACGTGGCCAACATGCTCTGCGGCTTGCAAGCCCACGTCACTTGCGCCGGCATCGTGGGCGATGACGCCGCCGGCCGCGAGATGCAACACTTGCTCGGCGAAGCGGGCGCCGACTGCGACCTGGTGCTCGCCGACACCGCGCGGCCCACTTCGGTCAAAGAGCGTTTCGTCGGCCGAGCCAGCAGCCGGCACCCCAGCCAAATCCTGCGCGTCGATCACGAAAACTGCGATCCGCTCGGCCAGGCGCTGGAAGCCGAACTGATCGAAAAGCTCACGGCGCGCGTGGCCCAGCACGACGCACTGTTGATTTCCGACTACGACAAAGGCGTGTGTACGCCGCAAGTCCTGCGCGCGGCCATCGCCGCCGCCAATGCCGCGGGCGTACTGGTGATCGTCGATCCCAGCCGCTCCTGTCCCATGGAACACTATCGCGGCGTAACCGTGATCAAGCCCAACCGGCTCGAAACCGAATTGGCCACCGGCCGAAAGATCGTCAAAGCGCCCGACGCGCTGGCCGCCGGCCGGCAGCTTTGCCAGAATCTCGACGCCCGCATGGCCCTGATCACGTTGGACCGCGAAGGGATGATGCTGGTCGCTAGCGACGGAGCGGGCGAAGCCTTTCCGACCTACGCGCGGGCTGTCTATGACATCACCGGCGCCGGCGACATGGTGTTGGCCATGTTCGGTCTTTGCCTGGCCGCTGGCGCCAATCCGGCCGATGCCGTGCGACTGAGCAACGTGGCCGCGGGCCTCGAAGTCGAACGCTCGGGTGTCGCGGTCATTTATCGCGAGGAAATCCGCGCCGAGCTGATGTCTGGGCGCGGAGGCGGGGCGCGAAAAATCGTCACCCGCGAACAAGCCGGAGTGCTGGCCGAAGAACATCGGCGCCGCGGCGAAAAGATTGTCTTCACCAACGGCTGCTTCGACTTGCTGCACGTGGGGCACGTGACCTACCTGTCGGAAGCCGCCGGCCTGGGCGACGTGCTGGTGGTGGGAGTCAACAGCGACCAAAGCGTGCGCAAATTGAAAGGCCCCAGCCGGCCCGTCATTAGCGAGTCAGACCGCGCGGCGATGCTGGCGGCCCTGGCCTGCGTTCAATACGTGATTGTTTTTGACGACGATACGCCGCACAACTTGTTGCACGCCATCCGGCCCGACGTGCTGGTCAAAGGGGGCACCTACACGACCGATGAAGTCGTGGGCCACGAGATCGTCGAAGGCTATGGTGGCCTTGTGTGCGTGACCGGCGTCGTCGACGGGATATCGACCACGAACATTCTCGCATCGCTCGCGCGCGGAGAAACGGCCCGAGCGCCCGAAGCGGCCACGCTGCACGCCAAAGCGAAAGCCGATCTCCAACCCGACGAATCGATCCTTCGCCGCGCCGGCTAAAGCATCCCCATGGCGGCCTCCGCATGAAACAAAAGCTCACCGTCATCATTCCCTGCAAAGACGAACGGATGAACATTCGTCCTTGCATCGAGTCGGCCCGCGCGATCGCCGATGAGATTCTGGTGGCCGATTCCGGCTCGACCGACGGCACGCTCGATATCGTGCGATCGATGGGCGGTTGCCGTGTCGTCGAGCGCGAATACATCCACTCGGGCAACTTCAAGAACTGGGCCATCCCGCAAGCCAGTCACCCCTGGGTGTTGATCCTCGACTCCGACGAACGGGTCACCGAGAAGTTGGCCGCCGAGATCAATGCTTTGCTCACAAATGGCCCTGGACACGACGGCTACCACATTTATCGGGCGAACTATTTTCTCGGTCATCGCATTCGACACAGCGGCTGGGGCAGCGACAAAGTGTTGCGCCTGTTTCGCCGCGATCTTGGCCGATATGTCGGCGAGAGCGACCACGCCGAAGTCGAGGTTTCGTCGGGCAAGGTCAGCCACCTCAAAGGCCGGCTGGAGCACTTCACCTACTGGTCCTACGATCAATACTTCCGCAAGTTTCACCGCTATACGGTGCAAGGCGCCCAGAACTATCACGCTCGCGGCAAACGGGCCAGCTACTTGCGCATGCTCCTGAGCCCGCCGCTCCGGTTCCTGCATTGCTACATCTTTCGGCTCGGATTTCTCGATGGGCTGGCCGGATTACAAGTCTCGGCGCTCACCGGCATGTCGTCGTTCGTCAAACAAATTCGGCTCTGGGAGCTGGACCACGCCCGAGCGCAACCCGATCCGGAGAAAGCCATCACGGAGCATCGCAACCAACACGCGCGCCACGCGGCGTGAGCGCGGGAAACATCACCCAATGACAATTCCAAGAAACGCTTTTTCCGAGGCATGGCGGTTTTGAACTCTCGGCTTAACAATTTGCGACGCGTGCTGCTCGTGCGAAACGATCGCATTGGCGACCTGGTGCTTTCGCTGCCGGCGCTTGAGGCCGTGCGCCGCGCGTTGCCCAAGGCCCAGATCACGGCGCTCGTGAGTCGCTATGCCGGCCCGCTGCTTTTCGGTTTTCGCGCGGTCGATGAGCTGCTCGTCGACGATCCGGCCGATAAGGCGAGTCAGTTGGCAAGCCGACTCAAGCAACAACGGTTCGACGCAGCCGTGGTGCTCAACACCAACACGCGCAATTGCCTGGCCGTCTGGCGAGCCGGAATTCCGCTTCGCGTCACCTGGGCCCACAAGCCGGCGGGGCTCCTGTTCGGCAATCGGCGCGTGTTCTTGCGCCGCAGCCATCCACCGATCCACGAAGCCGAGTTTACGTTGGCCCTGGTCCGTCGCCTGGGAATCGAAGCCCGGCTGGCCGATCTGGCACCGCGGCTCGATATTGACCCGCTCACGCGCGAGCGCATCGCCAAGCGCGTGCGGAAGGACTTCGGCGGCCAACCGATTTTCGGCGTTCACCCGGGCAATTTGAAAAGCGCCTACAACTGGCCGGTTTCGCACTACGCGGCGCTCGTTGCCCGGCTGGCCCAGCATGGCGGCGTGATGCTCACCGGCAGCCCTGCCGAGAGGCCGCTGTTGGAATCGATCCGCAATCATTTAGACGACGAGCGGCGCGAGCGAGTCGTACTGTACGCCGACCTGAGCGTGCCCGAGCTGGCCGCCGCGCTGGCCGAGCAAACCGCGATCACGGTTTCGAGCACCGGACCGATGCACATTGCCGGAGTGCTCGGCACGCCGGTGGTAGCGCTGTTCAGTCCACATCCGGCCCACGTGCCAAAAAAATGGGCGCCTCTGGGCACGCACCATACGTTGTTCGTCGCGCCGCTATTGCCAGGCGAAGACCCGCGCGTTCCGCGCGAGCAAGGCACGGCCGTGATGGCTCGCATCAGCGTCGAAGAGGTGCTGGACGCCAACTTGCGTTACGCGCGGCGTCAGCTTGAAGCGGACGGTCACCAATTCGCCAGCAGCCGCCACAATTACCCTAAACAAATCGCCTGACGATTCGCACGGAGATTATCGAATTCCATGAGCCGTTACGAACTTTTCGACCGCCGCAAGATTACGCTCAAGGACTTGTCCGAACGGGGACACGACCTGCACGCCGCCGACTGCAAGCCGCTCACCGCCGCCTATCCTAAGTACTCGCACCCTGAGTTTGGCGAGCTGACCACGCGTATCGTCGAAGCTCGGCGACAACGCCGACCGGTGATCTTGATGATGGGCGGACACGCCGTGAAGCTCGGCCTGTCGCGCTATCTGGTCGACTTGATCGAACGCGGGCTGGTCACGCACCTGGCCACGAACGGTGCGGGCATCATCCACGATTTCGAATTGGCCCTGGGCGGCGGCACTAGCGAGAACGTCTCGAAGTGGATCGCTCGCGGCCAGTTCGGGCTGTGGACCCAAACCAGCCGGTTGAACGACATCATCTTCAGCGCCGCCAATCGGGGCGAAGGGTTGGGCGAGGCCGTCGGCCGCGCGATCGAAGAGGAGCAGTTTCCGTTCCGTCACCTAAGTATTGCGGCAGCCGGCTGGCGAATGGGCGTGCCCGTCACGTCGCACGTCGGCATCGGCAGCGACATCATCCATTCGCACGCCAATTGCGACGGCGCCGCATTGGGAGCGGCTAGCTACACCGACTTTCTGATCTTCGCCGCCAGCGTGGCACGGCTCGAAGGGGGAGTGTTCCTGAACGTTGGCTCGGCAGTTGCCGGACCCGAGGTGTATCTCAAGGCCCTCTCGATGGCACGCAATGTCGCTCGCCAGCGAAGCGAGCGGATTTCCAACTTCACGACGGCCGTGTTCGACCTGGTCGAGTTGCCCGCCAATTTTCGCCAGGGTCCACTCTCGAAAGATCACCCGCAGTATTATTATCGGCCTTGGAAAACGATCCTTGTGCGAACGGTCGCCGACGGCGGTCAGAGCTACTTTTTTTCCGGCGACCTGGCTTCCACGATTCCCTCACTGTGGCACGAAGTGGTGGCCAAAAACTCCTCGGCCACGGCCCGGGCGGCATAAGCCGCTGGGCAAACAACTCGGACTACTTTGATGACCAGACCACGTGCCGTTTTTCTCGATCGCGACGGAACGCTCAATCGCGACGTCGGCTATGCGCATCGAGTCGAAGAACTTGATCTGATCGAAAACGTCGTCGCCGGACTCGTGCGCATTCAGGCGCTCGGCTTCGAACTGTTCATCACCACCAACCAGTCGGGCATCGCCCGCGGGTATTTCAGCCAGGCTGCGATGCACGCCTTCAATCAGGCCATGCTCCAGCAGTTGAGCGACGCGGGCATCGTCATTCGGGCGGTTTACTTTTGCCCGTTCCATCCGACCGAAGGCGTCGGCTCCTATCGCCGCGACTCGCCACTGCGAAAACCCCGGCCTGGAATGATCGCGCAGGCGGCGGCCGAGCACGATCTCGATTTGGCGGCTAGCTTTGTGATTGGCGATAAGAAGTCGGACGTGGTGGCGGGCCGTGCCGCCGGGTGTCGCACGATCCTGCTGAAAACCGGCGCCGCTGGCGGGGGCGAGCCGGATCTCGTGGCCGAGCCCGACTTTGTTGCGGCCGATCTGCTCGATGCGGCCCGATATCTCGAACGAATCGATTGCGACCGCACTCCCCTCCCCACGGTGGTTGCCGGGTGTGCCCAATGAGGAACGAGTCCATGAAGATCGGCATCTTCATACCCAATTGGATCGGCGACGCCGCGATGTCAACGCCCGCACTGCGAGCGCTGAGGACCCAATATGGACCCAAGGCCGAAATGACGGGCATCTTGCGCCCTTACGTCGCCGACGTCTTGGCCGGTACCCCCTTCCTCGATCACCAGATCTTCTATCACCCGAAATCCAAAGTCGCTAGCGAGCGAACCTGGCCGGTGCTGAAACAGCTTCGTGCGCAGCGGTTCGACGCGATCGTGCTGCTCACCAATTCGCTGCGCAGCGGAGCCCTGGCCTGGGCCAGCGGCGCGCCGATCCGAGCGGGCTACGCTCGCTATGGCCGCGGACCTTTACTCACGCACAAGCTCTATCATCCTCGGCGCGGTGGCAAGTGGCTGCCCATCCCGGCAATCGATGCCTACTTGGAAATCGCATATGCGTTGGGCTGCCAAAGCGAGTCGCCGCGGCTGGAGCTAAACACGCTCGGCGTCGATGAAGCGGCGGCCGACGCTGTTTGGAAAAAACTGCATTTGCCGGCCGGAGATTCCGTCGTCGTGCTCAACTCGGGCGGAGCCTATGGCGCGGCGAAGCTCTGGCCGAGCGAATACTTCGCGGCGCTCGCGCGGCGCGTCGTGGCCGATCCCCAGATGTCGGTGCTGGTGGCCTGTGGACCCGCCGAGCGGCCCGTGGCCCAGCAGATTGTAAAGTTGGCCGCCCACCCGCGGGTGGTCAGCCTGGCGGACGAGCCGATTTCGATTGGCCTGAGCAAAGCCTGCATCCGCCGCAGCCGGCTGCTGGTGAGCACCGACAGCGGCCCGCGGTTTTTTGCCGTGGCATTTGGAGTGCCCGTGGTCTCGCTGTTTGGGCCGACGCACGTCGACTGGAGCCGCACGCACGCGGCCAGCGAAATCTGCCTGCAGCACGCGGTTCCCTGTGGACCTTGCGCGCGGCGCACCTGCCCCTTGGAACATCACGATTGCATGCGACTGCTTAGCGTCGAGCGCGTCTATGCGGCGGTGCAGAGGCAATTGGGGAACTCGACCGTTCAAGCCGCTTGACGTGCTTATGCGACGCTTGACGTGCGTGCGACGAGATCGGCAGCTAACGCACGTGGATCGAGTTGACCACTTCGATCCCTTCGGCGGCGTGGCGCACCACTTCTTGTGCGAGCTGTTTGTGATAAAAGCTGCTCACCGAACCGCGAATCAGCAGGGTCTCGCCTTCGTGGTCAACCCGCAGTTCACGCAATGCGTAAACCGGGCTGCCGGCCAAAGCCTTCTGCGCAACCGGCTGAACATCTTTCGCCGTCAGTGTGGGAACTGACATGAGATGTTGCCTCCGTCCTTGGAACGCACCTGGGATACCATTCATCTGGCACTCAAGCACTATGAAAACGACTCGTCAAATCCGCCGAGGCCATCCTGGCGGTATCGATTGCAGGTTACCTTTGCCTACGATCGGCCCCCCTCATCAATCGACCCGTTCATCCTCAACAACGGGCCACCAATCGAAGGTTTGCACCTTAAATGTAGTAAGCGACTAGGAGTTGTCAATCCAAGAAACACAAGCGCAATGCCGTAGCGCAGCCCCATTTGGGTGTGTTCGCATTCGCACACTCGTGCGCGGTGATGCTAGCAGCCGCCGCCGAACAGCGAGACTTGTCGACTACTTGATCTTGCCCGAGCTCACCAGGTAGGCGATGACTTCATCGGCCAAGGTCTCGGCGTTCTTCTTGCCCGCATCAAGAACTAACTCGGGCTTAGCAGGAGCCTCATACGGATCGTCGATGCCGGTGAAGCCTTTGAGCTCGCCGGCCCGGGCCTTCTTATAGAGTCCCTTGGGATCACGCTTTTCGCAGACGTCCAGCGGAGCATCGACGAAGATCTCGACGAAATCACCATCCTTCATCGTGGCCCTCACCCCATCACGATCGCGACGATAGGGGCTGATGAAAGCGGTCAAGGTCACGAGTCCCGCCTCGCAGAACAGCTTGGCCACGGCGCCGATGCGGCGAATGTTTTCTTCGCGATCCTGGGCCGAAAAACCCAAGCCAAACCGCTTCGCAAACTCTTCGCCATGTCGCTCTTTGAGCATACCCGGCCCGGCGTTCAGGCCCATCCGCACGTTGTCGCCATCGAGCACGTAGCTGCGCAGGCCGCGCTTGTGCAACTTGTGGTCAACCAGATTCGAAACCGTGCTCTTGCCGCAGGCGCTCAAACCGGTAAACCAAATCACGCAGCCCTTGTGGCCATTGAGTTGTTCCCGCTCCTCGCGAGCGACGCTGTGTTCGTGCCAGGTAACGTTCGTGTCGTTGGCCATGTGTTGCCCAATGCTCCCTGTCTAACAAAATGCTTTGAATGCGGTGGATCGAAACGACGATCTTACCCCAGCGATTCCGCCGGGAAAAGGGGGCAAGGCGTCTTACTCTTGGCTCCAGCGGGGGGAAATGACGGCGATTGCTTGGGTTGGCGCTTAGTCCAACCCGGCCAACTCGCAAAGATTCGCTGTCATCACTCCTTGCGGGCAGCTCCAGACCAGAAAGAACAGCGCTTCGCGACACCAGCGTCCGGCTGGGTGGCCCACCACATAGCCCGAGCCCTTGGCCGCGGCCAGCGCCGCCTGACTCGCGCGCAATGCGATGCTGTTGGCCTGGGCCCGCAAGTGATCGTTGGTGCAGACCTGCTCACCTCCGGCCAGCGCCAGCAGATCGGCGGCCAGATCGGACTGCTCGCGGCGCAACTCCGTCGCGGGTCCAGCCAGGTCGGGCCGCTGAATCGTTTCGTGCTCCAGATAATCGAGCGCGGCCGAAGCCAGCGCGATCGCCAGCGTCGAGGTTTGCAGTCCGCCGGTCCCCGCGCCGATGCCGATCTTCATCACGTTCTCGGCGGGGCCTGCCAATACCCACTCGTGTCCGACGTGAACGTCGTCGAGACGCACTTCGCCGGTGTGGCTCGACGACAGGCCGACCAATGGCTGCGGCGGTGGAATTGCGACGCCGGGCAAGTCCGTTGGCAGCGCGATCAGAACTTGCAATCCGCTTTCCAGCACCGCTCCGGTGACGATCGTCGAGGCATGGTCGGCTCCGGTAACCCAGGGCGAATAGCCGTCGAGAATAAACCCGTCGGGCACTTCGCGCGCCGAAAGCACCGGCGTGCTCAGGTGCCGGCGGCTGGTGGTCAAATGCGAGATGCCCACCGTGGCGAACGAGTCGCCGGCAACCAAGTCGGGCAGCAACCGGCCCTTGGCAACCTCGTTCTGGCTGCCGGCGATCCGCTGGCAGGCGCCGGTGCGCTGCGTAATGATGAAGGCCGTGGTCAAGCAAGCAGCGCCCAACCGCAAGTATCCGCGCGTGATATCCTGATCGCTCCACTCCAGCCCGCCCCACTCGCGCGGCATGAACCAGCGAAACACTCCGGCCTCGCCACACAGCCGCAACTGCTCGGCGGGCCAGCGTTGGCTGCGATCGAGCTCGCCCCCCAGGCGTGCCAAGTGCTCGCACAATCGAGCGAGAGCCGGATCGTCGGGAGAGGTCACCTGGTCCTGCGGACTCATTTAAAATTCCTCACACGAGACGGCAAAAGATCCATGCCAGCATTCGATTCACGCTTGAAGCGCAGCTCGGTAGCCCTTGGTTCGACACCCGAGCACTCAACTGTATAATCTAAACAACTTACGTTATGTTGAAACTATGTTGAAACTAGTGAAGCGGCTTAGTAGCCTGTTGATTTATTCGACAGGCTGTGACATCGCATGGATGCGATGACAAAATAGCGACGTAAGTCGTTATTTTGCGAGCCGTGCGGAGCTTTGCTCTGCACTTGGCGAGGTTGAAAAATGCCACGACGGATTTTTTCAACAGAAAGTTAGGTGAACCATGTTGCAAACTCTGATTTTGATTCCGCGTCAAATTGCCGGCATCGACGTCTTCGGCTTCGGCTGGCTGTTGGGTCTGTGGGCCATCGTCGCCATGGCGCTCGTTGGTTGGAGCGTGTGGCGCCAGGGCTGGAGCGCCGAGACGCGCAGCTACTTGCCGGTGCTCGGTGTAATTGGCGCGGCGATCGCCTTTGTGCTGCCGATGTTGGTCGAGCCGGAAGGATTGCCGATTCGCGGCTATGGGGTGATGC
>Ga0163150_10006784_pt1 | contig 13816 bp, 20 predicted proteins | sample OliLakLV19P2IB_FD_148628 | JGI IMG/M metagenome (GOLD analysis project Ga0163150, IMG submission 148628) | Freshwater microbial mat bacterial communities from Lake Vanda, McMurdo Dry Valleys, Antarctica - Oligotrophic Lake LV.19.P2.IB | ecosystem: Environmental > Aquatic > Freshwater > Lake >...
ATTTCATATAAATAACTTTGTTAAACTATTTTTTGGAGCATAACATAAATGAGCGATTACACTAAAAAATTTGCAGATTTCTTCAGAAGTGATTATAAAACTATAAAAGATTTTGACAACTCTCTTAATGAATCTGCTGTTGCTGCTGCGTGGTCAGAAGCAGTAACTCTATGGCGTTCTGGAATTAAAAAAATGAAAGAAAATGATCTTTCAGGGATTGAAGACATCAAAAAAGCAAACGAAGCTCTTAAAGTCGTAGTTGGAAAGTCATCAAGTCCAGATGTTCAAAAACAAGCAGACCAGTTGAACGAATCAGTAAATACAATGGGACCAAATTCTGATGTTGAAGAAGAAATTGAGATGCTTGAATATCAAGTTGGTGCTCTTTATGATAAACTTGAGACAGCAGGATCTACAAATTTAGAAGATCCTGAACTTTCAAATACTTGCGACGACTTATTAGAAGACGATACTGAAGATGAGTCAATTATTGATTCAACTGTATCAAACGTTGTAGCACCAGAAGAAGTACAACTACCTACAGAAGTTACTGCTCCAGTAAAAAAGAGTGGATACCAAGAGGGGTTTGAATCTGGTAAAAATCGCTTCAAAAAAGGCGAAAATGCAAAATCTATGGTGCGTGAAGTTGTTGAAGGTGAATTACGTGAAGAAGCATATTCATTTGTTCAACGCTATCAAGAAGGATTCACGGCTGGTTTCCAATATGCTGAAGAATTGGCTCGTGATTTGACTCCTGAAATGTTCAGCGAAGAAATTTAATATTAATAACTAGCTTTCTATTCTAGAGTGTCCAGCAAGTAAATGTGCTGGGCATTTTTTTTAATAAAAAATTACTTGCAAGGTAAATTATAGTGAGTATACTATCATTCGTAGTGAATAAATAATAACCCATAACAGGAGAGACATAGCTTGTACCCAACGAAGACTTTCGATTCTAAACCAGTTTACCGCAATCGCAATCAGGAACGTGACAATCCACCCATTGAAGACGCCAACCGTCTTCGCATTAATAATGCAATTCGTGCTTATAAAGTGCTTCTTATTGACCAGAATGGCACCAATTTTGGGGCTGTTTCGATTAATGAAGCAACAGTGAAGGCACGCGAAGCTGGGTTGGATCTGGTAGAAGTTTCACCAGAAGTTACTCCACCAGTATGCAGGATTATGGATTTTGGAAAATATATCTTTGAGCAAAAGAAGAAGCAAAAAGAAAATTTCCATAAGGCACCAGAACCACATGAAATTCGGTTATCGACTGGTATTGGCCAAAGCGATTTAGAAATCAAGGCTAAAAAGGCCCTGGAATTTTTAAATGATGGAAGCAAAGTTACGCTAAGCTTTAAGCTTCGTGGTAGAGAACTAAAAAAGATGGATTTGGTTGACGCTGTTGTGCAGCGGTTCTTTGTACTTGTACAAACAAAGTCAACACTTGAGAACAAAGGTGGTGTTTACGTTCTCATTCCAAAGAATGCCTAAATTTTGAATATAATTTGTCTCCTTTAGATTCTAAAAGTATAAATAAGTCTAAAGGGGATATTTTTATGGCAGATAAAAACTTTGCAGAGAGAATTTCTAAATTATTAAATGAAAATGGATATAGCAGAGGATATGGCACACAAAATATGCCAGTATCCAACGCAGAATGGCCATCTTCAGAAAATCCTAATGGTTTAGAATCACAGGACAGCGTTCCTGATGGCAGTCAACAAACAACGGTTACTAATGGCGATACAACCGTTATTGGCGAGCCTCGGGATGACTTAGCTGCTCAAGATGGTTCTGATTTTGATCCAAACACTATGACAGAAGTTGGTAGTTTACTTATCACTATAGGATTTATTCTTGCAAATAGTGGTCATGTTTCTGATAAATATGACACTCCAGCAGTTCTTGAATTCTTACAAACACACTTTAAAGTTGTGGCACCAACTGGTGAAGATCAGATGGTAGGAAATAAAGTTCCAGTAGTTTCAGCAGAAGTATCAACTGAAGTAATTCCTGTAGTTTCAGCAGAAGTGACATCAGACGTAGATGCTCCAGTTGAATTAACAAAAGAACAAAAGGTCAAATATCATCTTACAAAAGCACAAGAATATATGACCGAACGTAAACTCATTGATGCAAAATTAAAGAAAACATCATAAAATGCCAAAAATAAATGTAATTCCATTAAATAAAAAACTTCTTGAAAGTAGTTCTGATAAATATGTTGAATATGCAGATCTAACAACATGGCACTGGAATTATCCAGTCGCATTAAAACTGATTGGGAATTTACATTTTGCAATTGACTATGAATTGATTGAAGGAACAAATAAAAAAGATGTTCGTTATGGTTTGTTTTTAGATAAAAAATTAACACAACCCATATGCGGAATGCATGTAATTATTCATGAAGGGTCTTCATTTGGTGTAGATGTAAAAGAAGTTCCAGTTATTGAAATGGTTATCACTAAAGAAACTGAACGTGGAAAGGGGTATGCGAAACTCCTTTATGAAGCTGTTCTAAATCGCCATAAAATTATTATTTCAGATACAGAACTTTACACTGATGAAGGAAAAATAAATAAAAGTTTAGGTTTATGGGTAAACCATTTGGCAAAGGTTGGGACTGTATTAAATTGGTCAGTTCCAGAAAATAAATTTAAACTGTATAATTTACAAGAAGCAATTGATCCAAAAACTGCATCAACTGTCCGATTTGCAGTTATAAAAGAAGGATTAATGAGTAAGATCGCCGCTGGAACTTTAACTGCTGCATCGTTATTGGGGGCTGGGACTGGTTCTGCTATTGCTACAACTCCAGAACCAACACCAGTTGTACAGCAACTACCAAAAGACTTTAAAAACTTCTATAAAGGTGATAATACACCAACAGAAAATCCACCAAAAAAAGAAGAAACTCCCCAAAATAATGATTTTATTGTAAAACTTCGCGCACTTATTAGTAAAAATGAAGGAAATTCTAAAGTTGTTTATAAAGATACAAGAGGTATAAAAACTATCGGAATTGGGTTCAATCTTGAACGTAAAGATGCTAAAAAAATATTAGAATCAATCGGTGCTAATTATTCTAAAATTATGTCTGGTGGTACATTAACTGAAGAACAAGTTAATAAACTTTTTGATATAAGTTTAAATGAAGCAACCACAGGCGTAAAAAGATTGTGTAAAAAATTCGAATCATATCCAGATGCAGCAAAAATGGTCATTATTGAAATGGCATTTAATTTGGGTGAAACTGGACTTTCAAGGTTCAAAAACTTCCTGAAATATATGGATGAAGAAAATTGGAGTGCCGCTGCCGATGAACTTCTCTATAAAGATCCAACAAAAGACAATAAAACTTTAAGTCTGTGGTGGAAGCAAGTTACCAACAACCATGGTGACTATGCACAAGTCAAGAAAAAATATCCAGAAAATAGAGGCGTAACTATTATTGATACGCTCAAGTCAATAAAGTAAATCAGTTTGAAGGATAGAAAAACTCCACTTTAAAAAAGTTGGATTTTCCTCTTGACTTCGACGTATAATCCAGTATTCTTCTATCTTCATAACCTTCCAACAGGAGTCTATCATATGAAGTGGATTATTACTTTAGTCGTCGTTCTATTTTTTCTCTTTGGTATTGGTGGCTGCTTTGTCAGCACGATGAACAAGGAAGTCCGAACACGAAATCTTATCACAGCAAAGCAGGTTGATAACAAATCTGAATTTGATAATATGTGGAAGAAAAATACAGAATCATTCCAAATTACTGAAGCCCAAAAAGATGCGCTATACGATATCATCGTTGGCAATTCAAAAGTGAGGGCTGGTAAGGGGAATGGTGGACAACTCGTACAGCTTGTGCATGAAGCAGTACCAAATCTCGATAATACCACAAACCTTTATCGTGATCTTATGAATGTAGTTGTATCATCTCGTAATTCATGGACTATGCGACAAAAGGAGCTTATTGATTTTAAGCGTGAACATGACAACCTTATTGACACATTCCCTTCAAGTCTTGTTTGTGGAATTTTTGGTCGCCAAAAGATTGAAATTAAAATAGTTACCTCTAGTCGCACTGAAGAATCATTTGAAACTGGACAAGACAACCAAGTTGGATTCCAAGGAACACGTAAAGAAACTCAAGCCGAGAAGTAAATGATTAATGACCCTCATTTTATATTGATTCGTTCTTATTATGGTGATCGTTGCGCACAACGCTCCAAAGTATCTTATATGAATCATATAAATGAGGGTCTTATTATTTTGGATATGATTGGATCAAGTACGGCTGCTAAAAGAGCGTTTTGTTTACATCCAATCGTACAACGTGATGAAGATTTTTATAAAAATAAAAACATTCTTACTGATTCTAATCTTGATACTTATGCTATTATTCTTGCCATTGAATATCGTTCGGTAGCAAATGAATATCTATCACATCGAATTATAAATGACAGTTTAGAAATACGTCTGAGTCCATTGAAAGATGTCAATGACATGCTCATTGCTGATAAAATTCAGAACTATAAAGATTTTATGATTTATCATTCTGAAACTCATCCACAAAGACAGCATCTTGAAGTTTACTTTAACAACTGGTTCAAGCGGCTTGAAATAACAGATGAAATATACAACAACATGTTGCTCGCAATAAAGAAAGATGGTATATGAATATTTGGGCTTGTTATTTTATTTCTTTCATTCCACTAATCGCTGCATTAATTTTGTGGTTTAAGTGTAAGCAAATCGTATGGTGGGAATCTACTATAATGGTGGCTTTAGGGTTGATAACATCATTGATCTTCAATTTTTTCTCTGTTATGGGTATGACATCTGACGTAGAAACGTGGTCTGGACAAATAACAGAATCTCGATACCAACCAAGTTGGCAGGAATATTATGAAGAGGCTATTTATAGGACTGAACATTACACAACTGACGAAAGCTATACTGATAGTAATGGCAATTTACAATCTCGTACAAGTTATCATACTCGACAAGTGTTTTCACATTGGGAACCTAGAATGCGCTGGCATAGTGAACAGTGGGATGCAACGGATACATTGATTGGAAATTTTAGGATTGAAAAATCTCGATATGATGACATTTGTGCTAAATTTGGAAAAATTGAATCTCGTCATGTTCATAGACGAACATCAGAACATAATTCTCGCATGATTGGTGGCGATTCTAACGATTATTATGCAGTAAACGTTAAATCCCATGTCTATCCTCGTACTGATGCGCGCTCATGGAAAAATAAAATTAAAGCTGCCCCAAGTGTGTTTTCATATAGTGAAGTTCCAGAAAAAATTAATGTGTTTGATTATCCCAAAAATAGTGATAGGTTTACTTCAGATCGTATTATGGGACCAACAGGCATCAACACATATATGTGGGATCAGTTAAATGCTGAATTAGGGCCAGTTAAAGGGATTAACTTGATTATTGTAAACTTTGGGCGTAATGCAGATTCAGATATGGCAGAATATCAAGAATCAAAATGGATTGGTGGAAAGAAGAATGATTTAGTTATTTGCTGTGGTGGTGGCAATGATATTGCTCGACCAACGTGGGTAACTGTATTTGGATGGACTGATAGTGAACTTGTCAAACAAAACATACAATCACTCGTTTATAAGTATGGCCTACTTCCTGAATTAATTCCACACCTTAAACAAGAAGTGATTAAAAATTATCAAATAAAGGATTGGTCAAAGTTTGATTATTTGACTGTCGAAATTCCATTCCACTTATGGGTTTGGATGATTGTAACTGTCATTGTTGTTACTGGCAGTTGGACAGCATATGCGTATTTTAATAAATTAAATAAATAAAACCTACATTGGCTAAAGCTAATGTAGGTTCTTGTTTGACTAATTAAAGAAACTTGTTGATTTAATTAAAACATCTCTTTGGCTGCTTGTTTCGCTTCTTCAGTTGAATCATAAACGTCAATACAATTTGATTGATGTAGATGTTGTGGAAGAATTGGAAACCTCGCACAAACAAAAATCGCATCCCCATAAATAGCAACCAATATATCATTATTAGGAATATGACTATATTCTAATGGTCCATTTTTAGTGTTAACCAAAAACCATCGAAGCTCCATAATCATACCTCATATTGCTAGGTTACATGTCTTGGTGAGTTTACTCACAGTGTTTTCATAAGCTGTAACATATTTACACCAAAATTTAGGATTTGATTTAGCAAATCTTTTAATCTGATCGGTGTTTTTTACATTGGAAGGACCACCAAAATTCATATCAATTGCAACCAGCCCACCACAAAAGTCTCCAATATTGCCATCATGAAGATCGTCAAAGAGGTTATTAGCAACGTTTAACATGTGAAGCTGTCTTATATTTGGGCTTTTCCCCGAATCAGCAAATACATCCACCTTTGGAACAACCAAAACCAAACTCCCATCAATGCGAAGCTTCTTTAAGATTGGACATGCAAAATAACGAGATAAAGGATCACAGTCAGTGACCTTCTTATACTGTAAAACCTCGTCTTCATTTCCACGAGAACCAGAGAGATTGACCTTTATAACAAGACCATTGTTCCATTGGAACGCGCATCGAAACATACCAACACCAAGTAGTTTAAACTCAGTTGTAGCAAAAAATGACTTGAGTTTACGGTAATCCTCTTTTGCATAGGGTTGAGCGTCCATATGCTCCATCCACATCAGTTTGATGTGCTTGCGCCAATAGGAGCCATATTGAGCCCGTGCTAGCTCAAATAGACGCATTGTTGCTGCTTTGAGTTCTGTCATAGATGACTGTTATACCATAGCTAAAGCACATGTCAACCATCAATACTACTACACTATAAATAACTATGAGGCTCGTCTTACATAGGTTTGACTTGACATGACTTAAAGACTAGATATGATCCCGTAATCAATAGATTGAGTTCTAAAATCAACTGCTAGCATATCTATAAGGAAACTATATGACTACTACTAACGACGAGAGTATTGCCGAAATTGAAAAAATCGTGGATGCTCACTGTTCTTCTATTGGATTTACAGATAGTCATATGAGTTTACTGGATAAAATCAGAATAATCACAGATTCACATAAGCGCATGCGTGATATGCAAGTAGAGTTTAACAAAAAGAAACAAAACGGCTATCAAGAAGGCTATGCAGATGCTCAAAAAACATATGTTGAGGAAATGACAAGTCAAGAAGCTTGGAAGTTACTTAGCAAAATGTCTATTCAAGATATTGTCAATAAATATGGGAATTGTTAAAAAATAAGTGAGTTGTATTGCTGGATCTTAATCAAACAACTTGACATTACTCGTTAACACCATATAATATCAACTCAACTCAAAGGAAAATCCACAATGAAGTACATGATCTTTATCCCTCTGCTATTCCTCGCTGGCTGTGTTGTTGAAAAACAATCCATGTCACAGAATCCAGAAAATTCTGATGTGATTGTTGTTGATACGAGTTCGGGAGGAATAATGGTAGAACAAAAACTTACCATCGCAACACAGACTGTTGAAACGGTAAGCCGTGATTATATTGTAACTTGGATTAAAGATCGACCAACTATTATTATTGACTCTATGGTTTCAGTTGATTATAGTGTACATGGATCATGTACTGGATTTATAGTAATATATCGTGATACAAAGGTTTTAGTAGAGAAGTCAGCAAAGGACACTGCCTTGGATAAACTCAATGATGAAGATAAGAAACTGCTAGGTCTTAAGTAATTAAAAGTCCAACACCAGAGCCAGCCACTATCAGTGTGGATCTACAAAATAAATCATTGACATAAAGCAACAGTCATTAATTTTATTGAAAAATGTAATACATATGATATAAATACCTCGTACCAAAATAAGGTTGACAAACCAAAAAATTGGCTATAATAGAAGAAGAACATTGAAAACAATATAGAGTTCAGATTATTCACATTGCGGGATATATCAGTTGGTAGATTACGGGGTTCATAACCCCGAGGACGGTGGTTCAAATCCATCTCCCGCGTCCATTTTAGTTATTGCGTGAATACAGTAAAGTTTACAATGCAACAAAAACTTTGCAATTTTGTCATGCATATGTGGTCCTATAGTACATTAGTTAGTATAATTCCTTTTCACGGAATAGAAGAAAGTGCGATTCTTTCTAGGACTACCATTCAATATTTCTCGTTTTTACGCGCGTTCATGGTGTTTAACAGCTAGCATGACAGATTTCCAATCTGTGGGTAAGGGTGCAATTCCCTTTGAACGCTCCATTTTTTTATAGATCTGAACTTTGTAACCTGGGCGGTTAATTTAATGGTAAAATGTCTGCTTTACATGCAGAATTCGGGAGTTCGATTCTCTCACTGCCTACCAAATATATTAAAAGTTTTACATTGACAATCTTAAATTTTAGGATAACATGTAGTCAACAAAACGAAAGTACACTCATGAAAAAAATCTGGACATCTTTATTTTTTGTTATCATTTCTCTTGGAATCATCATTCCATGTGTCATCCCACCAAAAAATTCCAACGTACCTGCTGCTAATCTATCTGTAACTGATACGAGTTCTGAACCAATATGTCCAGATGGAACGTATGAGAATCCTGAACCATGTCTATTTATTAATAGACCAGTAGTTCCATTTAAAGAGACGACGTTCCCTCTCAACCAACGTGGACGGTAGTAGCTATTGTCATAATACTAAGCTCTATCTATTACGTATATCGTATTAAGATGGTGTAAGGCTTGGGGCAGTCTTCTAAGCGATTACATCACTACTTGACATATCTATTATACCCAGTACCATCTACGACCATCCTACCAAAAGCCAAAGCTTAGACACGCTATTTAAAGGAGAACAGTTCGTGACCGCTGCCGAAAAAGAAGAGAATAGTATGTTGAATGAGTTGATGGAGGAAGTCAACATTTACATTGACGAGGTTATGTCTAACTATGATGGACCCCTTAGTAAGCTTTCTACGTATGACCCAATAGCTAATCTCCCAGTAGCATACGTGAACGCCATCAAGTCATACAGTAAACTAATGCAATACGAATTCAACTACGACGTTGAGACTCCTGCCATTCGTGCGTTGTTTGGTACCGACACAGACCTTCAATCCATTAAGGATAACACCGAAGCTCACCGTAGGTTCGTTCTGTTCATCGGAGCGAACGTGTCTATCTATTTCATGGAACTTGTTCCTAAGTACGATATTGATGCTATCCACACCCCAACGGCTGAAGACTTGGTAAAACAGTTTGAACTTTAAGAATAGGAATTAAAAATGAAAATTGAAAATAGAGTTGGTGATGTTCTAGCCTCTCGCGTCAACGGATTGAAGCTCATTCCCCATGTCTGCAATGACATGGGTGGATGGGGTAGCGGCTTTGTAGTCGCCATCAGCAGGAAATGGTCACAACCAGAGGCGGCATACAGGAAATGGTCTAAATCAAAGTCCTGTAAGCAGCTTGGTGTAGATGTTCCATTTGGCTTGGGCAACACTCAATTCATTCGTACTGAGGACAACACGGTTGTGGCCAATATGGTCGCACAACACAACACTATACACCAAGGGTACAAACCTATCCGCTATGCCTCGCTGATGCGTTGCATGGAGCGTGTTGCGGCCATCGCTATGGACATGTCAACGCGCATCCCAGTCGAGATTCATGCCCCAAAATTTGGGTCTGCTCTTGCTGGTGGAAATTGGGATTTTATTGAAGAGCTTATAAATGAAATTTGGGTTGCAAATAATATAAAAGTTGTTATATTTACATTTCCTGAAAAATAATAGGAAATAAAAATGGATAAAACAACGATACTTAAAGAACGATTTGGATATGAGTCTTTCAGGTTGGGACAAAGTGAAATTATTGATGCTGTACTAGATCCAAACGTAAATGGTGTGTTAGGTATTTTTCCAACAGGAGCAGGTAAGAGTCTAATTTTTCAAATCCCATCATTGATGAAGTCTGAACTTTCAATTGTTGTCAGCCCTCTTATTTCTTTAATGAAGGATCAAGTTGATACCCTTAAGAAAAAGGGTGTTGCTGCTGAATTTTTTAATTCATCATTAACTGAAAAAGAAAAGAAGAGTGTTATCAATTCAATTCAATTGGGTATAGTAGAAATACTCTATGTAGCCCCAGAAAGATTTGATGATAAACCATTTGTTGATATGCTTAAATCTATTGGCGTAAACATTTTTGCCGTCGATGAAGCGCATTCTATTTCACAATGGGGACATGACTTCCGTCCATCATATCGTCGTTTACGCGATATACAAAACTACATAAAACCTAAACAAATCATTGCAGTAACTGCGACTGCTACTAAATTTGTTCAAGATGATATTTGCATTCAGCTTGGTATTCCCAATGCTAAAAAATTCATTAACGGGTTTTATCGTGAAAATTTGAGCATTAAAATTCGTGAATGTACAGCAGATAGAACCTTAGAAGTGTGTGGACAAATTGCACAGTACCATAAAAAAGGTATTAACACTGGCGTTGTTTACACAGGAACTAAAAAAGATGCAGAGAAAATTTCATATGAATTAAATTCATGTTATAGTGTGCCTACCGCATTCTACCATGCAGGAATGACCCCAGACGAGCGCGAAACAATTCAAAATGAATGGTTTAAAAATGGTGGAAATATTGTCGCAACCTGTGCATTCGGTATGGGAATAGATAAAGCTGATGTCAGATATGTCGTACATGCAAGCATGCCTGGAAATCTGGAATCTTGGTATCAAGAAATAGGTCGTGCTGGCCGTGATGGTGAACTCTCTGTTTGTAAGATGTTTATTGATTTTAATAAAGATTACTTCCTACAAAATTATTTTATAAATTTAAGTTGTCCATCTGTTGAAACTGTAGAAACATTTTGGTATTGGCTTAATAATCAAGCACGAAAAAATGAAAGAATATCTTTACCACAAAAAGAAATGGGTCGTCTGGCAGGAATTGAACCATCATTTGTGTCATCATCTATTGCAGCTATTCGTTCTTGTGGACTAATTAGTCAAGTAGGAAAAGGTGATTATATCGTAAAACATAAATCAGATAAAAATTTTACATTAAATCTTAATGCGCTTACTGAACGTCGAAACAATAAAAAAGCTCGGTTACAAGATATGATTTCGTTTATTAAAAATAAATCTCAATGTCGCATGTTGAGTATACTTCATTATTTTGGAGATAGAAATCGAACAGACCGTTGTGGCAAATGCGACGTTTGTCAATTAGAGAAGAAACCTTGACATCATTAAACATTCGAATATAATCAAAATCACAGGAGAAAACATGGAACTAAAAATTACCGCAGACATCGTTAAGACTATTGAAGAAAATGGCAAATCATATGTTATTACCATTGAGGATAGTCGCTCACTAGAATTTTTAAATCAAATTATGCAAGAGCCTCTTGCTAAGTCATTTTTTGAAGATGGTGATCTAAAGAAGTATATGGCTTCAGAAATTGGCGTGAAGGGACTATTAACCGTATATAAAAAGGAAGAAGTTCTAAAAGAAGTTGGTTGGGACTACGTTAAAGATTTTTTCGTTGATCATATGAACGTTTCACACATTCTTAGTCATATTGGATGGGAAACTGTTAAAGAACATTTTATTGATATAATCAATAGTGAAAACACGAAAAATGATATAAATACTTGTGAAACCAAGAATATTTTGGAGACACTACATGGGGATGCGGGATAAAATAAATAAAATTCTTAATGAAGCTATTGGTGGTGCCACCGGATTTTCACGGACTGGTGAAGATACGCCATTACAACATAAAAATGATGATGCACGAAGAAAACGTAAAGAACGTCAAGGCAAACAGCGTTTAAACAAAATTAAGAGTTTAAAAGACAAATCTAAAGCAAAAGATGATGATATTATAGACCCACGATTAAATATGCACGGAGAGCTTCGTTATACCCCTAAAGAAGCGTTCCTTGTTCATTTAGTGCAATATCTTCATGAAGGTAAATCGAAGCATGTTATGAATGCTCTTCGCCTTATGGAAGAGTATCCTAATTTAGCTAAATATGTTCGTGAAACAAGTTCCACTTCGTTACCACGTCAAGCATTTAGTGTATATGCTTTACGTGAACATTTTAATGAAGAAGTTGGTTCCCCTGCATACCGGTCTGGTGACAATCCACATAATTGGTTTTTGACAGTGCCATGTGCAAAAGAAAATTGTAATCATCTTGATAGACATATTATTATGGAAGCAAAAATCACACCAGATAAAGTGTTATTCTATCTTCCTGCATTCTCTAAAGATATTGAAAATTTGATTTTTAGTGGTAAAATTGAAGAACCAGAAATCAATGTTGTAAGAAAAGCAAAAAATTTACAAGAGCTTATTCTTCCAGGGAATATTGATACTGGAATGGTTATAGAAATTAAAACGTAAAGGAGTTTAGTATGTCAGATGATCTTATAACCCCAGGACAAGGTGGTGGTGCTTCGGACCAGACTCGTAAAGTTTCTAATGGTTGGCGCGCAATCAAAGATGGTGGGCGTGAAAGTCGTCAACAACGCATATTACGTGAACAACAAGAAAAAGTAGAACGTGTTAAAAATGGTCTTCCAGCAGAAAAAGAAAATGGGTTCCGTCCAGGCGAAGAGGAAGTAAGCGGAGAATTTAGTTTGCGCCGCATGCGAGAGGCAACCCAAAAACTCGTTAAAACTACAATGCAAAAGCGAGAATTTGTAGGTAGTCCAGATCAATGTATAATGAAATTGGTAATGTTATTTAATGGCACCGAAGATGCGGATGGTAGAAAGACTACACCAAAATCAACCCCTCAAATTTTGAGTGTTGATGAATCTGGTTTTGGAAAATACAAAATTACATATATAGTTTGAACAAAATATTAATTTTCTAAAACTGATGAATGAAAATAGAGTCTATCTGCTGGCAATATTTTTCCTAATTTATATCCTAGACTTAAAATATACTCTTCAAGATCTTTTGATTGTGTAGCTCCAACCCACATTGGTTGACTTTCTGAATTTAGTAAATCTAAAGTTTCAACAAATATTATTTTAGGGCGATAATCACACATTCCTTTTATAACTTGAAGTTCTGCACCTTCAACATCTACATATAACAAATCAATTTCTGTAATATTATTATTCATACAAAAACTATTTAATGTTGTTGTTTCAACAGTGACACTTGTTAACTTTTGCTCAATACGAGGATTTGTGGTTTTATAAATTTCAGTATGCTTGAAAAATGAACCTTGTGCATCAACTTGTTCATTATCAACCAATGAGTCATAAAATTCAGCAGTTCCATCAACATCACATACAGCTTTCTTTACTAAGTTTAAGTTATATTTTAAGGCTACTGTTTCAAGTTTTGTATGTCTGCTAGGTGATGCCTCAAAAGAATAAACTTGGCATTCTGGAAACCGTTGTTTAAACCTGATACTATCACCACAGTCATAACACCCCACATCAAAAATGACTTTAGGGGGATTCAGTAACTGCTGAAATCCATTCTAAATTAAACTGACTTCTACCAAATTCAACTCCATCTAACACATAGTTATCAATATAAGGTGCTGGCTCATTAGATATTACATCAAAAACATTTTTCTTCATAAAAATTATTCCTATTAAGTGTTAATTTGTGATAGGCATATCCTAATTTTCATACTCATTTCTATTACAAATTAGATATTGATTTTGTTTTATTTACAACGTCACTAATTGATGTTGCCTTTCTACCATCATTGGGGGAGCCAGTTGCAGTATCAGCAAATT
>Ga0163150_10006787_pt1 | contig 13811 bp, 15 predicted proteins | sample OliLakLV19P2IB_FD_148628 | JGI IMG/M metagenome (GOLD analysis project Ga0163150, IMG submission 148628) | Freshwater microbial mat bacterial communities from Lake Vanda, McMurdo Dry Valleys, Antarctica - Oligotrophic Lake LV.19.P2.IB | ecosystem: Environmental > Aquatic > Freshwater > Lake >...
GGAAGCAGCAAGGTCTTGTATACGTCAACGGTCAAAAGGTGAACATCAAGAAACCGAGAGTGGTTCGTAAGTCTGCCGGAAAGCATGAGGAGGTCGATCTGGCAACGTACAAGGGGCTCTGTTGCAAATATTTCCCGGAAAAATTGAGACGAATTTTGAGACGTGTTTCTCTAAGCCGGTTTTCTGGCTATGCAGCCTCAAGTTCATCCATGAGCGATTTCCAAAACTCGCCGTAGGCATTTTGGCTATCTAATCCGAATTGTTTTTCGACTAGATACACTTCGCCCTTGATGCCTGGAAACAATTGCCAGACACGCATTTGCCCTTTGCGAAACATGCGCATGACCTCAAATCCTTTGATGGTGGCATAAGCAGTCTTCATTGACTTAAAGCCTCGGACTGGCTTGATGAGACGCTTAAGCTTGCCGTGATCTGCTTCCAGCCTGTTGTTCAGGTACTTGACCTGTCGGTGCACAAGGTCAACGTCACACCGCCCTTCGTCTTTCATCTCTTTGAGAGCCGCACCGTAAGCTGGATTCTTATCTGTATTGATCGTATCCGGTCTATCGTATGACTTTTGTTTTCTCAACGCCTTGCCGAGAAAACGCTTTGCCATAGCCGTGCTTCGCGTGTGTGACAAGAAGAAGTCCAACGTCCGGCCTTCTTTGTCTATTGCCCTGTAAAGGTATTTCCACACTCCTTTTACCTTGACGTAGGTTTCATCAATTTGCCAAGAAGTGGAGTAGGACGGGCGATAGTACCAGCGCAGGCGCTTTTCGATCTCAGGTGCGTAGTGCTGAACCCAGCGATATAACGTGGTGTGATCAACATCAACACCGCGTTCTTCCATCATCTCTTCGAGATCGCGATAGCTGATGCCATATCTGCAGTACCATCGCACGCACTGGAGAATGATCTCGCCCTGAAAATGACGCCACTTAAAGTCGCTCATAGCCTGCTCCTCATTTCGAGATTAAATCCAGGACGCCGAATCAATATTTCGTAGAATAACAGATATACGAACTAGCTGTGCCAAAAGAGAGACCATATGACTAGAGCCACCGCTAAAAAGTCCACCAGTTTCGCAGCGTCAAAACAGATTACGAAATCCGAAGCGGTCAAAAAAATTGTTCGTGTAGTTCGGCAGCACCGCCTTTCGTATGATGCCTTCATTGCCGTCTGTCAGCAAGTCCGTCTCAAGTTAAAGATGGAAAAGCCAAAGAAAGAGAGGAAGCTACCAGAGTTGTTGTCCCTGACCGAACTCAAGAAATTCTTTAAGACGGTGCAGAAGTGCGGCGACACCCAGCATGAGCTGATGCTGAAACTAATGCTCTATACGGCAGTGCGCGTTAGCGAGTTGGTGAACATCCGAGTCAGCGACGTTGACCTGGATGGCTGCAAGATCTTCATTGATAGCGGCAAGGGCAGCAAGGACCGGTACATTCTGTTTCCGACGGACTTTCGGCTTGCCCTGCAAACTTATATTGATTCCTACCCAAGCAACGACTTCCTTTTTGAGTCGAGGCTTAATCAGCCTTACACGCCAAGGCGAATCCAGCAGATCATGCGCAAGTATGCAGACAAGGCTGGTCTCACGCGCAGTGTGCACCCGCATCTATTGCGGCACCAGATGCTCACGTTCTTGACCGCGCAGGGACTCACTGACGCGAAGATACAGCTCATTTCCGGTCACGGAAACCGGAAAAGCCTTGAGCTTTACCAGCATCTTTCGCTTGCTGCAATCGAGGGCGACTACCAGAAAGCTGTCCGCAATTTGGAAATTTAGTCAGTTTTTGCAACAGAGCCAGATTTACTACCCGAAGCTAGGCTCGGGATTGTCTACTCTGGCAGAAACATATGTCTACACCGGTACCCAGAGCCCGTGGACGATGTTCACAAACAAGCGCGGCAAGCTCTGGACCAGGACGATCAACACGGCCGGTCAGATCTTGACTGAGAAGTTAAACGGAGCAGCGTTCCAAAAGACGTGGACTTATGGCGCCAACAGCTTTCCGGCTACCTTTACCGACGAAACCGGAATCAAGACCACCTACACGGAGGACTACCGAGGTCGGCTCACTGAGACGGTCAGCACGCAAGCAGGCGGCCTCAATCTGCTGACTACCTGGGGGCGCGATACCTTCGGAAATGCAACCAGTGTAACCGATCCGCGTGGTTTCACGTCGGCATTCGTCTTCGACGGTCAACGCCGACTGACCAGGAAGACCGAGACTGCGCCCTTCTCCTACAAGACCGAATTCGACTATGACCTACGCAGCAACAAGCTGGAGGAACGGCGCGAGCTGGATGCCTTCGGTAACTGGCAGCGCAACAAGTGGACGTATTCTGGTTCTAACAACGTTCTGACGGCGACCGATCCGCTCGGTTACGTCTCTAAGAGCGTCTACGACATCTTGGACCGGCTGACCAGCACCCAGGACCCTGAGCTGCGCACCACAAAGTACGAATATGACCTTGATTTGCGGATCACCAAGGTGATCGACGCAAACAACGTCGATGCCGACATCCGCACCTACACAGCCAACGGCAAGCTTGCCACCATCAAGGATGCCCGAACCAACGTCAGCACCTACACTTTCGACGGTCACGACCGTAAAAGTCGGCTGACGTATCCGGGCGGATCTTATGAAGAGTGGCAGTCATACGACGCTAACGGCAACGTTCTGACTTACCGCACGCGCTCTGGCACGCTTATCACGCAGACCTTCGACGATTACGACCGGCTCCTGACCAGAAGCCCGGCCAGTCAGCCCGTTGAAACCTACGCTTATGACAACGCCGGACGGCTGCTCTCCGTCTCGACTCCGGTGGTCTCTGGCGACCCATCCAGTGGAACTTTCTCACGAGGTTATGACGTCGCAGGCCGCCTGACGTCCGAGACCAACCCGCAAAGCCAAGTGGTGAGCTACCAGCTGGACGGTAACGGCAACAGAACGCGAATCACCTACCCAGGCTCGTTCTACGTCGACAAAGCCTATGACGAACTTAATCGGCTGACGACGATCAAGCTCAACGGCTCCGGCTCTTCGTCTGCAACTTTCCTCTACGACCGTCTCTCAAGGCGGACCAAGCTCACGTTCTTAAACAACGTAGTCTGTGACTACCTGTACGATCTGGCTGATCGACGCACAGGCATGGACATAACTGTCGGTGGTGTTCCTTCCCGCTGGCGCTATGGCTTCAACCGTGTCGACCAGCTCACCAGCCAGAAGTTCCCGGACAGCACCTGGGAGTGGAGACCGACTGCGGGCAGCACCACATATGGTGCAGCCAACAATTTGAACCAGATTCCGACTGTTGGTGCTGCATCGCTGACTTACGACGGAAAGGGCAACCTGACAGGTGATGGCACATGGACGTATGGTTTTAACACCGAAAACATGCTCACCAGTGCCACCAAATCCGGCACCACGGCAAGCTTCGATTACGACGGGTCCAACCGTCAGATCCGCAAGACCACGGTGATTGGAGCCACAACGACCAAAACGCGCTATATCTACTCCGGCGACCAACTGATCGCGGAGTACGATGATACAACCGGCAACCTGATGCGCCGGTACGTCTACGCTTTCGGCAAAGACGACCCGATCATGCAACTTGATGCCTCTAGCAACGTCACGTACTTGCACGCCGACCACGTCGGCTCGATTGTCGCCCAGTCCAACAGCGCTGGCGTGATTGCGAACAAGTACCAGTACTCGCCTCACGGGCAGAGTTCGACGCTGCTGACCGGCACCATATTCGGTTTCACTGGACAGCGGTTCGACAGCGAGCTTGGGCTCTACCACTACAAGGCGCGTTACTATTCGCCTGCACTCTGCCGCTTCCTGCAGGCGGACCCTGCGGGTTATGACGTCGGGTACAACTTGTATCCGTACGCGAAAAATGATCCGTTAAATCGCTACGATCCAAAGGGAACAGATGACGCGGAGTTCCAAAATGATCGGGACTATGGCGTTTCGCCAATTTTAAGCGCCGTCAACGAATTTTCTGAAGGACTCAAGGCCAATGTTAAGGGCGAGGATTCTGACAAGGGCGTTTTTTCACAGGCCTACATGCTTGGAGACCAAATTGGCCGGGCTGCTGGCGTTATCAGAACAGCTGGTGGCATTTTGCAGAAAGTTGGTCAAGGCGTTGCCGGCGCAATGGTGACACTCGCTAATAAATCCGGCAAGTCAGCTGAGGAAACTGTGATTTACCTACTGAAAGAAAAATCGACGCATCGAAGCCTGAAGATCGGAGAGACGCAAACCCTTATGCGACGCACAAAAGAAAACGTGCGTGATCTCGTCAAAGAGGGCGTGCTCCCGAAGGGCTCAACTGTAAAGGATGTCGATGTCTTAATCATCGACGTTCAGCCCACAAAGAAACTGGCTCAGCAGCGAGAAAAGCTCCTCATTCAAGCTTCAAGAGTCATTAACAAAGGAGAACGCTTCGACGGAAACTTCGCGGACCACTAAGTCCGCGCGTAATTTCGATCCTGCTTAAATCTCGCGAGGAGGTGGTGAAAACCGCCTCCTCGTTTCAAAGGTGCAGTGCGATTTTGGTCGTGTAAAATGATGTATTCTTTGGAGGAACGAGATGAGTCGCACTGGTATAGCACCCTGGCAGAATGATATCGCCGCTGATTGGTTCGGTGATCTATTCGCTATTACAAAACTGAGAGAGCATGTGATCGAAGCTCTTCATCAGGATGGAAATGATCCTGTGGAAGCTGAGCAAATTCGTGCTGCATGCTTCCTATTGATTTGTCTTGGGCGAACCTTTATGTGGCCGATTGATCACATAGATGATGACTTGGGGCTTGCGCTACAGCGATTAGAGCAATGCATTCACCTAGAGGAATCGATCAAATTCAAAGAAATTATGGAGAAAGAATTACTACTTCTTCGATTATCAATTGAAAACGAACCTACTCATGAGAAAGAAATGGAGCTGATGTCGGAATTATGGAACAATTACTTAGCCCCTAGGAGGGCTCGGGGCTAGCGTTTGCTCCGTAACTGAGTTGTTTTAGACTACGGGGACGAGACAGGTCCCCATAGTGTCCATTTATCGAACAGCTTTGGAATTTGATAGAGAAAGCACGAACAAATCTCCGCCTGTGATAATCATGTACTAGCTGTAGCGGATTGAGATCATCGGAGCCTCGAATTGAGATCATCGGCGATTTCTGGCGCAAATTAATTGAGACTATATGTGGTGGCTGGTGCACTTTAATTGAGACTGAGCGCACTTTAATTGAGACGGATGCAAATTGATTGAGACTGGAGCGATTTAATTGAGATTATCCGCACCGCATCCGGTGACGCTCAGCCTGTAAGGAATACGGTCGTTTTTTTGTTGCGCCAGATTATTGACAACCAAAGCTTTTCTTAGGCGACGAGGGATGTATAAAAATCCTAAACCGTTATCCGGAATACTAATGGATGAATCGATTGATGGTTCCTGATGCGAGATATCGCCTCCCCAAAGGATCTTTCGCTTTGTGCCTTCTCCAGCGAGCTGATTCACAGTCCAGTTCCATACGTTGTCGCCAGGTTTCACAAAGGCTTTCATTTCTGGCCGATCCAAGAGCATCATTTCCAGTTGCTTTTGTCCGAATAATAAGTCTTGCTGCGGTAATTTTGTAGACAGAAATATCGTGCTCGAAGTTATGTTTTTGTTTCGGGCTCGGAGTTTGGAACTATTCAATTTTACAGCCAAGTGTTTTGCTTGGTCTTCGGTAAATACCCCAGGAACTGCTAGCTGGCAAGGCTGTAGGATCGGAAAACCCCGCGTTTCAGTGGTACCGTACATGGGCTTTTCATTCACGAAGACTCCGAACTGATCGCCGACCAGTGACGCAGTTAGGTACCTGAATTTGCTGTAGCCAATCGGAGTAAATTCGACGTTTACCGTCCAAAATCCGCGTTCAGTAAGGCTAGAATGAGCACGTATGATTTGTCGATTTGTGAGACCCAGGTCGCTCCAACCTTTGGGTTGCAGTAACTTAAACTGGAGCGTGAACTCGTCCTGGTTAGTGGTGTTAGTAATGTTGGTAGTAGGTTCGTTGCTCCTTGTGCACGCAGGGAGCATCAGCAAGTTTGATAGTGCCAACATTGCGATTAGAACGATTCTTCGAGTGCGAATGCTGCGGAACGTAGATAAAAATTTGCACCGACTGGTTAACATCAATAATCGGACCTCCCAGAAGGCTTAATCGACTTTAAAAAAAATTGGCAACAATCCTTGACAACCATCCAGCGTATCAGATCATCCTCGTCGCCACGCTCTTTCTCAACAGGCTTGTCTTTCACCTCTCGCAATTTTTCACGCAAGACGCTGCGCGATTTTTCTTTTTCTCCGATCCATCGATCTAGCTTTCCGCCCCGCTGGCAGACATAGTCAGCTTGTCGTCTCGAATCGTTTTCACATAACGCACGTCGTCCTTTTCAGAAACCTGGACTTCAATATCAAGTACCAAGGCGCGCACCACGCAGCCCTCTCTCCAAAAACTTTCCGGGCGTGTCAATTGGGGATTGTCGAGGTTTTTATTGACCTCTCCCACCGCCTTGATAATACCACTCGTTTCAGCCCCAAAAAATTACCAACTATTCTTGACAAACACCCAAACCCCCAGTCCCTCGCAAGCTTTTATATCTCGTCGAAATTTGCCTCAAGTAGTTTTTTCGCTTGCTGCCGTGATTCCTCTTTCCACTGAAGTGCCCTCTCTTTCTTCATCTCCGCTGGCATCGGCTGACCGTTGTTTGTCGTGAAATGCATCGTCTCTGCTGTGAAAATAGTCGCCAGCCTGGCATAGTAAGCGGCGATGCCGCCTAGCTTCACTGACTTGGCCGTCAGTTCTCCAAGCTCCATCCGCACCATTCGAAGCTCGCTAATTAAGTCATCTTCTATCGTCTGACGCTTCCCAAGCCCTTGCTCGATTAACGCCCTGGTCATCTCAGCTACCGTCTTTTTCTCGAGCTCCGCCAGCTTGATTAACGTCTTGTACGTATCAGGATCTAGTCTCACTGTCACTTGTGGTGATGCCATCCGCCTTTACCTCCCTCTGCCATCGTCGTCGCCCCGGTCACGCTCGCGCTCCTGTTCTCTGTCATCATCACGATCATCCTGGTCTCTTTCACGGCTGGTGCCTCGCTCATAACTGTGCTCTTGCTCGTGCTCCACTTCGCGATTCATCTCAAAAAATCTGCTCACTTCCTCAAAGCTGCCTCGCTCAGGCTCTTTGGTCAGGTCTCTCTCTTTGAAGCGATCGCGCTCCAGCTCGTGGCCAAACTCACGTTCATAGGCACGATCTAAAGAGTGCTCTATCGACCTTTCTCGATTGACATAGTCGTTGCCGGCACTGCGAAGTTCTCTCAAATCGTTCACGTCGAGGTACACTTCACAGCGCTCCCCCGCTGTCTCACGCGCTGCCATTTGCCTTTCGTAGCACTCGATCATCCGCTCGGTTTTTAGCTCGTCCCAGGATCTAGGGTTGTCGCCTAACAGCTCCTGGACGCGTGGATCGGTCGGCTGTGCCTCGGTTCCGTGCCCAAACTCGTATTCGGCCCGCCTGTCTTCTCTTGGATCTGTTTGTGCTTTTTCGTCGTAGCCTTCGCCCAGAAGCGCCCTCAGCTCGGCATCTCGATTGCTCCAGGATAGCTCTTTCTCCACAGCCTGCTTATAACTTTGCTCCCAGCGCTTCGCCTCGCGCCTTTCTACTTCCCGCTCCCAGCCTGGCACTTTGCCAGCTATCACTACATGCGCGTGATAGTGATCGGTATTTTCGTGAATGGTTGCGTACCAATCCAGCTTGTGCCCCATCCGCTCCTCAAGCGCTTCCATGCTCGTCCTTGTGTATTCCTGCATGTTGATGTTGTTGTCTCCAGGACTCAAGATAAGGGTATGCATGGCCGTGCGATCCCCTCTGTTTTCCAGCATCTTCTCAAACACTTCACCGCGCTCCAGGTCCTTGCGATCACGGTCGAAAAACTTCCGTTCTGGCTCATGCTCTCCGCGCTCCCGCTCCTGGATGTATCGCAGGTGCTCCCTTATTGCCGGTCGCGCCCCTTTGCCCTGCTTGATGTACTTGGACTTTACGATAGCTGTCGTTCCCCTGGCTCCCTTAGCTTGATTGCCGTACATCCGTCCTTTTGGCCCGGTGTTGCCAAATCGTATTCGTGCCGTGCCACCACCGCCACCGCCCCTCTCCTCCTTCGATTTCTCTAAAATCCAATCAAGCATCCTGGTCTTCCGTCTTCTCTTCAGCCTTGATTTTCTTACTGACCTGCTCGGCTGCATACTTGGTGCTTGCGTCCCAGTGCTTGTTTAACTGATCTTTCGATTGCGGGTTCCCCGCGTTCTTGAGCAGCACAAAACACAAAAATGCCGCTTGTGCTGCTTGCTTGATTGCACTGACAATCAATCCGGAGAATCTATCCTCAATGCGTTTCAGACGCTTCTCTAGCCTGTCATAGGCATCTTCAGTGCGTTGGTTGGCTTTCTGAATTAGTCTCTCTTCCAGAAGCTGCCTGACCATCTGCGATTTCGTCATCTTATTTGATCTTGCCAGGCGTTCTATCTCTTCGTATATCACTGGTGTCACAACAGCAGACACGGTTACAAGCGGCGTCTTTCTTGGCATATCGGTTTTGCTACAGCTCCTGGATGGTTAGTGGAATCAGTATACGGGCAGCTATATTGATGTTATCATGATGACTGAATTCACAATTTTCTAATTGCTGTAGCATATGTATTTTTGCCTAGAGCTGAAGGCGCCGGGTAGCTTTGCCTTACAGGCAAAGCTACATCTTTTTTATCCTGCCTTCAGCTCCTTTGTCGCTTTCGTCTTCGCTTGGCAGCTCCGGCAGTTTGCAATTCCGCCTCAGTGCCGCGTTCTCGACCTTAGCCTCAAGAACCAGTTTCAAAGAACCGATCAGGCACGTCCACCCTGCCGACCTTCAAGAAATTGCTTCTAGGACCTTCCAGCGACAACTATTCGCGTATATGTCGATGGTCATCCCTACCGAATCCCCGGAGATCATTCTATTGACAAACCGAAGCGGCTTGGGTTATTCTCAATAATAGGAAGGAGGAGGCGCTATGCAATTCAAACCAATAATCGCTCTTTGCGATAAACATGCCGAGGAATTGAAAGAACATTTGCAGCCCATGCCAGAGCCTGTTGAACAGTCGCGCCAAGATAAGTTAGTTCGAGCTTGCTGTGATGCTGATTACGATAACCGTCAAAACTGTGAAATGCCAAATTACTGGTTCTACCTTGATCTTGAGCTGACCGGCTGGCGACTTAAACAAGCTGGCTCCAAGGGTGGCTCGGCTAAAACAACCGCAAAAGTTATCGCAGCCCGTGCCAATGGAGCCAAAGGTGGTCGCCCCAGAAAGCATCTTCAAGTCGTAGAGTAACTGTGCGCTTGTTCGACTGCCTATACTATTTGGGTGAGGTAAAACTAGTGGCTCAACAAAAACCGGAGCGCATCAACGAAATTCTTAAGCTCGTGGATGCCTTAACTTCCGAAGAACACGACCAGCTCGTTGAAGAAATGAAACTTCAATGGCTTCGCAAAGCTATGGATGAGTCGGAGGAATCAATAAAACAACATGGCACCATTCCTGGCGAAGAAGTCTTTACCAGGCTGGAAGAACGATACAAGCGCAAGTCAGCTCAACAGAAGTGACGCGACTGGAATTCTCGCCAGATGCCGATAGAGATCTCGAAGAAATCGGCGACTTCATAGCCGAAGACAATCCTGACGCCGCCATTGCGTTTGTTCAACGACTACGGCGCCGCTGCCACGACCTTCTCACTTTCCCTTTTGCAGGTCGAAAACGTGATGAGATAAGAACCGGCTATCGAAGTGTCGTCGAGGGTGAATACACCATCTTCTATCGAATGGCACGCCCGGACGAACTAATCATCATCCACGTCATCCACGCCAAGCGCGACCTGAGCTCAATAACATTTTCCGACTAGAAAATAAGCGGCAAATAACCAGACAGTTGATTGATTTGGCAGATCGACCGTGGTATCTTTTTCTTGTGGATCTCATCCATGTGCCACCATAATCAGTGGCGACCAACAATTAAAAAAAATACGACAAGCCTGACAATCCTTGGTTTGCGCGTTAGCCTCCCTACTTGCTTTTGACTGCAAGTGGGGATTTTGTTTCTGAAATAGATTAGTGAACGCCTTTTCAAAAACAGAAAAGTTCACTTGCTCCCAACGGCTTGGGATAAGTGAACCTATTAGTGCTCTGACTTTCCTTTAGCCTACTTCGAGACCTCAGGTCCTTGCTGCACTCTTTGTATTTTCGCGACCGCGTTTTGTAAAAACCAACGCCATCGTATGTAGAACCACAATGATACCAGAAACAATGGTAGCACTAATCAGATCAGATGCAACCCCCTATTTAAGCACCACATCATTTTACTTCCGGCTGATTTACAAATTCAATTTCTATAAGCCGCGTGAACTCAGATGGCTTGATTTGCAGACTTACGGAAAGTCTATATAAACTCTTCACCGAGATTTCTCGAAATCCTAGCTCGATAGCACCGATATGGCTTCGCTGCAAACCAGATAGAGAAGCGAGATCGTACTGACTGAGTCCTCGCACATTTCGTAGTTGCTGCACCACACGGCCAGTTGCGATACTGATTGACTTACCTTTCCCAAGGCTATCCAGCAAATCGTAAAGTGAAACAGGAACAAAAATGTCTCTGCGCTTTCTGCTCATCAGTTAGTTAACGGCCTGTGTTTTTTTGAATGTTCTCACGAATACTCACTCTGGGGCCCTGATTTGCCGGTATTTCGGCAGATACAAGAGGGGGGCTCTAGCCATGCATCTCTTGAAAAGCGCGCGCCATTCCACTTGTTGGTCGGGAAGAAACTTTCCGACCAGCCCAACAGCTTGCTGATAGATTGGGAGCTAGAGCCCTTATAAAAAAATTGCCGAGGAATACCGGAGCGAGCGAAGCGAGTGAGGATATGCCGCAGGCTACCTTATCGGTTCTAACCTGCACGCGGAAGCGTGCGCCAGGGGTTGACCCCGGAGCTAGACTTCGGAGGGAGTGACGGCGGCAAGGTGTTTAAGCTTGCTGATGAGTTGTTCGCCGTCGCCCCGCAGAGGTCGTAGCGTAGGGTCTCAACCCCATAGGTAGCAGGGGGAGGCGCGCATGGCGCGTACCTTCTTGGCAGCTGGCACTCAAATTATGATCATATTTTTGATCAAATTTAAGCATATTAGAGGGGCTGGAAGCGGAGGTGGGGTAAGGGTTTGCGGGTCGTCAAGCTCATCCAAAGCTCCCACAAATCACATCCAAAGCTCCCACAAACCGCAGTCAAAGCTCCCACAAACCGCAGTCAAAGCTCCCGAAGGGGCTCTCCACCACATCCAAAGCTCCCGCAATGCCAAAACTGCCGAGTCTCTTACAGGGGGCTCATCTCTGGCGGGTAGAATCATCTCAGACCACACCCAAAGCTCCCGGCAAGGAATCAGAACCACACCCAAAGCTCCCACTTGACCAAAAGAGTTATCTTGCAATGGTCACGTGTATACCCTTTTCAATACAAAGGGCTTCTGCTTGCTCTGCTGTCAGTCCCCTGTCTTTGAGACCACGTTCTGCTAGCGGATTGCCAGCCGCAAATAGGTTAAGGACTGGCAACAACGGATCATATTCAATGACGGTACGACTTTGATTGGGAGATTTGACTGAGGTGGTAGAGACCGGAATGTTTTCTTTAGCGGCCGCGCGCCGCTGTTGTGTCTCTTGAAATTTCTCTCCAGGAAAGTACAACAGAGTCCATCCATCCCATTTGTAAGCAGCTATGTAGCCCATCTCTTGCATGTTTTCATTGGCTTCTTTTAACTGATTTTTGGCTCGCCAAAGCTTATCCCAAGTTTTAATTCCTAAATGCTGTGCGAGCCATTGATATTCAACTCGCCAATAGCCTTGTTGGGATGACCGCCACAACCAATGTATGAGCAGTGGATACAAGTGTTTCGCAATGTCACTTTTGCATTTGCGAAGAAATACGAGATCAAGAACCATCAAATATCGGGAATTTAGATTTCTTCTGATTCGATCATCAAAGGTAACGAATGTCTCTTCTATAACATCGCCCTTTCCATCAGTGTCTCCAGTTATGCCTACTCCTCTCAGAAGGTGAAAGGACTCCGTTAGAAACAGATTTTTGCTTTTATCAAAGAACGAATTTTCGCTTGTACATGAAGTGTGTACAAGCCGTTTCAAAGCAAGCTTTACTGCTGCTGCAGTTTTACCGCAATAGCTCATTCCTAAGCGCTGAATAAAGCTGCGCAAGGAACCGATGTGCATTACTTCCGGCACTGGCGTTCTCTTAGAGATGTAGCGCTCATACGCAATTTCGTACAAAACAAGTAAAACGGCCGCTTCAAGCGGCCCAGGCATACCATACTCACTGTCAGGCTTCACGCACCAGCGCCGCTCGATTTTCTTGCCATTGACGCAAACGACCTCCCGAGAGTCAATCCCGATCGATCTGTCAGCATGCTTGTCCAGAAAAAAATAAGGACGGAGAAACATGTGCATCTCGGGGCGTGCAAGCAAATTATCCTGCAGCAGCTCACTTTGCCTTGATTCTTTAGGTTCAGCATCTGGTAAAAAAAGCTGTTCGAAGTCATTGGTTTCAAGACTGGTTGTAGTTGAATCTTTTCTGAGTTTTTTCAATTGAAGTTCTTCTAGTTGGCGATCTATCCTCTTGCGCTGTCACCAGTTACCCGCTAAACTTTTCGCTATCGATTTCGAATTTGCCCATCGGGTTTGCGCCTGGTGGGCGCTTTCTTATGCGCAAGTCTAGCTTTATGTACTATCACGATCAATTGATCCGCCCCCATATATAGTGGCATCGATTGCAATATAGACTAGACATGTGCGCCTTTACAGGTGGTGGCATGTGGTTTCATAATGACGGCTGTGTGCGGCACTAGGAGAGGCATATGGGTCAACCAGATATACAGAAGACGTTTAGCAGCATAAGCGTCGAAGGTTTTGACCAGATTTATCAGCCAGTCCCCGCGGAGGCCCAGAGCGCCCCAGAGCAGGTCCAACCCGATCCAATCCTAGAGGCCCAGACCGACACGGATCTGGAAATCCAACCCGATCCTAGCCAAGGCGTTTCTTTAGAAGAGGCGGCGAAAGTTTTCGGACTGCACATCGATACCGTGCGAAAACGGCTTCAGAAACGGAAAATCAATGGCTTCAAAATTGCCGATAAATTTGGGGATAAATGGTTTGTTCACAAAGATGAAGTAGACAAGGCCCGGACCATCCAACCTTCCCAGGCGCCCCCAATCCAAGCCGCTCCGGAGCAGAGCCAACCCCAACCATTGGATCAGACCCACAGCGATCCAGAGCAGGCCCAGACCGATCCAATCGTGGATGTTGAAATAAGCCTGGGTCAGCAGCAAAGCTCGCATCAGGCTTCGTTCCAAACCGATTTCGAGCGCGAAAGACTGATGCAGATTATTGAGAGCCAGGCACACCAATTAAAGGCTGCCGGTGATGTCATCATGTATCTCCGCAGTGAAGTAGATGACGCTAAGAGCCAGGTCAAGTTACTGACGGATAGCCAGCACATCCAACCCAAGGGCTGGAGTCGATTCTGGAGTTGGTTCGTCGGCCGCTGAGCAGCCGAGCGTCTGATACCATCTGTTATGTTTCATCTGCCGGCAGGCGCCAGGGCGTCTGTATCACTGAACTATTCAGGGATTGCGCGATTCGCCGGTTTAGCACGACTGCACCGCGCA
>Ga0163150_10006789_pt1 | contig 13809 bp, 6 predicted proteins | sample OliLakLV19P2IB_FD_148628 | JGI IMG/M metagenome (GOLD analysis project Ga0163150, IMG submission 148628) | Freshwater microbial mat bacterial communities from Lake Vanda, McMurdo Dry Valleys, Antarctica - Oligotrophic Lake LV.19.P2.IB | ecosystem: Environmental > Aquatic > Freshwater > Lake >...
CCAAAAAGGTTGTCGCCCGAGGAGTCGATAGTGGCGGTGTTGCGCGACAACCTTTTTGGTCTCGAAATCGATCCGCGCTGTACCCAGATTGCGGCATTTAACCTTGCCCTCGCCGCGTGGAGGCGCGTTGGATATCGGACGCTACCATCGCTGCATCTCGCCTGCTCTGGTTTGTCGCTCGCAGTGACTAAAGCGGAGTGGTTGAAGCTCGCCGAGCGGGTCGCCACCGCGCTTCCAGTGCCCCCGAAGACAGACCTCCTAGGCACGGAAGACAACCTATTTTCAGATGCGATGAAGCGGGGCTTCGACCGTATTTACGATCTGTTTGCACGAGCACCGTGGCTCGGTAGTCTGATCAATCCGCGCGGAGCAGGCGGTGACCTCATTGAACATGGCTTCGCTGATCTTGAGCTCATCTTCACGCAACTGTTATCGAAGGCGGATAGCGCGGAAATTTCCGAAATGGCAGTGGCCGCGCAGGGCATCGCCAAGGCGGCGGAGATTCTCGCCGGGCGGTTTGCCCTGATAGCGACCAATGTGCCGTACCTCGGACGGGGTAAGCAGGACGACGTGTTAAAGGACTACTGCGAGTCGAAGCACGCCGAAGCCAAGGGCGACCTCGCCACTTGTTTTATCGAGCGCTGCCTCGAGTTCTGCGCTTCGGGCGGCAGCGCAGCGCTAGTGACGCCGCAGAACTGGCTATTCCTCGGTACCTACAAGAGGTTGCGCAAGCGGCTGCTGGAAGAACAAGAGTGGGACGTTGTCGTGCGACTGGGAGAACACGGCTTCGATAGTCCACAAGCGGCGGGAGCTTTTACCGCGCTTCTTGCGCTGACCCGGCAGCAAGTAGTGGAAGCGCACGTGTTTGGGGGACTAGATGTTTCAAGCGAAGCCACCCCCGAGGGCAAAGGAAGTTTGCTCCGAACGAAAGACTCTCGGCTAGTAAGTCAGTCGATGCAGCTGGTGAATCCAGATTCACGGATCACGTTTGACGAAGCGCAGGTTGACACGGCCCTACTGAACGAATTTACCGAGTGCTACCAAGGTGCCAGAACCGGTGACCGAGATCGGTTTGTTTTGTCTTTTTGGGAAGTCGCTCACGTCGGTGAAACATGGGAGCCGTTTCGCAATACGTCAACATCAGGCAATCCATGCGACGGTCTCACCGAGGCAATTCGGTGGGAGCAAGGTTCCGGGTCGCTTCACGAATATGCACGCGAGACTCGCGACAAGCTCCACGATATGCATGAGAGCGGTCAGCGGGCTTGGGGGCGACTTGGTGTCGCCATCAATCAGATGCGGAAATTGAGAGCATTCTTCTATTTCGGCGAGAAGTTTGATGGGAATGTCAATGTGATTTTTCCAGTAAACCGAGCCCATCTTCCGGCGCTGTGGGCACTTTGCTCTTCGCCAGAGTATGAGATCGAGGTTCGCCGTATCGATCAGAAAATCGCGGTGACCAACGCAACGCTGACCAAGGTGCCGTTCGACCTCAATCGGTGGCAGCAAGTGGCTGCCGAGAAATTTCCCGACGGGCTTCCAACGCCCCACTCGGACGACCCTACGCAGTGGCTTTTCAACGGCCACCCCGAGGCCTCCGAATCGCCACTACAAGTCGCTGTCGCGCGCATAGTCGGCTATTTCTGGCCAAGGCAGAGCGGGTTCAGTTTTCCTGACTGTCCATCACCGGACTCGGACGGACTTGAGAAGCATGCTGACCTCGACGGGATCGTGACGTTGAGCCCGGTGAAAGGCGAGCAGTCTGCTTCGGGCCGGCTGACCGCACTGCTCGCAGATGCTTTCGGCGCTGGGTGGTCAGCCGCGACGCTGAACAGCATGCTCGTGCAGGTCGGCTATGCCGGCAAGACGCTCAATGACTGGTTACGAGATGGATTCTTCGAGCAGCATTGCACACTCTTCCATCAACGTCCGTTCGTCTGGCACATCTGGGATGGCCGGCGCGACGGCTTTCATGCGTTGGTCAACTATCACCGATTCGCAGCGCCCAAGGGAGAAGGCCGGCGCACTCTGGAAAAGCTCCTCTACACCTACCTCGGTGACTGGATCGACCGGCAGCGCGCCGATCAGAAAGTCGGCGTGGAGGGTGCGGACGCCCGAGTCGCGGCGGCAGAGCATCTGAAGGCGGAGCTGACGAATATCCTCGCAGGAGAGCCGCCGTACGACATCTTCGTGCGCTGGAAGCCGCTCCACGATCAGCCGATAGGCTGGGAGCCGGACATCAACGACGGCGTGCGAATGAACATTCGTCCGTTCATAACCGCCAAGCCGCTCGGCGCGCGGGGGAGGGGCGCATGCATTCTGCGCGTCACGCCGAAGATCAAGTGGGAGAAGGACCGCGGCAAGGAGCCGCAACGTCTTCGCGAGGACTTTCCCTGGTTTTGGGGGTGGGACGAGCGGACGCCCGACTTCTTGGGCACCAAGGTTTTCGACGGCAATCGTTGGAACGACCTGCATTACACCCGAGCGTTCAAGGAAACAGCACGGGAGCGGCGCAAAAGCGCCAAGTGATGAAACCGAGCCCATTGCATTGGCCATATCCGGGGGGGCGTTGGTGGAAGTTCGACTTCCACACCCACACTCCTGCGTCCGCGGACTACGGCAAGGGACCCAACCAGGAGTTACTACGTCAGATCTCTCCGGACGACTGGTTGCTCGCGTATATGCGTGCGGAAGTTGATTGTGTCGCCGTCACAGATCACAACAGCGGGGACTGGATTGAGCGTCTGATCGCTGCGCTTGCAAGTCTGGAGGCGGACAAACACCCGGATTTTCGTCCCCTGCGACTATTCCCCGGCGTGGAGATCACAGCGAATGGGGGCGTGCACATTCTTGCCATTCTCGATTGTTCGAAGAACGCTGCGGATGTGGCTCAATTGTTGGGCGCCGTCAAGTTTTACGGCACGAGAGGGGCGAGCGACTCAGCTGCGAATGCATCTGTCATAGAAGTGGTCGAGGGCATTGTGCACGCCGGTGGCATTGCAATTCCGGCCCACGTGGATGGGCCGGCTGGCGCGTTTGAGCTAGTAAAGGGAAATACTTTGCAGCCTTTGATCGATTCGCCGCACTTGTTTGCGATAGAGGTATGCGATTCATCGAAACCCAAACCAGAAATCTATCGACAGCGAAAGCTAGACTGGGCAGAGGTACTTGGTTCCGACTCACACCACGCGGCGGGGGCCGCAGGTCAAAGATTCCCGGGCTCGCACTTCACATGGGTGAAGATGGGGTCGCCGTCCCTGGAGGGGCTGCGGCTCGCCCTGCTCGACGGCAATGACGTTTCCCTTCGTCGGAGCGATGACCCCACGGCGGGTTTTGATCCCTTCGCGACCCCGGCCCACTTCATCGAATCGGTCGAGATCGCAAACGCGCGTTTCATGGGTCGCGAATCGCCGGAGCTTGTCGAGTTCTCGCCCTGGTTCAATGCTTTGGTCGGCGGGCGGGGAACTGGTAAGTCCACCGTCGCGCATTTCTTGCGCCTGGCGTATCGGCGGGAAACGGAGCTCGCAAAGCTCGGAGACATCGAGTCGGTGGCACGGACATTCGAACGGTTCAACCACGCGCCAAAAGGCCGTGACGATCATGGCGGCTTAAGCGGCGTTAGCACTACTCAGACGGCGGTGCAACTCGTATTGATGCGTGATGGCGAGCGGTACCGATTACATTGGTATCAGGATGGCACCGGGCCTGCCGTCGAAGAGCAAGTCGGCGAGACCTGGCAGCCATCGTCAAGCCAGACTATCACTCCAGATCGGTTCCCGGTACGGCTGTTCAGCCAGGGGCAGATCGCGGCGCTTTCGACAGAAGGCAGCCACGCTCTACTCGATCTCATCGATCAGACCGTGGGATCCAATGCAGAGAAGGAAGCAATCCGAGAGGAGGAGCGTCGCTTCCTCGCGTTGCGCGCCAACATTCGTGAGCTCGCGGGAAAGGTTGCCGGCCGGGAGGCGCTTGGAGTCCAGTTGGCGGATATCCGGCGGAAGTTGGACCGATTCGAGCAAGCGCATCACGCCGAGGTCCTCAAGGCTTACCAGTCGCGAACTCGGCAGGAGACCGAGATTGCCCAACAGTTCGATTCGGCATATGAACTCGCGAAGCGGATTGACACGCTCGCAAACGACATCTCTGCGGGAGACTTACCGACGGGTCTGTTCGATGAAGCCAACGGCGCGGATCGTACGGCCATAGATGTTTTGAAGCGGCTTAACGAACAAATTCGCGGAGCTGCGGAGGCGCTTCGGGGAGCCGGCAAGCAATTGGCTGATACTGCTAAAGCCGAACGCGAGGGGATACCCGCGACGCTCTGGCACGCTGAGCTTGAGGGAACGAAGCAAGGCTATAAAGAGTTGATAGCCGCCTTGCAGTCGCAAGGCGTTGCCGATCCGAGCGAGTACGGCAAGCTCGTCCAGGAAAGGCAGCATCTGGAAGGAGAGCTCACCAAGCTGGACGCGCTGGAAGAGCAGCGGAAGCTGGTTGTCGCTCAGGCGGATACCAGCCTTCAGAACTTGGCGGTTGCACGCCGTGCGCTCAGCGCGAAACGTGCGGACTTCCTGCGCCAGACGCTTGCACGCAACCCATTCGTACAGATTGCGTTGGACCCCTATGGGCGCGACCCTCGTGCCATCGAACGGTCCTTGCGGGAAGTCATTGGGGTGCAAGACGACCGCTTTAGCGACGACATACTGGTGGTCGGCGACCAAGGGCCAAAGAGTGGTGCGATTGCCACATTGATTCGAGACCTCCCCGCCGAAACGCAACCTGCGTGCACGGAGATGGAAAAGCGCCTAGATGAATTGAAGCAGCGGATCAAGGAATCATGTGATGGATTGGGAAAGCTGAACTTCGGGGGACATTTCGGCAATTACCTCGAGCGCCAATTCAAGCAGCGGCCAGAGTTTTTGGACAGGGCGCTCGTCTGGTATCCGGAAGACTCGTTGGATTTGAAGTACAGCCCAAAAGGGGATGGCATCGGCTTCAGGCCCATCGAGCAAGCGTCTGCGGGTCAGCGTGCAGCGGCCATGCTTGCATTCCTCCTCGCGTATGGCGATGAACCGATTGTTCTTGACCAGCCAGAGGACGATCTCGACAACCACTTGATCTACAGCCTCGTGGTTCAGCAGATTCGTTCAGGTAAGCAGCGCCGGCAGATCATTGCTATTACCCACAATCCGAACATCGTCGTGAACGGCGATGCAGAGATGATTCATGCACTGGATTTCCGTCGCGGTCAGTGTCGTGCCGTCGAGCGGGGGAGCCTGCAGGATAAGCCGATGCGCGATGAAATCTGCCGAGTAATGGAAGGCGGGCGGGAGGCCTTCGAACGACGTTATCGCAGGCTTGGAAAGGATTGAAAGAGAGATCTTTTTTGCAGGTGCGAGACCACACTTCTGTGCGGATTTGCGTCAGGTGTAGTCGAGTAGCAGTGCAATTTGAAATGGAAACGAAATCGTGACGCATCCCGTCAACCAGACTTCGACGTTGCTTGAAGCACTTACTAGATCCTTGGCAGCCGCTTTGCGCTCGCCCGAAGGTGTTTCCGAGCCAGCCGCTCTGATCTGGACCGACGCGGATGGTCAGTGGCGCCCGTTGCTGTCGGCGCTGCGCGGTGTTCTTCCGTACATCTACAGCCTCGGCCCCTACGACCCAAAGAACCATTCCGGTCCCGCAATCTGGCTCAAATGCATTGTCGAGCGTGCGCTGCCGGATATCGCGCCCCCCTATGGCACCGTGCCGATTCTCTACCTCCCCGGTGTAAGCCGGCAAGATCTTCGGGCTGGAGGCGATTGCCCGCCGGCAGTGCAGCCACTGATCGAGCTGCAATTCCGAGGCGCGCTCTGGCATCAGAGAAACGGCCGGGACTGGACCGTTGAAGCGTTCCTCTCTTCCGAAGATGGAATCGGCCTGGACATTTCGTTCGACAACCGCACGCGGGAGGCGATGGTTCGGGCGCTGTCCGTGCTTGCCACGGAGCCGCTTGCGTCGCTCAAAGGACGGCGGCTCGATGCGGAGGATTTCGACCGGCTCTCCGTGGGCGACCCGGTACGCGATCTCCTGGGATGGATGTCGGAGCCGGAAGTATTCCGCAAGCGCTGCGATCCAGCGCGCTGGGACGCATTCAGGAATATCTGCGAGCGGGAGTTCGCCTTCGACCCCGACAAGGACGGCCCTGGCCGTGCGGGCGATCTGCTGCTGAACGGCAGCGGGAAGTGGGAAAGCGTATGGCAGCGGTTCCGTGATGCACCGCGAGGTTATCCCGGAGTCGCAGAGTTGCTGCGCAATGCCAAGCCGCGCGACCTCCTGGTCGATCAGGCCCGACAGCCGCAAGTAAACGAAGAGCTTGAGGCGAATCTTCGGTATGCGCTGGAGGCAGTAAGTGCCATGCCGCACGAAGCGGCGTGCGATCGCATCGTCGCACTCGAAGCGGAAAACCGGGACCGCCGCAGGTGGGTCTGGGCCGACCTGGGATACAGCCCCTTGGCGCAGGCGCTCGAACCTCTGGCCCGTCTGGCGAAGATGGCCCGCTCGCCGCTGGGAGGAGCTTCTATAAAAGGCATGGCTTCCGACTACGCGGCCGAGGGCTGGCGGTGCGATCGGGCCGCTCTCGACTCTCTCGGGGATTCCAAATCGCAGTCAGACAAGGCGCTGATCGCCAAGGTTGTGCAGGCGCTCTATTCACCATGGTTGGACAAGTCCGCGAGGCGGTTCCAGGAATTGGTCGGCAAGGATGAGGCCAGCTATCGACACCTCGTAAATCCGGTGAAGGCCGAACCCGAGACGTGCATCGTGTTTGCCGACGGACTGCGTTTCGATGTCGCCGGCATGCTGCAGGAGCGGTTGGTGCAACGCGGATTCAGAGCGCGGCTGAATCATCGTGTTGCGCCGATTCCTACCGTCACGGCGACGGCCAAGCCCGTGGCCTCTCCGGCGCATGCGTCATGCGAGGGTGGCGCGTCGTCGGAAGACTTCAATCCTGTGCTGATGGCGAGCAAGCAGGCGGTGAACGCTTCGCGCCTGCGCGACGAAATGGCGCGGATGGGCGTCGAGGTTTTGGAACCCGCGGAAACGACCTTGGCAGCAAAGACCGACAAGGGCGGGTGGACGGAGATTGGGCGGCTCGACGAAATGGGCCACTCGCTGGGCGCCGCTCTAGTACGGCACATTGAAGGGGAAGTGGAAGGCATTGCGGACCGTGTGGCGGCCTTGCTCGGGACGGGCTGGGGGAAGGTGCGAGTGGTAACCGATCACGGCTGGTTGCTCGTGCCCGGCGGATTGCCGAAGGTGGAACTGCCGGCCCACCTGGTGGCGACTAGGTGGGCGCGCTGCGCGTCGGTCAAAGGGGAAGCGAGTCCGTCAGTGCCGACCTTCTCCTGGTACTGGAATGCTCATGCGCGAATCGCATCCCCACCAGGTATCGGATCCTTTGTCGTCAACACGGAATACGCGCACGGCGGGGTCAGCCTGCAGGAATGCGTTGTTCCCGAACTGCTCGTCGAGCGCGGAGAAGAGGCGTTGAAAGCCCGCATCGCCGAGATCACATGGCGCGGCATGCGGTGCAGGGTCGTAGTTGAAACCAACGCTTCCGGCTTGCGGGTTGAGCTTCGCCGCAATTGGAAGCAGGCCGATCCCGAGGACAAGCGTATTGCCGCCGCTAAGGAACTTGGCGGCAATGGTCAGGCGAGCCTCGCGGTTGAGCGTGATGAATATGAGGGAACAGCGGCGATGGTCGTCGTTCTCGACGGCACGGGACGGGTCATCGACTCCCGTGCCACCACGATTGGAGAAGAAAAATGAGTATCGAACTGGATCATATCGACAAGCTGGCCGCTTCCGCGTTCGACGGCTACCTTGTCCGCAAGGACCTTGTGCGGAAGTATTCGCGCCAGTATCCGGTGCCCACCTATGTTGTGGAGTTCCTGCTCGGGCGCTACTGCGCAAGCATCGACGACAACGAGATCAACGAAGGGCTCCAAATCGTCGAGAAGCAATTACAGGACCGGACGGTGCGCGCGGGCGACGAAGAACTGTTCAAGGCGAGGGCGAAGGAAGCGGGATCAGTGAAGCTCATCGATCTGGTGCGCGCGAGGCTGGATGCCAAAAACGACTGTTACCTGGCCGAATTGCCCAGCCTCGCCCTGCGTGACGTGCGTATCGAGGATCAGTTGGTGCGGGATCATGAGCGCATGCTGACGGACGGCTTCTACGCCGAAGTCACGTTGAGCTATGACGGGGTGATCGCGCAGGAGTCGGGCGGCCGTCCGTTCAAGATCGACGGACTCAGACCGATCCAGATGTCGAAATCAGACGTACTGGACGTGCTCGCGAAAGGACGCCAAGGGTTCACCGTGGCGGAGTGGACCGATTTTCTGCTGCGCTCTATCGGATTGGAGCCGGCGGCGCTATCGGAGCGGGCGAAAAAGGTCGTCCTGCTGCGGATGGTGCCTTTCGTCGAACGCAACTACAACATGGTTGAGCTGGGGCCGCGCGGCACTGGAAAGAGTCACCTGTTCCAGCAGATTTCGCCCTATTCGCACCTGATCTCAGGCGGCAAGGCGACTGTCGCGAAGATGTTCGTCAACAACGCGACCGGGCAACGCGGCCTGGTCTGCCAATACGACGTTGTGTGCTTCGATGAAGTGTCGGGCATCTCCTTCGATCAGAAGGATGGCGTAAACATCATGAAGGGGTACATGGCCTCGGGGCAGTTCAGCCGTGGCAAGGAAAACATCCGTGCGGACGGCAGTCTGGTGATGGTCGGAAACCTGGATGTCGATGTCGAGCAACAACAGAGGGTCGGGCATCTGCTCAGTCCGCTGCCGCCGGAGATGCGCAACGACACAGCCTTCATGGATCGGCTGCATTCCTATGTGCCGGGATGGGACTTCCCCAAACTGAACCCCACTGAGCACGTCACGAATCACTTCGGTTTGGTCAGCGACTTCCTGAGCGAGTGCTGGGATCGTTTGCGTCTCGGCAACAGAGTCTCAGTTCTGCAGAGCCGGGTGCATCTAGGCGGAGCGCTCAGCGGCCGGGACATCGAAGCGGTCAACAAGACGGTGAGCGGACTTGCAAAGCTGCTGTTTCCGGATCCGGCGATGCCGGTATCCGATGAGGATCTCGAAGGGATGGTACGGCTTGCCCTGGAAGCGCGTCGTCGCGTGAAGGAACAGCAACGTCGGGTGTTCAAGAGCGAATTTCGGAACACACATTTCAGCTACATCCTTGGTCCCGAAGGCGTGGAGCAGTTCGTCTCGACGCCCGAGCAGCACAGCGATGAGGCCATCGAGACAGACCCGCTGCCGCCGGGACAGGTCTGGGGAGCCAGTCCCGGGTCGGGGGAAACCGGCGCGGGGCTCTATCGAATCGACGTGACGTGCGGTCCTGGAAGCGGCGTGAAGATTCTCAACCAGCCGACACCTCCCTCGTTCAGGGAAAGCGTGCGGGTAGGCGAGCAGAACCTCTATACGCGAGCGAAGGAATTGGTGGGCGACCGCAACCCACGAGAGGAGGAGTTCTCCATCCAGATGCGTGCGATGGATGCCGACAAGGGTGGTGCCGGCGTCGGTCTACCGGTTCTTGTGGCGCTCTGTGGCGCCCTGCTCAATCGCAACACGCGCGGCGGCACGGTGGTTGTCGGGGCTCTCAACCTGGGCGGCTCGGTGGAGCTGATTCCGAACGCAACTCGAATCGTGGAGTTGGCGATCGACAAACAGGCCCAGACGATCCTGATGCCGGTAGCGGTACGACGGCAGTTGAATGATTTGCCTGATGAACTGTGGACCAAGATCAATATCGAGTTCTACAAGGACGCGGCCGACGCTGTCTTCAAGGCGCTGGTGGAGTAAATGAACATCCTCAGCATCGACGGTGGCGGCATTCGAGGGATTTATTCTGCATATTTGCTGCAGCGTATCCAAGAAGAATTCAAAGTCGATTTTGCTGATCGTTTTGATCTCATCGCCGGAACCAGCACCGGGTCGATCGTAGCAGCGGCATTGGCAATCGGTTTGAAGCCTCATGCGATCGTCGCTCTCTACGAGAAACATGGCGAAGCGATTTTTCCGCAGTCTGCGTGGGTGCCAGCCGCATGGCGTAGCGCGAGAAAGTTATTCGGATCTTCCTATAGCAATACCGTACTTCAACAGGCGCTTGTCAAGCAGTTTGGCAAGAAGACGCTCTCTCAGACACACACCAATTTGATACTTCCTGCGACCAACATAGGTGAAGGAGTGGTTCATGTTCAGAAGTCAAACTATGACTCCGAGTTCGTTCGTGATCCCAGTGTCAAGATCGCTGATGCCGTTCTTGCATCATGTGCTGCACCCTCGTTTTTTGATCCGCACAAACTAGGTCCTTACCTGCTGGCCGATGGTGGTCTTTGGGCCAACAATCCGGCGCTTGTTTCCATCGTTGATGCGAAGCGGCGCTTGGGGGCGAGTATTGAAGATGTCCGTTTGCTATCCATTGGCACTGGCTCAGAGGAATTTTCCTATTCTCAGAAAAAATCGCGGTTCGCCTGGCTGTGGAAGCATGGGCTAGTGTGGTGGGGGCCCAAGAAGTTGATTGATCTGCTGCTGAGCTTGCAGTCGCAGACTAGCCACAATATGGCATTTTTATTGTTACAAGAGCGATATCTCAGGATAAATTTCTCCGGCAAGGATCTGTCGCTGGATGACCCAAAAACAATTGATGATCTGAAGGCTCGCGCCGACCTGAATTTTACTCATCAGGCGCCAACGATTCGCAAGTTCATTGAATCACTACCGGCTCGAAAGGAACGACCATGAATGCACGAGTATTGGCACAAGAGAAAAAGCTTTATCTAGTCGGAATGCTGGAACTGGCCTGCGAGAAGCTCGATATTACTGATGCTGAGCGAGAGATGGCCCGGTCGCGATATGAGGCCGTAGGCGAATGGCTATCGGACGGGCAGAACACATACTTGGCCAACTCGTCAATTTATACCCAAGGATCCATTCGCTTGCGCACGACTGTCCGTCCAATCGGGCGCAACGAGTTCGACGTCGATCTGATCTGCTTTCTTCCTGGAGCGGCCAATCTCGGCCCACACCAGGTGCGCGACCTTGTGGGAAATCGCCTGAAGGAGAACAGCACATATAAGGGGATGCTGGAGCCGCACAACCGCGCATGGCGGCTGGTGTATGCGAATGAATTCCACATGGATATCACGCCCGCTATTGCCGATCCGAAGCACGCCAATGGCGCGGTGTTGGTGCCCGATCGTGAACTGCAGGATTGGAAAGAGAGCCATCCTAAGGGGTACGCATCTTGGTTTGAAGGCATCACAAAGAGAGAACCTGGACTGTTGCTTGAAAAGAGGGCGATCAAGGCGGACGTGGAACCGATGCCGTCGGAGATCCAATTTATGGGCTCGCTACGGCGCATCGTCCAGATAATGAAACGGCATCGCGACGTGTGGTGCTCCAAGCTACCCGCCGCGCAACGTGACGACGCTCCCATCTCGATCATTCTCACCACGTTGGCCGCGAGAGCGTACGAAGGGTGCGTGCACACTCGGTACGACAATGCGCTGGATCTATTGCTCGATGTAGTCGATGCGATGCCGAGGTTCATTGAACAGCGAACTGTGTATCCGGCGGGGCTGGAGGATTGGATCCAGAATCCCATGAATGCCAAGGAAAACTTTGCTGACAAGTGGAAAGCGCATCCACAGCGGAAAGTCGCGTTCGGCCAGTGGCACCGTCAGTTCCGCACAGATCTGGACCGACTTGCGCAACAGCAAGGTTTGGACGCTATCGCTACTGGATTGGGCGGCATGCTGGACGAGAGCATTTCAAAGTCGGTCTTGGCGGAAACCACAAGGCGATTGAACTCTAATCGGGAATATGGCCGAGTGGTCACTGGTGCGGGTGGGCTTATTGGCACGGCTTTGGCTCAGCCCGCAAGCGCTGTACCGAAGAACACCTTCTACGGCGAGTGAATGGGTGCGTATCTTGCTCCGAAACCGTCAGCCCAAAGACAGTACGCTCTACTAAAGTTGCGCAATCCGGGCGGGACGGGGCATGTCCAAAATGGAAGGATTACTTGGCGATGGAGCGTGCAACCAACTCCCGTCAGCCGCGTCTACCAGGCGCGCCTAGCGTGCGACAGCAGGGGCCGGCCAGAAATATTTATTGAATCTCCGAATCTTGGGCTTCTGTCGGGGTCAAGGCGTATTCCACACTTGTACGACCAAGACAAAGTACGGCTTTGCCTCTACTTGCCTGGAACGGGTGAATGGACGACCAGCAAGGTTCTTGCAGACACCGTAGTGCCGTGGACAAGTCTGTGGCTCTTGTTTTTTGAGGAGTGGCTTTGGTCTGATGAATGGAAAGGTGGAGGCATACATCCGCCGATAGATGAAAGAAAGAAGGAAGACATCAAATGAGTCAGAATGCAAGGACCTTTCTATATTCCATGATCGACTGGTCCCGTGAGTTCGGCGTTAGCGTAAGAGCAGCACTCGCATCGCCGATTCTTGACCGGAAGACCGTGGCAGAGGCAGGCGTGCGTGCCGACCCAGACTTCGAAGGTTGGCTGCACAACGACCCTATGGTTACCGGCAATGCGGCCAGCCGCTACGGCGACGACGCGCCTGGATACCTAACCGGAAACGGGCTCGGCAGCTTGGAGATCGGCGCGGCCGACGACTGACGCGGCTGTTCCTACCGGTTCCCGGGCGTTCCCTTCCCGTCGGCCGGACGACGGGTTTCTTGCGCTCCTGCAGGCCGTTCAGCCTGCGTAGGTGATGCCGCGGATTCCCGCGTTTCGGGCTTTAGGCCAGCAACCGGGACGCCATCTTTGTCGAGGTGCCACTCGCCGATACTCGGCCTCTCCGGGGGCGTACCTAGTTTGGCGCGGTTATCGGTCTGCGCGCCAACGGTGTCCCACACTGCCGGATTTCCTCCGTGGTGGCGGCTCACCTTGCCGGACTTTACTGTCGCGTTGTAATCCGCGCTCAGGGTGCCTTGCTCTTGCGAGACTTCGCGGCGATGCCTGTCGAGAGTCGCGGAGGCCTGGCTTTCGCTCGAACTGATTCGCGTCCCAATGTCGTTGCCAACGGTTTGTCCTGGCGTGACGCGCTGACGGGATTGGCGATCCTGGATCGTACTGTCGTTCGTCGCTGCCTGCTTCCGCAGCGCGTCGATACTGCTCGATCTGTCGGTTTGGTCGAAATCCTCACGCAGCGCCGATGATGTCCAGCCAAGGAGGTGGGGCAGGGGGCGACTCGGCGTCAGCGGGCCGTCTCCAGGAACGAATTGATTGCCTACGTCGCCGCCTTTCGCATACGCGAAGGCGATCTCCGTGACAGCGCGTTGCAACTTGATCGGATCGTCTTCGCGAAGCAGGCCGCGCTCAGATAGCCTGCGTGCTGCGTAGTTGGTGAAATCCGTCTGGGAGCCGCTGCTCCACTCGCGCATGAACTGTGCGGTACGGGCGAGTTCCTTGGCTCGACCGTAGGCGTTCTCGCTAGAGGACTGAAGGTCAACGGACTCACGATACGACGAGTCGAAGCCGGAGGTCGAACCTGTCTTGCTGCCCTGCGCCCATTGGTACGCATCGGAGGAGCGGAACTCCTTCACGAGTGCAGTCGCTTCCGACAGTTGTGCGGTTTCGACAGCCTTGCGCGCGTAGTCGTAGGCGCTTTGGAGTCGCTGCTGATCGACGTGTCGCCCCTCTGTCTTCGCCTGCGCACCGATCTCGGTGAGGGGAATCATGGCGCCGACTGATGCCGATGCGGCTACGCTCTTGCCGACAGTCGAGTCTTCACCC
>Ga0163150_10006790_pt1 | contig 13808 bp, 16 predicted proteins | sample OliLakLV19P2IB_FD_148628 | JGI IMG/M metagenome (GOLD analysis project Ga0163150, IMG submission 148628) | Freshwater microbial mat bacterial communities from Lake Vanda, McMurdo Dry Valleys, Antarctica - Oligotrophic Lake LV.19.P2.IB | ecosystem: Environmental > Aquatic > Freshwater > Lake >...
CCACCCAGCCCCGGTACCCCGCCGCGTCCACAATCTTCATCATCCGGTCCATGTCGATCGTCGTTTCCTTGAACTGCGCATCGAAATCATGGCACTTGAACGACACGCCTTTGGCAAACGGCAGCAGCTTGGCCACTGCTTCGTATTTGTCGATTTCCTTGGGAAAATTGCCGAAATCGGGCAGCGTGCCGAGATTGGCCAGCTTCGCAGCGGCGTATTCGCACAGCTTCGAAAAACTCTCCACGCAGCGCGAAACAAAGTCAGCGATTTCGGCAGCCGAAACAAGCTGCTTCTCGCCCGGATACATATATTTGTCCGAGTGGCATGACCGCCCAGTTCCGCAGTTATGTCCGCCCACTTCCGATGGTTGTCCGCCGCCGCCATCCGCTGGGCTTTAACATGCTCTTTGTGCCCCTCGGTTCCGTGTTCCGCGTCAACCGCGAGAGCCTCCCAGAGTAAGTTCAAAAACTGAAGGTCTCGATCCCGAACTGCTCCCGGATGATCGGCGGAAAATCGGAATTGGTGATCAGCCGGCTTTGAAGGCGATACCGGCCCAAAGGCCCAATAGTTTGCGACGGTCCATGAACTATAGGCTACAGCGAAAGCAGTTCGACCGGGTGATCGATCCAGAAGTCCGGCTCATAGGCCTGCATCTCCAAATGATTTCCATACCCATACCGCACCGCGCAGACCCGCACCCCAGCGGCTCGGCCCGCGGCCATATCAGCGGTGGAGTCGCCCACAAACAATACATCCTCCGGCCGCACGCCAAAGGTCTCCAATCCGCGGTGAATCACATCCGGGGCCGGCTTGGCCGGGAACCCATCCGTCCCCTGCACATGATCAAAATAGCCCAACAGACCGAACTTCTCCAACACGATTCGCGTCGTCGGCGTACCCTTTGTCGTGGCTGTTCCTTTGCGTCCCGGCAGGGCCGACAGCATCTCCGGTACGCCGTCGTAGGTCCGCGTATTGACATGTCCTCTGGCCGAGTAAACAACCCGGTACTGCGCGATTAAGTCATCAATCCCGGCCGCGTCAATCCCGGGAATAACGTCTTCAAACAGATCGATCAAGTGCCGCCCGATATAGTTGCGGAGCAGGGAAACGGGTTGCGCCGGATACCCGTTCCGGTCCAGTACTTCGAGGACCGAACCCGTGATATCCGGCGCGGAATCCGTCAACGTCCCATCGACATCGAAAAGATAAACCGGAAAGGCCATTAGGCCGGTTGCGGACCTTCCGTCAATGGAGGAATGCGCAGGCCACCCTCAGGCCGGATCGACATCGGGGTCGCCGCCGGTTTGTCGTCATCGCCCTTGTTTGACCGAACCGCCGCCAGAGTTTCCCCGCGAATCAATTGCTTAACCTCAGACCCGTCCAGGACTTCCCGCTCCAGGAGTGCCTCCGCAATGCGAATCAGCGCATCGTTGTGCTGTTCGATAATCACGCGCGCCCGCTTGTAGCCTTCGTCCACAAAACGGCGTACCTCTTCGTCAATACGGATGGCCGTCGCTTCCGAATAATCCCGGTGCTGCGAGATCTCCCGGCCCAGGAAAATCTGCTCTTCCTTCTTGCCATAGCTCATGGGTCCCAGGTCGCTCATGCCCCATTCACAGACCATCTTGCGCGCCATATCGGTGGCCCGCTCAATGTCATTGCCCGCGCCCGTGGTGATGTGTTTCATGAAGATCTCCTCGGCAATGCGGCCAGCCATCAAGATGGCCAACTGCGACTCCAGGAAGTCCTTATGATAGGAATGCTTATCGTCGATCGGCAACTGCATCGTCAATCCCAGCGCCATGCCGCGCGGAATGATAGTCACCTTATGCAACGGGTCGGCGTGAGGAATCAAAACCGCGACCAAGGCGTGCCCCGCCTCATGATAGGCGGTATTGGTCTTTTCTTCGTTCGTCAACATCATGGACTTGCGTTCAGTACCCATGATGACTTTGTCTTTGGCGTGTTCAAAGTCGTACATCGTGACGACCTTGCGATTCTGCCGCGCGGCAATTAGTGCTGCTTCGTTCACCAGATTCGCCAGATCCGCGCCCGCGAATCCGGGTGTCCCGCGCGCCAGCACCGACAAGTCAACGTCGTCCGACAACGGCACTTTTTTCGTGTGGACCCGCAGGATCTGCTCGCGGCCCCTGACGTCCGGCCGGCCGACAACGACGCGCCGGTCAAACCGGCCCGGTCGCAAGAGCGCCGGATCCAGCACGTCCGGCCGGTTCGTCGCCGCCACCAGGATCACACCTTCGTTCGATTCAAACCCGTCCATCTCCACCAGTAACTGGTTCAGCGTCTGTTCACGTTCATCGTGTCCGCCGCCCAATCCAGCGCCCCGGTGGCGTCCCACCGCGTCAATTTCGTCGATAAACACGATGCACGGCGCATTCTTTTTGCCCTGTTCAAACAAATCGCGCACACGGCTCGCGCCCACACCCACAAACATTTCCACGAAGTCCGAACCGGAAATCGAAAAGAACGGCACACTCGCCTCGCCAGCGATCGCCCGGGCCATCAACGTCTTACCCGTGCCTGGAGGCCCAACCAATAGGACGCCTTTCGGGATGCGTCCGCCCAATTTCTGGAACTTCTGCGGCTCCCGCAGAAATTCGATGATTTCCTGCAGTTCTTCCTTAGCCTCATCCACGCCGGCGACGTCCTTAAACGTCACTTTCTTCTGCTGGGATGAATGCAGCCGGGCCCGGCTCTTGCCGAAACTCAGCGCCTTGTTTCCCCCGCTTTGCATCTGGCGAATCATAAAGAAATACAGCGCCAGCAACAAAATAAAGGGGATGGAGTTGATAATCAACGAGATAAAATTGGCGTTCGACGCCTCCTTGATTTCAACGTTGACGTCCTTATCCCGCAACATCTTATAGACGTCCGGGAAATTGCTCGGGATCAGCGTCCGGAGCGTACCCTCCGCTTCGTCGACGAAGGATCCTTTGACCTCATTCGCCGTTATCTGAACCGACTTGATCTTTCCTGCTTCGACTGCCGTCAGAAACTGCGAGAACGTAAGCGGCTGCTCCACTTTTTTGTTTCCCGGCTTCACAACCGTGTACAAAATGATGACCAAACAGGCGATCACCAACCAAAAGATCAACTTGTTGACATTCGATGACATTGATTCCTCAATCTATGAGACGCCCAGACCAGCCGGATTGATACATCAATTCAGATAATCCCTTACAACAGCAGTTACTTAGAGGATACCGTATCGCAGCGCACCCGAAGGCGGACCCGGGTCGCCGAGTGCGTCCCCGCCCTTGCGGACGCTCCGAAGCGGTATATCCATACAATTCCGTCACTATCAGTAATCATCGGCCACAGGCGCCGATCCCATGAGGGTATCCGGGCGTGCTCGAAGATTTCCTTCACCAGCTTCGCCTCAGCCGCCCCCGCTGCCTGAAACCAATCCCCGGCCTTCCACACGCGTAACCGCAGTGGAGGCCGCAACCGTTCCCAATCCAGTGTTGTCGCGTCCCCTTCAGTATATCCCTCATCACCCTCTACCCATGCTTGGAATACATATCCAGATCCCATAAATTCTCCCGGCACCTCCGTTTCCGGCAAAACGGGATTTGTCCCCCCAATTCGCACCCAGTCCATCGAACGCTCGATCCGTCCGCCCGGCGTCTCGACCGCGCCCTCCCCGCTTTCTCTCAGCGCCAATTCCGCCACGCGCTCGACATGTCCCCGGTCCACCCTCCGCAAGTCTCCGAATACCCGCTCCAACCCCATTCGGAGTACGCGCCCCAACAGCGCCGGATGCACGCCAGTAAGCTCTCTCCGGTCAATCACCAGGCCTCCCCGTTCCCACCGTCCGCACTTTTCCAGAACCGCCGCCGCCTCCCGCCGCCAGTAGTCCTCGTCCAACACCGCCAACTCCGCCACGCGTTCCAACGCTCCATCGACGCTCGGATCCAACTCCCGCATGACTGGCAGCAATTGCGCCCGAACCCGGTTGCGCAAAAACGAAACGGACGAATTCGACCCATCCTCCCGCCACGCAATCCCCCGCGACCGGAGCCAGTCCCGGACCTCATCCCGCCGAACTCCTAACAACGGCCGAACGAGTCCCTCCCGGGTCACCGGCAGAACTCCGCGCAGGCCGGTCGTTCCCGTGCCCCGGAGCAGCCGCATCAATACTGTTTCCGCCTGATCGGACGCCGTATGGCCCGTTGCTACGCATTCCACCAGCCCCTGAGAAATTACCCGGGCGAAAAAAGCCATCCGTTCCCGCCGGCAATACTGTTCTAAATTTCCCGTCACCGGACCCATAGCGTAGCGGATAAAGGGCAGCCTCAATTGCCCCGCCATCACTTCGACGAACGTCGAATCCAGATCCGAATCCACTCCCCGCAGCCCGTGATCGACGTGTAAAACCGTCAGCGGAACTCCGCCCCGCTCCGCCAAAAAGTACAGCAAAAATACGGAATCCGCACCCCCGGAAACGGCTACGCCAAGCCGGGCGCCAAGGGGGATCATGTTATAACGGGAGATCGTGTTCTCGATTCGTTCGAGCACTGGAAACAATTGTAGAGGAGAACCCGCCGCTTGAGTTTGAACGAACGCGCCGCGAAGGTGAAACTACTTCTAATGGATGTCGACGGCGTGATGACCGACGGCACACTCTGGAACATTCCCGACGGCCAGGGCGGATTCGCCGAAACTAAGGGTTTCGACTCCCAGGACGGGATCGCCTTGCAGTGGCTAAGCTGGAACGGCATCAAGACCGGGGTCATCAGCGGCCGCGTGTCGCCAGCAACTGAAATCCGCGCCAAACAGTGCAAAATGACGTATATCTATCAAGGTCATATCGAAAAAATCCCAATCCTTGAAGAGATTATCGCCGACGCGAAAGTTGCCCCCGATGAGATCGCCTACATCGGCGATGACCTCACGGATATTGTTATCTTTCGCCGTGTCGGCCTGGCCATTGCCGTCAACAACGCGCGGCCCGAAGTGAAGGGCGCAGCCCATCACATCACCGAAGCCAAGGGCGGCCAAGGCGCGGTTCGCGAAGCGGTCGAAATGATCCTGGCAGCCCAGGGCCGCTGGGACCAGATCCTTGAAAAATACGAGGTTAAGTAAAGGTGATCGACGAGATTGGCGAACGCTCCGCTTTTGAAGTTACCGGCGAGGCCGGTCCCGGATTTCTCCATCAACTCACCGGTGTGATCGCCCGCCGGGGCGGCGATATAACGAGTGTTCAAATTATGGAAGCCCGCCCCGCCGCCCGCACCTACTTTGAGGTAGAAATGGCCGGCGACGCCTCCGCGATGTTTGAAGAACTCCGCGCGCTTTCCGTTGTCCACGAAGTTCGCATGGTCAACTCCATGCAGAAGATATACGGCAAGCGGATCATCATTATGGGCGGCGGCGCGCAAGTTGGGCAAGTCGCTATTGGGGCCATCTCGGAGGCCGATCGGCACAACATCCGCGGCGAGCACATTTCTATTGACACAATTCCCCTTGTTGGCGAATCGGCCCTCGCGGAAGCTGTCCGCGCGGTTGCCCGCCTGCCGCGCGCAAAAGCGCTGGTACTGGCCGGTTCGCTGATGGGCGGGGAGATCGAGCAGGCGGTGCTTGATGTCCGCGCTTCCGGCCTACTCGTTGTAAGTCTCAACATGGCCGGCAGCGTTCCGGATGCGGCGGACCTCGTCGTCACCGATCCTGTGCAGGCCGGCGTCATGACGGTGATGGCGGTGGCCGACACGGCCAAGTTCACTATCGACAAGTTGAAGCGCCGGGTTTTTTAACGCCGTTCCACTACCAGCGAGTACTCCCGCAGCGTCTCGCCCGCCTTCTTTAACCGCACCCAGTATTGTCCGGGAGAGAGCCCCGCCTCGTACCGAGACTCGGCCTTGCCTTCGACCAGCGACACGGACATCTCCGTCACGGATTTACCGTTCTCGCTTACGATCTGCGCGGTTGCTCCCGCCGTGTCCAGTCCCTCCGCGTCCAGCCGCAAGCGCAGCGCGAAACCCTCCACGCCGGCGTTTCCCGCCACACCGCCACGCAATGTCGCCAACTCAACGGTCCGCCACTCGACCGGCGCCGCCACCCGCCACGGCTGCCACAGCAGCACGGCTACCAAAATTACCATCGCTCCGGCCAGCGCCGGCGCCGGCATCGGGAGCCAGTCCAATCGCAGCCAGCGCCGCCAAGCGGCCTCAACGGGCATTTCCTCCGCCACTCGCTTCGCCGCCACGCGCATCAGGCCGGCGTACTCGGTCACCTCGTCCAGCCGCTCCTGGCAGTGTCCGCATATCAGCAAATGCTCTTCCAATTCGCCCAACTCCGGTTCGTCCAACCGGCCGAGCGCAAACCGCTCCAGGATTTCTTCCTCCGGGTGCGCATTCTTATGTTCGCTCATTACAACTCCTCGACGTTAAGCCGGTACAACTGAGGCTCTTGCAAAATTCGGTTTTGCGGCCCGTTCGGTAACCGCTCGCTCACGCTCACGGCTCGGAAAGTGAATCGAATCAACACAAGCTTTCAGAGCCGCGACCGTTAGGGCGCCGGTTCCCGGAATTTTGCAAGAGCCTCAACTTCCTGTTTCCAAATGAGGGCAGTCCTTTGCCCTCATTCATATAGTGTCAACCGCTGGCGCTTTTTCTCAAAAAACTGTTATCAATTGTATTGGTCTTGTCCAAACGACGCTTTCCCAACTCCGCGAAACGGTGTTTCGCCCTCGATTTCAACAGCCGGAACTGCGTATCGTTCAGACCCATCTCCCGGCAAATCTGCTCCTGATTCTGTTCATACAGATAGAAACGCGTCAAGATCTCCCGGTCCCGGCGCGAAATCGTGCGCAGCACCTGCTGCATGATGTCCATTTTTTGCCGCCGTAGCGTGTCCCGTTCCGGATCCACCCGCTCATCGGCCATCTTGAGCCCATCTTCCAGGTCCATCCGCTCTTTGCGTTCCTCCACCATCCGGCCGATATGCGTCGCCACCAGCCGCCGTACCACTGTCCGCACGTACCCCATCAGCCGGTCCGGCTCACGCAACTCGCCTCGCTGAATGGCCCCCAACACCACCAGGAACGTGTCGTGAACCTTGTCGTCGATATCCTGCGCCCCCAACTGTCTCGACAGATAGTACCGGACGCCGCGGCCAAACGTCGAATACAGTTGCGTCATCGCCGCCTGGTCGCCAGCTCGAATGCTCTCGACCAAGTTCGCCCACTCGGTAGCCGCCGTATTCTCCGGCTCCGGCGGTTCCGGAGCCGCGCCCGGAATTGTCTCTGTTGGAATGGTCAACATCATTTTGGGGAACTCACCTTCTCGCCAGCAATACATGTCCGGCCCAATTCCGCGGCTGCGCCGCTGCGCCGCCGCCGCGAATGCACGCCAATTGCGCCTGCCGCAGGGCCGCCGCCACCGGCAGCGGGGAAACTTTCCCGTTCGCCAGCCGTTCATAAAAGGCAGAAAAAAACGCGGTCGATTCATCGCCCACCGGCCACAGCGTCGATATCACCTGCCTCGATCCGGCCGTCAACCAAGCCCGCGTCAAGCCCAATAATCCCGAGCCCTTCACTGTCTCCGCCCCCGTCGAATGGCACGCGCTCATCACCACCAGTTCCGCCCGAACCGGCAGCGCCGCAATGTCCTCCGCCGTCAACAGCCCGGGGGCGCCGTCGGGCCGCAACGAAAGCGCCAGACGCGGCCTCCCGTGCGCCTCTACTGTGTGCGTGGCTATATGGATAATTCCCGGATGCCACTCCGTCAACCGCGCCAACACCGCCTCTTCCCCGCTTTCAGCACCCGAATACACCGCCGTTTCGTAGCCCGCCTTCCACCACACTGCCCGCGACGCCTCCACCTCCCGGCGCGTTCCGGGCAGCCGCGGCAAAACAGCCGCGGCATGCGCGGTCCGTCGCCACGGCCAGTCCCGCTCGCGCCGTATATCGGCTCCGTTGAAAATCGGATCCGCCACCGCGAAAAACCGGCGCTCGGCCGCAATTTCCGTCACCTGCGTCAACGCATTCGGCACCAGACGCAACTCCATCTCTTCCGCCAAATAGCCGCCATCCCGGCCCGGCAACGCCGCAAACGGAATCTGAAACAACCCTTCATCCGCCACAATGTCCCATCGCTTTGCGCGCAGACATTCCTTTTCCAACCGGCCCAATAAAAGCGCGCGCAACGCCAGTCCCAAATGGCCCGCCGCAGAATCGTTCGCCTCAACCGCCTGCCGGAATTTCCCGGCCGCTCCCAAAATCTTCTCACGCTCCGCCAACGCCGTCATCGCCAATTCGCGCTTCGTCCACACCCATAACCATGACCCTTCGGCGTGCAGCCAATAAGTCAGCACCGCGTCGCCGTTGGCGGGCTCTTTCAGCATCCCCGTCCGCGCTGTGCGGTCTTCCGGCGCCGTTGCGGCTTCCTGCTCCATGATCGAAGCCCGCAAGACCTGCAACGACGATCCCGCCGATTCTTCTCCAGCCAGCCACCGTCCTTCCATTCTTCGCGCTTCCGAATACAAAGGGCCTTTCTGCCCCCGGCTCTCACCGGCCGCTTCCATACTCCATGCCCGAGTCCGCTGAATCAACGTGAACATCTCCGCCGACAGCGCCGCGTTCGGTTCTTTCCGGTACAATCGCCCCGCCGTTTGCAAGTAGCCCTCAAAGAGTTCCTGCGCCATGCGCCGCTCGGCTCCAAGCCGCGACCGCTCCATTGGCGGCAGCTTATCGCGCCACCGTTCCACTAGTGTCTGGGCTCGGCGGTATCCCTCCATCGCCGCGTGCAGCCGACCCTCCTCACTGGATATGCGGGCCTCCTCAGCCCGCAATATCCACTCGGGAACGGGTATTTCCCGCCCGCTCTCCAGCGCCCGTAATGTCCGGTCGATCCACAGCCGCGCCGCCCCTATTTTTCCCTGCTTCCGATACAGCCGCGCCAACTTTCCCTCCGTTAACGGAAGCCGTTTGTCATTCACCAACTTGCGCTTGCACCACGCCCGCGCCAGCAATTCCTCGGCTTCCCCTGCGCGCCGGCTATCCTGCTCGGACAACTCATAACCCCAAAACTCCAATATGTCCGCCTCCAGCGAACGCGAATCCGCCTTCTCCGCCCCCGCCATGGCCTCGCGCCAGATCGGTACCGCCGCATCCACTCCCCGCGCTTTCGCCATCGCTCGCCCAAAGCTCATTAGCGTTCTTACTTGTCTTTCCCGGTCTGGAGCAACTGGCCTTATCTCCGCACCCCGGCCCGCTGCGGCCCCCGCCGCTTCATAGTCTCCCGTCAATACATAGACGGTCGCTAAATTCGCCTCAATACCCTGTAGCGACACGAGATCGCCAGCCTTCACCGCCGCGCCTCGCGCCAGCAACAAACACTGGATCGCCCGCCGATTCTCACCCAACATCATATGGGCACCGCTTAGGTTCGCCAGAAAACGCCCTTGCGATATCCAATCGCCCGCCCGCTTAGCCGCCTCCGCCCCCTCGATAAACTGCTCGACCGCTTTCCGGTATTCGCCAGCGCGCAAGGCCTCGTTACCCGTCCGGCGCGGACCTTCAAATGGCTTCCCTAACCATATGCTGTCAGGATCCATCCCTCGGATGGGCGTTATTTCACCACAACTGGATATGATGAAAAACCCTGCGATAACTCCCGTCAAACGCATGCTACCTCTCAACAATACCGGTGAGCTGGTCGTGTTATCTGGCGTCCTAGGAGTCATCCCAGAGGGGAGTACTCCTAGGATCATACCAGACTTTGCACTAAGTGCAACCCGGAAGTGTGGGTTAACATTTGTCTTGCGACTGTGAGCGCAAGGGGTTTATTTAGTTACGCATAGCATCACAGACCGGGATTAATGATGATGATTATCTCATCCATATTGCCCCCGGATCTCAGTGGCTTTGGGCCACCTCACCTCCACCGTACCGTGCGGTATAGTACTGGATCGACGGTTCAAAATTTCAACTAGTTGAAAATAAAGGAAATATAAGTTTTGAAAAGATGTGAACGCTTTTTGAGTTTTCTAGAAAGCAACATACGGCTGCTTTTCCTGGCAAAAAGAAATGGAATAACTATCGATTTATCAGTCATTTACGCGTAGGTATCCGCTCGACTCTCCTGTATAGTACCGGCGCCGCGACCCTCGGACGAGGTCGCCATTTCCAGGCGCGTCGTCTACTCGCTCGAAAAACCATGACATCGCCCCATGTAGTAAGGCAACAGGAACGCCGCCCCGCTCGCTAACTCCCGTCCAGTTCGCAGGACGGCATTGACTACTGCTCCACCAACAACCCGGCACCCTGTGCGGTCAAGAGCGCTACTGTCCCGGTACTGTTCGCCGCCATGGGCGGGTATTCCTTTATATGGGACAATGAATTGCGCTACGAACTCGCGGCCAGCAAGGACAAGGATTTCATCGTGGTGGCAGGCGCGACCCATGGAGCCACGCCCTGCAAGGAATGCGAGAAGACGCCCGGTCAAGCCAACAGCGCCAAGAAATTTTTCGATTGCGTGGCCAAGTGGATCAACAGCAGATACTGAGAACAGCCATACTTTTCTGGCTTGCGGCGCTCCCCATACTGGCGGGGCCCGAACCGTTCTCCCACAAGCGCCACGCCGAACTGAATCTGCAGTGCGCCTTCTGCCACAAAACCGCGGCGACGGCTGAACGCGCCACCTTCCCCGCTTGGAAAACCTGTCAAACCTGCCATACCGAAAAGGCGGAGCAGCCCATCCCGTCAACGCGCGTCTATAAACTCCCCGACTTCGTCTTCTTCAGTCATGCCCGTCATGCCGCCGGAAAGGCCGGATGTGCCGAATGCCACGGCGATGTAAAAACACAAGCGCGGATCGAGTTGCACCGCTCGACAAAAATGGCGGCGTGCGTCGATTGCCACAAAGCAGCCAAAGCGACGGTTGTTTGTAACTCGTGCCACGAACTCGGACAATAATTAACAAGAACCTCGTCTGGCGCCGCCGATTCGATTCTGCGGCCACGGTGTAAAGGTTGATGGACCGCTCGTTGACGCTCGCCGCCCGGTTCCGTGGGACATTACAGCGGCAGGATCGGCTCCGAGGAGGCGGCGGGGTTAAGAGACAAGACCTCTGGGGACCGCTTCGGGCGGTGAGGTTACGATTGGGCTTTGCGGGTAGTAGCGTCGATAGAAGGCTATCGTTATCGGGGTAGGAATCTTCCGCGAAAATGGGTTTATTAAGGTTCCTGGCGAGCCGTGCTGCCGATCGTCGTGGCTTGGATTCGCAGCAGCGCTTCTTACGGGAAATTCACCGTCCCAGTGAAAGTAGCGGACTTTATCGGCGCGAACAGCGATGGCGCCAGCCCGACCGCAAAGATCGCGGTTAGCGCCAAGCGCCATATCCAATTCCTCTTCATGCGATCCCCGTCTTGAATCTCCAATGTCTATCAACAATGCAGCCCCGTCAGAAGTAGAGTTTGATTTTCATTCGCGGCTCGCACCTGTTGAGGTTCGCTGGCGGCGGCGGTCTTATTGGACGGGAGTGGTTTGGCGTGGAAACAGTTGGTGACCGACAGTTCCGGCTGGTGCTGCCGACGGCGCTGGGGCCGGGCGAGTATGGAATTCTGGCGGTGGCGCCAAGCGAGTCCGCGTCGACGGCGGGGAAGATGTTTACGTTCCGGATCTTGATGTAAAGCAGGAGCACCGATGACTTGGTTGGGGCCGCGGATGCGTCATCCCACCCCATCACTTACGCCGGATTCCCCATAAACCGAACACCCCAACCGGAAGCAATAGGCTCCACTGAGGCAGTTCCAGCAGCATGGCCACGCCGGAACCGCCCACGGCCACGCCTATGAAGACCAACCCGAAGCAAAGCCACAGCCAGGCCACGAACTGAGCCATCGACCGGTGGCGCTCTGGCTCCCGCGCCGCCATAAACAGAGCCGCCGACGACGCGATCAAAGTGCCCGATACTAAATGCCAGCAGGCGTACAGCAAAAGGCTCAACTGCGGCGGCAAATGGGAGCGAAGCAGCGGACCGGTGATTTCCGCCGTGCCCATGATTGTATGTAGAGCAGCCGTGAAGGCCGCCAGCACCGCCGCCCAAAGAAGAATGCGGTTCACGTTACCTTGGGGCTATGATAACCCATTCAAGCCCAATGACCGCCGCTCCGTTGACCACCTACGGTAATACCTGACATAGTCCGAGGGATCTCAAACAATTGCGAGGCGAACGAGATGGCCAAGGCATCCTCGAACGATTTGGGGGCAAGGTTTTTGGCTGCTTATGAGCGGGGCGGCATCGGACTAGCGAAGTTGGCGGCGACTTTTCAAGTAAGCCGAGGATGGGCCGAGAAAATCTGGCGGATCAGGCGGGAGACCGGCGGCGGTTGACTCTAGAGATCCGCCGGCGGCTGACCGCTCAGATCGGCAGACAACCGATGCTACGGTCAATGAGTTGCGAGAATGGCTGCAAAAGCAGGAAAACATAGTGATCAGCCAATAGCGGCTATCGGCGGTCATTCTGGAAATGGGAATTCGCGTTAAAAACGCCTGCACGCCAGTGAGCAGGATAGCGTGGAAGGGATGCGGCGGCGGCGTCAACGGCGGCGGCGCCGTATTTCATGATATTGACGCCTATTTGGCTGGCGCGCTCGGCTTTAAGACGGAGGCCGGATTGGCTGACCTCCTGGGGATGTACCGCGAGTGCGATGAGGGCGAGGAGGAGGGCGGAGCGCATGATTGATTTTAGCGTCGGGGAATTCCGGGTCGAGCGACAAATCCGGCATCAGCAAATGGCGGTAACACGGCACCGGTGGTGGTGGGTTCGCCGACTTGCTGGCGCCACATGGCGAAGTAGAGGCCCTTCCTTTGGAGGAGGGCGTCGTGGCTGCCTTGCTCGACGATGCGGCCGCGTTCGAGGACGTAGATGCGGTCGGCGTGCATGATCGTCGAGAGGCGATGGGCAATCAGAATGCTGATGGCTTCGCGGCGCTCGGCGACTTCGCGGATGGTGGCGCTGACTGCTTCTTCGGTGAGAGAGTCCAGGGAAGAAGTGGCTTCATCGAACACCATGAGGTCAGGCTGGCGGAGGAGGCTGCGGGCGATCAAGAGCCGTTGTTTTTCGCCGCCGGAGACTTTGACGCCGCCTTCGCCGATTTTGGTGGCGAAGCCTTTATCGGCAAGGTCCAGGAGCGTTCTGGCCGAGGCTTGTTCGAGAACGAGGAGGCATTCGGCGTCGGTGGCGTCTGGCTTGACGAAGCGCAGGTTTTCGGCGATGGAGCCGGAGAAAAGCTGGGTGTCCTGGGTGACGAAGCCGATGCGTTCGCGAAAGGTTTCGAGGTCGATTTCGTTGTTGGGAATGCCGTAGTAGAGAATGCGGCCATTCCGAGGTTTGTAGAGGCCCACGAGGAGTTTGACGAGGGTGGACTTACCGGTGCCGGAAGGTCCGACGAAGGCGACGGTCTCGCCGCGGTTGACGGTGAAGGCGATGTTGGTGAGGGCCGGGGCGGCGGCGCTTTGGTGTTGGAAGGTGATGTCGTCGAAGGCTAGTGACTCGAGCTTGCCGATGGGCTTGGGATTGGCGGGAGCGGCGTCTGGGGCCATGGCGAGGATGTCAGCGAAGTTCTTCAGGCTGACCTCGGTTTCCCGGTAGACGTTGATAACGTTGCCCAGTTCCTGGAGCGGACCGAAAAGGGGCCGTTCACCGGGGAGGTTGCCCTAAATCGTACCGGACCTTGAGGGGACCGGCGCGGCGCGGTAAACTTCTCAGTTAATGCTCCTACCCACAAGTTATGCCGCAACAGTGCTGACGCTCGTCCTGGCGGCGCTTTTTTGGGGCGCCTGG
>Ga0163150_10006791_pt1 | contig 13808 bp, 12 predicted proteins | sample OliLakLV19P2IB_FD_148628 | JGI IMG/M metagenome (GOLD analysis project Ga0163150, IMG submission 148628) | Freshwater microbial mat bacterial communities from Lake Vanda, McMurdo Dry Valleys, Antarctica - Oligotrophic Lake LV.19.P2.IB | ecosystem: Environmental > Aquatic > Freshwater > Lake >...
TTTATACAGAGAAGCTCCGGTTGGTGGGTTCCCTTATGTTATAGTTTATCGCATTTATAAAATGTTGGAGAGAATCTTTGTTTCTTCATTATTTCATACAAGTCGGAATCCCAAAAGAAAATACAGGAGAGATAAGTAGTATGTCCCTATTATGAAACTTTTTCCCGAATCAGCCTACATACAACTTGAATTTAACAAGGTAAAAGAACTGCTGGCAAATTATTGCCAGACCGAGCATGCCCGTACAAAGGCACAGGAACTACGAATTCATACACGGAAAGAGTTTGTGGAAACGGAATTGAAGCAAAGTCATGAATACCGGCAATTGGTAACCAACAATATTTATTTCCCCAACGATTATATTCTTAATCTTTCAAAAGAATTAAAACTTCTGTCCATTCCCGGTGCTGTGTTGAATGGAGAAGAATTACAGCAATTGAGAAAACTATCGGAGAGTATTGAAAAAATATTCCGCTGGTTTGATAATGAAAGAAGGCAGGCTTACGAAGCATTGGCAAAAGTTATCAGCAACACATACTATGAAAAAGTAATTGCTGAAATGATAAATGATGTGCTGGACGATTATGGGCAGGTAAAAGACAACGCATCAGAGGATTTGAAAAATATCCGGATGAGCCTCTACCGGAAACGAAATGAATTGCGGAGACTCTTTGATAAAATAGTTACTAAACTGAATAAGCAGGGGCACCTTGCCGAAATTGAAGAAAGTTTTATGAATGGCCGTCGGGTATTGGCCGTATTTGCAGAGCAGAAAAGAACAGTTAAAGGAATTTTACATGGTGAAAGCGACAGCCGTAAAACAGCTTTTGTAGAACCGGAAGAAACGATTGAGCTGAATAATACTATTTATGAGCTGGAAGGGGATGAGAAAAAAGAAGTCTATCGCATCTTACGGGAACTAACTGCCAAACTTTCCGTTTATTCATCCTTGTTAATGGCCTGGCATGTGGTGTTGGGGGAGTTTGATTTTATACGGGCTAAAGCAAAGTTTGGGGCTGAAATAAAAGGGGAGTACCCTGCTGTTACTGATAAGGCTCATGTTCATTTGGTAGAAGCGTATCATCCTTTATTATACCTGTATAACCAGCGAACCGGTAAGCCCACTATTCCCGTTACTATTACATTGGATGACACCAAAAGAATTTTAGTTATCAGTGGTCCGAATGCCGGAGGCAAAACAGTGACTATGAAAACTGTCGGCCTTTTGCAAATGATGGTGCAGAGTGGTTTGTTGGTACCGGTGCATCCGTCATCTCAGTTTGGCATTTTCAAACAGTTAATGATTCATATTGGTGATACGCAGAGTATAGAATTTGAATTGAGTACCTACAGTAGCCATTTGCTGCACATGAAGCATTTTATGGAAGAAGCAAATGGCCGCACCTTATTTTTTATAGATGAACTGGGAAGCGGTAGTGATCCTAATCTTGGTGGTGCCTTTGCCGAAGTTATTTTGCAGGAGCTGGCAAAGAAGCATGCTGTTGGTATTGTAACCACTCATTATCTTAATCTTAAAGTAATGGCGGGAAAAACTGCCGGAATTCTTAACGGAGCCATGGCTTTTGATGAAAAGAATTTGCAGCCTCAGTACAAACTGTTGGTGGGGAAGCCTGGCAGTTCTTACACTTTTGCTATTGCAGAAAGAATTGGCCTGGATAAAAATTTGATTCACCGGGCCAGGCAACTGGTGGATGAGGACCAGTTTCGATTAGATAAATTACTAAACCGTACGGAACAGGATCTGCAAGACCTTGAAAAAAAAGAAAAAGACTTAAACCAATTAGTTAAGGAGAATGAAAAACTGAGGAAGGAAATGCAGCAGGTAATGGATAAAGAAAAACACCGGCAGCAGGTTGAATTATTGAAGGAGCAGAACAAAGTGGCCGAAGACCGCATTGTTTATTTGAAAGATATGGAAAGAAAGCTGAAGCAAATGCTGATTGAATGGAGAAAAGAAGAGAATAAGAACAAAGTAGTAAAGCAAATGGAAGCCTTGCTCTTTAAGAAAGATGAAAAAAAGGCAGTGAGTAAGATGCAGCAGAAGATTGATTCAAAATTTAATGAAGTGGGTGGAGAGATACGGATTGGCGATAAGGTAAAAATGAAAAAGAACCATCAGGTAGGGGAGGTGATAGAGATGAGAGGGAAAAGGGCTGTGGTTAAAATTGGCTTACTGCCAATGCAGGTAGAAGTGAAGGATCTGGTGGTGGTAAAAGAAAAAAGAGAGAGTGAAAATAGCGGATAACGGAACGGAGTTCCGTTACTTTTGGTCGCAACGGACCCGATAGCTATCGGGTTAGGACCTCCAATAAAAAAGCGAAGCCTTACGGGGCTTCGCTGCATATTTAACGGGTGTGTAAGTCAGCTGTTAATATAATTCTGTAGTTGATTAATGGTTTCCTTCTGAGCAAGTATGGTCTCTTTCACCACATCACTCATTGAAATAATGCCGGTGAGCTTATTATTATCAAACACCGGCATATAACGGATATTTTTTTCTGTCATCAATTGCATACAATGTTCAATGCTGTCTGCCGGGCTTACTACAGGCAGGTCGGTTGACATAATTTCGGACACTTTAGTAGTCATGGAGTTTTTTTCTTTCAATATCACTTTCCTGGAATAATCTCTCTCTGTCATGATGCCGAGGTATTCATCATTTTGCATCACCACTACAGAGCCGATATTTTTTTCAGCCATTATCGTTAATGCCTCCACCACTGTTATGTCAGGGGAAACGGTTACTGGTAATATTCCTTTACGGGTGATAACTGTTGATACTTTATTCATATGGCAATGTTTCTACGTGAAATTTACGAAAAGATATAACCTGTCCAAAAACTATTTTTCCGGTTCTGGCTTATTTGCTATCATTTTTTTGGCAATAAAGGAACTGGTCATTAATAATAACACTGAAACGGCAAACAAGGTAGTGCCTGCTTCCAGTTTGGATACAATAATGTCGGAGTCAAATTTCATATTCAGTATTAATACGGCCACCACAAATACATCCAGCATAGACCATTTATTGATGATTTCCAACGCTGTCGCCACAGCCCCTTGCCTTGGCATTTTTCGCCCCAGCAAGGTGAGGAAAAGGAAAACGTATTTAATAATGGGGAAGATAATAGTAAAGAAAAGCAACAGAAAGCCGATAAAGACTTCTCCTTTATCAAAGAAATACCGGAATGAAGTGCTGATGTAAACGTAGTCGCTTTTAATAGTAAACGGCCCTATACCGAAACCGGATTGCAATAACGGGTACATAAAGCCAAGTATAAAAAAGATAAGCGATGCAATTAATACGATTAGTGCAATCCATCGTCTGTCATTCTTGTGTTTCATTTAATTAAGATATAAAACATCATGGATAAAATCATTTCCTTTTTATACCTTGTACCTGATTTTTTGAAACCCAACATTGGATGGAACAGAAGCCAGTTACCATAAAAGAGATTGCCAACCGGCTGAATGTATCTGTATCTACAGTTTCAAGGGCATTGCATAACCATTCCAGCATTGGCCTCCGCACCAAAATGCAGGTGCAAAAATTGGCCGCAGAATTACATTACGAACCCAACCAGGCCGCAATTTCCTTTAAGCAGGGCAAAACAATGATATTGGGTGTCATTCTCCCCAATCTTGGCGAAGAATATTTTTCGATGGCCATAAACGGTATTGAAGATGTGGCTACAAAAAATAAATACACGGTTCTTATTGGACAGTCGCATGATGACACGGAAAGAGAACAACAAATTACAGAAGCCATGCGCAGGCAACGGGTGGATGGGCTGATTGTCTCTTTATCAAAAACAACAAAATCGTTTGAACATTTTGAGCAATTAAAGAAATATAAAATACCGGTCGTTTTTTTTGACAGGGTTCCTGATTTGCCTGATGCCTATACTGTTTCCTGTAACCTGGAAAATAGTTCAATTGAATTAGTAGATTGGCTCGTCAGCCAGGGGCATAAGCAAATCGGATTTATAAAAGGTCCTGACACACTGATTCATTCCAAGCAGCGTTTAAATGGGTACAATGAAGGACTAAAAAAGCATAAACTAAAATCGGATACTGCTTTTGTTGTTTCAACTGACCTTAGCAAGAAAAAAACCCAGGATGCCATGCATAAACTATTGGCATTAAAAAACCGGCCTACTGCTGTTATTGCATTTAATGATTATGTGGCATTGGAAGCTACGAGGTACACCCGTAACCAGGGATTGAAGATCAATAAAGATATTTCCTTTGTAAGCTATGCCAATCTCCCCATCACCAGTTATCTTGATGATCCGCCGCTGGCATCAGTAGAGCAGTTTCCTTATCAGCAGGCTGAAAAAGCAACGGATATTTTGTTACAGCTCATTCAATCAAAAGGGGCTGATGAGAATATTCCCCGGAAAGTGGTGCTGGAAAGTAAAGTGGTGGTAAATAAAGGAGAGTAACATATTTACCAGAAAATAAAAAAGCATCCGTAGCGACGGATGCTTTTTTATTTTATAGTTGAAAAGTTACGGGTATAGTTTGAATGTATACGAACCAAAACAGTTACCGGAATCAGACCATTCCAGTGTTTTACCTGCAGTAATACAATAGATAGATGTATAGCCATCACCTACCACTACGGTACCGCCACCCCAGGGAGATAACTGGCCCCTGTAATAACCATCTACATAAATGTTGACATAGTAGCCAGTGTAGTTAGAAAAATAAATGCTGCAAGAAGCCCCTCTTGCTTTACTTTCTGCTACATCTGTTGTGGGTGCTTCAGATTTTATGTTTGTATTGGAGCCACGGCTTGCATCAACAGTTTTTGCCTTTACGTTTCTGGCTACCTTTTTTTGTGCATAAGTGGTAGAGGAAAAAGCTAACAGCATGCATCCAACTGCGAAGAGGCCAAGAATTGTTTTTTTCATTAGTTTGTTATTAGTTTAGTGGTTAAAACGTTTATTTAATTACTTATATACACAAGCTCTGCTATTATTCCTGATTCTGACAACAATTTTACGAACTTTTTTTTGTATTTTTCATACCGTTAGCAGGGTATATGACAGATTTTTTTGATATACCTTAATGACCAGTAGAAATTTTGACGGCTCCCCTTGTACAAATATACCCTTCTCATGGTATGGTCAATTGGGCAGCAAATAGAGTATCTTACATACTTTAATTATAAGTGAACACTGTTTTCACACTATAAAACCTGTATATGAAAAAAAGCTTTCCTCTCTTCCTGGTATTCTCACTTTTTATATATGGAAGTGTTCAGGCACAGACAAAAAGAGCTTTAATCGTAGCCATTGGTAATTATGATTTTGCCAAAACGAAATGGTCGCAAATTAATGTTGATAATGATATACTGTTAATACAGGAAGCACTGGCAAAACAAAATTTCCCATCACAAAACATTACGGTATTAAAACATGAGGCTGCTACCAGAGATGGTATAGAAAAGGCTTTGGATAAATTGGCGCAAAGTTCAGGTGCCGGTGATGTGGTAGTAATTCATTTTTCTTCTCATGGTCAGCAGTTGGAAGATGATGGCGATGATGAAATGGACAAACTGGATGAGGCCATTGTGCCTTATGATGCAGTTTACAACAGCAACCCGGTAGAGTTTCAAAAATATGCACCGGGATATTTCAGAGATGATAAGTTTGGCGAAAAAGTTACGGCCATCAGGAATAACCTTGGTAGCAAAGGAGATTTATTGGTGCTGCTGGATGCCTGTCATTCTGGTACAGGCACAAGAGGCCCTGGTACTGCTGTAGTCCGGGGATCTAAAGCACCAATGGTGAGTAGTAAATTTGATGGTAAAAATGCACCTGCAAAAGACGAAGCCGGTGTATTTAAAGAAGGGACAAAACTAAAACTGAAATCAGATGCAGCCACTTATGTTGTTTTATCAGGTGCACAGGCACAGGAACTGAACTATGAAACGATTGATGAAAACAGGAAAGCAGTCGGCTCATTGTCGTATGCATTCAGCAAAGCCTTATCTACATTAGAAGGAACTACCAGTTACAGAAGTTTGTTTGCTTCTATTGAAAGTATCATGCGGGAAAAATCTCCTAAACAAAAACCAGTACTGGAAGGCGATGGAACAGACCGGGAATTATTTGGCGGTAAGTACATAAAACAAAAAGCTTATTTCACGGTGATGCCGGCAAAAAGCAATAAAGATGTAATTGAAATAAATGGCGGCACGGTGTCAGGTGTAACGGTTGGTTCGGTGGTTAGCTTTTATCCTGCAGGTACTGCAGATCCTTCCGATAAACAACCCTTACAAAAGGGCACAGTAACTACCGTGAGAAATTTTTCTTCATCTGTAAAGTTGAGTAAACCTGACCTGGAACTGTTTAAAAAATCTCCCTGGGCATTTGTTACAGAATTGTCTTATGGCAATAAAAAAATTAAACTAAAAGTAAATAACAGTATTCCGGGAGCTGCTGCACAGGTGCAAACTGCTTTTAAAGATTTTCAATTGGTGGAACTCAACAGCAATGGTGGCCTGTATCTTGACACATCTGGTTCAGCCGATGCATGGATTTATAAATATGCCAACAGCGGTATTTCATTTGGCACTGAAACATTCTCCTTGTCTGATACAGCTACTATGAAAGAAACGTTAAAGCGGTTTGACCGGTTTCAGTATTTACAAAACTTGAAATTTAATGAGCAGGGATTATCAGCCAAAGTAGAAATTGTTTTTCTTGATGATAATAAGAATGTTGATTATACAAAACTGGCTTCCCGCACAAAACTTACCGGGCTGGAATTGAAGGAAGGGGATGAGGTCTTTCTGAAAATCACCAATACCGGTGACAAGAAATTTTTTATCAACGTAGTGGATGTGCAACCTGATGGTAAAATAAACCCGGTATTGCCAAACAAAAACCTGAAAGATAAAGATGGATACCCGGCACCGGTAAGGGCAGAAGATTGTACGGTAAATAAAGGTGATTCGCTGTTGCTAAAGAATCTGTCTATAAAAATATGGCCGCCGTATGGAGAAGAGACTCTGAAAGTATTCCTTTCAGGCGAAAAGCTTGACCTGGAGGATATTCTTACCGATGATGCGAATGATGGGCAAAGCCGTGGAGCAGGTGGGGTGCTGAATAATATGGCTAAAATATTTAAGAACTCAAAAGTGAATGGAAGTGGTACCAGGGGAACAGAAACTAAAGTGAATACCGCACAGAACGGGACTATTTTTAGTGTGGGATTTAATATTGTGCCTGCTAATTAGATAACTTCAATAATCAATTCCGAATAAAGAAAAGCTTGCCCACTGAGCAGGGTTAGGAAATTTCTTTTTTGTATCTAAGATGGCCAACCGCAACGGCTCTGAAGGCATAAAGCGGTTGGGCTGCTGCAAGTGGTAGATAAAACGGTTCATCAGGAAGGCAGTCGCTTCATCATCTACATTCCATAAACTCATAATGACATGGTTACTGCCAGCTAATAAGAAACTACGGGCCAGTCCGGCTACTCCAGCTTCCATTGCTTTACCTAAACCTGTCTGGCAGGCGGATAAAATGATCAGTTCGGGAAAGCCTTTATAATGTCTGTCTGTCTTTCTGAATTCCATGATGTCTTTTGCAGTGAGAAAAGGATCTTTTCCACTTAATACCAAAAAACTTTTTTCCATGGGTTCCTTTTCATCAGCAATTCCATGTGTGGCAAAGTAGGCCACATCAGCCTGGCGGATATATTTGAATACACTATCCTTTACTGCTGCTTTGCCTTCAAATAATTTAAAATCTTTGGCAAACATTTTTGCATTGGCTATTTCTTTTTTTGCACCGGGCAAATCTGGGAATATAAAATCAGTGGTAGTGGGATAGGCAGGGTTGCTGATAAATAGGGGATTCTTCATGATAAACTTCATCCTGTTCATTTCCTCATTGGCTTTACTGTCGAAGTTGCTTTGCATGTCAACTTGATAGCGGCCTCTTTTTAAAATTTTCCCCCGCAAGCCGATAATATCAAGCAGGGTAGGGACAATAGTGAAGCTGCATTTGTCAATCAACAGATTTTCATTCCTGTAAGGTTTGAGCAAATGAAAAGGTATGGTTCCGATATTTAAAGCAGGAATAATCAGCAGATGTTTGTATGTTTCGTCAAAAGTTTCAGGTAATAATAATTCAGTTGCCTTTTTTATCACACCACCATATGTAAGCCCCGGCGATGTTGATTGATTGGTTACAATAGTACCTCTTCGCCTCGGCATCCGGCTATTCGATTTACTGTAGAGTTTCAGCGCCTGGTTAAAGTCACTGCTCAATTGCAGCAACTGTTGTTTTTTTATTGCAATCGTTTTTTGTTCTATCACCCTGCCGGGAACCATAAATATTCGCTGTAGCGTATCCTTGTTAAAAAAATAAAGAAGTATACCTATCCCAGCATCGGAGGGATATAGTTTTTGTAAGACCAAAGCTAATTGATCGTTTGATAATATTTTATTACCACGGTATTCTTCTAATTGCTCATCAATTTCTTTAGCAGACAAACCCCTCGCTTTGAATAAATTGTTTATCTGGCCTTCAATAACCTGGTACATATTGGCTTGTTCGTTTTCTGTTTTCGGATCCTGGGCCACAGAAAATAAGGAGGTGGTAGTAAAAAGAAGTATAAGTAAAAAAGAAGAAACAGGCATGGGGGGTTAGTATTTGAACAATACAAAATTAATCCGGGAAATTCATTCTACTAAGAAATGGTTGAAAACGGGGGTCGGTTCTCATGAAGTCGCCAAGCGGATATACCTTTATACATGGAAGTGTGCAATCCTGTTGTTCAAATGCCTGTTCCATATACCGGATGGCTTCATCTTCATGTTTTGAAAAATAGGCGGCGCAACACAAAAAAATTCCAGCGATATATTCTGTCTGGGAACGGGTTATTAATTCATCCATTATTTTTTGGCATTCAGTAATATTACCTGTTAATGAATAGGCCCAGGATAATTCAACCAATGATATTGATTGTCTGGATGAAAGCTGCACGGTAGTTTTAAATGCCTCAATGGCTTCTTCATATTTATTTAGTCCCGCTAAACTTAAACCTAAACCCCTGTAACCCGGGAAGGAACTTGCATCCAGTTCAATGGCCATTTTACTTGCCTCCAGTGCCTCCTTAAATTTGCCTCCATTGATATACATGATGGATAATATATGATGAGATATTGGTACTAACGGTTCAAGGACATCTGCTGTTATTTTTGCCTGATTGATGGCGTCTTCATAATTTCTGTCTATAAAAGAGAGGTAATAGCTATACCAATAGTGAGCTGGTGCATAATCAGCAGAGATCGAAAGAACATGTTGAAATCTTTTTTTCCCTTCCGCCCAGTTCCAGTCATAAAAAGTACTGATAAAAGCCAGGGCACTGTAAGCTTCTGTGTGAGAAGATTGAAGTTGAATCGCCTTTTCTGCATATTCTCTTGCCTTGGGCATAGCATCATGCGGGGGGATTACACAATACAAAGCCAGGATGCAATAAGCATCAGCCATGCCGGTGTAAGCCAGAACAAGTTCCGGATCTTTCTGTAAGGCCTGCTCAAAAAATTTAAGTGCCTTGATTAAACCCGGTCCCCGCTTGTTAAAATAAAACCGGCCTTTTAAATACAGGTCATAAGCCTCATGATTGTCAGTCGGGTTTTTATTGATAATCGCTTTTTCTTTTTCCCGTAAAGTGATTTTTAGTTTTTCAGTAATAGCAAATGCAATCTCATCCTGTATAGCAAAGATGTCATCCATTTCCCGGTCGTATCGTTCCGACCAGAGATGAAACCCATCGTTTACATTGATCAACTGGGCAGTGATGCGGAGTGTATTGCCTTGACGACGGACACTTCCTTCCAATACGCTTTGAACATTTAATTTTTGACCTATTTTCCGGAGGTCAAAATTTTTTCCCTTAAAGTAAAATGAAGAAGTACGTCCCGCCACCCGGAGCCCATTTACATGGGCTAATGAATTAAGTATTTCTTCAGCGATTCCATCACTAAAATAATCCTGCTCGGGATCATTGCTCATATTTACAAAAGGTAAAACAGCTATACTTTTCTCCGGTGTTTTTTTGACAGCCTCCAAAATGGAATCCTGCTGAGAAAGCTGTTTCGCCTCACTATTCGTTTCTGAAATTACCGAAGGGTCAACATTAACTTCATAAATGCGAACCATGTCTTTCACATTCTTCAGCATTTCTTCCCGCAAAAAATTGGTTGTAATTCCTTTTTTATTTGCAACATTACTATGAACAGATTCGGAAATACATATGCCCCCTGCTTCAGCCTGTGCTAATAGCCGGGAAGCAATATTTACCCCGTCACCAAACACATCATCATTTTCAAACACCACATCACCAAGGTGTATGCCAATCCTGAGACGGAGATTATCAACATCAGCAGAGGCTTGTTGAATACTGCCTGCATCTAATACAGCTTCTGTAACATTGGAAAAACTTGCCAGCACACCATCACCCAGTTCTTTTATCCAGCGGCCATTATATTTTTGTATGATTGTTTTTTGTACCTGCCTGTTTTTGCGAAGAAGATCAAATGCTTTTTCTTCATCATTACCCATTAAAGCCGTGTACCCGACTATATCGGTAAACATGATAGCAGCTAATTGACGGGTTGAACCAACATCGCCTATTCAGGCGATGAGTTTTTTAGATTCATCTATCTTGTAGTTTATTTTTAATTTTTAAAACTATAAGATCATGGAAAAAAAACAGTAAGTCCGCAAGCTATTGCGGCATTGGAAAAAGCCAGTCAGTATCTTTCACTTGGGCATTACAGCCCCAACACTATCCGCAATTATCTATCAGAATTGCGTTATCTCTTTGTGTATTATGCTGAAGTGGAACCGCAGGATTTTACAGAAGATATGATGATGCAATATCTACTGTACCTGGCCAGGACACTTGGATGCAGCCGGGTAAAATGCAGAATGGCAGCGCAAAGTATTTCTTTCTTTTTTCGTTATGTGATGAAGTTGCCTTATGTGGTTCCTTCTCTTATCTATCCTCGCCAATCCAGCAAGCTGCCGCCTGTAATGAGTGCACAGGAAATAAGAACACTTATTGATTCAATTAAAAACATTAAGCACCGCACTGTTGTCATGCTTTTGTACAGCACCGGTATGCGCCTCAGCGAGATTGCTGCGCTGAAGATTGCTGACGTAGACAGTAAAAGCATGCGCATCAAAGTAGTGCAGGGCAAAGGCGCTAAAGACCGCTTCACTATTTTATCTGAGCAGGTGTTGCAGGAATTAAGAGCTTATTACATCATTTACAAACCGGTAATGTATTTATTCAATGGCTCTGGTAAAGGCCGTCCTATCAGCCATCGCAGCATACAACACCTGGTACAAAAAGCACTGGCACAAGCCGGGCTTGACAGTAAGCATTATACAGTGCATACCATCCGCCACAGTTTTGCCACACACCTTGTAGATCATGGCACTGATCTGCATACGGTAAAAGAACTATTGGGGCACAGCAATCTTCAAACCACCATGCGGTATATGCATCTTACTACAAAACGCATACAGGGAATTATAAATCCATACGATGTGTTGCCACAGGGTAAACAAGGAGATAATCAACATCATTAAAAAAATAAAAATGATGTTGCTATGTTATCCTATACAACTCCCCGTGCAACGGTGCAGCAGGTATTGCTCAGGCATCCTGTACCATTAAGCACATCTGCCAATGTTCATGTACAAAATGTTTTACAGCGGTTAAAAATATGCCGCACCGCAGCGCTTGGTTATCATGTTTACCGCTGCAGTGATCAGTCCTGCGATTATATCAAATACCAGTATCATAGCTGCCGTGACAGGCACTGTCCTAATTGTGGCGCTATTAAAAAACAAGAGTGGATTGAAGCACGAACCCAGGAACTGCTGCCGGTAAAATACTATCATGTAGTGTTTACGCTGCCCCATGAATTGAATAGCCTGGTGATGGGTCACAGAAAAATTTTGTATAAACTTCTCTTTGATGCTTCAGCTCAAACGCTGCTTTGCTTTGCAAAAGACAGTAAATACCTTGGCGCAATGCCGGGTATCATAAGTGTGCTGCATACATGGGGACAGCAGTTGAGCTTCCATCCCCATATTCACTGCATTGTAAGTGGCGGAGGTATCCTTGAAGATAATACATGGAAAGAAGCTAAAAAGAATGATTACCTTTTTTTATTCCCTGTTAAAGCAATGAGCATCGTGTACAGAGCAAAGTTTTTACAGGCATTGCAGCAGATGATTGATAAAGGTGAAGTAGTACTACCGGAAAAAACAAATGCCAAACAATTGTTGAACCTGTTGTATCACAAAGACTGGATAGTTTATGCCAAAGCTCCCTTTGGCGGGCCGCATGCTGTTATTGAATACTTAGGCCGCTATACCCATAAAGTGGCTATCAGTAATCACAGGATCCGCAGTATTAATGAAGATGATACGGTGACATTTGACTATAAAGATTATCGAAGTATCGGTACAGGTCATACAGTGGATAACAAGCAAAAACAGATGACGCTCAGCAGTACAGAGTTTATCCGGCGTTTTGAACAGCATATCTTGCCGCAGAGGTTTACCAAAATAAGAACATACGGATACCTGGCAAACAGAAACAGGCACCGGCGCATAAATGAAGTGCTTAAAAAAATGAAACTGCCTTTGCATAAAGGACTGGTGAAAATACCGCTGCAACTGCGCCTGATGCAGCAATACGGTATAGATCCCGCCGAGTGTCCCTGCTGTAAAAACAAAACATTGCAACTGGTACAGATATTTAACCCATGTGCTCAGCATCCTGTGGAGAAGCGGGCAGATGATGGCTGATGCATAAAAGCCGGTGATATGTATAGCAACCAATAAGTAACGTTGAAGGACGTAAGGACAGTAGTATATCCGTTCGGGAAAAAATAAAGAGTAACGAGGGAATTAACCCCCGAAAAACTTAATTTTAGAAGACCAATCACCCCGCGGTTAATAAAATAATGCGGGAACAAGAGGTTGAAACAACAAAACAAATTTTAAAAACATACAAATGGAAAAGATAAGGTTGATACTTACTTCCCAATAGGCAACTTTACGGCGAAGTCGGTCAACCCAAAAGTATACCGCAAGCCCCGCTAAATGCATTTAATGCGGGGCTTTATCAGGGGGCTTTGCGGATACTTTTCTATTTGTTGTACGCTACTTTAAGACAAACTTCACAATTGAAAAAATATCTTTATGACACATAAAAAATTAAATATGAAAAACATCTTGACTTTAATTGCTTTAGTTGTTGTTCTAACGTTTTCATCTTGTAAAAAAGACAATGAAATAGCAAAACCGCAAATTGCTGACATTGAATTTAAGATGTATGATTTAAGGGCAACTGGGGACACCACAATTTCTGAGGTAACCTATCCGAGTACTCTAATTTTAAAAAGTGACTACACTTGGACAATTGATTTGGGAGGTGCAAAATCAAATGGAACATATACTTGGACACCTACCTCAAATCAACAAAGTGCAGTTAAATTCACCATTCTTAATTGGACTGACTTTACTACTAATCAAATATTATCCGATAAACTTAAATCAGCTATACAGTCAGTGAACAACTGTGGTTATTCATTACTAAACCCTTCCTTTGCAAACTTTCTAGTCAACAATTTTCAGGGAGACTATTTCCCATTTGTAAGGACAAACAAGAAATAAAATTTAAATCGATATTCAAACATTCTCGGTGAGCACCTGTTTGCATCACAGACCAAAGCAGCGTAC
>Ga0163150_10006793_pt1 | contig 13807 bp, 21 predicted proteins | sample OliLakLV19P2IB_FD_148628 | JGI IMG/M metagenome (GOLD analysis project Ga0163150, IMG submission 148628) | Freshwater microbial mat bacterial communities from Lake Vanda, McMurdo Dry Valleys, Antarctica - Oligotrophic Lake LV.19.P2.IB | ecosystem: Environmental > Aquatic > Freshwater > Lake >...
CGACAGTCGGCGTCGAGCCGGTGGTAGTTTTCGACTGCCCGGGCATAGATGCGAAACTGCCGCGCGCGAAAGTCGTCGGTGACGTTCTTGCCTTTGTCGCCGGGACCAAACGTCGCGGCCAGTTCACCCCGCGCGCCCAGGACACCGCGGAGGATGTTTTCCAGATGGTCCTCGGCCTGGCAGTAACCAAAGCCAAAGGCCACGGCCTCAAGCGTGGGAGCCTCAATGTGCGGCACGCCATACTCCGTGCGGCGAATCTGCACCTGACCGGCCAGCGCCGCGGCATCGGCAGCACGGCTAACGTCGCCGGCAAGCAGCAGCGATGCCAAACAGGCGATCGTCGCGACTGAAGTTAGCGCTTTCCGCCGGAGTGAGCAGCCGCGCGAGCCGCCAAATGGGATCATGACCGCTATCTCCCGAGCGAAGTGAAAGGAACCCCGGTCCGCGGCAAGCCAACGCGGAGCCGCCGAGCGGACCAAGGCAATGGGCAGCATAGTCGGCCCCGGCAAGCCATTCAAGAAACCGGCGTATTGCCGTCACTCGCCCGCAACGCGAGAGAGGGACCGTTTGCCGCCGGCAAACGGGGTGAGGGTGAAGCTTGGAGATAGAGTCGGGGTCTGTCCCAATTTTTCGGTGCCCTGGGAGGAAAATGGGACTGTCCCCCTTCCGCGCGGGCTTGTGACTCTAGGTTATCAGCAACCGTTGCGAAGTTCCGCAACGTGCCGTCAACCGGCTCCGCCGAGACGCGACCAACTCGGCAGTGGACGAGACTCCCGACCCGTTGGCGTCAACGAGAAAGCCCGCTACGATTGACTCTCAGCAGCCACAACCGGCCGGATGGCGAAACTGGCAGACGCACGGGACTTAAAATCCCGTGGAGGGAAACCTCCGTGCGGGTTCGATCCCCGCTCCGGCCACTTGTCCCAAAAGGACTTACGACGAACGGTCGTGAGTCCTTTTTTCGTGCCCGAAACCAAAAGGGCACAAATCGGGCACCGCACTGGGCTTGTATGGGATATACGTCAATTCACTTCCCGGCATTCTTCCGTAGCATTTCGACATCCTTCATTGGTCTGACTAACAAGGGCCAACCGGATCACGACGGTGCGTTTAGTCGCCGTTATCGCAACGGAGTCGGTATTCGATGGCGAGCTTGGAGCGTGATCATTCCTCGGGAAGATACAAGGTCCGATTTCGGCTCCATGGGGTGTGCTACAAACGGTCAATCAAAACAAGGGACTGCAAGGAGGCACGAGCGACCGTAGTGCGGTTAGAGGAAACCATTCGGCTGATTGAGCGAGGGCGTCTTGACCTTCCAGCGGACGCCGATCCAGCGACCTTTATTCTGTCGGACGGCAAGCAAAAATCAAAAGTCATGGCTCCGAAGGTCCGCACGCTTGGGGCACTGTTTGAAGCCTATCGAGCAAACTTGCCGCCCGGGGCAAAGGAGGAGTCCACCCTGGAAGCCGAGGACCGCCACATCAAGCACTTGAAGCGTCACCTGAGGTCCAGGACAGTTACTCAAAGCCTCTCGCTGACGCAGATGCAGCAGTATGTGCAGAAACGATCTCTTGACGAGTGGCGGGGCAAGACTATCGGGCCCGATACGATCAAAAAAGAGCTAACGACATTTCGGTTCATTTGGAATTGGGGCGTGCTTCACGGCCATTTAAGCGGTCGTGCGCCGATAAATGGGATCAGCCTTCCCAAGACCGATGAAAAGCCGCCGTTCATGGCGTGGGACGAGATCGCCCAAATCGTCGAACGACAGAGGTTAGACGGAGAGGCTGAAAAAGAAGTTTGGGATTGCCTTTTCTTGCGGACCAATGAGATCGAAGAATTGCTAGCCCACGTACAGTCTGCTGCCCTTCATCCCTTCATCTACCCGATGTTCGTCCTGGTGGCTCATACTGGGGCACGTCGAAGCGAGATTCTACGCTCCGAGATCACTGACTTTGACTTCCGTTCTCGAACGGTCCTCTTAAGGGAGAAAAAGAAGAGCAGGAAAAAGGCGGTTACGTTTCGACGAGTGCCGATGACCGATCTATTGACGACCGTGATTGCGAATTGGACCCAAACACGTTCTCAGGGCAGGATGACGTTTCCACGGTCACTGTTGCCGTTAGCACGGCTACAAGGTAGCCTCGATGTCCCCATGAGCGGAAGTCAAGCCACGGACCACTTCGATCAGACTCTTGCGGGAAGCAAGTGGTCGAAGGTCCGTGGCTTTCATGTATTTCGCCACTCTTTCGCTTCAAATTGCGCCTCCAAAGGTCTCGACCAGCGAGTGATAGACGAATGGATGGGACACCAGACTGATGAAATGCGTCGTCGATATCGACACTTGTTCCCAGAGCAACAACGGTCGGCAATCGATTCAGTATTTGGTCGGAATGGGAAGTAGGCCGTGGTTTTTATATCGCTCGATCTCGTCGGCAGAAATTTCCCACTCGGATGCCTCGCCTCGTCCTGTTGGGCGTTTGCGAGCGTTGATCCTTTGCAACCTGCAATGTTCTCGGATTGTGTATGGCCGCTTTCCCAACAAATCAGCTACTTCAGTCGGCGTGTACCACTCCTTGCATGGGTGCATCGGCGTTGGGCTAATCGAGTTGTGTGCGATGGCACTATGTAAGTCGAACAATTGCTCTTCAATTCGTGTGAGGCTCGACAGGAGTGCGTCTACTTTTTCGTCGAGGTTCACGACCTGACTGGCGAATTCGAGCATCCAAGCGGACAGTCGTGCATCTGCTCGGGGCGGCGAAAGTAAAGATGATTGGATATTCGGGACCATATGCATCCTCGTCCGCCACCTGCCGTCCCGCCACGATGGATAGAACTGCATCGTCGGCGGTATACTTCGCACGGTAATGCAACGTTGCATCTTGGTCACGGGGACTTAGAGGGGAGTTAAGCAGCACATGGCTGGCACAGATGGGAAGACGCTGCTGGCACGCCTATTCAGCAAGCTGAAGATCACACCGGAGCATCCATGGAAAGAATATGCCGACCTGATCCGTGATCACGGAATAGTTGGTGCGAGTTCCACCGGCTTCACAGTTCAGCTTCCTGACGGTGGCCGTGAGATCGAATTCGATGGAGGGCTATCCGGCGAACACTTTTCCTATTTCGCTCCGCTGCTCGATGCGTGGGATAAGACGATCTTGGCTCAAGGCGTTCTGCGAAATAAGGTAGGCCGCCAGTCATTCTTCGACTGGGAGATGATTTGGGAACTGCTTCGGGTGAAGTATGGTGCATTGGAAGACGAGTGGCTCACGCAGCGAGTTGCTGTGGACGGGTTTGACTCGATCGCTCATGAAATGATCGAAGTCCTCAGAGAGCATAAGAAGAATCATCCGTCGTCAGGACTGACGACTCGTAAGGTTTACAAACCCCGGTTCGATCCGAACTCAGGCGTCTTGTATCTGGGCGAGCGTCAGTTTCGATTTCGAAAGCAACCGGGGCAACCAGTGTGGGAGTTGTTGTGTCAACTTGAGAAGCAGAACTTCCCCACATCGGTCATGCACAAAACTCTCGACCCGGATCAAGTGCGTGAAGCACGCAAGGTACTGAAGGCCAGGACAAAGCCTTTCGTCGAGTGGCACGCCCACAATGATGGAACCCTCTCATGGGAAATTGCGTAAGCAAAGTGCTAGACGCACAGTCTGGGATACGCAGATGGTCCAAACGAGAGACGGTCGCCTCATCGCTCCGCAGCGGCCCCAAACGGAACCAACCGCCGAAGTGTTTAGAAATAGTTGTTGGGTTAGAAATTCTGCGACACGACCATCAACGCTCGGGACCAAGGTTTGCCAGAAACCTTTCCCCCTTCAATTCCATCCAAGGCTCGTTGGGACCGCCAAACAGCGTAGCCTCGGTACGTTTGCGAACGATGCCCTCATCGCTAATCCACACAGACTTTCGGCGGGATAGAACAAGACAGACGTGCTTTTTGAGTTTCCGTGCCAGATCGACGTTCTGCTCCGAGCGATCTGAAGAGGGTGAACGAAAGCGCCGCCCGTCTCGTCGCTCCAGTGCGGCCCCCAAGGGAACCAAGCCTCCAGGCGTTTTCAAAATAATTGTTCGATTAAGAACTTTGTTACACGAATCCTTAAGAGCAATCCAGAAGTTGCCGTGCAGCCGTCCGAATCTCCTCGATGACGTCGTCCGATAGCGGACGGATCAATGGCACGAAGCTACTACGCAAATCGGGCTGTCTTTTGATGATCCGCTCAGCCAACGCCAGACCGAGCATCTTGCATGTCCAATGGCAATCAGCCAAGCAAAGGCGAGCAACTGTCACGAGCACGTCGATCTCCCCAGTCAGGTTTTCAATTGCATACGCTGCGTAATACCGGAGTTCGTTCGCTTCGGCTTGATCCTTCGTTGCCTCCATTACCGCCAAAAGCATTGGGACGACCTCGTACGCCTTGGCTCCAATTTCACCCAAGGCAGAAGCCGCACATGCACGGTCGTGGATCGAGTGTTCGCTTGAACTGGTACGCTCAATCAAAACGTTTACGGAATCGTGATCCTTTGGACAGCAAGAGCCGAGTTCAATGGCAGCTTCTTGCCGCACGAAAGGGCTGGCATGATTGAGCATCTCAACTAAGTGGTCGGCCAGTTTGCCACGGCCAGCCATCGCCCACTCTCGGGTTCGATCGGCTGAATCAGCCAACAGTTCCTGGGCAATCTGGAAACGGTCAAAGGACGTGGCAGCTTCGAGCGAGCCGCACTCTTGCCAGAGCCGCAGCCAGTACCACTCCCGGCACCAAAAAAGTTGTGACTCAAGATCGTGCAGGTTACGCATCTTACTGCCCCTGAGCTTTGATCGTGACTATCGCCTTGATCGAATATACAGGGATTCTCCTTTCGATGACGCCTCCGGAATCTCGAACTACGACGTAAGTCGGCCCGACTTCGACGACGACGTGCGAGAGTGGACCTTCAGTGTCAAGGATGTTGATCTCGTACTTGTCTCCGACTTCCTTCAACACGATTTGTTGGCTCGGCTTCAGCGTGGAAAGAAAGCCCTTCGCTGGTTGGGTGTCGGCTGCGATTCCAAAGGTGCAAGCGGCTAGAAATGCCAACAGTGCCATCGCCAAGAAGAAAGTTCTCATCGGTGATTCCCTTAATTGCAGGTGCTGGAAAGCGTTCAATACTCGCTCGGCAAGAGCACGCACGTTGAGCTTCGATCTGCCTCTGTGATGACCCAAAGTGTTACGCCCTTAGCCGTGCCGTAAGCCGATAGTAGACGGTCGCCATTCCGAAGGGCGTCCTCATTCGCTTGCCGATCCTCTTCGCAGCATTCGCCCCAGTCGCCAGCGACATGACGCTGGACGAAGGCCATTGGACTTTGCTTGGCATCGCTCAATGCGGCGAGTGCACCGGGCGTGGCAACCAACTTGCCGATCGAGAACTTCGGATGGGCAATCTCAATCACGGTGTGACTTCTCCAAGTCGCCTTCCGCACGTTCAAGCTCTCGCTCAATCAGCCGCACTTCATCACCTACAATTCCCTCGTCGAGCATCTCTTGAATCGCTTCGGCGTGCTGATACCAGCGAAGTGGTCCGATTGATTCTTCCAAATCGACTCGATCTTCGAGATGCTCGATCACATCGAGCAAGCGCTCCTTATCGTGCAGCATCAGCGTCGATCTGCGAACCGCACCAGCAAAACCACGCAGATCCGTTCCTGCCTTTAACTTCGTAAGCAGGTTCCAGTTCAGGATGACTAGCAGGACAACTGCTGCGACGATCAGGCAGATAAGCTGGACCAGACTGTTAAGCAGCGTTCTGAGCATGGCCCTCCAATGTACAAGTAAACTTGGAGGCGATTGGAAAGCCCTGCCCAAGCAGTTCACCAGGACGAAGCGTGGAGATCAGCCTTAGTGCTGAGCGAAGTTGAAGTAGAACCTCGGGCTGTGCTGGAACTCCAGCGAGCCCTTCTTGCCGTCACTCCGACGACGGACAACGACGAGCGGTGCCATGAAGCCGATCACCTCGAAATCATCGCTGAGTTGATCGGTGTTCCACACTTGACCGTGCTGGGCTTCGAGAGCTTCTCGGCTTCCAGGCTCGGCGTTGATTTCAGCGAGCCGTTGACGGCAATAAGGTTCGGTTGCGTCTGACATGGCGTTCTCCTGGTTGATTTGGGTGAACGCCACGACAATGTACAACTAAACTTTCCGATGAGCGGCAGCCTTTCAATTGCCTGGGTCGCCACAGGGTGCCCAGAGCTTGGTTTCTCTAGACACGAGTCAACCAGCGCCGGAAAGTAGCATCTGGCGGCAAACGACTCTCCGCTAGAGCAGGCGGCATGGATCAATTAGAGATATATTGCCCGGATGTCACGTGTTGGACCGGGAACATTTAGTGGCTGGTGGGCTCAACCGTGGGCAATCGCTCAACCGTGTGGTTCACATCGTCAACGAGGCGAGCCGCCAGCCGGTCGAGTTTCCCCACTGCTAAAGCATTAAGCGAAGATCGCACTGTCAAATTGGCAAGCCACAGCGTACTCTGCTCGTGGTTTCGTTAGCCTCAGTGCGTCGAGCCCTCCCTCGTTGTCTAGGAGAGTTGTATGAGATTGCCCAAGAATCTTGGAATGATCCTGTTGGCCGTGTGGCTAATCTTGTTTGGGATTCTAACCGCCCCTTTTCTCAAGTTTAGCTTTGCCTACAGTTCCGACTTGTTGGCAGTACTTGCTGTCGCTGCGGGTGTGCTGCTTTTGTTGCAACGAGACTAGCAGTCAGTCCAAGTGGCAACCGCAGCTTTGTTGCATCCGAGGTTGCACCGACTAACATTCATCAGCAGGTCAGAGTAAGGGTGTCTCGCTTCGGCGTGCCACACTTCGCCGCTCCCCATCTCCATCGCCGTCAACTTGCCTCCATTCACACAGCCCGTGTCCAGGCAAATGAGATGCCCCAGATCGAGCACCTCGGACTTTGGAGTGTGACCAACTACGGCAATCTTTCCTGACTGATGTGGCCCCGGCACGGAATCACGAAGCGAGAGCCATCGCAGGGTCCGGTCTCTCTGCTGATCCAGCGGCAATCCGGGGTCGTAGTTGCCATGTGTGAAGAAGTGCGTTTCGGTTTCAAACCAAGGCACGCACGATCTCAAGAAGTCAAAGTGTGCGTCGGAATTTAGGTCGATCTGACCCGAGTCTCCATACGAGTCCAGCGTCTCGATTCCGCCGAATTCCAAAAAATGGCGAAACGCTGCTCGACTAGTCTTTGACTTGAGCAACATTTCGTCATGGTTGCCGAGGATCGGGATCAAGCGGCACCGGCCTGACAACTGGATCAACTTGTTCAGCACACCCCTGGACTCCATACCCCGATTCACATAGTCGCCCAACGTGATGATCGTGTCGTCGGATCTGGGGTTGATTGCTTGAAGCAGTGAGGTCAGAGCGGCTGAGCAACCGTGGATGTCACCGATGGCGAAGATGCGAGGCATACAGCGCACTCCCTGATTGAACGCATTTGACCGATACTCTAAGTCCGACGTTGCGTCAGGCAGAATCACCTCGGGCCGTGTTGAGATGGCGGTAAAGAGTCAAAGGAGCCTGTTCAATGATTCGAGTCGAGTTCACTCTCCACATTCGGCATGGACAAAAGTGGGTGACATTCCACCGCCAAGAGTCGCTACCCTTTGCCCCATTTATTGGCCTTGATGTGCTTGATGACGCTGTGGGGCAGTTTCAACTAAAGAACGTTGCTTGGCACAGCGGAAGTCAGTTGTTCCTTTGCCAAGCAGAACTTCACCAAGCAGTTGATCGTCGGCTGGCCGGATCACTGCGAAAGTCTGGTTGGGCTAAAGATGAGGACGATTGATTCCGTGCGGCAAGCTGTGGTGCCGCTGCTTGGTTGTCACATATCCAGCGAGAACCCAAAATAGAATCTCGGGCTGTGCTGGAATTCAAGGCTTCCCTTCTTGCCGTCGCTTTTCCGGCGAACGACCACGAGCGGTGCCATGAAGCCGATTACTTCAAAGTCTTGGCCCAGTTCTTCGGTGGTCCAGACTTGGCCGTGCTGGGCTTCGAGTGCCTCACGGCTGCCGGGCTGGGCGTTGATTTCAGCGAGTCGTTGGAGGCGATAGGGTTCGGTGGCGTCGGACACTAGTCATCTCCTTGGGGTTGGTTGCCCGAGGAATGTACAAGTAAACTTGGGGCGATATCTGAGGAGGAACGAGGCCTGCGGCGGGCCGACGCCTTTGATGGAAGGCCTGAACCGTCGAAAACACCCGGAATTGCGACAATTCCTCAAGATTCAGGTGGCACTTTGACGTACATGATCGTAGAATTGCTTTGTGTGGCAAATTGACGTACACGCCGATGGAGAATTTCGATGGCAACTACCAATCCAAAAGAGGCGAGGCTCAACTTTCGCCTCCCCAACGACTTGAAGGAGGTAATTGAAGAAGCCGCAACTGCGATGGGGCAGTCGGTGAGCGACTACGCAATTGCGACCCTCGTCAAGAGTTCCCAGGCCGTGTTACAGCAGAGCCAGACGACTGTACTTTCGAACCGTGACCGTAAGACTTTCATGGCGTTGCTGGACGACTCGGACGCTAAGCCCAATCGAGCCCTGACTGAAGCTGCCAAACGGTACAACAAGCGATCCAAGTAAAATGGCGCAGTCGGACTGGGTAATTGAGCGGCTTACGAAAGAGCACGACCGCTCGTCATTCTGCTGTGGTCAAGCGACTTTAGATGATTGGCTAAAACATCGGGCCAGCCAATTTGACAATAGAGATTTGGCCCGAGCCTACGTGGCGATTCGAAAAGGCACCTCAGCAGTTCTGGGTTTCTATGCCATTTCGAATCATCGAGTTTCCTATGAGGCTCTCCCAGCAGATCAAGCCAAAGGATTGCCGCAAATCGAAATCCCAGTTGTTTTGCTAGGACGATTGGCTGTCGATCAATCTGTTCAAGGGCAGGGTCTGGGAGAATTGCTGCTCGTCGATGCGTTGCGGAGGTCGCAACATATTGCAGATCAGATCGGCGTGCGGGCGGTCGAGGTCGATGCAATCGATGAGAAAGCAAGAGCCTTCTATTCGAAGTACGGCTTTGTGCAACTGGTCGATGATCCCAATCATCTCTTTCTTCCGATGCAGGTGATTCGTAAGCTCAACTTGCCGCCGCTGAGTTGACTGCAAAGGAGCAGCGACGCCCGGTGCGATCATGATCTTCCGGCTATCCCAAAAGCTCGCCAAGAAGCTCAAGACAGCTTTGCCAAAACCTGTCCCCGCCGATCCGAATCCATTTGCAGACTGGTCGGCACATCTCTTCACGGCTGATAGAACTCAATACGTCATTCTGACAAACACGCCGTCGCTGTATTCGACGGTGATCTACGGGAAGGGCATTTCTAACGACAGCCACTTTCTTGATCGTGCATTGAGTGCCATTCGTGAATTCCTCGTGGCTGACGGCCAGGAATTCATTTTCAGGCGTTTCATTGCCCCAGCAGCGGCGACGGTGCAATTTGCTTCGGCGCTGAATCGTTCAGTCACTGGCTCGATGAACGATCTGGTTCGCTTCGCTGAGATGTGGCTGACTGAGGGTGAGTTGTCACCATTTGACGTTGGCTCCAAGCTCAACGATATGCCGATGTCGTATTTGGACTACCGGAATCCACGGGACGCATTTAAGGCGCTCGATGCCGATCACCGGGAGTGATGCTGTGTTGGTAACGAGAACAAGGAATTCAGGGTCACTTCAGCGAGACGGCAAGCTGATCTCGAAGTCACTTGCTTGATCTGCCCAGTGATCAAATACAAAACGGTCCTTGGAATTTTCCAAGGACCGTTTTTGATTTAACGCATGTCTTGAACAGCAAGACCTACTTTTGCGAATGCTGATGAGCCGTCTTCGTATGCTTTTCGGCATGCTCGCAATGTTCGTGGGCAGCCGCAGCGTGTACTTTCGCCTCGTCATGCTCACCAATGTCGTGGTGATGTGCCGCCTCAAGATGATGATGGGCGGCTGCATGATGATGAGCCGCAGCAGCATGATGGTGCTCACTCGCAGCGTGCTTCTTGTTTTCCGCCATTTGAACTGCCATGTGAATTATCTCCTTCACAAACTGTTCCGCTTCGGCACGGAGCAATGTGCCCGTTGTTAATCCGCTACGGCTTGCCTGAGTGCGGTTCAGTCTACCAATCTTATTGGCAGACTGGCGGCAACTGTCGAAAACGTAAACATGCAGCGAGCGTTATGCTTGCATCACCTGTGCAGGGCACGCACTGTGCCGGTCAATGCACAGTGCCGATCCAACACAGTTATATGATCAGATGTGTGCGTCTTTCTTGCCGGGCACACTCGTATTGCCAAAAGACTCAGAGGTGGTATCGACATGACTCCCGTTTAGACGGGCTAATGATGAAAGGACGTGGTGAGCCACGTTGCGTCTAAACGGATTCTTGACTCAATCGGAACAAGGAGGCCGGCGACAATGCTCATTCTTACGAGAAAGAGGGGCGAATCCATCGTCATCGACGGTGGAATCAGGGTCACGATAAATGCGATCAAAGGGCACGCTGTGAGCCTTGGAATCGAAGCTCCGAAAGAGATTCCGATTCATCGCAGCGAGGTTCGCCAAAAGAGTCGAGAGTCCGTTCCCGATCCGGCAGTACACGGACGCCGAGAACAAATTGTTGTCGGAGAGCCATAATGATTTTGCGAATATCGAATCAGCCTGAGCTTCAGCCACCGCCCCTGTGTGCCATTGCAGCAACCGCCGAAGCTCGCTTTCGATCAAGCTCCTACAGGGCACTTCGAGGCATCGCCTGCAAAGCCGAACGAGGCGTGCTTGTGCTGGAGGGGCGGCTCAGCAGTTTCTTTCAGAAACAAATGGCACAGGAACTCGTTGCCAAAATTGAGGGCGTCATTCAGGTGGTCAATCACATTGAGGTCGTCAGTTCTAATCAGAATCGTTCGGACGACAATTCGGCTTCCAGATAGGCAACTATCTGCGGACCGCCTCAACGTGATTCAGCCGGTCGCAGTTGTGCTCTTCCCTTGGTTCGAACAGCACACTTTCGTGCGAATTCGGAACACAGAGGCTTCTTTCTCTTCGCTGGTTTTGGCACAGTTTGCATTCACAACGATCCCTGCTTTTTGGCACACCGCTTGCTGCGTCCTCGGCAACCAATGCGGAGCCTCATTCAAAGGTCCGAGTTGAGGTCAGGCACCGACCAATTGGCACATCAGCATAGGATGCAATGCCATGAGCGAGACCGGCGACGAATGCGAAAAGTCAGGGGTGTACTTCGGTAGCGGTGGTTGTGGTCATGCAACCGAGCGGAAGATTGCCAAGGACCAGCTTTTCCCCGAGTGCAGTGCCTGTGGAAAAGCGGTGAATTGGACTTTTGCTGCGGCAGATGGAAGTCGAAGAGTACGAACTTCCGGGAGCCGACTGAATAGAGATGGCGACCATCAGTTACTGATCGCTCTTACCGCATGATTGCCCAAATCGAAAGTGCAACGACCACAGCGACGATCAAATATAGAAGCCACTCTCCAACTAAACGGAAGACACGAAGCGTGTCGGTGCGACCACATTTCGGGCATGTGGTTTCGAGAACAGCGACCGACTGCCAGCAGGTTCGACAGCGGGACGTTTGCACGGACCGTGAGTCTCGATGGCCTAGAAAAAAAGCCGGTGTGACCGGGCCAGCGGGTCATACGGGCTACATGCCGCCACGAAAATGATTTCGGTGGCAGTCACTATTGATTCTTATCGACAGATTTTTTGATCGTCCGCATTGAATTGGCAGTAATGCACTGGCACTTCTGGTGGGGACTTCGATTGCCATTGGATTTATGGCTACAAGCTGAGCCGGTTTTTGAAAACGCATCAAAATCGCACACCTCACGTAGCCTGCCATACTTCCCCGCTTCCCATCTCCATCGCAGGCAGCTTTCCGCCATAATTACATCCTGTGTCGAGGCAGGCGAGATGTCCGAGGTTGAGCACATCTGGCTGCAAGTGGCACAATTCGTGCAAGTTGGGAAATACCTTCTGTGGAGAACCAGAAATGAACGGCGCACATTTGCATTTGTTGGTCAATCACTTACCGATGGTAGGTTTTGCCATCGCTCTGTTTCTGCTGGCTGCGACCATGCTGCGACGAGGAGATAGGGGCATGTTTTTGGCGACGGTCCTGGTCCTGGTGATTGCCGGTGTCGGGGCGCTGGCGGCACAGTTCACCGGAGAACCGGCTGAGGAGGTCGTGGAACACTTGGCAGATGTTCCCAAGACTTTGATTGAAACGCACGAAGGAGCGGGCATGATTGCCACGATCTCGGCAGCAATCACGACATTGTTGGCGATGCTCCTCTGCGTCATCACGCTACGGCGAGAAGGTCCGGTTACAATCATTCCCATGTCGATCCTGCTTGTTGCGACTCTCGTGACTTGTGGGTTGATGGCCTGGACGGGTTCGACAGGCGGAAAGATTCGCCACACAGAAGTTCGTGGAACGGCGGTGTTCTCTCCATCAAGCGACGATTGATCGACCCAGCGATAGTAAGATTTAAATGGACAAACCAGCCAGCAAAGACTCTTTGACCGGCCTCTCGGAAGCGGAAGTCACCAACCGATTAAAGCAGCACGGCTTCAACGAGCTTCCTTCGTCCAAAAGCCGCAGCATTTTTGCTACCGCCTGGGATGTGGTTCGGGAGCCGATGTTCCTTCTGCTGCTGGCTTGCGGCACGATCTACTTGATCCTGGGGGACGTGCAGGAAGCCGTGATGCTCCTCGGCTTCGTCTTTGTCGTGCTGGGCATCACGCTTTACCAAGAACGGAAAACGGAGCGGGCACTAGAAGCCCTGCGTGATCTGTCTAGTCCTCGTGCATTGGTAATTCGTGGCGGCGAGCGAAAACGCATAGCAGGACGAGATGTCGTTCTAGATGACCTTCTCGTTCTGGCGGAAGGCGACCGAGTTCCCGCTGATGCAGTCGTGCTTTCGTGCAATAGCCTTTCCACCGATGAGTCACTTCTGACCGGCGAATCTGTGCCGGTCAGAAAAGTTGCCTGGGACGGGGTGCGAGAGATGACCCGGCCTGGGGGCGAAGACCTTCCCTTCGTCTTCTCGGGCACGTTGATTGTCCAGGGACAGGGAATTGCCCGAGTACGGGCCACTGGTATCCACACCGAGATGGGCAACATCGGCAAGGCCCTTCAAACGGTGGAGCTGGAGGGAACTCGGCTGCAAAAAGAGGTCGGATTGCTCGTGCGGCGAGTGGCGATCCTGGGCTTGGCGTTATGCGTCATCGTGGTCGTTCTCTATGGCCTCACCCGTGGCAATTGGCTTCAGGGTGTTCTGGCCGGGATCACTTTGGCAATGGCGATGTTGCCCGAAGAGTTCCCGGTTGTGCTAACTGTGTTTCTTGCCTTGGGAGCATGGCGACTATCGAAAATCAAAGTCCTGGCTCGTCGTGTTCCGGTGATCGAAACTCTCGGTTCGGCTACCGTTCTTTGCGTAGACAAGACCGGAACACTCACCGTCAATCGCATGTCGATACGCAAGCTGGCCGTAGACGGGACGGTTCTTGATGTCGAGCAACAAGCGGCTCAAGCATTGCCGGAAGAATTTCACGAAATTGTGGAGTTCGGTATTCTGGCGAGTCAGCGTGATCCGTTCGACCCGATGGAAAAGGCGTTTCACGATCTCGGCAATGCCCGCCTCGCTCAAACCGAACACCTTCACGCTGACTGGACGCTTGAGCGGGGCTACGCTTTGTCTCCCAGCCTTCTGGCGATGTCGCACGTATGGAAATCACCAACCGGGCAGGATTAT